>Ga0265327_10000027_pt1 | contig 364541 bp, 320 predicted proteins | sample 41621metaG_FD_202089 | JGI IMG/M metagenome (GOLD analysis project Ga0265327, IMG submission 202089) | Rhizosphere microbial communities from Carex aquatilis grown in University of Washington, Seatle, WA, United States - 4-16-21 metaG | ecosystem: Host-associated > Plants > Roots >...
AATAAACTCGATACGTTCCGACACAATAGTTTGCTCTCGCCAAGGCATGGGCAGTTCCTCTGATGAACTGCCACTATGTGTAACCTATGTCCTGGCACAGCTGTTACCTATGTCATCGGTCTATACAGAGAAGTAAGCGCGCGTAATTCTGCCCTCACCCTAACCCTCTCCCGCAGGGAGAGGGAACTTGATCAGCAGTTCCTTTAAGCCCATGCGCTGTCCTGCCCACTGCCGGCCCATTTTTCAGGTGCTAACAATGCACTGATTTGTTGGCCGCACTTACAAATCCGCGCGCGCTGTCGCCGGCTGCTCGTACACCGCGTACTGATTGCGGCCGCGCTCCTTGGCCTGATACAACGCCTGATCGGCGCGGTTAATCAAGCGATAGCCTTGATCGGGCAGCGTCGGAATCGCACTGGCCACGCCGATGCTGGCAGTCACCGGCACGCTGTGCTCGCCATCGTACAGCGTGTATTCGGACAGCGCTTTCAGCAAGCGCTCCGCGACCGCGGCGGCGCTGGGCAGCGCGGTCTGCGTCAACATGATGATGAACTCTTCGCCGCCGTAGCGCGCCAGAATATCGCCGGAGCGCTGCACTTCCGCCTGCAATAACCGCGCGACCGTCTGCAGACACAGATCGCCGAATATATGGCCGTGGTTGTCGTTGATATGTTTGAAGTGATCCAGATCGATTACCAGGATGGCGATCGGCCAGCGATGCCGGCAGGCGCGCTTCCACTCGCTGGCAAAATTGACGTCGAAATACAGGCGATTGCGGATTTTAGTCAGCGCGTCAGTGTTGCTGAGTTCTTCCAGTTGCTGGGCGCGCTGCTGCAGCAAAATACTGTTGTTCAATGCGCTCCAGTAATCGTTATACATGACGCGCGACGCGCTGATGAAATACACCACCAAAATGCTGCACAGCACGGCGACCAGCGCATTGGCCGAGGTCGGTTGCACGAGCAGCCCGATCACCACCGGCGCCACCACCGCGATCGGCGACACTACGCGCAGCAGCGGATGAATCGCCAATACCGAAGCGACGGAAGCAGCGATGCCGCAGGCCGCCAGCAACATCGGTATGCGCAACTCCTGCAGGCCCGGCAGCAATACACAGAGCGAAGTGAGCACCCCCCAGTGCAATATATTCAAGAGCAGCAGCGCGGTGAAGAAATTTTTAGCGAGCTGCAGGCGCTGCACCACCCACTTTTCCAGATTCAGTTGCAGCCACAAACGCAGCAGCGCGGTGATCGCGAAAATACCGACATTGCCCAGCCAGAAAGCCGGCCGGTCGTTCGCCAGGCCGCTGGCCACGCCGATCGCCAGCCATAGACAGATATAGACAAAGATGCCGCTCTTGACGCGATTGGCACAGTCCAGCAGCACGCGCTGTTGTATCGAATATTGTGGGACCGAATACTGGTGCGCTGCATCTTGTTTCGCGGCCGATTGCGGTGCGCTCCGTTCGGATAGCGATGGCGCCGAATGGCTATCGGTTTGCTGCATAATGTACTCGTTATTTTTTTAGGGATGGATCAGCGCGCGTATATTAAAGGAATCCGCGCGTTTCGGGTCGCTTGCAATCGTTAAATATTTACGTATTCGCCGCGAAGGGCGCTTCAATATTTAGGTATTTTGTCGCATCGAGATGGTGGCCAACGGGATTTACATGTATGTCGAATTTGCATGAAGCGTTCGATCCGACCGCACACACCGCCGACTGGCGGCAATTAGCCGAAGCGGAACTGTTCCATGTGCATTTCGCACGCTGGCGCGTGGCGATCGTCGCCGCCGTCGCGCTGAGCGCGGTGGTCGGCGGCCTGTTCCTGCATCTCACGCAGGACCGCTCGCTGTGGTGGTGGTTCGGACTGCAGAGCGGCGCCTATCTGCTGCAGGCGGTTTTCTGTTTGCGTTACGAGCGCAACATGCCGGCACCGGGCTCGCGCGCATTCAACCGCTGGATGTGGCTGTGGACGCTGCAGACCGCGATCGCCGGCTCGATTTCCGGCGCACTGATGTTTTGGATTCCCGCCGATCAACTCGGCCTGCTGCTGGCGGCCGTAATGATCAGCGGCACCTTCGCGATCGGCGACGCCTGCGCCAGCGGCCACGAAAAACTGGTGTTCGCCGCCGTTATTTCGCAGGCGCTGATGACCTGCATCGCGCTGGTGGTGCATGCGAAGCTGCCGCTCGGCGTAATCGTCTGCCTGCTATTCGCGGCGGTGGTATTGCACTTCGGCCGCGAATTGAACCGGGCGATGCGCGGCGCCATCGCCGAGCGCCTGCACGCACAACAATTAACGGCGGCTCTGCAGGTGGAGCAGCAGCATCTGCTCGACGCGCAGCATCAGCAATCGGTGTTGCGCGAGCGCCAGCGCGTGATGCAGGACATGCACGACGGTCTCGGCTCGGCGCTGTCGTCGTCGCTGGTGTTGCTGGAGCGCGGCGAACTCAACGTGCCGCAGACAGCGGCGGTACTGCGCGAGTGCATCGACGATCTGCGACTAGTGGTCGACTCGCTCGAACCGACCTCGAAAGACTTATCCACGCTGCTCGGCATGTTGCGCTATCGACTACAACACCGCATCGAAGCGGCCGGCGTGCTGCTGCGCTGGCAGATGGCGGATTTGCCCGCGCTGGACTGGCTCGAACCTTCGCTGGCGCTGGATTTATTGCGGCTGACGCAGGAGGCGATCGCCAATGCGCTGAAACACGCCGCCGCCTCGGAGTTGGCATTGACGGTGCGGCACGCTGTTGGCTATATCGAGTTGAATGTGCGCGACGACGGCAGCGGCTTCGATTTGACGGCTGCTGCGGCGGCCGGGCGCGGTCTGCGCGGAATGCACATGCGCGCGCAACGGCTCAATGCGCAGTTGACGATCGAGAGCAGCGCTGGCGGCGGCACAATTATTCGCCTGCGCCTGCCAGTGACACTCGCAACCGATCACGCATAGATAGTTTGTAGGGTGTGTCATTGACACGCCATTCGACGATATCGAATTGCATGCAATGGCGTATCGAATGATACGCCCTACGGCGTTGATCGTAATAATTACGGACTAATCAGGCTCAAGCGCCGCGCCTCGGATAGCGCTTCGATTTTTGAATGGACCTGCAGCTTGCGGTAGATGCGTTTTACGTAGGTTTGAACCGTGTGATGCGAGAGCTGCAACAAGCCAGCGATTTCATCGTAGCTGTAGCCCTTCGCGGCCAGTGCCAGCACATTGGTCTCCTGCTCGGAAAGCGGCGATCGCTGTTGTTTCGCATCGGTGCTATTGGTATCGGTACCATTCGCATCAGTGCCATTGGCCGGTTGCGCGGGCGCGGTAAAACGATTCAATAATTGCCGCGCGATAATGGGGCTGATCGGACTGCCGCCGGCGCGCAGGATGCGAATCTGTTCGATTAATTGTCCGGCCGGTAAGTCCTTCAATAAATAACCGGTGGCGCCGGCCTCGATCGAGCGCAGCACGTTTTGCTCGTCGCCGAAAATCGTCACGACCATCACATCGCATTGCGGCAACGTGCGCGCCGCTTCGCGAATCAAATCCATGCCGTTGCCATCCGGCAATTCCAAATCCACCAGCATGACATCGGGCCGCGCGGCCAACAGCGTCAAGCCGCTCGCGAAATCTTGCGCGACGCCGGCCAATGTCATATCGGCCGCTGCATTTACCGCGCCGGCAAACGCATCGCGAAAGCGCGCGTCGTCTTCGACGATCAGCACTTTGAGCGGCGGCGCGGCGCGCGCCGAGAGGGTTGAATCGACGGTATCGGACATAGGCGCAGCGTAGCACTGCACCGCCGGCAACAACAGCGCGACGAAACGCAACGCTGTACCGCCTTCATGGGACAGACAAACGCTGCTGCGGCGCCCGATACTTGCCGGCCAGCTTTTCGATCGATCATCGGCAGCCTTTTACTTAATCAACGAACCGGCAGGCAGCCGTCATTAGACAGTCGTTACAAAAAGGAGAATGTATGTCTGCTCGCGCCAATAATTTCACAGCCCGACGCGGTGCCGATGCACAGTTGCCGACGGCGATCAAAGTCGTCCTGACGCTACTTTTTTCGACGCTGTTTTTGGCGCTGGTGGTAGCGAGCGACCGGCATACGGGCAAACCGGTAGCGGCGACTCAGGATATGCGTGATCTGCAGACCGAAATCCAACAGTAAACCGTTACCAAAATACGTGAAGGGTTCGTTGGAGGCACAGTAGCCATATCCTTTTCTCGGCCACGCAACGACGTGCATCCATGCCCCGAGGTTTTCAAAACAAAGGACTCGGGTGTCGCCCTTGTGCCGCGCGCTCTTAGCGGTAATCCCTGGCGACACACGGTCCGAGAAAAGAATATGGCTACTGCGCTACCGAGCTTATTGCCGGCACATTTTGTTAGAAACATTACTGTCGCTTTGCCGCAGCTAATCGTCACTCCATTAATTTTTGCGCAGCACTTTTACATACTGGCCTTTACACAGCATTCTTTACACAATGAATCACTTCGCTCGGCTCGTCCCAGCGCTCTTCGCTGCGCGGTAAATAAAACCGGTTATACCATTTGCGCAATTTATGGATCGGTCCGTCGCCGTCGCAGAGAATCGGATCGGCGCGGTACAGTTTGGTTTTCCACACCTCCACATCCTGACCGAACGCGGCGATCGCGGCGAGCGGATACATATCGACAAATGCCTGCGGCAGCGGCCGGTCGTCCAGCGAGGAGAGAATGATTGCCGAGGTCAACTCGACTTCCTCGTCGTTGATCGGCGTGTGAAAGTTCACCCACCAGCTGCGGTAGGAAATGGGCCCGCCCTCGGAGGTGGTGTAGTAATACATGATGCTGGGGCCGTGATACGTCGCCATGCCCCACTGCCGCGCATTCGGATCCAACTGTTGGTGGCGCAGCGCATTTAAATCCACCGCCAGATCGCTGGGCTGAATCATGCTGGCATTCAGATCGGAGCGGATGCGCGATTCCTGCGACACGCTATACGGCGTGAAACGATTGTCGAACTGCAACGCCTCGCCGCCGTGCACCGATGGAAAATGGCCGATGTCGACAATATTTTCGATGATTTCGCGGCCGTGCGCCTTGACGCGCTTGCGATTGAAACGCCAATCGCCCCATTTATCGGGACCCCATTCGGGAATATCCGGTAACTGCCAATTCGGTTCGCCGTTTTCGACATCGTGCCACAGCGCGATGAAGCCGTTTTTTTCCACCACCGGCCAGGCTTTTAACGCCGAGCGCGCGCGCTCGGGAATTTTTTTCGCGTACGGAATCGCCGTGCAGGCGCCCTCGCCGTTGAATTGCCAACCGTGAAACGGACAGCGAATGGTATCGCCGACCACGCGGCTGCCGGTGCCGGCGAGATGCGCGCCGAGGTGCGGACAATAGGCATCGAGCACCACCGCGCGACCGTTCTCGCCGCGAAACAGCACCAACTCCTGATTAAAATAATGCAGTGCCTTGACATCGCCCGGCGCCAATTCCTGCGAAAACGCCACGATGTGCCAACCGCGCGCGAATACACCGGCCTGCTCGAACGCATAGGTGGTAGTCCTGCCGTTCAATACGCTGTTCATTATTTTCTCTCCACGCTTGCCGGTACGAATTATTAGGCGCTCCGACAAAATGAATGTCGGCATTCATTGTGGGCGAGGTGCGGTCAATCATTCCAGGGAACGCCAACAACAAACATCCTGTTAGGCTCGGAAGCGGCCATCCCTGGCCGCTTACGTCCCCGGAATGATTGACCGCACCCCACCTGGTCTAGCACTGTGCTAATTCATTTTGTTAAAAAACGCTCAAGTCGATTAAGCGCTTTTACCGAGCGCATGTTTCGCCGCGACATAACCGAAGGTCATCGATGGGCCGATGGTCGAGCCGGCGCCCGGATAACTGTCGCCCATCACCGAGCCGGCGCAATTGCCGGTCGCGTATAAACCATCGATAGCCTGGTCGCTCTGGGTTAACACGCGCGCGAATTCATCGCATTTCAAACCGCCCTTGGTGCCGAGATCGCCGGGATAGACCGCCACCGAATAAAACGGCGCGGCGACGATCGGCGCCAGATTCGGATTCGGCGCGATCGTTAAATCGCTGTAGTAGCGATCGCTGGCGCTATCGCCGCGGCCGAAATCCAAATCCTTGCCGGTGCGCGCGAATTCGTTATGGCGAGCTACGGTTTTTTCGAGCGCGTCGGGGTCGAGATTTAACTGCACAGCCAATTCGCGCAGCGTCTGCGCCTTTTTCAAAAAGCCGGTATCGATATAGTCGCGCTGAATGCGCGCATCGTTTTGAATTTTGCCGGGCGGCATGGTGCCGATCATATAGTTATGGCGAAAGCGCGCATCGAAAATCATATGCGCCGGCACGCTCGGCGCGCCGTTGCGGTGATTGCGCCACTGCGCCTTGGTAACATCCTCGTACGGCGCGGCTTCGTTGCAATAACGCTGCGCATTGCCATCGACAAAAATCGAACCGGGCATCGATTTACCGACGATCAGCGCCTGCAAATTGCCGTTCGGTAAACGAATACTCGGCGTCCACCACGCGCAACCCATGAATTCGAGCGCGGCACCCAGCGCCAAACCCATGCGAATGCCGTCGCCGGCATCGGCCGGCGCCGCGCTGCTGAAGGTTTCGCCGGTCGGCAATTGGCCGTACTGCTGGCGCATCGCGACGTTTTGCCCCATGCCGCCGGCCGCCAGCAACACGCCTTTGGTGGCGCGGATATTGATCGGCGCGCCGTCCTTTTTCGCGCGCACGCCGACTACGCGATTATTTTCAACGATTAATTCTTCGGCCTCGGTATTGAGCCACAGCGGAATATCGCGATCGAGCATGGCTTTGCGACAACTCGCCACCAGCGCGCGGCCGAGCGTCAAACGCCGATCGGGCAAGCCGCGCAAGCGCGCGGGAATGTCGAGGTAATAACGCGCGATATTGCGCGCCATATACAGCGAGCCTTTTAAACTGAGATCCATCATCTCGCGGCTTTCGCGCATCGTGATCGAGAAGCGCATAAAACCGCCGAGATAATCCGGCCAGCGCATCAGCGGAAAATGCTCGCCGAGCCGGCTCAGATTAATCGGCTCGGGATCGAGCGTGCGGCCGCCGTTTTTGCCGCCCTCGAGTTCCGGATAATAATCCGCGTAGTGCTCGGCCGAGTGAAAGCGCACCGGCGTGCGCTCGCCCATGAAACGCACCATCGCCGCCGCTTCGTTCACATAGGCGCGAATTTTCGTTTCGCTGACCTCGGGGCCGATCACTTGCTTGAGATAAGTAACCGCTTCCTCCGCCGAGTCCTTGAGACCGGCGCGCAGCATGCTGTCGTTATTGGGAATCCAGATGCCGCCGCCCGACAGTGCCGTGGTGCCGCCGTAGCGATCGGTTTTTTCGATGACTAAACTGCTGCCGCCCAGTTCGGCCGCGACCACCGCCGCCGTCATACCGCCGGCGCCGCTGCCGACCACCAGGAAATCCGTCGTAACATCCACGGTCATAGCGAGGGTTGTCCCATTTATTATTGGCCGCACCGTACGCACGGCCTATACGCCGACAAAGTACGGAAAGGCGACCGCAAGATCAACGAGCATTGCCAATATTTAATATTAGCTCTTAATAATACTTACCCGGCGCGCTCACTCCCTTATTGGCCATCGACCATTTGCCCATCGATCATCTGTCCGTCGACATAGAACCAGTGGCCGTCCTCGCGCACGAAGCGACTGATCTCGTGCAGCGCATAGGCGCGGCCGGCAATTTTATAGTGCGCGATAAACTCGACGATGGCGCGATCGTCGCCATTCGCTTCGTGGCGTTTGATCTGCAAGCGCAGCCAGCGCATTTTGTTGAGATTATCGTCGAGCGCAGCGCTATCGCGCTCCGTCGTGCGCACCGAACTATGCCAGCTGCGCTGCAGATATTCCGGCAAATTCAATGCAAAGGCGCTGTAGCGCGAGCGCATCAACGCTTCGGCACTGGCCGCGGGCGCGCCGTTGTGCAATAACTCGCAGCATGCCGCGTAAGTTTTGCCGCTGCCGCAAGGGCAATCATTGCTGGGCGTTGTGGATTGCAGCGGAATGGTTTTGCGTTTTGACATGGCGGCCTACGACGAATCGATAACTAAATTTTTGGCGATTAGGCTTTTTTTACCGCAAGACGCCGGCCTATCAGGAACGGTAGACGAATAACAAAACCCAGCAGCAAACGCGAATGCATCCAGGTCAGTAAAATATTGTCGCGCACATAGTTGAAATGCGAGACGCCGCCTTCGTCGCTGCGCAGATATTTAACGGGCGCCGGTAAATTTATCGGTTGCACGCCGCGCCAACATAAACGCACCGCCGCTTCAGGATCAAAATCGAAACGACGCATCCAGCGATTTTTTTTCATGATATGCAGCAGCGGCTCGATCGGATAGATGCGAAAGCCGAACAGCGAATCGCCGATGCCCATCCACAATGTTTCCAGATGGGCCCAACCATTGGAAAGGCGGCGCCCCTGCACGCGCAAATTCGGCGCGGAGGCGTCGAACTGCGGCACGCCGAGCACCATGCAAGCCGTTTGTCGTTGCGACGCGGCCATAAATGGCGCGATGCATTGCGGCGGATGCTGGCCATCCGAATCCATCGTCAACACATGCGTGTAACCGGCCTCGCGCGCGAGTTGAATACCATGCATCACCGCCGCGCCCTTGCCGCAATTTTTCGCCAGTACCAATACGCGCAAACCCGGATCGTCGGCCGCCAGTTGTTGTAATCCCGTCGCGGTGCCATCGTCGCTGCCGTCGACCACAACCCAGACCGGCTCCCATTGCGCGCGCGCAGCGCGCACCGTGGCATAAACGGCCGGGCCGGGATTAAAACTGGGAATCAATACCAGATGAGTGGTCGAGCGCTCAAGCATATGGCTGGCGCTCGCGGAAATTTATTTCGGTGGCGTTTTGCGTGCTGGCGCTCGCAGCCAGCGGCGGCTGCAACGCGGCACCGTGCAATTCGCCGCGCAGATACGCTTCGATGCCGGCGACAAATTCCGTGGCATTACCAGCCGGCGCTTCGAAGCGTTTGCCGAGCCGAATTTTATAGCGCATCGGCATACTCGGGCGGCGCAACAGCGGCCAGCCTTTGCCGAGAAAGGCTGAATCGGTCTCGATGAGTAATGTTTGCACCGGCACCCGCGCGCGTTTTGCGATCACACCGATACTCGGCTTGATCGCGTTCAGCGGCGCTTCAACGGTGCGCGTGCCTTCGGGAAATATCAGCAGAAAACTGCCGTCGTCGAGCGCGCGCACCGCGTCTTTGATCATCCGCAGCGGCGGATCGTTGCGGATATAACCGGCCAAGCGCGCGCCGCTGCCGAATAATACGTTATCCATCAACGATGATTTCATGATGCAGGCGACATTCGAAAATTTCGAGATCACCATCACCGCATCGAGCAGGCTCGGATGATTCGGCGCCAGAATCAAACCGTGCGGCTCGTCGTATAAAGCGTCGAGTTCGGATAAATCGAAGCGGCATGCCGCCATCGCGCTCAACGCTCGCAGATAGATGCGAAAGCCCAGCATGACGACGCGGCGGCCGAGCGCTTCGCCGCGCCGGCCCGGCAACAGCGGGTGCAACGGCAATACCAGCGCGCCCCACACCAGACACATCAGTGCAAGAAAGCTTAAACCGACATAGAGGCGGCAATATTCGGAAACGCGACGCAACATATTCTTTCTTCAATGCACTCGTTCTTCAACGTGCTCGTTCTTCAATCGTTGGCTGGAACATGGATCGAGGATTCGCCAATGATCCAGGCGATGGCGATTCCCCCGGCGAGATAGCGTTCGCTGGTCACTAGCGGACTATCGTTGAAAACCGCGCCGTGCAGCGAGTCGTAGCGCACGAAGCCGCCGACCCAATAACCCGGAAAACGTTTCGATAGCGCGCCCAGCACCTGCCATCCAGCATAACCTCCGGGTGCATCATACGCGTTTCGTGTGGCGGTCGCGTAGCGCTCGGACACGCCGTAAAAATATTCGTGCTGACGCTTGCTGCCGTACAACGGCCCCGCCAGCAAACCCAGATTCCAGCCGTTAAAGTCGGCCGGATCGACCAGATCGAGATTCAGGCGCGGCGTGAACTGCCAGCCGACCGAGCTCGGGTCGGCCTCGCCGGTGAAGGCGTAGCGCAGCGGCAAACGCAGATCCAGCTTGCGGCGCCGATCCTGTGAGCGCCACAAATTGATATCGAGCGAGGGACCGATTTCCAGGGTCGGCTTTAAATCCGGCATGTTTTCGCGCGCGCGCACATTATCGCTATCGGCCGGAATCGACGCGCTGGTGCTGATATTCAGATCGATGCGCTCGCTATTGAAGAAAATGCCGCGCACGCCATCGCGATCGGCCTTGAACAAATCGCCGCGATACACGAAGTACGGCGTCGGCAACAACAGGCTGCGCTGCTGCTCGGAGCCTCGATAGGCCGGAAAGCTGACGCCGCCGATGCCGAGCCCGATCTCCCATAATGGTTTATTCGGGACGGGTTTATCCGAGACGGGCTTGTCCGCCACGGGTTTGTCCGATAGGGGCTGCTCCTGCGCTTCGACTAACCGCGCGCAAAGCGCCAGCGCCAGCAGCGCTTTGCGAATCATGCGCCGCGCTCCGCCGCCAATTCAGTGCGATGGCCGGCGCTGGCCTCGATTTCCACCAATAGTTCAGCGCGACAAATATCGGCCTGCACGTATACGACATGGCCGGCAGCACCGAGCCAAGCTTCGAATACGCGCCGCACCGTTTCGAGATCGGCTGCATGGCGCAGATAAATTTTGTAGGCGAGATCGCTGCGCACAAATTTTCGCCGCTGAGTTTGCTCGTTAGCGGCGGCGAGAATGGCGTCGATATTCGCCAGCGATTCGACCGTCTGGGCGTGCGCATCGCCGATATGTAGCGTGCGGTGTCCGACGATGCTGGCGGTGCCCGATACGAATAACACTTCGCCCTCCTCCAGATCGATCAAACTGGCGCGCGCGAATAGCGGACTACGCGGCCCGTACTCGCGGGGATAGTGATAAGCGCTGAGCTGGCGTGGATTTTCGATGGCGCGCGGCGCGGCGCGGCCGGCAAAAAAATAAATCGCCAGCGGGCCCGCGCGCGAACCGACCGCACTGGCCGCCGGTACACTGTCGAGCGCCGCGCGGCCGGCCGCGCTGAAGGCCGCCTGGCGATCGATATTGAATTGCCGATAGCGCTCCAGACCGGCGCTTTCGGCGTTGATGCGCGGGATAAAATTCCACACCCGCCACAGATGCGGAAATCCGCGCGCGTCGAGCACCGCAAAAATCTGTCGATAAGCCTCGGCTGTGGCGCGCTGTAGTTCTGTGCGTTGTAGTTCTGTGCGATGTGGTGCGGTGCGATCCAATGCGGTGGGATGTAGTGCGGTGCGCTGGTCCTGCTCGGGGCCGGCCTCGGCATCCGCGCTGAAAGCCGACTCCGCGAGCGCGATGCGGCCGAACAACAGACGCTCATTGTGACTGTAATACAGCGCGCCGCACTGGCCGCTGACGACGCTGTCGCCATCGCGCCAAATCTCGCGCAAACGCGCGGCGGCCGACGGCGCGGAATACCACACCGCCGCGTCGATGCCGAGCGTCGAGGCGGGTGCGTTGTCCCTCTCGCAGCCGGCGCCAAACGCGATAATTCCCAGTGGAGTTGCGGCCGCGAGCGGCGGCGTTCGCACGGGAGAAGTAGCTGGCAGCGCGGAAGAGTCGGTAAGGAAGTAGCTGAGTGTCAGCATCGGCAACACAACTGAATAATTAGGGGACTGTACTGACTCGGTGAATGCAGTGTCAACGCCGGCCGCCAAATGCTTGGAGGGCCGCCGGTTATGCAATAGAATTCGCGTCCACGGCGGCGCTGCGGAAGTCGCGGCGCCGTGCGCTGGCACACCAACAAATCTGAACGCCGCCCGTAAAATAACGCTCGGTAGAGCAACAGTTTGTACAATGCCGGAGCTGTTTGCTCTATGCCAGAGCCATGGCCGGCACAGCACGCTCGGCAGCGGCTAATCGTTGCGCGCGTAATCACTTCCTTGGGAACACGGTTTTATGATGTCTGATGCCTCCACGCCGGATCGAGCAACGCCGGAGTTTCTGCATGAAATGGCGACCATGATCGTCGCGACGCTCAATCTCGAAATGACGCCGGAGCAAATTCAGCCGGACGAGCCGCTATACGGCGAGGGCCTGGGACTGGATTCGATCGATATCCTGGAAATAGCGCTGGTCATTGCCAAAACCTACGGCCTGCAGTTGAAGACCGATAGCGACGATAACGTGCTGATCTTTCGCTCGCTGCGCAGTCTTGCCGAACACGTCGCCACCTTTCGGAACAAATGAAGCACGCCTATGCAGGCGGAGCCGTTCCGCTGTCCGCCTGTATCGCCCCAGCTATCGCCGCTGCGCGCTCCCCGGTCATCGCCACACTCAATAATGCGCCGTCCGGAGCACAGTTATGAGCGCGCTGCTGCCGCTCGTGACACACACCGATTTGCGCGCGCCGATCGCCTATCGCGACGGGCGCTCTTTCGACGAGCAGTGCATCTCGGTCGAAAATTTTCTCGCCGATGTCGCGCGCCTGGTCGCGCTGCTGCCGAGCGGCCAGCACATGCTGAATGTGTGCGCGGATCGCTATCGCTTCATGGTCGGTCTGGCGGCGGCGATGTGCGCCGGCAAAATCAGTTTGCTGCCATCGACCCACACGCCCGAAGCCGTGCGCCAAATGCGCGAATTTGCCGCCGATGTATTCTGTCTCGCCGATAGCGCGCTGCCGATCGATTTGCCGACCCTGCAATATCCGGCCGGCATGGCGGACGCGGGCCAGGACGTGCTGTCGATTCCAGCATTTCCAGCGCAGCAAAAAGTCGCGTATGTGTTTACCTCCGGCTCGACCGGCACGCCGATCGGACACGCCAAAACCTGGGGCGCGCTGGTCGGCAGTGTGCGCGCCGCGGCGCAGCGCTTAAATATGCTCGATGGGCAGCGCTACGCTATCGTCGGCACGGTGCCGCCGCAACATATGTACGGCTTCGAATCGACCGTGCTGCTGGCGCTGCAAGGCGGCGCCGCGCTGTGGGCCGGCAAACCTTTTTACGCCGCCGATATCGCCGCCGCGCTGAGCGCCGTGCCGGAACCGCGCGTGCTGGTATCGACACCGTTTCATCTGCGCGCGTTTATCGACGCCGAGCCCGATTGCCCGGCGCTGCAGACCGTGCTCTCCGCCACCGCGCCGCTAACGCCCGAACTGGCGCGCGCCGTCGAAACATTTTGCGGTGCGCCGCTACTGGAAATTTACGGCTGCACCGAGAGCGGACAGATAGCGACCCGGCGCCCCACCGAGCGCGCGGACTGGTTATTGCTGGATGCGATTCGCATGCGGCAAACCGCCGCTCGCGCTGAAGTAGCGCCCGCAAAAACGGCCACCGATCCGCTCGATAAGCAGACCGATAACATCACGACGGTCGAGGGCGATTTTATCGATGGCCGCATCGAGCTCGGCGACATCATCGACATCATCGATGCGCAGCGTTTTCTGCTGCGCGGGCGCAGTGCCGATCTTATCAATATCGCCGGCAAGCGCACCTCGCTGTCGTTTCTCAATCATCAATTGCTCGCCATCGCCGGCGTGCGCGACGGCTGTTTTTTCCTGCCGCATAGCGGCGATGAAAATACCGTTACGCGCCTGACCGCTTTCGCCGTTGCCGACTCGTTGAGCGCCGCCGATATCGTGCGCGCCTTGCGCGCGCGTATCGATCCGGTATTTCTACCGCGCCCGCTCTATCTAGTCGCGCAGCTGCCGCGCAACGCCGCCGGTAAATTGCCGCGCGACGAATTACAAAAGTTGTGGCGGCAACATTCGCAAAGTCAAATTTCGCAGAACTCACCGGTCGCGCAGGATCCAGTCGCACATAAGCCACTGGCGGACACACCCTTGGAGAAAAATCGAGCGGAGCCCGCGCGATGACGGCCGCGACGACGCGCAGCGCAGTTCTGCCGGTCGCTATCGATCATCCGGCATTCGCCGGCCATTTTCCCGGCGCGCCGATCGTGCCTGGGGTGCTGCTGATCGATTGGGCGCTCGCCGCCATCGCGGCGGCGGAAAATATCGAGCTATTGCCCGGCGAATTGACGGTCGTAAAATTTTTGCAGCCGGTGGCTCCCGGCGCCGACTTATTAATGAGTTATGTCGTTGCCGAGAGCGGCGACGCACCGCCGAAAATTACTTTCCACATCGAATGCGGCGCGGATTTGGTTGCGAGCGGTAGCGCGATCGCGCGGTCGACGAACGTGGATTTGCCTCGATGACACCCCGCGCCGCCGCGGAATGGACCATGCGCCCGGAGCGCAGCAATGTATTCATTCTGCGCGTCATGACGTGGCTGTCGCTGCATTTGGGCCGCACCGTTACGCGCGCTGTATTGCATGGCATAACGCTGTATTTTTTAATGTTCGCGCCGCGCGCGCGGCGCGCGTCGCGCGCCTATTTGCGGCGCTCGCTCGGCCGCAGACCGCGCTGGGCGGATTGTTACCGGCATATTTTTACCTTCGCCGCGACCATTCACGATCGCGTCTATCTGCTGAATAATCGCTTCGATTTATTTTCGATCGAGGTACACGGCGAGGCCGACATGCAGGCGCTATTAAAAAACAATAGCGGCGTAATTTTACTCGGTGCGCACTTCGGCAGCTTCGAAATCATTCGCGCGCTCGGCGAGCGCCAACCCAATCTGCAAATTGCGATGGCGATGTTCGAAGATAATGCACGCAAAATCAACGCGGCGCTCGCGGCGATCAATCCCGATCTGGCGCACCATGTAATTCCGCTCGGCCACGTCGATACCATGTTGCAGATACAGCAGCGCCTCGAAAGCGGCGCCTGGATCGGCTTATTGGCGGATCGCTCGCCGCAGCGGGAGGCGCTGCTAAGCTGCGATTTTCTCGGCGCGCCGGCGCAGTTTCCACTGGGCCCGATGCGGCTGGCGGCGGTGCTGCAAAAACCGGTGGTATTTATGTCGGGCGAATATCTGGGCGACAATCGCTACGCGATCCACTTTGAACCGTTGATCGATTTCACCGGCATCGCACGCAACGATCGTCAGACGGCCATCGCCGCGGCGCTGCACAGTTACGTGCGCTGTCTCGAGCGGCACTGTCTGCGACAACCGTACAATTGGTTTAATTTTTTCGACTTTTGGCAGCCGACGCCCGCTGCCTCGGCGCAGCGTTGATACGATGTTCAAGTGCTTTTCGGTAACTCTCGGCCGCGCTATTTTGCGGCACCGCAATCCCCGCGACTATCGCTGCGCCGTATTGCGAGGCAGGTGGTTGCTGTGCGGATTGCTGATGGTAGCGACCAACGCGCGCGCCGCCGACTGGGATATCGGACAATTAATGGCGGCGCTCGGCAGCCATCGCGAAGGCCGCGCCACGTTTGTCGAAACGACTTATTTAAAAATGCTGGAGCGCCCGCTCGAAGCCAGCGGCGAGCTGATGTTCGCCGCGCCGGATCAGCTGCAGAAAATTACCCTGCAACCGAAGCGCGAGGTGCTGGCGCTAAACGGCGACCGGCTCAGCATCGAGCGCAATGGCCGCAAGCGCATCTTGCAGATGAGCGACTATCCGCAGATCGCGGTATTCGTCGATAGCATTCGCGGTACGTTGATGGGTGATCGCGCCGCGCTTGAGCACGCTTATCGATTGGCGCTGAGCGGCAGCGAACAACATTGGAGCCTGTTGCTGACGCCGCAAGGCGAGGCCGAAAAAATTATCGAGCGCATCGTCATTAGCGGCACTAGCGGCAGCGTCGAGTCCGTCGAGATCGTGCAGGCCGACGGCGATCGCTCGCTGTTGCGCATCGCCAACAGTCCGCTACCCGCCGCCATAGGCGAGTCCGCGCCTTGAAAATCGCAGCGGCGGGCAAATGCCCGGTATTGATTTGGCTGGCGCTATTGATAGTGGCGCTGTCGATCGTCGCGCGCGGGCGTTTTTCCGCCGATTTCTCCGCCTTCCTGCCTTCGGCGCCGACTCCGCAGCAGCAAGTATTGGTCGATCAATTACAAAACGGCGTGGTCGCGCGCTTGTTGTTGCTCGGTATCGAAGGCGGCACCGGCGCCACTCGCATCGCCGCGTCGCAACAGTTGGCGGCGCGGCTGCGCGCGCAAGCCGAATTTGTCGCCGTCAATAATGGCGAAGCGATCAGTTTGGAGCGCGACCGCGATTATTTATTCGCGAATCGCTATCTGCTGAGCCCGACGGTAACGGCGCAACGTTTTACGGTCGAAGGCTTGAGCGCAGCGATCGGCGAAACCATCGACACGTTGGCATCGCCGGCCGGCTTGATGTTAAAGACGTTGATCGGCAGCGACCCGACCGCCGAATTTTTGCAGTTGCTCGATCAGTTAAATCCCGGCTCCGCACCGCAAAAACAAAACGGCGTATTGATCGCGAATTCCGGCCAGCGCACGTTATTGCTGCTGCAGACCGCGGCCGCCGGCGCCGATACCGATGCGCAACAAAGCGCGGTGGCAAAAATCCACGCCGCCTTCGCCACCGTTAAAAATAATGCCGGCGCCGATGGCGCGACGCTGCATTTGCAAATAACCGGCCCCGGCGTATTCGCCGTCAACGCGCGCGACACGATTCGTATGCAGGCCGAGCGCCTGGCGGCGATCAGTCTGTTGTTTATCGCGGTTTTCCTATTATTCATCTATCGCTCGTGGCGACTATTGGCGCTGGGCCTATTGCCGGTCGCGACGGCAATTATTGTCGGCATCGCGGCGGTAGCGCTGCGCTTCGGCACCGTGCATGGCATCACGCTCGGTTTCGGCACCACGCTGGTCGGCGAAGCAGTCGACTACGCGATTTATTTCTTCGTGCAGGCGCACGGCAATTCGCTGGTGGTCTGGCGCCGGGATTTTTGGCCGACCATCCGGCTCGGCGTAATTATTTCGGTGTGCGGATTCGCCACGTTATTATTTTCCGGTTTTCCGGGGCTGGCGCAGTTGGGTTTGTATTCGATCGCCGGCTTGATCGCCGCGGCGTTGACCGCCCGCTATGTATTGCCGCAACTGTTAATCAAACCGGCGCCGATCGAGCGCGCGCTGTTGTTGGGCCGGCGCCTGCAATATTTACTCGCGCGCCTACACGCCAATCGACGCGATTATTTTCGCGGCGGATTGATTGTCCTGGCGCTCGGCTGCGCAGCGGTGATTGTTCACAATCGCAATACTTTATGGAACGAATCGCTCGGTGCGTTAAGCCCTGTGACGCTGGCCGACCAGGCGCTCGATGCGCAGCTGCGCGCCGAACTCAACGCGCCGGATGTGCGCTATCTGATCGCCGCCAGCGCGCCCGATGCCGAGACGGCGCTACAGCGCGCCGAACAAATCGGCGCCGTGTTGCAAACGCTGGTCGAGCGCGGTGCCATCGCCGGTTTTGAAACGCCGAGCCGCTATTTACCGAGCCGCGCGACCCAATTGGCGCGCCAGCGCGCGCTGCCGGAATCCGCCGCGCTGCAGAGCAATCTGCGTGCGGCCTTGCGCGAGCAGCCGCTGCGCTTCGAAACATTGACGAAATTTATCGCCGATACCGGCGCGGCAAAACGGCAACCGCCGCTGCAGCGCAGCGATTTAAACGGTACCAGCTTCGCGTTGGCGGTCGATTCGTTATTGCAGCAGCGCGACGCATCCTGGCAGGCCTTACTGCCATTGCAAGCATTGCCGGATCGGGAAATTCCTGCCGACGAAATCCGCGCGGCGCTGCGTACACTCGCTCTCGACCACGTTTGGCTGATCGATATCACCGGCGAATCGCAAGCGTTGTACAGCGGTTATTTTCGCGAGGCGTTGCATCTATCGTTGTTTGGCTTGGCGGCGATCGGCATCGTGCTCGCCGCGCATCTGCGCTCGCTGCGCCGCCTCGGCAATGTCGTTGCGCCATTGGCGATCGCCGTCCTGCTGGTGATGGCGACGCTGGTGCTGGCGCAGCAGCGCTTGAACTTATTGCATTTGATCGGCCTGTTTTTAATCGTCGCGGTCGGCTCCAACTATGCGTTATTTTTTGCGCGCGCCGATTTGCAGCCGCGGACACTGGCGTCGTTGTCGATCGCCAATATCACCACCGTCGCCGGTTTCGGTCTGCTGGCTTTTTCGACGGTGCCGGTGTTGCAGGCGATCGGTATCACGGTCGGGCCGGGCGCGGTGCTGGCGCTTATTTTTTCCGCGCTGTGGTGGCGACCCGCGCGCGGCGCCGACGCGCCACGGGTTGCTGCATTATGAACCGTTGGCGACCAAGTCCGCTGCTATGGTTTTCGTTTTTGTTGCATCTGTGCGCACTTATTCTATTTATTGCCGCACCGCACTTCTGGCTGCACTACTGGCCGCAAATACTGGCGGCCATTGCACTAAATCACCTGCTGCTCGCCGCCGCCGGTTTATGGCCGCGCAGCACGCTGCTCGGCAGCAACTGGCTGCGCCTGCCCGCAGCCGCCGCATTGCGCGGCGAAATCGCGCTCACCATCGACGACGGCCCCGATCCCGAAGTGACGCCGCGGGTGCTGGATATTCTCGATCGGTACGGCGCGCGCGCAACTTTTTTTTGTATCGGCGAGCGCGCGCGGCAACACGCGGATTTATGCCGCGAAATCGCCCGGCGCGGACACGCGGTGGAAAATCATTCGCTGCGCCACCGCCATACCTTTTCGCTGCGCGGCTATGCGGCGCTGCGGCGCGAGATCGATGCCGCGCAAACCGCGTTGAGCGCAATTGCCGGCAGCCGTCCGCAATTTTTTCGCGCGCCGGCCGGTCTGCGCAATCCGTTTCTCGACCCCGTGCTGGCGCACTGCGATTTGCAACTCGCCGCGTGGACGCGGCGCGGCTTCGACACGCGCACTAACGATGCCGCGTTGGTATTGCAGCGGCTGACGCGCGGCCTGCGCGCCGGCGATATTTTATTGCTGCACGATGGCCACGCCGCGCGCACCGCCGCCGGCACGCCCATCGTGGTCGCGGTACTGCCGGAATTGTTGGCAAAAATTCGCGCCGCCGGTTTAACGCCGGTGACGCTGCGCGCCGCGCGCGCGCCACAATAAATCGAGCGCACCGCAACAATCAAGAGAGTCTGTTAGGATACAGTCTTTATGGCTACGTATACGTCGATGAATCCACTGCAGCTGAGCTGTTTTACGCTGACCACCAGTCTCGGCGCCGGTCTCGATGCCAATCTGCAAGCCTTGTTGCAACAGCGCTCCGGACTCGCGCCGTGCAGTTTCGAGACCGTGTGTATCGATACCGCGATCGGCGCGGTGGCCGGTCTCGATGCCGTAGCGATGCGCAGCGATTTGCGCGAGTTTGACTGTCGCAACAATCGGCTCGCGCAACTGGCGCTGACCCAGGACAATTTCGCAGCGCAGGTGCGCGACGCTGCGCAGCGTTATGCCGCGCAGCGCGTCGGCGTATTTATCGGCACCAGCACAGCGGGCATTCTGGAAACCGAACTCGCCTATCGGCAGCGCGATCCGCAATCCGGTCTACTGCTGCACCCACCCCACTACCGCCATTCGCACAATCCCTATTCCAGCGCCGATTTCGTGCGCCGCTATTTCGGTTTAACCGGACCTGCCGCCACGATATCCACCGCGTGCTCATCGAGCGCAAAAGTTTTTGCGACCGCGCAGCGCATGATCGACGCCGATTTGATCGATGCCGCGATTGTCGGCGGCGTCGATTCGTTATGTCTGACGACGCTGTATGGTTTTTCGTCGCTGCAATTAACCTCGACGCAACCGTGCCGACCATTCGATGGACAGCGCGATGGAATTTCGATCGGCGAAGGCGCCGCGTTTATTTTGCTCGAGCGTCCGCTGCCCGCGCGCGCGGCAAATATTTTGCTGCTCGGTGCCGGAGAATCGAGCGACGCTTATCATATGTCTTCGCCACACCCGGAAGGACGCGGCGCGCAACAGGCGATGCAAGCGGCATTGGCGCGCGCCGGTTTAACCGTCGACGCCATCGATTACATCAATCTGCACGGCACCGCGACGCCGAGCAACGATGCCGCCGAAGGTTTTGCGGTTGCCGCTTTATTTGGCGCGCGCACGCCGGCGAGCTCGACCAAGGGCGCGACCGGACATACGCTCGGTGCGGCCGGCGCGGTCGAAGCGGTGATCGGCGCGCTGGCGTTGACGCACGATGTGATTCCGGCCGGCGTCAATACGCGCAGCGTGGACTCGGCGTTGCCGATCGATTACGTATTGGAAAATCGCCGCCAACCGCTACGCCATGTATTGTCGAACTCATTCGGCTTCGGCGGCACCAACTGCAGTTTGATATTAGGAAAATCCGCGTGAACGATACAACGCGCGCAACGGCGCGTACCACTGTGCCTACAACTATGTTAGGCGCCTGGATCGAAGGAGTTGGCTTATTGGGGCCCGGCCTCGCTTCGTGGCAACAGTTGTCGCGGATTTTGCGCGGCAGCGAGCCGTATTGCGCCACGCGCACCGTATTGCCGACCCCGACCTTGTTGCCGCCGGCCGAGCGCCGCCGCGCGGTGGCGATGGTGAAGTTGACATTGGCCGCCGGTCTGGAAGCGGTCGCGCACGCCGGTCGCGACGCCGCGACGCTGCCGTCGATATTTACCTCGTCGAGCGGCGATGGCCAAAACATCCATGCGATCTGCGAAACGCTGGCATCGAGCGAGCGCGAAATTTCGCCGACGCGTTTTCATAATTCGGTGCACAACGCCGCCGCCGGTTATTGGAGCATCGCCACCGGGGCGACCGCGCCGTCGACCGCGTTGTGCGCATACGATGGCAGTTTCGGCGCCGGCCTACTCGAAGCGCTGGCGTGGATCGCCACAGAAAAAACACCGCTATTGTTGCTCGCGTACGATGTCGATTATCCGGCGCCTTTGCAAGCGCTGCGGCCGATCGCCGATGCATTTTGCGCGGCGCTGATATTGGCGCCCGAGCGCGGCGCTAACACGCTCGGGCATATCGACGCGCAGCTCGCGCCGGCGACGCTAACACCGACACTTACATCGGCAACGCTGCCGGAACTCGAACAATTGCGCGCGAATATTCCCGCCGCGCGCTGCCTGCCGTTGCTCGAATTGCTGGCGGCGCGCCGCGACGGCAGCGTTGTGCTCGACTACCTCGACGATTGCGGACTGGCGGTGAATATCCAATGCTGATTTACGATCGCGCCTGGATCGCCGCGCGCATTCCGCATCAGGGCAGCATGTGTCTGCTGGATGGCGTGCGCAGCTGGGATACGGCGCGCGCCATTTGCACGGCGAGCAGTCATCGCGATATGCATAATCCACTGCGCCATCGCGGTCGACTGGGCGCGGCTTGCGCCATCGAATATGCGGCGCAGGCGATGGCCGTGCACGCTGCTCTGTTGTTTGAAAACAATGCCACTGCTGCTGCGCTGTTTTCCGAACAAAATGCTGCTGTGCTGTTGTCTGAACATACCCCAGCCGAAAAAATTTCCGCGCGCGCAGTAACGCGCCCCGCCGCCGGTTATCTGACCAGCGCGCGCGCGGTGCAGTTACAAATTGCCCGCCTCGACGATATAGCGGCCGATCTCGATATCGACGTCGAGCGTTTATCCGGCGCCGACACCTCGGTGTTGTATGGTTTCACCGTTAGTGCCGCCGGCAAATTATTGGTCAGCGGACGCGCGGCGGTCGTGCTCGACGCCGCACCCGGACCGGCATCGTGAAGCGCGCTTTAGTCACGGGCGGCAGCGGCGAAATCGGCGCGGCGATTTGCCGGCGACTGGCCGCGGATGGCCTGCATATATTCGTGCACGCCAATCGCAATCTCGATAACGCGCAGCGCGTCGTCGATGCGATCGTTGCCGAGGGCGGCAGCGCGCGCGCCGTGCGGTTCGATGTCGCGAATGCCGCGCAGACACTGGCGGTATTGACCGAACTACTGAATGAAGCGCCGATTCAAATCATTATCAACAATGCCGGCTTGCACAACGATGCGGTGCTGCCCGGCATGACGGCGCAGCAATGGCATAGCGTGATCGATGTTTCGCTGCACGGTTTTTTCAACGTAACGCAACCGCTATTGCTGCCAATGATCCGTACGCGCTGGGGGCGCATTATTAATATCACTTCGGTGGCGGCATTGTTGGGCAATCGCGGTCAGGTGAATTACGCGGCCGCCAAGGGAGCGCTGCACTCGGCAACCAAAGCATTGGCGTTGGAAGTGGCGAGCCGCGGCATAACAGTCAACGCAGTCGCACCCGGTATTATCGAAACAGCGATGAGCGCGAATAGTTTCGATACCTCAGCCATCGCGCGGCTGGTGCCGTTGCAGCGCAGCGGCAAGCCGTTCGAAGTCGCGGAGCTGGTGGCATTTCTGGCGGGCGACAGCGCCGCTTATATCACCGGCCAAACGATCTCGATCAATGGCGGTATGACCTAGGGAACCTCTATTTTCCGAGGTTCCCTGGATATTTTTGCCGGCGCGGTGTTCGATAGCAATCATGTACAATCGTCTACCTTTACAGTCGCCATAATTTAAATAATACGTGTATGACAAAAATCGGTCGCAACGATCCTTGCCCCTGCGGTAGCGGCAAAAAATATAAACAGTGTTGCATGCGGCAAGACGGTCCGCAGGCCGCGGACAGTCTCCCTCGGGTCTTTAATAGCGCGCAATATCTGCAGCTCGCATTTGCGCATCATATGGCCGGCCGCACAGTGGAAGCCGAATTACTCTATCGACAAATTTTATCGGCCGAACCGGAACATGCCGAGGCGCTGCATTTGTTGGGCGTGCTGGTCGGCGATAGCGGCGAGCATGCCGCGGCGCTAGAGCTGATCGAGAAAGCCATCGCCATCGATGCCAACAACCATAATTATCACGCCAACCTGGGCCGCATTTATAGCCAGCAGGATATGTACGCCAAAGCCGAGGCTTGTTATCGGCGCGCCCTGGCGCTCAAAACGGATGCCGCGCATTACGAAGCGCTCGGCAATATACTGCGCGCGCAAAATAAATTTGCCGCCGCCGAGGATAGTTATCGCAGCGCGCTGGCGTTGAATGTCAATTTTGCGGTCGCGCAGCGCAATCTCGGCGATTTATTGCAACTGCAGGAGCGCTACGAAGAAGCGATCGATAGTTATCGGCAAGCGCTGGTGCTGCATCCCGACTTTGCCGAAGTGCACAACAATTTGGGCGCACTATTAAAAAAGCGCGGAAATAGCGCGGAGGCGATTCTTCATTATCGGCGGGCATTAGCACTAAAACCGGAGCTAGACGCGCACACTAATCTCGGCGGCGCACTGCTGGCGAATGGCGATGTCGATGGCGCGATCGAATGTTATCGCCGTTCTCTGGCGCTCGAACCGGACTACGCCAACACACCGGGCGCGCGCGGCGCCGATGCGGCTATTCAAGATTCCGTGGAAGATACCTTGCTCTATATCATGAGCATTCACGCCGGCGGCGCGCCGCTGGACTATTTGCAGGCCGCGCGGCGCTACGGCGCCAAATTGCACGCGGTGGCGCGGCCGTATACGCAGTGGTTGTGCGCGCCGCGCAACAGCGGCGAAAGACTGCGCGTCGGTTTGGTATCCGCCGATTTTCGCGAGCACCCGGTTGGATTTTTTCTCGAAAATATTCTGTCCCGTTTAGATCCCGCGAAAATCGAGTTACTGGCGTATGCCACCGATGCGCGCGAAGACGCGTTGACCCAACGCATCAAACCGCATTTCACGATCTGGCGAGCGCTGGTCGATGTGAGCAACGAGAACGCCGCGCAAACAATTCGCGCGGACGCGCCGCATATCCTGATCGATTTAAATGGCTGCACCGCCAACAATCGCCTGCCGGTATTTGCGTGGAAGCCGGCACCGGTACAAGTCAGTTGGTTGGGTTATTGGGCCAGCACCGGTCTATCGGCGATGGATTACATCCTCGCCGATCCGTATTCGCTTCCCGCGCAAGAGGCTGCGCATTACAGCGAACGGCCCTGGTATTTGCCGGATACGCGCCTGTGTTTTACGCCGCCGCAAGAAGCGGTACCGTGCGCCGAGTTGCCCGCTCTGAAAAATGGCTATATCGCGTTCGGCTGTTTTAATAATCCCACCAAGATGAACGATGCGGTAGTGGCGTTGTGGGCGCAGGTTTTACAACGCGTTGCCGGCTCGCGGCTCACCCTCAAAGCCAAACTATTCGAAGATGCTTCGATCGTCGCGCAAACCCACGCGCGTTTCGCCGCGCACGGTATCGACGCGGCGCGTTTGACGTTACTCGGTCAATCGGCGCGCGCCGATTATCTCGCCGCATATAACGCCATCGATATCGCGCTGGACCCATTCCCCTTTACCGGCGGCACCACCAGCGTCGAAGGTTTGTGGATGGGCGTGCCGCTGCTGACGCGACGCGGCGATCGCATGATTGCGCATCAGGGCGAAAGCATTTTGCACAATGTCGGTTTAACGGATTGGATCGCCGCCGATAACGACGACTATATCGAGCGCGCCGCAGCCCACGCCGGCGACTTAGCGCGACTCGCACAACTGCGCAGCGAATTGCGCGCGCGCCTGCTGGCATCGCCGCTGTGCGACGCCGAACGTTTCGCGCGCAATTTCGAAACGGCGCTCGCGGGCATGTGGGAAAAATATTGTACCGGGGCTTAGCGCGGCGTTTTTTATGAGTTTAGTGGTTCTTTGGAGGGCGCGCCGACCGGTACTCTTTTCAGAACCTCATTGATGTATTTTTTCGCGGTGCCGCCTTCCGGTTAGTCTCTTTCGATTTGGTCGGACTCTGCAGTTACGTCGCGCTAACAAGCTGGCTTTCAGTGTTCTGAAAAGAGCAGCCGGTCACCGCGCCGTCACGCTCAACGCCAACGAATGAATTGCAGTGGGGCTAGCGATCTCGTTGGCCTGACGTGGGTGAAATTAACTCGGTCGTGACGAGAGCGGCGAGGGGTGCTGTTTTTCAGGATAGAGAGCAGGGCAGCGGAGGCAGTGTTGCTAAAAGCACGTTAAAGTCGACGTGCTCGGTGCAGAGTAACCACGGATGACTTTTCGATAAAAAAATTTATTTCACAGCCTGCCCAGAAAATAGTACCGCTCTCCTGCGCGAATGCGATTTTAAGTGGTCGCCACCAACAGCTCCTCCGAATTATCAGGCGGACGCAGGCCATCAGTTCTATCGGCAAAATAGCGCTGCGCCAGCGTGGCGGCCGATACGTGCCGCACCTCTTTAAAGCCGGCCTCGCGCGCCAGTGCCAACATTTCCGCCGGCGTGAAAAAACTGATAAACGGCGTGCCATTGGCCTGCGCTCCCGCCATTGCGCGCTCCATGCCGGGACGTATTTCGGGATCGACCAGTTCGATCGGCAGCATGAATGACATCGCCAGCGTGGAGCCCGGCGCGAGTGCGGCAACCTGGCGCAGCGTTGCGATAATCGCTTCCTTGCTTAGGTACATGCTGACACCGGTGGAGGCCACGACCGCTCGCTGTTGCGAATCGAAGTCGGCCGCCGCGAGGCGCTCCCACCAATTATCGTTCGCCTCGAAATCGACCGGCACCAATTGCAGGTATGAAGGCACACCGTAGCCAAGATCGATAAGTCGTTGGCGCTTCCACGCCTGCGGGCCCGGTTGATCGATCTCGAATACGCGCAGGCGAGCAGCGAGTTCGGGCTGACGCTGCGCAAAGGTATCCAGGCCCGCACCAAGAATCACATATTGCCCGACCCCCAGCGCCGTTTGTTCCGCGACCAGATCTTCGATAAAGCGCGCGCGCGCCAAAATCGAAGCGCGAAACGGTCGCGTGAATGGACTCATATCCGGGCGATCGCGCCACCCTGCATCCGGCGCGACTAATTTCAAACCGACTTCATCTTCAAAGATGTGCGGCGCCGCATCGGCTGCTACGTGCAACGCACGCCACAACGCGACTCGCACTGCCGTGTCTTCCGGCGCTACCTTTTGTTTATCCTGCATGATGTTCTCCAAAATGCCGGCAACGGCGCAGCATTGCCTTGTTAAGTATTTTTTGCGGAACGCGCCGCGGAAATGCAAATGGTATTTTCTATCTTGCCATCGATCTCAATGATGGGGCAAATCGCGTTCTACCATGGCAATTGCGCGCAACCTGAATAGCGCGCGTATCGCTGTTCGCCGGTCTTTAGCGATTTGTTCGCGCTACATTGTTTAGAAAGGCGCTACATTGTTTAGAAAATTTAATGTCGATATCGGCAACTGCCGAGGCTTTTTGCGCTAGGCTGCGCGCTGCCGATCGCTATTCGGTAATCGTGGAGAATAGTTTTGAAACAAACCGTAATCGCAGCGCGCGCGCCGTTGTTCCAGCCGTTTCGCGTGCACGATCTGACATTGAAAAATCGCGTGGTGATGGCGCCGATGGGCAAGGGCCACGCGGTCGACGGCGTGCTCGACGCGAATTACGCCGCGTACTACCGACGCCGCGCCGAGGGACAAGCGGGCTTGATTATCGGCGGCGCCACCGCGGTGCCGCATACAAATGCAGCGAACGATATTCACGAGCCGCATTTTCACGGCGACGCCGTCTTGGCCGCGTGGCGGCGCGCGCGCGAAGAAGTGCACGCCGGCGGCGGCCGCATCATGCCGCAGTTGTATCACGCGGGGCTGCAGGGCGTGGCGCTGACGCCACCGCCGTGGCCGTTGATCGGCCCCTCCGCATTATGGTTACCGTCGCCGCAAGCCGATGGCAGCGCCGGCGCGATGCGCACGGTCGGCGAGCCGATGCGGCAGGCCGATATCGATGCGGTAATCGACGCGTTCGCGACCGCCGTGGCGAACGCGCAACAACTCGGCTTCGACGGCGTCGAGCTGCACGCGGCGCACGGCTTTTTGATCGATCAATTTTTTTGGGAGAAAACCAATTTACGAACGGATCGCTACGGCGGCGATCTGCGCGACCGCACGCGTTTCGCGGTGGAAATCGTCGAAGAGTGCCGGCGCCGCGTCGGTGCGCGCTTTCCAATCTTCATGCGTATCTCGCAATTCAAAATGACCGATTACACCGCGCAATTGGCTAGCACGCCGATACAACTGACGCGCTTTCTCGAACCGCTGGTCGATGCCGGCATCGATGTATTCGATTGTTCGCAGCGCCGCATCGCCGAACCGACCTTTGCCGATAGCGATCTCAATTTCGCCGGCTGGGTAAAAAAATTATCGGGGCGTCCCACCATCAGCAATGGCGGCGTCGGCCTCAGCAAAGATGCCGCATCGTTCGGTACCGCCGGCGTATACGGCATGCAAGCGGCGCCTTCGGTGGCGCAATTACAACAATTGTGCGAACGCATGGAGCGCGGCGAATTCGATTTAATTTCGGTAGCGCGCGCAATGCTCGGCGACGCCCAATGGGCAGCGAAAGTGGCGCGCGGTGCCGATCACGAATTGCAACCGTTTCGCGCCGAGTTGATGATGTTGTTGGAGTGATGGGCGACAATTAAACATCGCGGCCGGAGGTAGTGCTTATTCCGTCGGGCTCGCTCGCCAGCGGCTCGAGGGTGGCCCCCCAACGCTGTTCGGCATCGAAGTCGAGCGAACGGCGCCACAGATCCTGATAGGTCCAGTCGGCATTGGGTAACCGTTGCTGATACGCTGCTGAGCTTAAAAGAGAGCCAGGAAGCGCTGAAAGTAGACTCATATCCATCAGAGCAATGTGACGCGGCTAGCCTGCCCGCTCATAAGCATGAGCTCGATATTTACAGATAATGGACAAACTAAAAATCCTGGATCGATTAAGTAGCGGCAAATAGCTCAGCAGCGCGCACTTCTGTAGGTACTACTCCTTAACGTGGGCTGGCCACATCAAGACTATGGTTAGGGCATAGGCTGGCGTTATGTTATCCAAATTCAGCAACGAGCTACAGCTTCGATAACCCGAACCACCATCATACTGCTGTGCTTGGGAGAAAGACCCGTGATAACCGCTGCGCTTACGCACGACGAAGAGGCACGCATCGATCTGCTGCATGCGCTGAACTTGCTGGACTCCGAGCCGGAGGACGTTTTCGATCGCATCACGCGGCTTGCAGCGCGGCTACTGGATATGCCCATTGCATTGGTTTCGCTAATCGACCGCGATCGCCAATGGTTCAAATCGCGTGTCGGCCTTGATGCCCACGAAACACCGCGCGAACTAGCTTTCTGTGCACATGCGATTCACTCTAAACAACCCCTAGTCGTTAACGACACTTCGCTAGATATACGATTTGCCGACAACCCTCTCGTGCTTGGCGCCCCACATATTCGGTTTTATGCCGGAGCACCGATTTTTTCCAACCAAGGTATCGCACTCGGGACTTTATGCATTATCGATCGCAAGCCGCGCTCTATGTCGGCTGCAGATTTGGAAGCCCTGCAAGATCTAGCCGAGCTGGCGCGTCGCGAAATCGTACACAGGGAAACAACCCAGCTATCGCGGGAAATTTATCAGCACAGTGACCGACTCAATGCCGAAAGCGAAGCACGATTTCGCGCTACCTTCGAGCAAGCGGCAGTCGGTATCGCGATCGTCGGCACCGATGGTCGCTGGACCAGCGTCAACAATAAATTGTGCACAATTGTCGGCTACTCCGAGGAAGAGTTGCTGAAGCTAACCTTTCAGGACATTACGCATCCGGACGACCTCGACGCCGATATGAGCCTGGTCAATCAAATGCTCGCGGGAGAGCTTGAGCATTACAACCTAGAAAAACGCTATGTACGCAAAAATGGTGAGCTGATCTGGATCAATCTTTCTGTTTCTCTACTGCGCGATTGCGCAGGCAAGCCGCTACATTTCATTTCCGTGGTCGAAGATATTCAGGGACGTAAGGAGGCCGAAAATGCGCTGCGGCGACTACGTCAAAATCTTGAAGAACGCGTACAACAGCGCACCCAAGAACTGCAACAAACCAACGAAATGTTATCGCTGACCATGGAGCAACAGCGCCGCTTTGAAATAGCGCTCAGCGCGCGCGAATCGCAACTGCGCGCCGTCCTGGAAAATGCCCAGGACGCTTACGTGAGCATCGACGAAGCCGGTTTAATTATCCAGTGGAATCGGCAGGCTGAACTGACTTTCGGCTGGCCGCGCGACGAAGCTATCGGTCGCCGTTTAGATGAAACCATTATCCCTGCTCAGCACCGCGAGGGGCATCGCCAAGGCATGAAGCGGTTTTTAGAAACGGGCGAAGGCGCTGTCATCAACAAGCGTCTGGAGCTGAGCGCCATTCGCCGCGACGGCAGCATATTTCCGGTCGAGGTGCGCATCTCCCCGCTGCCCTCCGAAACGGGGTTGTTATTCTGTGCATTTTTACACGACATCAGTGAACGCAAGCAGGCTGAGGAGGCTCTGCGCAATAGCCAAAAACAACTGAGCATGATTACTGACAATCTACCCGTCCACATTTCCTATATCGATAGAGACTTGGTAATTCAATTCCTCAACGAAACCTACCGCGCCGATGTCGGTTTGACTGCCGATTTCGCGATTGGAAAAACTCTGCCGGAAATACTGAATAGATCCCTGTACCAGGACATTCAACCGCATATTGAAAAGGTATTCACCGGCGAGCGCGTAACTTTTGAAACGACGACGAATTTTCATCAGCAAGAGCGCACTTGGAGTACAGACTATACCCCCGATGTACAGAACGGCAACATGGTCGGCTTTTACATCATGAGCCAGGATATTACAGCACGCAAAAAGCTGGAGTTGTCTCTGGAGCGGGAAGCCACTCTGGACGCCTTAACGGGACTACCTAACCGGCGCGCTCTATTAGAATGTCTGAATGAGGCCACTGCTAGAGCTCAGCGCTCAAACGAGCCATTCGGCCTGCTCTTTCTCGATCTCGACGGCTTTAAAGGCATCAATGATCGCCACGGTCACGATGGTGGCGATGAAGTGCTTAAGCAATTCGCTAACTGCCTGACCTGCTGTGTGCGCGAAACCGATACAGTGGCACGACTAGCCGGCGATGAGTTCGTTATTGTTCTCGAGACACTGAAAAAAGGCGAATCGGATGCACAAAAAGTCGGTGAAAAAATTCTTCAGGCATTGCGAGTCCCGATGATGGTAAACGGTAAAAAATGTGCCATTGGTGCCAGCATAGGTATCTATACGTGGGAACCGACACACGCTATGAGTGCGGAGCATATGATCGCAGAGGCTGATCAAGCGATGTACTACGCCAAACGTGGCGGCAAGAACCAAATGTATCTCGCTAAAGCTATCTAATCCTCAATCTTCGGCACGTTCGAATAGCTAAACTCAGACAGTCGTTTTCGGCCAATCAAACACACGGCTACCGAATTATGCTTGAGCAACTACAATTACAGCGCTTGTGCAACGTCGGCGGCGCTGGAAAGTAGCACCCTCTAAGAGAGTTTTCTTCTCAGTCGTCATTCCGATCTTCCATTTTGCCTCTGATCTCCGCCTCAAGCCAGGTCACCATTATGCAATTCACCGATTTACGAATCCCTATCGCCACGCGCATGCAACTGGTGATATCCGGACCCGATTACAAGCCACATACCTTTCAGGCACAACTACTTGGCTTTCGTGCCGAAGTATCCGTATTGACGTTCTTTGCGAAAAAGCCGCTATTGCCGTTTCACCCTAATTCGAAAGTGATCGTACGGGTCGGGTTACAAAGTGCCATCGTGCGTTTCGAGTCGACGGTACAGGAATATCAAGAACATCCCTTCGCTTATTTGCATCTTACCTATCCCGGCGATGTCGAGATCGAACAACAATTGCGGCGCGCGCCCCGCTTTGATCTCGACATACCGATAAATACGACCATCAAAACAGGGGTCTCTAGCGACGCAATGCAAGGCGAGCTTTTAGATATCAGCCTCAATGGTGCACGCTTGAGCTGCAGGCGCAAATTGGCCGCCGTCGGCGCAAAAATCCTGTTGTTCGCTGTGGTATTGGTCGCCGGTACGCAGCAACAATTAGAGTTGAGCGCGGAAATAAAAAGTGTATCTGTTCCCAAAGATCCGACTTCTTCAGAGCCGGCCGTTTACGGCCTAACATTCGTCGATGCCCCGTTACAGCAGCAACTTCTACTGCAGGCACTGTGTTACGAACTGCAGTCCAGCAAGTTGAACTTTGGTGCGGATAATGTTGCTGGATAAGCTAATCCCTTGCGAAGCATTCGTCATACGTAAAGATGCTCTGGCCCAGCAGCATACTCACGACTACGGCCCCACAGGTCTGCAATTTATAACGGGCTGCTCGACCGAAACTCGGTAGTTGGGAGCTCGTATGTCTACCTACCTTTTCAAAACACACGCTCTTACCTGCAGGGCTGGCGGCGTGGAGGATATTGCTGGTCAACCGCAGCCGTTTGGGGCTATAACGGCCCTAGCGTTAGCCTGGCAATGAGCTAACGTCTTGGCCTTGCCTGGCGATATCGATCGAATACAGAGACCCTATCAGTATGCGCCGCGGCATGCGGCGCTGTTACCTACACCGCTAACATGGAGGTATTTGTAAATGATCGGCGCAGATAGATTTCTGAATTCGATAATGAGTTCCATCTCCGAACATATTGTCGTGATTGACCAGGCGGGAATGATTCAGTTTGTAAACAAAGCCTGGGTTGTATTTAGTCAGGCTAATAGTTGCTTAATAGAAGAGAGCGGATGGTGGCGCGTTAATTATTTACAGGTATGCGATGATTCAGCTGCAGCAGGTGAAGAATATGGAACGGTCGCGGGAGAAGGCATTAGAGAGGTGATAAAACAATCGCTATCATTATTTTCCTTGGAGTATCCCTGCCATAGTCCCGAAGAAAAAAGATGGTTTATGATGAAAGTTACGCCTTTTCAGCTGGACGGTTTGGATTATTGCACTATTTCTCACCAAAATGTTACCGATAGAAAATGTGCTGAAGAGCAGGTTTTAAATCTATCGCGTATCGACGGCCTGACGAAACTACCCAACAGAAGATATTTCGATGATTTTTTAGAGACCGAATGGAAGCGATGTGTTCGTTCAAACTTGCCCATTACCATTGCCATTCTGGATATCGATTATTTCAAGTTGCTCAATGATCACTATGGCCATCAAGCAGGGGATGAATGTTTGATAAAGGTCGGTATAGTTCTGAATGAGTTAGGAAAACGACCTGGCGAGCTTTTTGCGCGCTATGGTGGGGAGGAGTTTTCACTAATTTTCGGCAATACCACCGCCGAGCAATCCTTAGTCGTGATTAATCGGATAGTCGAAGCCATTAGTCAGTTAAAAATACCTAACGAAAAGTCACCGATTAAATCCACCCTAACGGTCAGCGTAGGGTTGGCAATGGCTTATCCTAATAAACATATGCATACGAAGGAACTGATAGGCTCGGCGGATAAGCAGCTATATTTGGCAAAAAATAGCGGTAGAGACCGGGTAGCTTTTTAGGGGCTGTTGAATTGCACCAATACGGCTGCTGGAAAATCACATTTCGTTTGGCCGACTACCCCGTGCGAGTGTCCGCTTTTTCACTAAGAATAAATTTTGCTACGTCCGCTTTGTCCTGAGCTCCAGCCATTACTAATGACGCCAAACAATGACATATTCAGTGGACGCCGCTAGCGATCATAAGCAAAACCCTTAGAACAGGGATACGCTTGCCCAATCATTGGGTCTGACCTCTCTGCATAATATACCGAACGTGTCGGTTGAGTACTTAGATACGTCAGCGTGGCGTCAGCAAGATACACAATAATCCACCGAAATATAAACGAACGAAACATATAAAAAGTTTCGCCTGCGTATTCCACCCTCACTCGCCGAGCACACAAGCAATAGGGATATCGCTAACTCAATCTAACTGCCAAAAATATCTCCACCGCGTCGCTTTTGCAGATGCGCTCACTGTTATGCCAATAATACTTATCCGGATGGGAGAATAAAAATGCGGTCTTGGAATTTACTCGGTGTTGCCACGATTTCGATTTTGGCAGCAGGCTGCGGTGGTGGCGGTGGCGGCAGTTCCTCCGCGGCACCTACGCCTACACCCTCCGCAACTACCTACAACTATGTTGCTCCAACACTGAACTCTCAGCTGACGTTTGCTCGGACGATCGTCGATAACGCCAACAATACGATCAATCAGACAGTCGTTGAAAAGGTCACTGCAATAAATGCCGATGGATCGGTTGTTACTCAATCGGAGGATCCAAATCATAACTCCATCACCGTCGATGGAACTCTCTATTCCGTGCCTACCGCAACCACTAACTCGAACGGATCGGGACAGGTCACTTCCGAGACTCGCACTTCGGAGGGAACGACCGTTACCTGCACCTATACGCCACATGCGGCCGGTCCTGGCTATCCGTTCGTCATCGGCGATACTTGGTCATCGAGCTGGAATGAAACTTGTGGAACCCGTATGCCTATTACTTACACGCAAACCGGATCGATTGTGAATACCGAGTCGATCACAGTTCCCGCCGGCACCTATAACGTCATCAAACTGCAGAGCACGGTTTCGTGGACAGACGGAAATGGAACGACACATACCGATTCTCGAACCACTTGGAAGGAAATTGCTCCGGGTCACAGCCACACCACCATCAAAGAGCAGGACTCGTACTCCTATAGCGGTACCACTCCAACTAACGGCTACCCGGTGACGATTACATTGGTTCTGCAAAATCAATCGTAAATCTAGCGGCGCGATAATTATCTGACAGTCGCTAAATTCTCGCTTTTGACCGTCAGATAACATCCGCGCGGCCAACTATTTGCGTGGGGGTTCCACCGGCATAAAGCGGCTACCTATAACGTTTACATTGCCTTTAATCGAAATCGCCTTGCGTAGTGATGCAAAAAGCTTCTTGCGCGCGCGAGCTGAAACAGCAAATAAAAATAGGGAAGCGCCTTGCGTAAGTCTTTTCTAATCGTTGTGATTTCATTACTTGAGTTAACCATCGCAGGATGTGCTGGGCGGGGTGATGATGGGTTTAAAGCTGCCCAATCGGAAAATTATTCGTCGGCATTTACGGCGTGGAGTAAGGCTGCTGAGCAGGGGAATGCCGATGCTCAAAATAATCTGGGCGTGATGTACGACCAAGGTTGGGGCGTAACACAAGATTATCAGCAAGCGATTAACTGGTATCGTAAAGCCGCTGAGCAGGGAAATGCCCACGCTCAATGCAGCCTGGGTGTTATGTATGTCTACGGTAAGGGTGTGGCTCAGGATAATCAACAGGCGATTTACTGGTACAACAAAGCAGCCGAGCAGGATGATGCCAACGCGCAATACAATCTGGGCTACATGTATGCCAATGGCCAAGGCGTAACACAGGATTACAAAGAAGCATTGAGCTGGTATCGCAAGGCCGCCAAGCAGGGGCTTGCGAAGGCGCAAAACGCTCTGGGCGACATTTACGCCAATGGCCAAGGTGGACCGCAGGATGACGTCGAGGCAGTAAGCTCGTACCGCGAAGCATCTGAACAGGGTTTTGCCAGCGCACAACATCATTTGGGCTGGATGTATTACAACGGTAGAGGCGTACCGCGGGATTACAAGCAAGCTCTTTACTGGTACAACAAAGCAGCCGAGCAGGGACATGCCGACGCGCAAGAACAACTGGGCTGGATGTATACCTTCAGTCAAGGCGTAACACAGGATTACAAACAAGCTTTTTATTGGTACAACAAAGCAGCTGAGCAGGGGCACCCCGACGCACAAAATAATCTGGGCGCGATGTACGACCAAGGTTTGGGCGTAACACAGGATTATCAGCAGGCGATTTACTGGTACAGCAAGGCTGCTGAGCACGGATATGCGCACGCACAAAACAATCTGGCTTTAATGTATGACAACGGCAAAGGTGTAACACAGGATTACAAACAAGCTCTTTATTGGTACAACAAAGCCGCTGGGCAGGGTCACGCCGACGCACAAAATAATCTGGGCCAGATGTATGACTACGGCAAAGGTGTAAAGCAGGATTATCAGAAAGCGCTCAGCTGGTATCGCAAGGCTGCGGGCCAGGAGGAAGCTTATGCACAAAACCATCTTGGCGAGATGTACGCCAACGGCCAAGGCGTGCGGCAGGATTATCAGCAAGCGGTTAGCTGGTATCGCAAAGCCGCAGGGCAGAGGCATGCCGATGCGCAATACTCTTTAGGCCTCATGTACGCGAACGGCCAAGGCGTACGGCAGGATTATCAGCAAGCGGTTAACTGGTATGGTAAAGCTGTTGCGCAAGAGTATGCCAAAGCGCAATACGCTCTTGGCTTCATGTACGAGCACGGCCAAGGCGTGCGGCAGGATTATCAGCAAGCGGTTAACTGGTATCGTAAAGCTGCTACGCAAGGGCACGCCGATGCGCAAACCGCGCTGGGCATCATGTACGCCAATGGCCAAGGCGTGCGGCAGGATTATCAGCAAGCGGTTAACTGGTATCGTAAAGCTGCTACGCAAGGGCACGCCGATGCGCAAACCGCGCTGGGCATCATGTACGCCAATGGCCAAGGTGTGCAGCAGGATTATCAGCGAGCGGTTAACTGGTATCGTAACGCTGCTGAGCAAGGCTATGCCGATGCACAACTCAGTCTGGGCTACATGTACGCCAACGGTCAAGGCGTGCCGAAAGATTACGTGCAGGCGTACAAATGGTGGCATTGTGCGGTGGTGAGCGGGACCCAGAAAGCAGCAACATACCGCGACTGGGTGGCCGAGCTGATGACGCGAACGCAGATTGCCGAAGCACAAAAACTAGCGCGTGAGTGGAAGCCGATGGTCAACAAAAACTAACAGTTATGCCGCCAAAATATCTCGGATGACCATATAGAGGAATCTGTATAGATAGATAGATAACCCTCTCTTAGCACACGCATCGTACTGCGTCGCGGAACCCCCTAGCATGAGGCCGACTTGCATGGCTTGCACTTGCTTCTCATCTAGGGCTTCTTCAGCCTAAACAAATACCGAAAGCGAGGAGATTGGCCATTAAACCGATATAAAAAAATGCCGAGAAATCATCATAAAAGCTCTCGAATCATCTTCTTGTTAGAGTTCTGTTCTGTGAGCACAACGGAACCCTCCCTCTGCTTCGTTTTGAATGCCGCATAAGTAGCCATCGTATTGGGCTTTCTCTGTTAAAAGTTTCACGAGCTTTTCATTCTCGAACACTAGAGTCGTGTGTCGATAGCCAACGGGAAGAACTAACGGAATGGGAAGAAGTATCTCTATGACTGGACCAGAAAATGCGATCTCCCTATTGTAGGTCCAATGCAGCTCGCTTCCCTTTTGTTCAATTTTTGTTGGAGCTCCTATTTTTCCTTTGATTTCATCTGGTGAGTCTGTGGCTGAAAGGACTGTGTTTTTGTACGAATAGTTAGATTGGTTAGCATCCGTTTGGTAGGCTCCAGAGAAAAATCCTGCACCAATTCCGCAACCGCTTAAAGCTACAGCTAACAACATATAAATTATTTTCTTCATGGGGTTTTTAGTCTAATTATTTAATTAACAGACGTGCTTTATTTTTACAGATAAGCCGTGGAAAAATCGGGACGGATTTATTTACTTCAATTTATCGACCATCAAATAATTCTGTTCCGGCTTCGCCATATATTCTAATAAAGAAACTTATGATTTGCAGCAGCTTTATTCCTCTGAGCTTGGAGTGAAAATGTTCAGCAGGAATGCTGGTTCTTATAGCGCGCGATATTGTCGTCGATGCAGATGAAAGCAGAATCCCTTCGATCATGCCTACTCAAGCATCTGCGTTTCCCGATATGACAGCTGCTGCGCTACAAAGCCCTTGAATGCGTCGAGCAAGGGAATATATTTCGTGTCGCTCCTCTCCAGTTGCATCAGCGCGTAGCAGGTATGCACGTCAGCCGCGGACGCAGGCAACAAGAGCAAACAAGGCGTTTAATTGGCCGAGTCATTCAACGACGCCAGCCTACTGCCATATTCCCAGGGTGGCGATGGAGTTGGGATTACCTCCGGCTGACGTCGTACTCAATAAAGTCAACGCGCCGCTGCCGGCATCGATGGTGTAGGTAGAGAGCGTATTGGCTCCGTAATTCGCAACATAGACATACCCAGCGGGGTCGATATTCAGTGCGGTTGGCACAAGGCCGGCTGTCGCTGTACTCACCAAGCTTAAGGCCCCGGTACTGTCATTAATGGCGAAGGTCGAAACGTTATTTGAGTTTTGATTCGCTACATAGACGAATTTGCCCGCCGGATCGAAGCCGACCGAACCCGGACCGTCGCCTGCCGCTACCGTACCCACCAGCGTCAGCGCGCCGGTACTGGTGTCGATGGTGTAGGCAGAGATGGTGTCGCCGCCAAAATTCGCCGCGTAGGCGAACCGACCCGAAGGATCGATGCCGGTTGCAATTGGAGCTACGCCGGCTGCGACGGTGCCCGTCAGTGTCAACGCTCCAGTGTGGGAGTTAATGGCATAGGTGGAAAGATCGTCGGAGTTCTGGTTCGCCGCATAGGCGAATCGTCCCGCCGGATCGACGGTGATGGAGTTGGGGCTGGTGCCGGTTGGCACCGTACCCACCGCGGTCAGTGCGCCCGTGCTGCCAATGGTGTAGGCCGAAACACTATCGGAGTTCCTGTTTGCGACATAGACAAAGCGATCCGATGGATCGACGCTGACATAGTTAGGCGCGGTCTCGCCCGGCACCGTCCCCACCGAGCTTAACGCGCCCGTGTTAGCGTCGATAGAGTAGGTCGAAACGTCATCGGTCAGATAGTTCGCCGCATAGGCAAACCGGCCCGAGGGATCGATGCTTATGGAGTACGGAAAACGCCAGGCCGGCGCGACTGACGTCACCGTTAGTACGCCAGTGCCGATGCTGTACACCGAAATATTGTTGGAGCTCGTGTTCGCCGCATACGCAAACTTCGGCGCGTAACTAAGCGTCGCGACGCTTTTGCTCACCGCGATAGCGCTGCTGCCTACCCGAGCCCGCACACTGCTGCTCGGAGACAATGCCCCGGTGCCAAAGTCGATGCCGTAGGTAAAGACCGTGTTGCTGGCCATATCCGTCACATAGGCGAATCTGCCGGAAGGATCGACGCTGACGGCAGTGGGGCTCGCGCCGGTAGCTACGCTGCCTATCGATGTCAGTGCCCCGGTATTGGTATTTATGGCGTAGGCCGAGATGTCGGCGGAAGTCAGATTGGCGACATAGGCAAACCTGCCGGAAGGATCGGCGCTGATAGAGATGGGGTTGTTTCCCGCTGCCACCGTGCCAATCGCAGTCAGCGCTCCAGTGCTGGTATTGATGGTGTAGGCCGAAACGTTATGGGATCCCTGATTGGTCGCGTAGAGGAACTGTCCCGAGGGATGGATACCGATGGATTGGGGAGCGGTTCCGGCAGCCACGCTGCCGATCGCGGTCAGCGCTCCAGTGCTGGTATTGATGGTGTAGGCCGAAATATTGTCGGAACCCGTATTGGCTACATAAGCGAACTTACCGGAGGGATCGATATTAACTGCGGAAGGCTGGCTGCCTGTTGCCACTGTCCCAAGCGGCGTTAAGCTGCCGTTGTTAAGGTTGATCGTATAAGCCGAGATGCTATCGCCGCCTCCATTCGCGACGTACACAAACCGGCCGGTGGGATCGATGCTGGGAGCGGCCGGATATGTTTCAGCGGGTACCTCACCGGCCGAGGTCAGTGCGCCAGTGCCGGCATCGATGGTGAAGGCCGATATCGTGCCTAATGAGTTATTTGCTACATAGGCAAAGCGCGCTGAGGGATCGACGCTGACGGAGTTAGGATTGGGTCCCGTGAGCGCATAACCATTCGCCTGCAACTGTCCGGTGGCGGTAACCCGGAAGATCGAAACGGTGTCGTCGCCATAATTTGCTACATAGGCGAAGCGCGGCGCAATGTGCTGGATACAGCTCACCACAATATGACTGACATTGGCAGTGGCCACGCCGATGCCGTTGACGACGCTACAGGTCTGATCGGGGAATTGCTGCGATAGCCGCGTAACGCTATAAGAGTTGTGATACGGCACGGCGGTGGCGAAGGTAAACGCGCCGTTGGTCGCCAGCGTCAGATTATCGCCGCCGTTGTTTTGCAGCACCATGCTGCCGTGCAGGCCGCTCACCGAGCCGCTGATTGTGTAGGTGTTGGTGCTGCAAGTGATCGCGACATTGCTGACATCGGCTGTTGCAATAGTACCCGTGCCATTGGCGACGGAGCAGCTCTGCCCCACAGGTTGGCTCAATACTGTCACGCTATAGGGGCTGCCAATGGCAACGGCGGTGGCGAATGCAAACGGGGCATTGGCGGTAAGACTCAGGAAATCGCCATTGTTATTCTGCAAGATCACGGTGCCGTTTAATCCCGCCAGCGTGCCGCCGACGCGATAAGCGGTGGCTGAACAAACCACCACTACATTATTTACGTTCCCCCCGGACACAGTGCCCGCGCCGGTGCTCACCGAACAGATTGCGTTGGCGGGTTGATTCAGCACCGTGACCGCATAGGTAGCGCCATTGGTGATGCGGGTGGGAAACGTGAAACTGCCGTCGGCAGTGACGCTCAAGCTGTCGCCGCTATTGTTTTGCAATATCAGGCTGCCGGCGAGGCCAGAGACGGTGCCTCCCACCGTGTAGTTATTATTGGTACAGACCACGGCCACATCGCTGACATTACCTGCAATCGTGCCCGCACCTTTATTGACCGTACAAGTTTGTCCGATCGGCTGCGACAGGACCGTCACGCTATAGGAATTACCGTTGGCGATGCTGCCGCCGAAAGTGAAGCTGCCGTTCGCTGCGATGTTTAAGTTGTCACCGCCATTGTTTTGCAACACCACGCTACCGGACAAGCCAGCGACGACACCGCCCACACTGTAAACAGAGGGCGGCGGCGATCCACTACCACCGCCTCCGCCGCCCCCGCATCCAGTCAATACGAAAGCGAAAAAAATAAGTGTGCCGGCATTTGAACGCATCAAGCGGCGCAGTGATTTCAGCAATTGCATGGGCAACCCCAAGGATGAAAGCGGTTGAGGTGCTTAACGGCGGTTGAAACTACGGGAAAATTTCAGCGGAGCTCGAAGCATCTCTCATTATTCATTTGGCGCACAAAGCGAGTGAGTGCACGCGGCGATAATATCTTTATAGTATTAAGATGGCAACGGAACCGTTTGTCGTAAGCAAAGAAATATGCGGAAATCGCCGCAAAACTTTTAAGAATCCAGGCGACTATCGGTGATAGTCGACTCGCAGCAGAGGCTTAATAAGAATTTTTTGGTCGATCGTTATGTGCGCACAAAAATATCGATCGAATAGTTCCGCAAATTAACGATCAGGCAGCGCAGTTGTACCGATAAACGGATTAAACCCCCGCTCGGCCAACGCAACCCACGCGAGTGCGCCGAGATGCGGCAGGCGATAATAAAGTCGCGGTTGCGAGGGATCGGTGGCTAGCATGAAGCCGGTCGGTAACTGCGATTTGCTGGAAGCGTAATACGCGCCGTCTTGCGTGCGCTGTTGTGCGATGGCTTCTTGCAGGCGCGATGCGTCGTCGTTGCGGCCGAGTAATTTCATCAACAGTAATGCCTGCGCACTGCCCTCGGTCCAGACGCCGTCGCGCACTTCGCTGTAAGCGTAACCTTGTTTGTATGAAAGCCATTCGCGCGCGCAGTCGAGCGCTTTAGCGTAGCGCTGTGTCGCGGCCGGCAACGCGAGCAGCGGCCAGATTTGCGCGTCGAGCACGATAAATGGATTGATTTTTACACCGTCATCGCCGGTGCCCGTATTAAAACAATTGCGTTTGCTATCCCACATCGCCGCGACGAATTGATTGGCAGCGTTCGATAAATCGCGCCAGGATTTGTCGCCCGTTATTTGCGCAAGCTGCGCGAACGCGGCGGCGAGATCGGTGTTATGTTCGGTCGATTTCCAGCGAACGATCGACGGCTGTGGTTCGTGCGCAAAGGTGCCGCCAGTGAAGCCGCCGGCACCGCGCGTATCGCGTTGGCTCGCGACCCATTGACCGATACGGATTGCGCCGGCGCGATATTTCGGATCGGCTCCCGCTTTATCGAGCGCGAGCAGTGCAAGCATCGCCCACGCCATATTGCCGTTGTCGCTGCCAACCTGATAACGATCCTCGAGCCAGCGCTGTTGTTCTTTGTCCCACCAGCCGCCGAGCTTGATCGGCGCTTTTTTATCGATGACATTTTTTTCGAGCGCGCCCGCCAGATAACTATTGCGCAACCGGCCATCGTGCCAGAAGCGATCGTTATCGAGCGCAATTAGCAGCGCATCGCCGATGCGGCGCGCCAATGGCAGTTGGCCGCAGCCAACTAGGGCAATGGTCGCGGCGGCATTGTCGTAGAGAAAGGCGCTGGCGTGTAATGCGCCCTCTTCGACCGTGGGAAAACTGGCGAGAAATGCGGGGCCCGCAGCGAGCGGTGCAAACTGTGCGGCGAGATAGGTACAGGCGTCGCGCTGCGCCGCGCCGGTCGACCAGGACGCGCAGAGCATAGCGATTGCAACGATGACTGTTCGCGTACAGGTACGTCGCATACCGATACTCCAAAATGCGCGCGCGGCGGCTGGATGAATATTTTCAGTTTGCATTGCTGCTTTAGCCCGCGATTTTTAATCGACGCCTTTTTTAGCCGCATAAATCGGCTCGCAGCGCACTTCCGATTTCACCGAGTTGGCAATGAAGCATTCCGCGTGCGCTTTGTGATGCATGCGCTCGATATCCTCGCGGCTCGGTAGACGGTCGCCGGAGAAGTGTACTTCCGGTTTTAAGGTTACCACCGTCATCGCCAGCTTGCCTTCGGCGTTTTTTTCCATGACGCCGATGGCCGCATCGAAGTAGCGATCGACGCGGAATTTGCGATTGCCGGCAATCGCCAGAAACCACAGCATATGGCAGCTCGATAGCGCCGCGACAAATAGTTCTTCGGGATCGACCGCGCTCGCATCCGACATCGGCAACGGCACGACGTGCGGCGACGAAGAGCCGGCCCGCTCGATGCCGCCATCGAAGCGCACGACATGTCGGCGGCTGTAATTATTGTCGAGAAAAATTTGCTCGCCGCGCAACCGGGTGATTTCGGCCGTATATTGACTCATCGCGCACTCCTTCTCTTCGATTTTCCAATCCGGCCCAAGCCGGGCTGGATGTAAATTTCGATTAATTATGCGTTAATCGGCAATGCGCGCGCTCCGCTAAAAGCGTCGCGCGGGTAAAGTACACTATTGCGAATGATTAAAACATAATAAAACTTAAGCACAATATATAGTGTCGCTAAGGAAGAACGATCATGCAGCGCAGCGCCGTTATCGAATTGAATCGACGCCTGATACAGCACGTATTGGCCGACACCACCGATGAAGCACCAGGCACGCTGAGCGCGCCGGCTTCGATATTTCTCGATCGCGAGCGTTGGTTGCGCGAGCGCGAGCTATTTTTTCTGGCGACGCCACAGGTGATCGGTTTCGCCGGCCAGGTCGCGCAGCCGGGCTCGTATCTAACCGTCGAAGTATTGAATACTCCCATCGTCGTAACGCGCGCCGACGACGGCGTGTTGCGCGCATTTATCAATGCCTGCGCGCACCGCGGCGCGCGTGTCGCCGACGGCTGCGGAAATAAAAAACGCCTGACCTGCGGCTTTCACGGCTGGAGCTACGCGCTCGACGGCAAATTGGCCGGACGGCCGCAGGATGCCGCCTTCGATGTCGCCGATGCCAACTGCAATTTGCTGGAGTTGCCGGTATCCGATCGCGCGGGCCTGCTGGTGGTCGGTCTGCGCAATAACATCGACCGACAGAGCGTCGAGCACATGCTCGACGATATCGCGCCGGCCTTCGCCGGTTTCGATTTCGAGCGCATGCACACGCTGGAAACGCAGCGCTTCGAAGTGGCGGCGAATTGGAAACTGGTGGTTAACTTGAGTCACGAGGGTTATCACTTCGCGACCTTGCATCGGACTACGTTGGCGCCGCTGATGACCGGGCATTCGACATTCGACGAGTTCGGCCGCCACACGCGCTGGGCCTTTCCGCTGCGCGGCATCGAGCGCTTGAACGACATCGACGAGTCGGAGTGGCCGGCGCTGCCGCTGGCGGTAATGAGTCACACGATTTTTCCCGGCACGGTGATAGTGGTTTCACACAACGATGCACAAATGATTCGCGTCGAGCCCGGTGCCAGCCCGGATACTTCGGTGATTTATTATTCGGGCGTATGCGCGGACCCGGCGCGCTTCGAAGAAAGCCGGGAGTCCTATCGCTTCGGCGGCGATATTTTTGGGCGCGAGGATTTGCGTGCTGCGCTCGAGTGCCAACAGGGACTCGCCGCCGGACGGCCCTGCATCATCATCGGCCGCAACGAGCCGATCGTACAGTTCTGGCACCGCAGTTGGAATGCGGCGCTGATCGATCGATAAACTCAACCCAATATCGGTTGAAAGGTGCTCTGTGCGATACCGTACGGACTGGCTTTGCATTTATGGGGAAGATGAAGTCATGGCCGCAGTTTTACGCAAGCAATAGCTTCACGCGAGTCGTACCTACAACAGATGGAGTGACCGATGATGAACACATTTAGCAAAGCCGCCATTCGCAATGTACTGATCGCCGCGGGATTAACCGCCGGCTTCGGTGTGGTCAACGTCTACGCCGCCGAGGAGACGGGCGCGCCGCAGCCGCATAGCGACGGCCTCGGCGCAACGATCAGCGACACCACGATCACCACTAAGGTGAAAGCCAAACTGATGGGCGAAGATAACCTGAAAGGCTCCGATGTGCATGTGACAACCACCAATGGCGTGGTCACACTCGATGGCACCGTGCTCAATAAAAATGCTAAAGACTTTGCCGAAAATGCCGCACAATCGGTCGAGGGCGTGAAAAGCGTCGACAATGATTTAACGGTCCCCGGCGCCAGCAAAACGGTGGCGAAAACCAAACAAACCGCGTCGGATAGTTGGATCACTACCAAAGTGAAATCCGAACTGCTGGCCGATAGCGTCAGCAAGGGCCTGGATATCAAGGTGGAAACTACCGGCGGCGTGGTGGTGTTGACCGGCATTCTGGCCACCGAAGACGCGATCAAGCATGTAAAAGATATCGCCTCCCGAGTGGAAGGCGTAAAGAGCGTGGATATTTCCGGGCTGTTCGTTTCGGCCAGCTAAATAGTTAGCGGTATGCCGATGTATTTTGCGAGGACGTAATCATGTTAGAAACTATCGCGATATTGTTATTGATTCTCTGGGCGCTCGGCATGGTGTCGTCGTACACCGTGGGCGGCTTCATCCATATTCTGCTGGTGGTCGCGATTGTGGTGATCTTGATTCGCGTCATCCAGGGGCGGAAGCCGCTTTAGGGCGAGTTGTTAGTTGTTGTGTTTAGTTGTTAGTGAAAGACATGATACGCAGCGAGCGGTTTAATAAATGACGAGAGCCGCTCGCTGCTGGTGTATATCCACACTGGCGTATCTCAAGACGATACGCGCTGCGTATAATTGGGTTTGCTAGGCGGTTTCCGTTTCCGCAGCGACAAAACCCTTCCAACTGTTCGCCATGTAATCGACAAATACCGGACCCAAACCTTCGTCGCGCAAATAGGCGCGCGATACTGGGCGTTCGATCGATTCGAATTGCGGATTCGCGCGTACGCGTTTCGGGAAATCGTGGTGCAGAATTCCGGCGCGGCCGATGAAGACAAAATCGGCGCCGCTATTCAAACATTTTTGTGCGGTACCACCATCCATAATTTTGCCGGCGACGCCGAGCCGCGTTGCGCCGCGCGGCAAATCGTTGAAATAGTCGATCAACGGCTTGCCTTTAAAGGCCGGCTCGATCGGTTCTTTGAAAACATCCCACAGCGACATATCGAGATAATCGAGTTTTCCGCCGGCCAGTACCAACCGCGCCAATTCGCGCGCTTCGCCCAGCGTTACACCGAAACGCTCCGGCGACAAGCGCAGCCCCAATTGGAAATCGGCACCGGTGCGGTTGCGAATACCATCGATAACTTCAAACAGCACGCGGCTGCGATTTTCGAACGAGCCGCCGTAGCGATCGTCGCGGTGGTTGTTGTCGGCATCGAGAAATTGCGCCAATAAGTAACCGTGCGCGCCGTGTATCTCCACGCCATTAAAACCGGCGCGCTCGGCGCGCAGCGCGGCGAGAATAAAATCCTCGATCACCTGTTCGACTTCGGCGGTGCTCAGCGCGCGCGCGCCGGTCTCGGCATCCTGCCACGGCGCCAAGGCCGGCTGGCCGGTTAAATCGCTCGGCGAACGGCGGCCGGCGTGATGCAACTGCACGGAGGATAACGAACCGGTGACATTGATGGCTGTTGCCAAACGCTCCAAACCCGGCAGATGACTATCGGACCAGATACCGAGCTGACCGCTGAAGCCCTTGCCGGCTGCCTGTACATGCGCGGCGCAGGTCATCGTCAAACCGAAGCCACCCTGCGCGCGTTTTACCAACCAGCGATATTCGTCGTCGCTGAGCGTGCCGTCTTCGTTGCTTTGTAAATTGGTCATCGGCGCTAGCATGAAGCGATTATGCATCGGCTTGCCGTGCGTGAAGCTCAGGGATTCGAACAACTCACTACTCATCGTTAACCTCGACAGCAAATTTTTTCGATAAAAAAGGCCTCTACTTTACTGCAATCCGCCGTCTGCGCGCTGCAACTGTGCACGTCGTCGACTAGTACGACACCGCTTTCGCCGGCGTAAATGATGCGGTCGCATCGACCAATATGTGGGCCGCTGCGGCGAGCAGCGGGTCCGCAAGACCCGTCGCCGCAGCCTCGCGTTTGCCGCTGGCAAGCGGTTGCGTAGCGGCTTCCGCCAACTCGCGCTTGCGCACCGCCTCGTTCAAGGACAGCCGCGCCGGTGCGCGTTGCGTCTGCCGCGCCTGCAATAGCTGGTAGCCGGCATCGCCGCCGACGCGCTGCTGGTGTTTGGCCAGCAACTCGGGTAATGCCGGCGCGAAATTAAAATAGACGCGGTGCGGTACCGACGCAATTTGATCCGCCGCCAATGGATTTTCCAGCTTTTGCTCGCCAATCTCGCTCGCATCATAAATCGACGGCAGGACGATATCTGGAGCGACGCCACGCAGTTGAATGCTATCGCCGGAAACTCGATACAACTTGGACTGCGTGAGCTTTAGATCGCCATAGGATAGCTGTATAAATTGCTGCACCGAACCGGCACCAAACGACAAATCGCCGATAACGAGCGCGCGTTGATAGTCCTGCAACGCGCCGGTTAGAATTTCTGTGCCGGACGCACTTTCGCGATTAATCAATACCGCCAGCGGACCATCGTAATACGGTGCGCTCCGTGGCTTGCCCTCGCGAAAGATTTTGCCGTCGGCGCCGCGAATCTGCACCATCGGACCGGAATCGATAAACAGACCGCCCAATGCGGTTGCCTCCATTAACGATCCGCCGCCGTTATCGCGTAAGTCGAGCACGATACCCTGCACATTCTCGGCAATCGATTCGGCGACTAATTTCTGTACGTCGCGAGTGGAGCTGCGATAATTTTTATCGCCGCGACGCATGCCGTCGAAATCGATGTATAGCGAAGGTAGCGTAATGACACTCAGGCGCTGGGTCTGGCCGTTTTGCTCGAACACCAATATTTCCTTGCGCGCGGTCTGCTCCTCAAGCTGCACGTCGTTGCGGACTAACTCGATCGATTTGTGCCGATCCGGCGCGCCGGCGGCGCCGGGTAGAACGTCCAGCCGCACGCTGCTGCCGCGCGGGCCGCGCATCAGATCCACTACGTCATCCAGACTCCAGCCGACCACGTTTTTCATTTCGCCGCTCTTGCCTTCGCCGATCGCGACGATGCGATCGCCCGGCCTGAGCTCGCCCTGCTTCGCGGCAGGGCCGGCCGGCACGGCTCGCACCACCTCGGTGTAATCGCCGTCTGCTCTCAGCACCAGACCGATGCCGACCAACTTCAAACTCATATCGATATTAAAGTTCTTGGCGATACGAGGGCCGAAGAAATTGGAATGCGGGTCGTACAATGCAAGCAGCGCATTCATATAGATTTCGAATGCATCGTCGTCAGTCATTTTGGCGGCGCGATTCGCCTGCCTGCGGTAACGCTGGGTCAGGATTTGGACAATTTCTTCGTTGTTTTTACCGGTCAGCCGTAACTCCAACACGGTATTTTTGAGGCGCGGATACCACAGCGCATCGCTGTCCGCCGCATCGACCGGCCACGGCGATTTCGCGTCGCGCCGCAAATCCAAATAGTCGTCGCCATCAAATTTCAACGCCGCCACGGTCGCCGGCATGGTATCGATAGCCTTCTGCCAACGCTCGGTGGCGCGCTGCCGAAAACGTTGAAATATCGCCATACTCGCGCCGCTATCGCCACGCCGCAATTGGTCATCCAGATCGTTGCGGTATTTTTCGAACTCGGCGATATCGCTGCGCAGCAAAAAGATATGCTGCGGATCGAGTTTGTTCAAATAGGTATCGATCAGCCGGGAGGATATCTCGTCGTCCACCGCGTGCGCGTTGTAATGTTGATGCTCCAATTTATCGACTAGTTCGCGCGCAGCCTTGACATGTAGTACCGGCACATCGGCCGATTCGGCGGCGGTATTCGTCGGATCGGCGCTAGCCGGCAGCGAAAGGCCGACGGCAACGCTCAAAATCATGGCTTTTGTCATTGTTGTTATCATAGAAACTCGCAAATAAAGTTGTTATTGATTGTCCACGGCTTGGCTGGCTTCTTTCTCGGTGTTTGTTAGATCAGCTCGATACCCAGGCTATCGAGCAAACTAACCGCCTCCGGCAGGCTGAACTTCGCGCCGGTAATTTTATTGGTCGTTATGTTGATTTGATAATTGCTGGCGTCGGTGAAATCGGCCTTGCTCAGCTTGGTTTGATGGAAGGTGCTGTTGGCAAAATCCGTCTGGATAAAACTGGCGTATTCGCAGTCCGCCTCGGTGAAATCGACATCGTGGACCTGGCAGGCCTCCAGCTTTAATTCCTGCAGATATAGCCCGAAGAACGACGAACCGTTCAGAATGCATTCGTCGAACTCGACCAGCCCAGTGAGCGCCACGCTGGGCCAGCGCGCTGTGGTCCAATCGATACCGACGAGTTTGCACGATTTGAATCTCACCTCGCGAAATACACTGGCTTTTATTTTGACCATGCTTAAATTGCTGTTCGTAAATCGGCAGCCATCGAATTTACAATTGAGCAACTTTCCATCGCTGAAATTGCAGTGAGAAAACTCGCAGTCATAAAAGCTTTTATCGCGCAGCTCGATGCCGGTCAGGTTTAATTGCTCGAAGTGTTGACCCTGGTATTCTTCGCTATCGGATTGAATATCTTCCATAATTGTCTCTGCTGTATCGACTAATCGAGCGGACAAGATATTGGGATGCGTAAAAATCACGCGCTGCCCGCTCGTTTTTGCTAAGAATAACGGAAGTTTGTAGAACACGCGCGTTTTGCCAACTTTTATTTTTCGAGTGTGGCAGACGGCCCCAGGACACCTTCGACAATCGACGTAACTTGGAAAATTATGCGTCGTCCATTTCAATGCTGTCCTGCTCAACACTGAGGTTATACCCTTGCCGGCAGCAGCGAAACGCGTCGCGTATGTTATCGCGCAGCACGCGATTATCCCATGGCTTGGTATAGAAACGATGAATCGCACCGCTGTTAATGATATCCAAAATCGACTGCAGGTCGAAAAAATCAGATAACGCGATGCGAAAGGTATTCGGGTATATATCCTTAACTTGGCAGAGAAACGCCGCGCCGCGCGCGTCGAACCGACGCGGATCGCAAATAACGACCTGGACGCTATGCAAAGCCAGCAGCTCAAATCCCTCGGCGGCCGTGTGCGCGCAGAGAATCTGGTAGCCGTCCGGCCGGAGCAGTTCCTGCAATGCCGTTAGCGTAGGTTCCTGATCATCTACTATCAATACTGTTGCATGCGACACGACGGTCGCACTGCTCTGCGATGGCAAACACTTTTCCGCGCGCAATATCGACTCCAACTCCAGCAATGGCAAGGGTCGGCTGAAATAATAGCCTTGTATTTGGTCGCAGTGGTGACGCCGCAGGTATGCCAGTTGCGCCACGGTTTCCACGCCTTCCGCAACCACTTCCAGCTTCAGACTATGCGCCATGCGAATGATCGCCAGTGCGATCGCGGCAGCGTCGGGGTTGCTGGTGATATCGTGCACGAAAGCCGTATCGATTTTTAATTTATCGATCGGGAAGCGCCGCAGATAGGCGAGGCTGGAATAACCGGTGCCAAAATCATCGATCGAAATTTGCACTCCGCATTTTTTTAAATTCTGCATGGTCGCGATAGTCCGCTCGATATTTTCCAACAATGAACTCTCGGTCAACTCCAGCTCCAGCAGATAGGCCGGTACGTTATTCTCGGTAAGCGCTGCGGTTACGTCGCCCTCGAGATTGCCTTCGATAAACTGGCGGCTGGAGACATTCACCGATATCTGTAGCGGACCCACCGACGAGTTCAGCCACAGCCCGATTTGTTTGCACGCCGCAGCGATCACCCAACTTCCCACCCGCACGATAAGCCCGGTCTCCTCCAGCGCCGGGATAAAATCCTGCGGCGACACCAGGCCGTGGCCCGGCCGCTGCCAGCGCAGCAATGCTTCGAGGCCGACAATACGGCCGCTATTGAGCTGTACCTTGGGCTGATAATACAAAATGAATTCGCTCTGTTCGACGGCTTGGCGCAAAGCCGTTTCCAGATCGAGCCGCGCCAATACCTCTTCATTCATTTGCGCCGTAAAAAATCGATAGGTATCGCGACCCGCTTGCTTGGCTCGATACATCGCCGTATCGGCGTATTTGAGTAGAGTTTCCGCGTCGGAAGCGTCGGCTGGATGAATGGTGATACCGATGCTGGCGGTCAGCGTCACATCGTGACCCTTAAGCTTGAAGGGCTCTAGCAGCGCGGCGCGAATTTTGTTAGCGACGACGATCGCACCTTGCTCGTTGTCGGGCATGACTAAAATTAACGCAAACTCATCGCCGCCTAAGCGACCGACCGTATCGCGGATGCGCACGCATTGCACCAGCCGATCGCTGAAATGGCGCAGCAATTCATCGCCAACCGCATGCCCCAGCGTGTCGTTTACGTTTTTGAAATGGTCCAGATCGATGAACATGACGGCCACCAACCAGTGGTGTTCCGCCGCTTGATGCAGGGTTTTTTCGAGCGTCTCGTAGAACAGCGTGCGATTGAGCAAGCCGGTGAGGGTGTCGTAATGCGCCAAATGCTGCAGGCGTTTTTCCGCCTCCTTGCGCTCGGTAATATCGCGCAGTACATTCACAATAATCCAATCCGCGCCAAAACGTTGCGGATGCCGACTCAATTCTATCTTCAACACGGAGCCATCCTTGCGCCGCAATTGGGTTTCCTTCATCTCCTGCCCGTCGTCGCCGGCGACTATCCTGTCGTATTCACACGCCAGTTCTTCCGATGTGCTTTCGCCTAGCTGCGCCGGCTCCATCTGCATCAATTCTTCAAGCGTATAGCCCAACATATGGGATGCTTGCGCGTTGACTTCGATAAATCGCATCGTGGTGCGATTCACCAGCAAAATTGCATCGGCGGTCCCGTCCATCGCGGCGCGAAAGCGCTGCAGGTTCGACGCGGACACCTGCAACTGTTTTACCTGCTGCTCCAGCACCACGCTTTGGTCGCGCAGAAAATCGTCGTACGCTTTCAGGCGCAACAAATTGCGTACTCGCAACCACAACTCGTCCCGATCGACGGGCTTTGTCAAAAACTCTTCCGCTCCGGCATTGAGGCCGGCCAGACGGGAGCCGCTATCGAGCTGCGCAGTTACCATAATGATGGGAATATTCGCTGTCACACGGTTGGCTTTGAGTACGCTAGCCACATGGTAACCATCCATACCCGGCATCATAACGTCGAGCAAGATTAAGTCCGGCGCATTCTGCGTAATCGATGCCAATGCCTCCTCGCCATTGGCCACGCTCTGCGTTCGATAACCTTCCGGCCGCAGCAGCACTTCGAACAACTTACGGTTCTGAATCTCGTCATCGACGATAAGAATGGTGGCGGCTAAATTACTCATGGTATTTGTGCTTCCACTTTTGCTAACAGAGCATCGACTGCGATATACAAATCTTGATAAGACAGAGGTTTGGCGATGTACGCATCGCAACCGGCAATTCGGGTTTTTTCCTGGTCCGCTTTCATCGCCATCGCAGTTAGCGCAATGATGGGAATAGCAGCAGTACGCGGATCTTTTTTCAACAGCGTTGTCGCGGCCAGGCCGTCCATACCGGGTAGCTGAATGTCCATCAGGATCAAGTCGGGCTGGCCGGAATGCGCTAAGCTCAAGCCGGTTTCGGCATCGACAGCATTCATAACCGTATGATCGGCATGGCGCAATAGCAGCGAGGTCAGCTTCATATTCGCCGGATTATCTTCAATGATTAATATTCTGGCCATTGAGTATTCTCTAAATGCAGCGCCTAAAGCGGCAGCAAGGCGCGTCTTACTTCCGCGATAAAATGCACAGGATTGAATGCGGCTTTTTCGACAATCTGGATAATTTTGCCCGGCGTACTATTGAGCGCCGCGCGATCACCCACGGTAATTTGTTTGGCGGTCACCACTAAGATGGGAATGCGGGCCGTATCGGTATTGCGCTGCAGCGCTTCAACGACGTCGAAGCCGCTCATCTCCGGCATCATCAAATCGAGCAAAATTAAATCCGGCCGCAACCGTTGCGCCAGCGTGATAGCCTCGCTACCGCCATATGCGCGCACCACCGCGTAAGCCGGCGTCGGTAAGAATGCGGCAAGCACTTCTATAGCCTTGGGGTCATCGTCGACAACCAGGACGATATGGGTGTATTCCGGCGTTGCCTGTAGACCTAGATTATCGAGCGATATTTTCAACTGAGCGCGGCTGATCGGCTTTTGCAGCACGGCAGCGGCGCCGCGGTTCAATGCCAGATTACTTTCGGCCAGGCCGCCAATAATCACTACCGGCACATGCGCCAGGCTACGGTTTTCGCGTATGCGTTGCAGAAACTCCCAACCGTCGATGCCCGGTAGTTGAATATCCAGCGTAATTAAACTGAGCGTTTGCTGCGGTGCGAGCAGCAGCGCTGCCTCGGCATCGGCTGCGCGCAAAACGGTAAAACCTTCATCTTCGAGTAGCAGGCGAACGAGGTTAGCCGCCTGCTCGTCATCTTCGACAATTAGCGCAATGCGCTCTTGGAGCTCAATGGTGGCAATAGGTGTAGCGCTAACGGTATCGACCGGCGCAATTGCGGCTTGCGTCGACACTCGCATCGGCATCCACGCCGCGAAGCGCGCACCCTCGCCTTCTACGCTAGCCACCGCTACCGCGCCGCCATGCAGTTCGACCAATTGTTTGACCATTGCCAAACCGAGGCCGGTACCTTCAAATTTGCGCGCCAGGCTGCTATCGATTTGACTAAAGGCCTGGAATAATTTCGCCATATTTTTTTTCGAAATGCCGATGCCGTTATCGCTGACACAGATTTCGAGAAATTCGTTATGCTCATTATCGATCAGCGGGAAGCTATGCACCGGCCAACTGCCCGTCAGCGTGCCGACGGTGCTGCGCGGGACGCGCCGAGCACGCAGGGTTACGCGTCCACCGGCGGGGCTAAATTTGACGGCATTCGACAGCAGGTTGTAGACAATCTGTTTCGTCTTGCGCGTATCCAATTGGAGAGCACCGAGATCCTGGCCTGTATCGAGTTCAAGGCTGATCCGCTGGGCCGCCGCTTTTTCTTTAACGATCGATAGACTATTCGACAACAGATCGCTCACGTCGGCCACCTGCAGTTCGAGCGCCATCATGCCTGCTTCGACTTTAGATAAGTCCAGAATATCGTTGATGAGCGACAACAGGTGTTGGCCGCTAGTAAAAATATCACCGATATATTCCGCCTGAACATCGCTCATAGCACCCATCAGGCCATCCTTAAGCGCTTCAGAAAAACCGATGATGGCATTCAGCGGCGTGCGCAACTCGTGCGACATAGTGGCCAGAAATTCCGATTTCATGCGACTGGCGTGCTCCAGCTCGATATTCTTTTCCTGCAACGTGCGATCGAAGCGTTTGCGTTCGGTCACATCGCGTGCCGCCGCGAACACACCCTGCAGTTTGCGATCGCGATCGTGAAAAGTTGCGGCGTTGTACGACACCACCGTCTCCTCGCCGTTAATGGCGCGCACGGTCAATTCGTAATCGTTTACTCGGCTCTCGGTGAGCGCGAGCTTGATAGCGGCATCGGCGCGTGCCGGATCGGTAAAGAAATTCTTGCAGGGTGCGCCGATCAATTCATCGCGCGTGCGACCGGTGAGTGTGATCATCTGTTGGTTAACATCGGTGATAATGCCGCGCGGGTCGGTAGTCATCAGCGCATCGATATTCGATTCGATCAACGAACGCGTATAAAACTGTTGATCGCGTAGCCGTTGATCGAGCAGTGCGCGATCGGCCTCGATCTGCTTGCGAACGGTATTGTCGGTGCCGATTAGTAGATAGCCGATGATATTTTCCTGCGCATCGCGCAGCGCCGTAACCGATACGACCGCCGGAAAGCGACTGCCGTCCTTGCGGATATAGGTCAGCTCGTAAATATCTTCGATGCCGCGCGAAGCCTTGAACACCAGCGCCTCGAAACCCGGCGCTATCGTCGTATCCAGCTCGACGCTGAGCTCTTTGGCGCGCGCGACCACCTCGTCCGGGTCGGAAATATCGGCTGGCGTAATCTTATTCATAACGTCGGCGGCCGCATAACCGAGCATGCGCTCGGCCCCGACATTGAAAATTTGAATGACGCCCTTCGCATCGGTAGCGATACTGGAGAAATTGGCGCTATTAAAAATAGCGCTCTGCAATGCACCGGCCTTGAGTAGTGCATCCTCCGCCTGTTTGCGGGCGGTATTGTCCGTGCCGATGAATAGATAGCCGATAATATTCTCTTGCGGATCGCGCAGTGCGGTGACGGAAACAACGGCGGGAAATCGACTGCCGTCCTTACGGATTTTGGTCAATTCGTAAACGTCTTCGATACCGCGCGAAGCTTTGAACACCAGCGCCGAAAAATCCGCTGCTATCGGCACATCGAACTCCAAGCTCAACGCCGCAGCGTACTCGTGCAGTTGTTGCCGATCATGGAAATCGATGGGTGTTATTCGATTGACGACATCCGCCGCTGCGTAACCCAGCATGCGCTCCGCGCCGACATTAAATATCTGAATAACGCCTTTTGCATCGGTGGCGATGCAGGAGAAATGAGCATTGTTAAAAATAGCGTCCTGCAATATATCCGCTTTGATCAAGGCACTTTTTGCTTGCTGAAATTCGCGCATGGCATTGTTCGCGCGGCGGTGCGCACGATGCAGCGATTCATTTAATGCGCTTATGACGACGCCGGCCAGCACGATGAATAGTTGCTGCCAACGCTCGATCGCCGATGCGACGTAAAAACTATAACTCGGCGGTAATAGATAATAACTTGCGCCGAGATAGCAAAGAGCAGTGGCCAACAGTCCAGCGCGCAAGCCGCCGATATAGCTGCTGAGCATGATCGGTACGGTGAACATGATCAGCGTCGGCTGTCCGCCTAAACTATCTTCGAGTGCGAGCCTTATACCGAGCGTGACAGCAGTGGCCAGCACCGCGAATAGATAGGCTTGCCAAGGTTTTAGCAAACCTGAGCCGACATACAAGCCTATCGGCGCACTCATCTCGTGCAGAGTTTTTTGGCGTTGCGATGCAACATTCAGGTCGGGGTCTTGCGGCGCACCCGACGCGTTCTCATCGACACCGATTTTCGGCATAAGCTCCTTGGTATAAGCGATTTCCTTTCGGTAAACCACTCCAGCAAAAGGTATTTCATGCAGCCACTCACTCAGCGAGCGAGTCGTTTAACGACGCAAAAGGGTATATGCCGCAGCCGCCATGTGCGACTATAAAAACAACTCCGTCGCCAACTTTGACGATATCGGCAATCGCACTGCGGGCAATTGTCTAATTCGGTCTTTCCCGTCATTATCGAATGCAACACAGCTGTGGCAGCGCTGCGAAACGCCGTGCTATGCACTCCATGATTCGGGCGTTTTCTGGAAACTTCCTGAATACGCTATTGTGTTAGCTTCACGGTGATACAAATATTCGCCCCGCCACTCGACGCGAGCAAGGAGTTTTACAGTGTAGGTCCAAAGCCTCTAATTAGATGTAGGTAAATGCTCACGCTGATAATTATCGCCGCGTTCGATTTCTTTGAGGCTCATCGTTAGAATGGCAATAACTTCGCGGTTAGTTAAACAATTCATAACCTTCCGGATGCTGACTCAACCTTATTCTGAAGGTTTATCGCCATCAGCTAATTTTCGATTCGACGCCGAGTCGGTCGGCGATATCAAACAATAACTCGAAATCGTTGCCGCTCAGTGGGCGATGCGTTGCCGCGACTGAAAGCGTTGCGGAGGGTTAACAAAACTCTGCCATCTATAAATCGGAGTAAGGCACGCGGTATGCCTGATTTTTTAATGCTGTTGCCCAAGCGGTTACTACACCCAGCGCGGTACCGGCATATACATCGAGCGCAACGTGTTGTTTGATCGCCAGTGTCGAGTAGGCGATGGCGACACACCAAAAGGCGTTGATGAATTGAAGCGTCGGGCCTAGTTGTAATCGTTTAATTCGCCAATGCAGCCACAGCGCCGAAAACACCGCCGTCGCCACATGCAGCGATGGAAAGGCATTGCCGGCCATGTCGACGCTTTTTAAAAAAGCAATGCCGGGATAATTTTCCCAGGCGATATTCGCCGGCGTTATCGCGTTCGGCCAAAAATAAAATATGCCGAGCCCGACGAGACAAAGCGCCGCGATGCGGATGCCGTAGGCGATTACTTCAGCGCGCGCCGCCATCAGCGCGAGCGGCAGCGAAACATATAGCCAAAGCGAGAGATAAACCGGCAATGCCGCTGGTTGAAAGCCGATTAGATGGTCCAGCCAAGTGACGGGAATGGTGCTGACGTGGGTGGCTGGACGTTTGAGCAAATACAGGTAGCCGCCGAAAAATGCCAGCATGAAAATCGTCATGCTAAATGTCTTGAACGCGCAGTGCGCCAGCGCCACTGTCAGAATCGCGCGGCCATTGGCGCTACCTGCTTTTATACCTTCGTTCAAACCAAGCCCTCTATCGAATCCCGCGGCGACCGGCGTTAAGTCTAACGCCTTCGCGATCGAATCAGGGTAAAGAAGCGTAATTTATGCCGGCCTGATAAATCGCGCCACCCCGGCAATTGTTCTGTCGATTTCCGCGCGCCGCAAACGACTAAAGACTGAACTACTGAATTACTGAATTACTGAATTACTGAATTACTCAACCACTGAACTACTTAACCACTGAACTGGCGCGCATCGATCGAGTCTCTATCGATGGACGTTCAGCCGGCTTCTTTCATTTAAGGAGATATGCAATGGCCTATATCGATGGGTTTGTGATTGCGGTGCCCACCGCGAACAAGGCGAATTTCATTGACCATGCCAATGAAATGGATAAATTTTTCATGGAGTTGGGCGCCACGCGCGTTCTGGAGTGCTGGGGCGACGATGTGCCCGAGGGCAAGCTGACGGATTTTCGGCGCGCGGTGCAGGCGACCGCGGCTGAGACCGTGGCTTTCTCGTGGATCGAATGGCCGGATAAAAAGACGCGCGACGCGGCCTTCCGCAAGATAGAAGAGCTGATGAAAACCGATCCGCGCATGGACTCTGCAAAGAATCCAATGCCGTTCGACGGCAAGCGCATGATCTTCGGTGGCTTCGTGCCGGTGGTTACACTGGAGCAGTAATTCGATATTTTCGGCAACCGGTTAGCCGTTTGGCGGCGCAATCCGTCATTCGGCGCCGCCCTGTCGCGGCCAGTAAAGTCCGCGGAAATTATTCCCGCCACCCCCGCCCGAAGCGCAAACAATATTTTGACATCGGCCCTGCGCCTGTGGATCATTATTGCCGTTAGCCACTCGCTACCACACAGGGATCGGAACATGACTAACGAATGGTTCAAGCCGGTTAGCGAAGACGAAGCGGTGGTCGAGGTCGGCAGCATTACGTTGTTTATCAATGTGCCCAAGGGTTACGAAGGTTCGATCAGCGATGAGACGCTCGCATCGGTCGAGCAGCAGGCCGTGTCGCAGTTTATCGCGGCGGCCGAGCGCTACGGTGTGGATATCGGCGCGCTGCGCATCCTCGATGTCGAGACCCGGCTCGGCTGCATCACGATAATAATTTCGCTCGGCGTCGTGATAAAGGTGGCATTGACGACCGGCGCGGCGGTGGCGGCGCTCGCAACTTTTTTAAAATCCTATAAGGATATTCGCGAAGGTCTTATACTGATGGCAAAGGACGTCAAGGCCGTGCGAATGTTCGTGAAAGGCAAGGAATATACCCAGACCGCTTCGGTGTACAAAGAGGCTTTGACAAAAACCGATAATAAAGAGCAACTGAACAAAGATGTCGATACCGCGATTCGAGAACTGCAGCAGAGAATGGCTAAACGCACGCTTAATTAGCTTGTCGGCAATAAGTGCCAGAGGCCGGCAGGCCGTTTAAAAATTAATCGCAAGCGTTGCGGCGATATTAAATAAAAATCGATAACCGGATATTGCGCGCTCATAAACACAAAAATTCGCTATCCGGCGACTTATCCCATTTATGGAGTACTGTTAATGACCATGCCTGTCGATAATCATTTGGCAACGCCTGCCATCGACAAGAAGAACACCGAGCGCGCGTTTAAAATTATGACGCTGCTGCTGATTGTCGCAGTGACGGCAATCGCTCTGCGCTATATAAACCAGGCGCTGTTCGACGGCATTCCCTTCCGGCAGACACAGACCGCGATAACCGCTTATTGGATGCTGCGCGAAGGCTTGCAATGGCCCTACCAAACGCCGGTGGTCGGCGCACCGTGGGCCATTCCGTTTGAATTTCCGATTTATCAGCTACTGGTGGCGGGATTGGTAAAGGTCACCGGGCTTGCACTCGATACCGCAGGCCGCCTGGTTAGCTATGTGTTTCTGCTGGCGTGTTGCTTTCCGGCCTTTCAGATAGTGCAACGTTTGAAGCTCGATAATAAATGCGCCTGGATATTTTGCTGCCTGTTGTTATCGAGCCCGCACTATATGTTTTGGGGGCGCACGTTTTTAATCGAAACGCTGGCGCTATATTTAACGTTTGCGGCCGTACCCTACGCCATCGATATTATTTATCAAAAGCCGCGGTGGCGTTCGATTTTACTCTGCACCTTACTCGCAACGTTAGCCATGCTGCAGAAGGCCTCCACCGGCGGCCCGGTAGTGGTTGTGCTGGGTCTATGCTGGTTGTGGACGTGGTATAAAACCGGTGCCTGGCGCAACGGCACGATCCGTTCGCTGGTACCGGCCATTCTTGCCTTTGGCATACCGCTAGCCGTTGGCTTCGGTTGGACGGCGTACACCGACGTGGTAAAAATGGCCAACCCGTTCGGCCCGCAACTGACCAGCACCGGCGGTCTGCGCAACTGGAATTTCGGTCTGCTGGGCGATCATTTCTCTTTAAATTCGTATAAACAGTTTGTTATTCGCGCCCTGCATACTAATCTGGCGACACTGATCGGCATTGTCGTTACCGGAGTAACGATGTTGCGATCGAGCAACTCGACGCCGAGGACGGCGTATTTAATCGCCCTCGTCTTGTTTGCGCTGCCGCTGGTATTGTTTACCGCGCTGCATGTCCATCACGATTATTATCAATCGGCCAACCTGCTGTTTATTTTCGGCGCGCTGGCGGTAGCGATAACGGTATGGGCGCCCACGATATCGTCGAAACAATATGTGGCGTTGATTTTTACCGCGCTATTGGTGCTCGGTAACTTAGCGCAATTCGCCTATACCTACGGCAGAATCATTACTCAGAAATATAGTGCGGATAACGAAACGGCATTGGCCGTCGCCGAGCTGTTGCGCAAAACGCCGCGCGACAGCGCCTTTATCGCCTTCGGCTGCGATTGGAGCAGCGAGATCGGCTATTACGCGGAGCGTAAATCATTTACCACGCCCAACTATTTTCCCGACATCGACGATTTATGGAGCCATCCGGAGAATTATTTAGGTGGCCTCGAATTCAGCGCGGTGGTCATTTGCGGCGACAGCACCGGCATCGGCGCAGGGACTATTAATGCCTTTCTGTTGATGCATAGCGGTTGGCATGCGGAAGATGTTAAAGGCTGTGCAGTGCTACTCAAAGAACATTGACAGGAAAAATTAGCGCTTTTACAGCCATGCTTACCACGATACAACCGCTATGGCTCGGGCAGATTCTCGGGCTGTCGCCGCTAAATACTCGATGTCATCGAGCTACCAATCTGGAGTTACGATCGATAGCGCAAGTTGCTACGGCAGGGCGAAAAATATATAACCGGCTACAGCGCGGTAACAAATAGGGAAATTCGCTATCCGGCAGTTTATTCAACCTAAAGGAATATGGTTAATGACTATCTCTATCGATAAAAATTTTACGCCGCACCGCATGGATGATAAAAGCGCGGAGCGTGCGCTTAAAATCATGACGCTGCTGCTGATTGTCGCAGTGACGGCAATCACGCTGCGCTATATAAACCAGCCGCTGTTCGATGGCATCGCGTTTCGGCAGACACAGGCCGCGCAAATCACTTATTGGATGCTGCGCGAAGGCTTGCAATGGCCCTATCAAACGCCGGTGGTCGGGGCGCCGTGGGCAATTCCGTTTGAATTTCCGATTTATCAACTGCTGGTAGCGGGACTGGTAAAGATCACGGGGCTTGCGCTCGATACCGCGGGCCGCCTGGTCAGTTATGTGTTTCTGCTAGCGTGTTGCCATCCAGCCTTCCAGATAGCGCGGCGCTTGAAGCTCGATAATAAATGCGCCTGGATATTTTGCTGCCTGTTGTTATCGAGCCCGCACTATATGTTTTGGGGGCGCACTTTTTTAATTGAAATGGTGGCGTTGTATTTAACGTTTGCCGCCGTGCCCTACGCCATCGATATCATTTATCAGAAGCCGCAATGGCGTTCGATCTTACTGTGCGCATTGTTCGCATCGTTAGCGATGCTGCAAAAAGCGACCACCGGCGGCCCGGTATTGGTGGTGCTGGGTCTATGCTGGTTGTGGACGTGGTATAAAACCGGTGCCTGGCGCGCTGGCCTGATGCGTTCGCTGGCGCCGGCCATTATCGCCTTCGGCATACCGATAGCCATTGGATTTGGCTGGACGGCGTATACCGACATGGTGAAAATGGCCAATCCGTTCGGCCCGCAACTGACCAGCACCGGCGGTTTGCGCAAGTGGAATTTCGGCGAACTGGGCGATCATTTTTCTCTCAGCTCCTATCGACAATTTTTTATTCGCGCCCTGCATACCAATCTGGCAACGCTGATCGGCTTCCTTTTAATCGGCTTCACGGCACTGTGGTCTGAAAAATCGCGGTCTGACAAATCGTGTTCCGACAAATCCATGCTGAGAACGCTCTATTTCATTGCCCTGGCAATGTTCGCGCTGCCGCTGGTGTTGTTCACCGCGCTACATCTTCATCACGATTACTATCAATCGGCCAATCTACTATTTCTATTTGGCGCACTGGCGGCGGCGATAACGCTGTGGGCATCCAAGGTATCGTCGACTCGCTATGCGGCAGCGCTCGTTACCGCGCTGTTGGTGCTCGGCAACTTGGCGCAATTCGCCTATACCTACGGCGGAATCGTTACTCGGAAATTTAATGTGGATAACGAACCTTCGATAGCTGTTACCGACCTGCTGCGCAACAAAACGCCGCGCGACAGCGCCTTTGTCGCCTTCGGCTGCGATTGGACCAGCGTACTGGGTTATTACGCGGAGCGTAAATCGTTTACCGCGCCGAATTATTTTCTCAATTACGACGATTTATGGAACAATCCGGAAAAATATTTAGGCGGGTTGGAGCTTGGCGCTGTCGTCATTTGCGGCGATAGCGTGCGCAGCGGCCTCACCGGCGAGCAAGTCAGGGCTTTTCTGTTGTTGCGTAACGGCTGGCATATGGAAGACCTTAAAGGCCTCAAAGTTTTGCTTAAAGACAATGAGTAGAGATTCGTTCTGCGAAATAGTTACGGTGGCACGACCGCGATGACGAAGGAAATACAGCGCTGCCATTGGGCGGCAAACGTCAAACCCTTTTATCAGCAGTACCACGACAGCGAGTGGGGCGTGCCGGTGCACGACGACCGCCTGTTATTCGAGATGCTGATTCTCGAGGGCGCGCAGGCCGGCCTGAGCTGGGAGACCATCCTTAAGCGCCGCGACGGCTACCGCAAGGCGTTTAGCAATTTCGATGTCGCCAAAGTGGCGCGTATGACCGATGAACAATTGGAGAGCGTGCTGCTAAATGCCGACGTGATCCGCAATCGCCTGAAGGTATTCGGCGCTCGCAAAAACGCCATCGCGTTTCGCGCCATTCAAAAGGAATTCGGTTCGTTCGATAGCTATGTATGGAGTTTTGTCGGCGGTAAGCCGCAAGTTCGCCGACCGACAGCGGTGGATTTTCGCAGCACCTCGCCCGAATCCGATGCGCTATCGAAAGATCTTAAAAAGCGCGGCATGACGTTCGTCGGCAGCACTATCATGTATGCCTTTATGCAGGCGGTGGGGATGGTCGACGATCATATGGCAGAGTGTTTCCGTGCGAAGCGCAAATCCAAAACTTAGGCTGCGCCAGCCGAAACTATAATGCGCCGAAGCGCAAACCGCGAATTCACCGCGCTTATTATCCTGCCACTTTCGTTATTTGCCGCTTTCTTTATTTACCGGAACAGTTATTGCGTCGCCTCGGGAGCGGCGACCTTGCGCCAGCTTGCATCGGGATTGAACACGGTCATCGCCTGCGCGATCGCTGCGGAATTGGCGCCGAGGTTTTTTTCATAGAGCTGACCGTCGTGGCTGATCATGAAACTCATCACACCGCTGTCGCCGTATTGCAGCGGCCACGCCACCAACGCGAAACCGCTCACCATGCGCTGTCCGATCAGATAACTGTAGGCACCGCCGGGTGCATCCGCGCCCTGCCCCTTCAAAATTTTGAAGCGATAACCGTGATAGCCCTCGCCAACTTTTATACTGGTATCGGCAAATAGCGGGCCGAGCGGGCTGTCTTCCTCGGTATCGCCGGTCGACCAATACAGGCCGTCGTGTTTACCGGCCGAACTCCAAAAATTCTGCGCGTACTGCAATATGCCGTCATTCATGCGGTCGACGCGCGCATAATCTTTCTGCGCATCGAAATAAGCCAGCGCGGCTTGCATCGCTGCCAGCTCGTTGCGGCCAATGCGCCGCGTTTCCATTTCATCGGCGCCGGCGCGCACATCGAAGCGCCAGCCACTGGCAACATGCACGATCGGTATCGGCAGCTCCCAGTTGCCATCGCCGACGGCGATGTGCCCGATGCCGGGCGCAAACATTTCGATGTGGTTCGATTTATCCCACTCGGCGAGAAACGCATCGACATCGTCGGGGTCCTGCGTCGGAATGAATTTTTTCCAGTTCGCACCAAGCACGTTATTCAACGCCGCGCTGTCCTCGCGCTTAACGGCGTCGATCATTGCCGCGGCCGCGGCCTCCGGCGTGGGATAGGCACGCTGAGCGCTTGCGGGTCCGGCAACAGCGACCAATGCAAAGCCGAAGATCGCGCATATCAGCCGCCAATTGCTGCGTCGCAGCACGCGCGCACTGACGGTACGCACAGCTGCAATAGCAACGGTACGCGTAGCCGCAATTGCAACAGTAAAAGTCGCGGCAACGGTTGCGGTAATCCATGAACTCATAGCTTCAACCCTCTTTAGCGACGCCCACCGCCGCCGCCGCGACCACCGCCCATGCTACGGCCACCACCGCCACCACCCATGCTGCGACCACCGCCGCCACTGCGCTGCATTTGCTGGCGGCTGGAATTACCGCGATCGGTCTGCTGGCGCGTGCGTCCGCTATTACCGGCATCGCGAAAGGCGTTGTCGCCGCCGCCGCGCGCGCGTTCGGTCTGGCGACTGGCGCGATCGGATGCGCTAGCCCGATCGGAAGCACCCGCGCGATCGCGGCTGCTATTCGCTCGATTACCCTCGCCGCCGTCGCGGCGATTACCGTTTTGGCGATTGTTGCTATCGAGACCGTTGCGGTCGAAGCCGCCGTCATTGCGACCGCGCGCAGCGTTATCCGCGCGCTCGCGCTCGCGCGGATTGTTGCGCAACTCATCGCGGCCGCGCCCGGGATCCATACCGCGCTCGCCCAGCGTCGATTGCGCGCGCTGACGCTGCGAGTCGCGGGCCGGATCGCGGCCGCGATAATTCGCCCGATCGGCCGCGCCGGGAACGTTGCGGCCATATTGCTGTTGGCTGCGCGAATCGCGATACGGCACGCCGCGCCGGTTGGCGGAGTTATGTTGGAAGCGGTTTTGATTGGCGTTGATTTGATTGTTGCGGTTGATGTTGTTGTAGCGGTTGACGTCGATATCGACATCGCCGCCACCCCAATTGCAATTGCCCCACATCGAACCGACCGCAGCGACGCCAATGCCGAAGGCGATGCCCGACATAAGCGCGGTACCGGGGTAATACGCCGGTGGCGGCGGATAGTAATACGGCGGATACGACGGATACGGCCACGTGCCATACACCACGGTGGGGTTATAACTCGGCACATAAACCACTTGCGGATCGGCCGCCTCGATGACGATCACCTGCGGCTGCGCCGGCTCCTGCTTGACCACAACCTTCTGCTGCTCGTTGGATTTAAGATTGCCGGCCTGCTGCGCCTTGGCCCGCAGGCGCTGCACCGCATCCAGGACATCCTTGGACGATGCCAGAAACGCATCGCCGAGACTCTGTACCCAATCGGGCTTCTCGCCCATCATCGCCAGCACCTGCGGAAATGCGGCCAGCGATTTGACGCTCGGATCCCACGGCTGACTCTCGACGGCCTTCACCGCGGCGTCGCCTTTTTGGTCGGGATGCTGCTTGGACCACTGCACGGCATCGGCGACATCGGAGGGATAGGTTGCCGCCATCAGCACCTGCGACAGCAGGGTATCCGGATACAGCGCAACGGGCGCGGTGAGTTGCTCGAGCTGCTCCGCAGAGAAACTCGGTGCCGCGTCTTCCGCGGCAACCGCCAGCGCCGTCAACGATGCCGCCAAAACCAGCGTACGCACGAGCCGTTCAAAGAAAGTATGCATGGCAATTCCCGGTAGTCGTCGGGCAATTTCGGCACTCTAGCTCCGCGCGCCGGGCCGGTCTATGAGACCTTAGTCCTATACCACTTCTGAAACGGGCCGGAATCGACGGCAGTTCGTCGGCTACTCTGATGTGCGGCGCGATGACTGAAAACATCGCGCCGCTTTTATTTTTAGCGCGCCATGAAAACCGCTTTCTACGTTGGGATTTTCAAAGGAGTCTGACTCCTTCGATTTTTTTGTTGCGGCCTTTGCGCGTTTTCGCAAGCGGGGATGCGCGCTTCGGCAAGCGCCGGCCGCGATATTGTGCGTTATGCTGCTTTTCCCTTTATCGGAGCGAATAATAATGAAAAAGTGGCTGTTGGGCGCGCTGGCGCTGCTCGTCATTCTGGTCGGCCTGCTGCTGTGGCGGCCGGTACAGGCGCTGTTGATCGGCTGGTACCTACCGAAGTTTCCCGAGCATGCCACGGTGAGCGTGCTCGCCGCCGACGCGCAGGGTCCGATTTATTTTCAGAGCGCCACGGTGTTCGACTTCGACGTGATCCTCAACGGCATGCACGGCGCGCGGCCCACCAATGGCCTTGGTTATCTGTCGATGCCGGCCGGCGCCAGCGCCGCGCAACCGGTGCCGGCCATGGTGATTCTGCCCGGCAGCGGCGGCATCGCGGCCGGTCGCGAGGCGGAGTACGCGAAATTGCTGAACCAGCACGGCATCGCCGCATTCATCGTCGAGTACTACGAACCGCGCGGCATGACCAAGGATTTCTCTTACATGCTGCGCTCCGCCACGGTCACCGAATTCGACATCGTGACCGACGCCTACTCGGCACTGAAACTGTTGTCGACCAGCCCGGCGATCGATCCAAAGCGGATCGGCGTGATGGGTTTCTCGTACGGCGCCATGGCCACGCGCATCGCGATGGACGACCGTATTCGCGCCGTGCTCGCGCCGCAGTCGCCAGGATTCGCGCTGTACGCGGATTTTTACGGTCCCTGCTTCCAGAAACTCGGCACCACTAAAACAAACGGCGCGCCGCTGCTGACACTGCGCGGCACCGTCGATAACTCCAACGATTTAACCGTCTGCGCGCAGCGCGAAAAAGAACTCGAAGCGCTCGGCGTCGCGGTCGAACGCCACATCTTCGAAGGCGCCGGACACGCCTGGGAGAACACCACTCCGCAACAGATGAACGACAAGCCGTATATCGTCGGCTGCGAACTCGACTACGACGCGCAAGGCTTTGCGTGGCTGAATGGCCGGCGCGTCTCCGCCATCGGCGCCGATGCCTCGCGACCGGAGCGCATCGCCGCGCGCTATCTAAGCAACAATGGACTGATGGATTGCGCGAAGCATGGCTATATCGTCGGCCGCAACGAGGCGGCTACGCAGGGCGGCTATGCGGCGCTGTTAGGGTTTTTGACGAAACATTTCGGACTGGCAGCAACTGCGGCAGCGCAGCCCGAGTAACGCGCGAGGATTTTTTAATAAGTCTGAGCCTTTCGATTTCTATTTTTCGATTTACTAAGGGCGATGCGAACGGCCAAGGACTGGTAGAGGATTTATTGCGGGAGAAGGGTTGGGGCTTATGCTTATCGACAAGCTCATTTAAAGCAGATTATTCGACGGTATCGATTTTCGAAGAGTCCACTTTATTTTCTCAAGGCAGGATTTGCTTTGCGTTTTTCGATTTTTTCTTTCATTTCGTCGGCCCGCGTTTTCGGCTTTTCCTTTACCGTGTTGGCAACACTGGTTTTGGATTTTTGTGAAGTCATAAAATATGTCCCGGTAAGATGGCCAACATCAGGATAATAAGCAGCCCTACTATAGCGGCACTTAACGCGTAGCCCGCATACAGCAGGCAATTGGCCACGCGATTGTTCTCTTTTGCATTCTCAGTGGCCGCAACGGCGAAGTCAATGATTCGATTATCGAAGAATTCCTCATTGTCCGGCGGTGTGTCGATAAATTCATTCAGTACTTTTTCCGGCTCATTGGCTGTTTGATAGCTGCGAATCCACATCGCCAGGACCACCAATGAAAGAGCGACAATAAAAAGACTCGCCGCAGTTAACAACAACCATAACGGCAGCTTTAATACCTTCGCAGCCTCACCCAAATCGCTCGCCTTAAAAACCACCGCGCCGACAAAAAAGCCTATGACACTAATATAAAGCTGCGCACGTGCGCCGAGGACTGAATAACGGCTAACCTCTTCTTCGTACAGAAATTTGAAAAACTCGTAGTGCTCCTTGCTTGCCATTCTAAATCCCTTTAGATACGTAAATAGCAATGGTGGCTGCGATCCTCACAGAGGCAGTGATTTATCGTAAAGCGTACCAGCACCGCTACCGCTCTAACCAACACCAAGACTAGTTACGCCGCCGTGCCCGCATATCCCCGAGTAGGATGCATATTCAGCAGATAGGAGTTTCAAGGGGTCTGACTCTACCGATTCTTTCCATTGTTCTATCTTTTATCTACTACCGTATTCGGTGAACACGAAATCCCGCGGCTTCGCGATCGTGTGACACGCGACACCGCATTTGGCATCGTTGCCCTGCGGCGGCTGATCCGTCGCCGTGGCGGGCGTAAACGCTGCGGACGCGACATCGTACTTGAACGCCGCATAGCCCCAGCCATTGCCATCCGCGAAGCGTTTATTGTCCTTCACCATAAAATCGACATCGTGCAGCGCACCGCCGACCGTCGGTTGACCGGGCGCCGTTTCGTTCTTTTTTGCCTCCCAATGAATCTTCGCCATTTTGGCGCCGTCGGGGAAAGGTTTTCCGTTGCCCGGAATGCCGGCCTTGTAAGCTTCGATCATGGCGGGATTGCCGAGGATCACCGCGACCACCGCGCCGTTATGACTGACGTTAATCGTCTGCCAGCTCTCGTAACCCTTGAACTCGGAGAACGCAAGTCCACTCGGTACCATAACGGTGTATTTGTCCTGCGCGGAAATCGCTGCGCCGGTGGCCAGTGCCGCGAGCATTGCAACAGCACTCGCACCGATTAACTTGTTTTTGTTGTTCATTGTCGTATCTCCCTATCTAGTTGATAAGCACATCGTTGTGCTTGCGAGTGTGCCATTTATCAACCAAGCGTCCAAGCCGATTTGCTTCTGAGTTCGCGCACCTCTCAGGCTTACTTGTTATGGGTGCGTGGGCGAGTTTGTTTTATTTGGGCCGCATGCTCGGGGCGATACGGTGGCGCACAGTTCGGCTTCTTCAACTTCAAAGGAGTCTGACCCTTTCGATTTTCTTTCGATTTTAATTTACCTTCAGGACGAAATCATTTTTCTCGATGATCGTTCGCGTCGGTATCGAATTGCGGTCGATCTCGCCCTTGAGGGTAAACGCCAAATCGTCATACCAAATCGAGTCGCCTAAATACCACGAGTGCGACACCATTCCATCAATCACCAAGTCTAACTGCGCTTTGCGCTGTGCCTCAGGGATAGCCGCGTAACGAGGGCCGCAATCTACATCTACAGCCTTCTCGTTGGCCGGAGTATCCGCCGGCATGCCTACACGTCCCACGCGCGAGCTAATATCTATGTTCTTTACGTTGGAGACTGCTAGCGCTTTGTCATAACCACTAAAATAATTGGTTAGTCGCCCACAATGATTAAACACCGGCACCATTTCCGTTTGGTTCAGCGCAAAGCAGTCTGAAGAAATGTCGGCCGCAAACAGGACCAGCTGACCTATTCGCCAATCATTGGCCAAATCAGCGTCGCGACCTTTATCCACTGCACGGAACGACTCACGCACGACAAATGCCCCCATGGAGTGGGCCATCACATGAACGTTAATGTAGCAATTCTTTTGGACATATTTGGCAAAGGGAATGATGCCTCCTGTGACAAGAAGGGACGCGGCCTTCTGCGCTTCAATGCGATCGTACTCGTACAGCACTGCCGTTCCTGCAGTAGGCCAGTCAAACCCAATAACCATACACCGGAAGCCGCGTGCATTCAGCTCGCTTTCAACCAAGCGTTGCCTTCTCAGAGATTCTGGTGCGTCCGTGTTGTAGCCATGCACGAAAAAGACGATATCGAGCTTCTCCTCTATGGCGGCTCCAATAGGGAGCGCTTGGCTAACGGCCGAGTCGAGCCACTGACCTACCCCTCCAGTAACTTTATGCGAGGGGCGAGGAATACTGTCGCCATCGGGAATTTTTAAATACGAAACGGGCCCGAACCCCTTGCCGAACAGATCTTGACTAGAATCCTTATCGCGCACACAAAGAACGAAACTATCCATTTGATATCTCCTTATAAAATCGCTTGGAAACCTACCGTGTTTTTTTAATAATTTAACTCCCGGAAAACTTGCAAGACCCTGCAACAAACTGAGTGGTATCAGTCTCGGGGGTATCTATTCTTAACGTAATTTATCCAGCGTGGTCTGCAATTTGGCGCTGACTTCCTCGAAAGTCGCTTGGTCTTTCTTCTTCAACTCGGAAAGATCATTGATGAATTGTGTCAGGGTAAGACCGTCCTCCTTTATTGTCATCGATTTGCGAGCCTGAACATCGGTATTTAATTCCATTAAATCCACGATGGCCTGGTCGGTCAAAATTGATTTATCTTCTTTACCGAGATGATTCGCCAAGAAAACCACGGCTTCGAGCACTCTGCCGATCTGCTTGCCGTAACCCGCGACATTTTCGACGATATCCTGCTCGGTCTGCGCATCCGACGATGCTCCGTAACGAATGTTGACCAAACCGTACTGTCCGGAAGAGGTTGTCCAGTAGTTAAAGAATGGACCCAAAATATCGGTAGGTGAGAATGATGAGGGGGACGAAGAGTAAGCGACCTTTGTATCCGGCATTTTGTAGCCTCCTGCAATTGACGATGAAGCATCCTGGCCAGCTAAATTTATGCTGGCGACGCTAATATACTGCGTCGGCAGATCGTCGCCAATACACAACTCTTGAGTTTGGCTATGTCACATTAAATAAAACCTCAAAGGAGTCTGATCTTTCGATTTCGTCCTTTGATGGCCAAATATCCTACGGCTATTCGCCCTTTCTTTGCAGCAACTCATCGATCTTTCGCTCTAACTTAAGGTTTGCTGCACCTATAAAAAATGACATGCAAAAGAAATTTAGGAGCGGGATGCACGCGAGAACAGTCCAAAGAGTAACGTTACGGCCTTTTTCTTTCGCAAGAAGATTTGCTGTAATTGCCACAGGTATACCCATGACCAATAAAAATATTAATTGAAAAAGAGCGGCTTGTATTGGATGGTCCATTTCATTTCCTTTTTATAGGTAAGTACAAAAAATCGATTGAGCAATTTTATTCAACGATGCTCCCAATAATTGGATCTACGATGCTGGTGCATGATCGCTACTACAACGATGTGCTGTTCTTCTTCGCGATAAAGTACCGCGTAAGGAAAGCGGCGCAGCAGTTGGCGACGCGTATCACGGTTCATTAGCTGACCGGCTTTCGGTTGCTGCGTGACTCGCACCAGGGTGCGCTCCGGCTCGATCAACAGCTGACTGCCGAGACCGACGACTCGCTCGTTATAAAATGCGGCGGCATCGTTTATTTCATCGGCGGCGGGGTCGAGAATAATCACAGGTTTTAACAATCCATGTTCTCCTGTCGGGTGAATTACGCTCCTATTTATACTTTCCTTTTAGGTCGGCGATAACTTGCTCCGCCGAACGGCCAGAAATTTCTCCGCGCTGATAGGCGGCATAACGACGCTCGGCTTCGTCCAGCCAAGCCTGCTCGGTCTCGTCGGATAATTCGGTATCGAGCGATGCGATCAGGTCGCGCGCCAAGGCCGCGCGTTGGTTAGCCGGGAACACCAGCGCCTCGCTTTCAATTTCGGTGAATGTCTTTCCCATATTCACGCCTCCAGTCTTTGCACGTATCGATGGACCATCTTAAGTTTTTCCAGGCCTTTGCTCTACAGCGTTTTTCCGGCAGCCCAACCACGCCGCCATCGCCTTCAAAGCGGATACCGCCAGCTCTGGCAAAGTGTACCAGCGCCACTAGGGGCACAACTACTACCGGCTAATCCAAGTCGGGTGGAATGAAGAAAAAGAAGCGGCGATCGATGGATCGCCATTTTGATTGAAGCATTCAGCTGGAATTTAGCGGGAGTACTCGTGGCGGTTAACGCCGTCGAAAATAGCCCGACTTCAGACAGCAGCGCTTGAAACAAGCGCCCGGAGCCACACCGGCACGGATCGTTGCGGCCCAACTTTTCCAACAGCTCTTTATCGTTATGCACGAAACGCTTGCCGCGTTTTGACGTTCGTCTCGGAGGGGAAACCTTTGCGGCGCTTACTGGTGACCTCGAAAGCACACCTGATCTTGGCTACGGTTTTTCATGACACACCTCATGGATATACCTTCTTTGCGAAGGCGGCGCCAGACACATCAAGTTATGGAGCTTTCAAGCTTCAAAGGAGTCTGGCCCCAACCGATTCGCTGCTTCGCTGATAGGCGAATCCGGTCTCCATTGCTATAGTCCGGTCCTGCATTCCGTCTTCTGGATGAAATAATAATGATTAGAAGATTGTTCAGATCAAAAACCTTTTACCTGGTCATCGGATTTTTCGTCGCCGGTTTTTGGCTGATGCATTGGGTCAACGCGGTGGGTGGCCCGTCGATCGTCCGGGACCGGTTCGGTTGGGCCGCCCCTGCGGTCTCGATGCAAATTCAATGGATCGTTGGAATGACCCCGTTCCCCACGGATATCCTGGCCATTGCCAATGGCAGTCTGTATGGTTTTTGGCTGGGGGCGCTAGTGAGTTGGGCTGGGTGGTATATCGATGCACTCATCAAGTTCTACATTGGCCGCAGTACCAAGGAAGATTTTCCGGTAGACCAATGGGTAGCTCGCCTCCCCAAAAAATTACAACGCGTTCCGGTAGATTATCCGGTCTTTCTGATTGGATCGCGCCTGGTGCCCTATGCCGGGGGATTCATTTGCACTTTCATCCCTGGCGCGCTGGGGGTTCGCTGGTCGAGATTTGTCTGGTGCGCTGCGCTGGCAATCGTGCCGCCTGCATTGATAATGGCAGCGATAGGTGTGGGCCTGTTGTCGATGGAGGGGCGTTTATAAAACGCCGCCCACAAGTCGATTTCGAATTAAAATAAAACTTCAAAGGAGTCTGACCCCATCGATCTAAATTAATTACTCTATTACGATAGCGGTTCCAATTTTTTACCGTCGATGGTCGGTAGATTATTTAATAGCGTGGCTTTTAGTTGTTCTGCATAGTTGTAAATATCATCTATAGACTCAAGGGGGACACGCTCTTCATCTTTGTTCGCGTTGAATAGCCCCAGCGCCAGCTTCTCTGTATTATTGAATCTCAACCGACAAATCGGCTTACGATTATTATCATCGAGCAGAATTGCGCAGTAGCTTTGCGCATCGCGCATAAAAATTCGTTTCGGTGGTACTACGCCACGTAATATGGCGCGCACAATATGAAAACCTTCTATTTCTTCCGGCGAGGTAACGATTTGCACTTCGCTTGGGTTTTCAGATACTAGGGCAGGAACAATCGGATCTGTTTTCAAAGCGGGCTCTTGGGTCATCGCGCCTTTGAGGCGGTCGTTTATACGTTCGCCAAGTAACTGCTCGAAGGCAAGCTTAGTAATAAGTGTAAATTGATCCTTGATTGCCGGAGTAAAACGCTTACCTACGAGATCACTGGAAACAAGCCGCACAAACTCTTCCGGTGGATTGGTTACCCATTCTGCCAATCGATTTTGAATCGCGCGCGTATATTTAAGATCGTTGGCTGTAGTTAGAATTGTATCGATGTCGAATGCAGATTTTGCGAATTTCTTTAACTCACCGACATCGCGATCCTTAAAATCGAGAATGTTGAACTCAAAGAACGGCTTTTCGTCCATCTTATTCGGCTGCTCAAGATCGGTGAAGAAACGATACATGAGGCCGTTCGTGAGAATACCGAAGCGAGCGGAAGTTACATGAAAATAGCGAAACAATTGGCCCGCATGATTGATGTTTAGGTCGCCACCCGCCTTTTTGCACTCAAACAAGATGATCGGCTTGCCGTCCCGCAGAATCGCATAATCGACCTTCTCACCCTTTTTTGTTCCGACATCGGAAATTAGCTCTGGGGTGACTTCGAGCGGGTCGAACACGTTGTAGCCCAAAGCCTGGATGAACGGCATGACCATAGCGTTCTTGGTCGCCTCTTCGGTTTGGATCAAATCTTTGGTGGTAGATATTCTGGTGGAAAGAACTCTTAGCTGATCGACGAAATCCATTCTATTTCTCGCTATAGGTTTTAATTCTTTTAATTTTTAGGAGCCTACGTTTGTGTGGGCACCTTGACATGTGGCATTAGCTCATAGCTCTTTGATCGAACTCCAATACTTTTATTGTCTTACAATCTCATAGTTATGGATAAGTGTATCGTAGTGGGTTAAGACTGATTGCTCAAATCGCGACTGCCATGCACAACCATCACAATTTCTATAGCATCGGCACCCTGCCGATAAATAATGCGGTAGCCCTGATAAATAACTTCTCGGATATCCGGGTTATTGGCTTCAGGCATTGTTCTGCCGCTTTGTGGAAACTGCGGCAAATGCCGGGTTGCGTATAGTAGGCGTTCGATAAATGGCTGGGCGTAGGCAGGGCTATCTTGTGCGATATAGTCGCGGATATGCTCCACATCCTGTAGTGCACGCAGCGACCAAATCACTTTCACGATAAATTTTTACCCAGTAATCTTTGTTCGACTTGTTCCTGGGTAAAGATGCGGCCTTCTTCGAGATCGCGCAGACCCTCTTCGAGCTTTTGTCTTACATACAGCGCATGCATCGCATCGTCGAAGCTAGCCTGGTCCGGCAGGTGGTCGGCTATGTCGTGGATAATTTGCTTAACGGTTTGCATCGACTTTGCTCCTAAAAAAGCAGCTTACTCCACGGTAACCGACTTCGCCAAATTCCGCGGCTGATCCACGTCGGTGCCTTTCAACACCGCAACGTGATACGACAGCAATTGCAACGGAATCGTATAGATCAATGGCGCGATTACGTCCGGAGCATGCGGTACGTTGATGACTCTTACGCCGGGTTCGTTTTTGAAGCCGGCGTGGCGATCGGCGAATACGAATAATTGGCCGCCGCGTGCCTGCACTTCCTGCAGGTTGGATTTGAGCTTTTCGAGCAGTTCGTTGTTTGGCGCCACGGTTACCACCGGCATGTCGCTATCGACCAGTGCCAGCGGGCCGTGTTTGAGTTCGCCGGCGGCGTACGATTCGGCATGGATGTAGGAGATTTCTTTCAGTTTCAACGCGCCTTCCATCGCTACCGGCCATTGTATGCCGCGACCGAGGAACAGCGCGTGATTTTTTTCGACGAAGGATTCGGCGACGTTTTCGATTTCTTCGTTCAGCAATAAAGCGGTGTCGAGAATTTCCGGCAACTGGTGCAACGCTTCAACGATTTTCTGTTCGTCGGCTTCGCTTAAGCCGTGACGGCGGCCGAGCGCAACGGAGAGCAGCAGCAAACCAACCAGTTGCGTGGTGAATGCCTTGGTCGAGGCGACGCCGATTTCCGGACCGGCCTGCGTCATCAATACCAGATCGGATTCGCGCACCAGCGACGAATTCGGCACGTTGCAGATGGCCAGCGCAGCGGTGTAGCCGGAGGTTTTAGCGAGGCGCAATGCGGCGAGCGTATCGGCGGTTTCGCCGGATTGCGAAATGGTGACGAATAACGTGTCCGGGCTGACGACGAATTTGCGATAGCGGAATTCGCTGGCGATTTCGACCTGGCACGGCACGCCGGCCAAACCTTCGATCCAGTATTTGGCAACCAGCGCCGAGTGATAGCTGGTGCCGCAGGCGACGATTTGCACGGCACGGGTTTTATCGAGAATGGCTTTGGCTTCGGTGCCGAACGCTTCTTCGAGAATATGGCGCGGGCCGATGCGGCCTTGCAGCGTGTTGGCGACCACTTTCGGCTGTTCGAAAATTTCCTTCAGCATGTAGTGGCGGAACGCGCCTTTTTCGGCGGATTCGGCCGCTTCGCTCATCTGTTCGGTTTTACGTGTCTGCTCGACGCCTTTGCTGTCCCAGATGCGATAGCTATCGGGCGTGATTTCGGCGATATCGCCCTCTTCGAGATAGACGAAGCGATCGGTGACCTGGCGCAGCGCGAGTTGATCGGAAGCGAGAAAGTTTTCGCCGAGGCCGAGACCGATTACCAGCGGGCTGCCGCTGCGCGCGCAGACCACGCGGTGCGGATCGTCGGCGTGAATCGCCGCGACGCCGTAGGCGCCTTCGAGTTGCGGGATCGCCGCCTTCAACGCTTCGAGTAAATTTTTGCCGTCGCGCATTTCGTAATGCACCAGATGCACGATGGTTTCGGTATCGGTTTGCGAGGTGAATTCGTAGCCGAGCTTTTTCAAACGCTCGCGCAGCTGTTCGTGATTTTCGATGATGCCGTTATGCACCAGTGCGATGGTGTCGTGCGAGCGATGCGGGTGCGCATTCGCCTCGGTCGGTTTGCCGTGCGTGGCCCAGCGCGTGTGCGCGATGCCGGTGAAGCCGAGCAGCGGCTCCTGCTCCTGCGCTTCGCCGAGCACCGCGACTTTACCGACGCGGCGGTAGCAGCCGATATTGTTATCGGCATTGATGATGGCGACACCGGCCGAATCGTAACCGCGGTATTCGAGCCGACGCAGACCTTCGATTAAAATCGCGGCGACTTCGCGACGCGCCGTTGCTCCAACTATGCCACACATGGTTTGGTTCCTTTAAATTTTCGAATTCAGTGACGCGCCTCTACACAGCGCTGCAAATTACAACTGTACCTTCAGTTGTAGGGTGGATCATTCGATCCGCCATGCGGCATCGCCGCATCGCGCGGCTCGGCGTAGCCGAGCGGCGGGTCGGATGACCCGCCCTACGTTTACTGTGAACCAAGCATTTAGTAGTTAGCGCTTAGGTTTTAGGAAAACCTCGCTCCTGGACCCTAACTACCGGCTACTTAAGCCTAACTACTAACTACCAAAACCTAACTACTATTTTTTACTGCTTCTTCATCGGTCTACGCCAGCCGGCGATATTGCGCTGTTTGCCGCGCGCCACGGCTAATTCGTTATCCGGTATGTCGGCGGTGATGACCGAGCCGGCGCCGACTGTGGCGTTTTTGCCGATATTGACCGGTGCCACCAGCGACGAGTTGGAGCCGATAAAAGCGCCGTCGCCGATGGTGGTTTTCGATTTATTCACGCCATCGTAATTGCAGGTGATGGTGCCGGCGCCGACGTTGGCATTTTCGCCGATCACACAGTCGCCGAGGTAGGTCAGATGATTCGCTTTGCTACCGACGCCAATATACGTTTTTTTGGTTTCGACAAAATTGCCGACCTTGGCTTTCGCCGCCAATTCGGTGCCGGGCCGTAAGCGCGCGAACGGGCCGACGTGAGTATCGACACCGAGCACGGCTTCGTCGATTAAGGTATGCGATTCGATTTCGGCATTGGCGGCGATGCGCGCGTTGCGAATCACGCAGTTCGGGCCGATGCGGACGTTATCGCCGAGCGTTACGTCGCCCTCGAATACGCAGTTCACGTCGATAAAAATATCGCGGCCCACCGTTAACGTGCCGCGCACATCGATGCGCGCCGGATCGGCTAATGTGACACCGTCGGTCATCAATTGTTCGGCGATATTGCGTTGATGAATTCTTTCCAGCTCGCTCAGTTGCAGGCGGTTGTTGATGCCCTGCACTTCCCAGGCGGCCGGCGCCTGCTGCGCATTGACGCCGATGCCCTGCTGCACGGCGAGACCGATGATGTCGGTAAGGTAGTACTCACCCTGCGCATTGTTCGCCGATAACTGCGGCAGCCATTTTTTCAACAGGCTGGCCTTTGCTGCGAGGATGCCGGTGTTGCCTTCACGGATTTTTAATTGCTCAGGCGTAGCATCTTTCTGTTCGACGATGGCGGTGACGCTGCCTTTCGCATCGCGCAGAATGCGACCGTAGCCGGTGGGATCGTTCAGTTCGACGGTGAGCAGCGCCATATTGTTTGCGTCGACTGCGGTCAGCAATTTCTGCAGCGTGGCCGCTTTCACTAACGGCACGTCGCCGTATAACACCAGCACGATGCTGTCGTCGGCGACTTTCGGCATCGCCTGCGCGACCGCGTGGCCGGTGCCCAATTGTTGTTCCTGCAAGGCCCAACCGGTCGGCAGCGCGGCCAATTGTTGTTGCACGCGCTCGGCGCCGTGGCCGATAACGGTATGAATGGCTTTGGCATCCAGCGCGGTGGCGGTATCGATAACGTGATGCACCAGCGCTTTGCCGGCCAGCGGATGCAGAACTTTCGGCAGCGCGGAGCGCATGCGGGTACCCTGACCGGCGGCCAGGATGACGACTTCGAGTTTCACGGATCAGTCCCTTTCAAAATCGGTTGATAAGTTTGCGCCGCCCTTATCGCTTGTTTATTTATTGGGCGTTTCGACAATTTACATCATTGGGGTCAGACCCCATCTATACACACGACTAGATTTGGTTAGATGAACAGCAACTTTAGACCAAAAAGGCGAGCGTTGCAGCTCAAAGTATCTGGATAACAGGGGTCAGAGCCCCTGCGGGGATCTGACCCCGATCGTACTGTTGTTCTGGGGCATGGGGTCTGACTTCAGCCAAAATAAAAAAGGGCAGCTCGAAAGCTACCCTCTTTTTATTACGCTTCTTTAACGCCGGACCGATCAGCCGCCCATTTTTTTACGGATTTGCTGGATGGTGCGCAGTTGCGCAACCGCCGCCGCCAATTGCGCGGTGGCCTTGCCGTAATCGATGCCGCTGCTCTGATCGCTCAGCGCTTGCTCGGCGGCGCGTTGTGCCTCTTGCGCGGAGGCTTCGTCGAGATCCTGAGCGCGCAATGCGGTATCGGCCAGAATCGATACGGTGCCGGGCTGCACTTCGAGAAAACCGCCCGATACGTAATAAACCTGCTCTTCGCCGCCCTGCACTTTGACGCGCACCGGACCGGGCTCGAGCGAGGTCAGCAGCGGTGCGTGACCGTACTCGATGCCGAGATCGCCGAGCGTGCCGTGCGCGACAACCATTTCCGCAAGACCGGAAAAGATCGCTTGTTCCGCACTGACGATATCGCAGTGAATAGTCATGGCCATATTTGCTTCTCTTCGTTAGTCCCCTCTTCTCTTAAACCCCAACGGGGTTTAAGAGAAGAGTCAGAGCGAGGGCGATTCGCCCTCCACACTTCTTACAACGTTTTCGCTTTTTCGATTACTTCATCGATGGTGCCGACCATGTAGAACGCTTGCTCGGGCAGATGATCGTATTCGCCGGCGAGAATGCCTTTGAAGCCGCGAATGGTTTCTTTCAACGATACGTATTTGCCGGGCGAGCCGGTGAATACTTCGGCGACGTGGAACGGTTGCGACAGGAAACGTTCGATTTTACGCGAGCGGTATACGGTCTGTTTGTCTTCTTCCGACAATTCGTCCATACCGAGAATCGCGATGATGTCTTTCAATTCTTTGTAGCGCTGCAGTACGGTTTGCACGCCGCGCGCAACTTCGTAATGCTCGACGCCGATCACCAACGGATCGAGTTGGCGCGAGGTCGAATCGAGCGGATCGATCGCCGGGTAGATACCTTTTGCGGCGATGTCGCGGCTCAGTACCACGGTCGCGTCCAAGTGCGCGAAGGTGGTTGCCGGCGACGGATCGGTCAAGTCATCCGCGGGAACGTAAACGGCTTGCACCGAGGTGATCGAGCCGGTTTTGGTCGAGGTGATGCGCTCTTGCAATACGCCCATCTCTTCGGCCAGTGTCGGTTGGTAACCCACCGCGGACGGCATACGACCCAACAGCGCGGATACTTCGGTACCGGCCAGTGTGTAACGGTAGATGTTGTCGACGAACAGCAGTACGTCGCGGCCGTCGTCGCGGAATTTTTCCGCCATGGTCAGACCGGTCAGGGCCACGCGCAAACGGTTTCCCGGCGGCTCGTTCATTTGGCCGTACACCATCGCTACTTTGTCGAGTACGCCCGAATCTTTCATCTCGTGGTAGAAGTCGTTACCTTCGCGAGTCCGCTCGCCGACGCCGGCGAATACCGACAGGCCCGAGTGCGCCTTCGCGATGTTGTTGATCAGTTCCATCATGTTGACGGTCTTGCCGACACCGGCGCCGCCGAACAGACCGACTTTACCGCCCTTCGCAAACGGACAGACCAAGTCGATAACCTTGATGCCGGTTTCGAGCAGATCGGTCGATGCCGCCAACTCTTCGTATTTCGGCGCTTTGCGGTGAATGACCGAGCGTTGTTGTTCGCCGATCGGACCGGCTTCGTCGATCGGGTTGCCGAGCACGTCCATGATGCGGCCGAGCGTCTCGACGCCAACCGGCACTTTGATGCCTTCTTTGGTGTTGCTGACTTCGAGGCCGCGCTTCAAGCCTTCGGAGGAACCGAGCGCAATCGTACGCACGATGCCGTCGCCCAATTGCTGCTGCACTTCCAGCGTCAGGCCGTTCTCGGCCACTTTCAGTGCGTCATAAACCTGTGGCACCGCATCGCGCGGGAATTCCACGTCGATAACGGCGCCGATGATTTGTACGATACGTCCGCTACTCATGTTCGATTCCTCTACTCTAAATTTCTAAATTCGTTTGAACCCGGGGGCTGAATTAATTCTGCCCCCATTCTTAAAACTAAACAGCCGCGGCACCGCCGACGATTTCCGCCAATTCCTGCGTAATCGCCGCTTGGCGAGCTTTGTTGTACGCCAGTTGCAAACCACCGATCAATTCGCCGGCGTTGTCGGTCGCGCTCTTCATCGCGATCATCCGCGCCGCTTGCTCGCACGCACCGTTTTCGACGACGGCTTGATAAACCTGCGATTCGACGTAACGCGTCAACAAACCTTCGAGCAACTCTTTCGCATCGGGCTCGTAGATGTAATCCCAATGGTGTTTTAACTTGGTATTGGTATCTGCTTGCAGCGGCAATAATTGCTGCACGATCGGCGTTTGCGTCATCGTGTTAACAAATTCGTTGCCGACCAGATAGAGGCGATCGATACGGCCGGCCGCGAATGCGTCGAGCATGGTTTTCACGCTGCCGATCAAATCCGCGATGACTGGCGTTTCACCGATATCGCGCACCGCCGCTGTGACATTGCCGCCGACGCTCTTGAAAAAGCCTTGCGCCTTGCTGCCGATCAAACACAGCTCGTTGCTGACGCCCTGATCGGACCATTCTTTCATGCTGCGAATCGCCGCTTTGAACAGATTGATGTTCAAGCCGCCGGCCAGGCCGCGATCGGTCGATACGATGATGTAGCCGACGCGCTTTACTTCGCGGTCGATCATGTATTGATGTTTGTATTCCGGATTCGCATTGGCCACGTGACCGATCACCGCGCGAATACGCTGCGCGTACGGTTTGCCCAGGCGCATACGCTCCTGGGCTTTACGCATCTTGCTCGCCGCGACCATTTGCATCGCGCTGGTAATTTTCTGCGTGCTTTTGATGCTGGATATCTGGGTGCGGATCTCTTTGGCGCCTGCCATGAGTCTTTTACCTCAAGCCTTTTGATTTAACTCGCGCCGCTTGCAGTCTTTTCATACTGCAAGCGCGGCGCGACAAAGGTATTACCAAGTTTGAGTCGATTTGAACTTCTCGATCGTCGCTTTGAATTTCGCTTCGATGTCGCCGTTCCAATCGCCGCTGGCGACGATCTGCTTCATCAAATCGCCGATTTCGCTGTGTGCGTACGCCAGCAGCGCCGCTTCGAAATCGAGGATTTTCTTCACTTCGATACCTTTCAGATGGCCTTCGTTCGCGCAGTACAACATCAAGCCCATTTCGGCGATGCTGCGCGGCGAGAATTGCTTCTGTTTCATCAGCTCGGTGACGCGCGAACCGTGATCGAGCTGCGCCTTGGTCGCTTCGTCGAGATCCGAAGCGAACTGCGAGAACGCCGCCAATTCGCGGTATTGCGCCAGCGCGGTACGGATACCGCCGGCGAGTTTCTTGATGATTTTCGTCTGTGCCGCACCGCCGACCCGCGATACCGAAATACCGGCGTTCATCGCCGGGCGTACGCCGGCGTTGAACAGGCTCGACTCGACGAAGATCTGGCCGTCGGTGATCGAGATCACGTTGGTCGGAACGAACGCCGACACGTCACCGGCCTGCGTTTCGATGATCGGCAGCGCGGTCAACGAACCGGTTTTGCCTTTCACTTCGCCGTTGGTGAACTTCTCGACATATTCCTCGGAGACGCGCGCGGCGCGCTCGAGCAGACGCGAGTGCAGATAGAACACGTCGCCTGGATACGCTTCGCGGCCGGGCGGACGGCGCAACAGCAGGGAAATCTGGCGATACGCCCACGCCTGTTTGGTCAAATCGTCATAGATGATCAGCGCGTCTTGACCGCGATCGCGGTAATACTCGCCCATCGTGCAACCGGCGAACGCCGCCAGGTATTGCATCGAGGCGGGATCGGAAGCGGTCGCGGCAACCACAACGGTGTGTGCCATCGCGCCGTGCTCTTCGAGCTTACGCACCACCGCGGCGATCGACGAAGCCTTCTGGCCGATCGCGACGTAGATACATTTAATGCCGGAATCTTTCTGGTTGATGATCGCATCGACCGCAATGGCGGTTTTACCGATCTGACGGTCGCCGATGATCAATTCGCGTTGACCGCGACCGATCGGCACCATCGCATCGATCGCTTTCAAACCGATTTGTACCGGCTGATCGACCGACTTACGCCAAATAACGCCGGGTGCTACCTTTTCAATCGGGTCGGTCAGCTTGTTGTTCAGCGGACCTTTGCCGTCGATCGGGTTGCCGAGCGCATCGATTACGCGGCCTTCCAATTCGGGGCCGATCGGCACTTCCAAAATGCGGCCGGTGCATTTGCACTTTTGACCTTCGGCGATGCCGAGGTAATCGCCCAACACGATCGCGCCGACCGAGTCGCGCTCGAGGTTCAGCGCCATACCGAAGCGGCCGCCCTCGAATTCGATCATCTCGCCGTACATCACGTCGGTTAAGCCGTGGATGCGCACGATACCGTCGGAAACGGAAACTACCGTTCCTTCGTTGCGAGCTTCGGAAGACACATCGAGTTGGTCGATGCGCTGTTTGATAATTTCGCTAATCTCGGATGGATTCAGCTGCTGCATGCTCTGTTCCTCAATCCTGTCTGTGCTGTTCAGGAGTATCTGATCGGGTCAGGAATTCATCGCCAAGGCAAGTTTCGCCAGACGGCCGCGCACCGAACCGTCGATCACCACATCGCCGGCGCGCACTAATACGCCGCCGAGCAAAGAGCTGTCGACGCTCGCATTGATCGTTACTTCGCGCTGCAATTTGCCGCGCAGCACCTGCGCCAAACGTTCGGCGACGGCTTGTTCCAACGGAAACGCCGATACGACATCGACATCCACGCTTTTTTCCTGATTGGCCTTGAACTCTTCGAACAAGACCGCGATTTCGGGCAGCAGCGGCAGGCGTTTGTTATCCGCCAATACGCGCATGAAATTGCGGCCCTTGTCGTTGATCGCATCGCCGCACACATCGAGCAACGTCTTGGAGCGTTGTTCGGCGGTTAACGACGGCGAGTTCAATACCTTCAGCATCGTTTCGGTCTGCGCAACGGCGGCAGCCAACTCGAGTTGCTTTGACCAGCCCGCCAAATCGCCGCTTGTCAATGCGTACTCGAAAGCCGCTTTGGCGTAGGGGCGTGCGAGCGTGCTTAATTCAGCCATGATTTACCTCGCTCACAGGCTCGCTGCCAGATTTTCCACCAGCGCTTTGTGGGCGTTTTGATCGATCGACGCCTGCAGCACTTTCTCTGCACCGGCTAATGCTAACGCCGCCACTTTGCCGCGCAGTTGTTCTTTCGCGCGGTTAACTTCCTGTTCGATTTCAGCGTTGGCCGCTGTCTTGATGCGCTCGGCTTCGGTGCGTGCCAGCTCTTTCGCCTCTTCGACGATTTGGCTGGCGCGCTTGTTGGCCGCATCGAGAATAGCGGCCGCTTCGTCCTTGGCTTGTCGCAATTGTTTAGCCGCTTTTTCTTGCGCCAGCTCGAGATCTTGGCTGGCGCGATCTGCGGCTTCCAGACCATCGGCGATCTTTTGTGAGCGCTCGTCCATCATGTTGCGGATGGCGCGCCACACGAATGCGTAGCAGAACCACACGAAGAAGAAGAACGTGATGGACTGGCCGATAAGGGTGAGATTAATGTTCACGCCGGCACCTCTGGGGTATCAGGGGTTGGTTCACGAATAGTCGCTTAAGCGGCCATGCTCGGAACAAGTACGAACAATACATACATGCCGATACCAACACCGATCATCGGTACCGCATCGAGCAGACCGGCGATCAGGAACATTTTGCCTTGGAGCATCGGTGCCAATTCCGGTTGACGCGCAGAACCTTCCAGCAGTTTGCCGCCCAACAAGCCGAAGCCGATAGCGGTACCCAATGCGCCCAAACCAATCAGCAGAGCACAAGCGATCAAAGCTAATCCCATGGTATTTCTCCAGTACGATAGTTGTGATTAAAACAGTTAATAAAAAAGTCGTCGGTAATTCTTAGTGTTGTTCGTCTTCGACCTGATGCGCCATGCTCATGTACACGACGGTCAAAACCGTGAACACGAACGCTTGCAGCGCAATGATCAGGATGTGGAACACTGCCCACGCCCATTGCAATACACCGGCAAACACGCCCAATAAGGCGCCCGCGCCGAACATCACTGCAATCAGGATAAAAATCATTTCGCCGGCGTACAGGTTGCCGAACAACCGCAGGCCCAGCGAGATCGGTTTGGCGATCAGCGATACCGATTCGAGTATCAGGTTGACCGGCACCAGCAATACGTTCACGTACCATTTCGGCGCGTGGAATGGGTGCAGCGTTAATTCTTTGATGAAGCCGACGATGCCTTTTTCTTTGATGCTGAAGAACAACATCATGCCGAATACCGCGAACGCCATGCCAAGCGTGACGTTGGGATCGGTGGTCGGTACGACCTTGAAGAAGAAGTGTTCGTTGCCGGTAATTTTGCCCATCGCCCACGGCAACCAATCGACCGGGAACAAGTCCATTGTATTCATCAATAGAATCCAGGTGAATACGGTCAATGCCAGCGGTGCGATCAAGGCATTTTTGTAGTGAAACGAATCGCGCACGGTGTTGTCGATAAATTCAATCAACATTTCGCCGAGGTTTTGCCAGCCTGTCGGCACGCCGCTGTGGATGGTTTTTGCAAGACGGGAAAATAAAAAGCAGAACAGTAAACCGAGGCTGATCGACCAAAACATCGAGTCGACGTGGATCGCCATAAAACCCATGTCGTGGGCTTCCTGGCTGTTGGTTGCCAAGGTCCAGGTCGGCTGCGCCAGCGTTTCTTCGACGTGGCCGTGGTGATCCAAACGCTGATAGCCCGCTGGCAATTTGCCATAGGTCAGGTTGGTAAGGTGGTGTCGGATGTAACCGGTTGTGGTTAGGGATTCGCCTGCCATGTTTGTCTCACGCTACCCGTGTGCTTCGTGTGGTTGTTGAAGTTACTAGCGGCTGCTCAGTTACGATGACTAATAGCTTCACTGTTCTAATCGATCACAATTTCTGGGTTTTACCGATCGATGCCGCAGCGACCCAATGACAGAGCGTCATTCCCAAGTAGGCCACCAACAACACCGCTGCTTTCAGCGGTCGCACCGTTGCGAATACCAACGCAAACGCTACCGCCGTTAACAAAAACTTGCCGGTTTCACCGACATAAAACGCCTGTGCAATTTGCGGCGCAAGGCGCGCGCCGCGAAAGCGAAATACTTGCCGCGCAAAAAAATAACTGGGGCCCACGGAAATCAAACCACCCAGTAGCGCAGAGTAGGCTGTCGTCTTATCGATCCACAGCAGCCCCATAACAACGACCAACAGGATCAATAATTGTGCGCCGTATAGCTTTTCAAGCGGGGGTCTGGCGAGCGGCGCGCCGGATTGCGCAGGTTCAAGCCACCGCGCAAATCTAAAAAATCGCCCCATTGGCTAAGCCCTAGCTGTTCTAACTTAGGCCAAATGCCGCCGAGTTAGCTGATTCGCTGCTGCCTAATTCGTCGATGACGTAAAGCGGGCGCGATTATAGGGGCATTGCTCGGGCCGTTCAACCGCTTTGAGCCGCAATGTTGCACTACATTATCTTTGTTTTTGTCTCATTAATCGCAAAAACACAGGATATGGTGGAATGTTACCTTTTCACTACAAAATAAAGGGGCAAATTTTTTCCGAATCACTTGATATGGCTCAATATGCCGTCGAGCTCTTCGAGGCTGTTGTAAGTTAATACCAGTTTGCCTTTGCCCTTGGCAGTGTGCTGAATTTGCACCGGCGCTCCGAGTTTTTCGGACAGCGATTCGATCAGACTCTTGATATCCGCATCGGTATTGAGCGGCTTGTCGGCCTTCTCGGTTTTACCCTCCAACAACTTGCGTACCAGCGCCTCGGTTTGTCGCACCGATAGGCCTTTGGCGACCACGGTTTGCGCCGTGCTGGCTTGTAATTCCGGCGCCAGACTCAGCAGCGCGCGGGCGTGCCCCATTTCCAGATCGCCGTGCTCGAGCAGGCGTTGTACGTCGTCGCGCAACGACATCAGACGCAATAAATTAGTGACCGTGGCGCGATTTTTACCGACCGCGTCGGCGATCTGCTGGTGGGTTAATTCGAACTCCTGCTGCAGGCGCGCCAGCGCGATCGCCTCTTCCATCGGATTCAAATCTTCGCGCTGGATATTTTCGATCAGCGCCATGGCGATGGCGGCTTCGTCCGGCACTTCGCGCACCAGCACCGGAATTCTGTCGAGCCCCGCCAATTGGCAGGCGCGCCAGCGACGCTCGCCGGCGATGATTTCGTATTTATCGACGCCGATCGGGCGCACCACGATCGGCTGCATGACACCCTGCGCGCGTATCGAATCGGCGAGCTCTTCCAACGCTTCCTGATTCATTTCGCGGCGCGGTTGATATTTGCCGCGCTGAATGAATTCCACCGGCAGATTCTGCAATTCGCCATCTTTGAATTGACCGCTCGCCGCGGTCTCGGCTGCTTCCTGCGCAATTTGTTTAGCGGCTTGATGGCTGCCCAGCAGTGCATCCAAACCTCTTCCCAGTCCACGTTTTTTGACCATGTTTGTTTCTCGAATTCTTTTTAAAAACAGCTATAAATTTTGCAGCAGAATCTGGACGAATTTAATTGACCACCGTCGCCGCGTTGCCTACATCGCCGCGCCGCAGCATTTCGCCGGCCAGCGCCAAATATGCCATGGCGCCTTTCGATTGCTTGTCGTAGGATAAAATCGGCATACCGAAACTCGGCGCTTCCGCCAGACGCACATTGCGCGGAATGACGGTGCGGTACACGCGATCGCCAAAATGCGTCGCGAGCTGCGACGATACATCGTTGGTCAAACTGTTGCGCGCATCGTACATGGTGCGCAGCAGGCCTTCGATTTGCAGGCGCGGATTGAGTACCTGCTGCACGCGTTGAATCGTATCGAGCAAGGCTGTCAAACCCTCGAGCGCATAGTATTCGCATTGCATGGGTATCAAGACCCCATCGGCGGCCGCCAAAGCGTTTACCGTCAGCATGTTCAGCGAGGGCGGACAGTCGATGATGATGTAATCGTATTCGGCGTGTTCGATCGCCAAGGCATCGCGCAGCCGAAATTCTTTTTCGGCGCCGTTCAGCAATTCGACTTCGGCGGCGGTGAGATCGCCGTTGGCCGGCAGTAAATCGTAGCCGGCGCTCTCCGAGCGCAGCGCGACTTCGACGACCGGCTGGCGATGCACCAGCACATCGTAGACGCTGCTGCTGACGGCATTTTTATCGATGCCGCTGCCCATCGTCGCATTGCCTTGCGGATCCATATCGATCAGCAATACTTTTTTGCGTGTCGCAACCAATGAGGCCGCCAGGTTGACGCAGGTGGTGGTCTTGCCGACCCCGCCTTTCTGGTTGGTCACCGCCAGAATTTTACCCACACTGCTGTCCCCACCAAGAATGCTATGCCAAAAACAAGAGTACTACTCTAAACAATTAAGAATACTGTGCTAAACAACAAGAGTGCTTACGCCGAATGCTGCGGCACTATGATTATCAAATGGCGACCGCCGACCTCGCCCGGCACCTGCAATGGATGGCAGGCGTCGACTGTATATTGTTCCGGCAGCGCACTCAATTCGGCGCTGGGATAAATTCCTTTCAGAGCGAGCAACTCGCCGCCCGGCACCAATAAATGGCTGCAACTGCGCGCCATATCGCTAAGCGATGCAAAGGCGCGCGAGGTGACCGCATCGTAGCATTGCTGCGGGCGGTAATCCTCCACGCGGCATTGACGCGCTTGTGTATTACGCAGATTTAATTCGTTGATGGCCTGCGTCACGAAGCGGATTTTCTTACCGTTGCTGTCGATCAATTCGAATTGGCGCTGCGGAAACATAATTGCCAACGGGATGCCCGGCAAACCGGCACCCGTGCCGACATCGGCGCAGCGCTCGCCGCGCAACCAGGGTGTTATCGCCAGACTATCGAGCAGATGGCGACCGATCATCTGAGCGGGATCGCGCACCGCGGTGAGATTGTAAGCGCCATTCCATTTGTGCAGCAGCGTCAAATACGTCTGCAACTGATCGAGTTGCAGCTCGCTGTACGTTAACGCCAATGCGTCGAGGCCGCGTTGAATCGGTTCACGGTAATCCACTTCAATTCACGCGCTAATAGTTTTGCTGCTAGGACGATCGAGCAAACCGCGTTTTTTTAGATAAATTAATAATAGCGATACCGCCGCCGGCGTGACGCCGGGAATGCGCGAGGCGTGACCCAGCGTCGTCGGTTGGCCGTTAGTCAATTTTAATTTCACTTCGTTGGATAAGCCTTCGACATTGTTGAAATCCAAAGCGGGCAACAACATGTTCTCGTAGCGACGCAGGCGTTCGATTTCCTCCGCCTGGCGATCGATGTAGCCGGCGTATTTCACTTGAATTTCAACTTGCTCGCCAACTTCGGCTGCGGCCGGTGCGTCGGCGCTTAGTTGCGCGACCGCGGCGTAATTCAATTCCGGCCGTTTCAACAGATCCAACAAATTATGTTCGCGGGTGATCGGTTGATCGATCAGCGTATTCAACAATTCCGCCGCTGGCGTTTGCGGTTGCACCCAGGTGCCGGCGAGTCGCTGCTGCTCCCGTGCGATGGCTTCACGTTTTTCGCTAAACAACCGCCAGCGCTCGTCGTCGACCAGACCCAATTTTCTGCCTTGTTCGGTCAAGCGTAGATCGGCGTTGTCTTCGCGCAGCAATAAGCGATATTCGGCGCGCGAGGTAAACATGCGATACGGCTCGCGCGTGCCCAGCGTAATCAGATCGTCGACCAATACGCCGATATACGCTTCGTCGCGGCGCGGATACCAGGCATCGCGACCCAATGCCTGCAGACCCGCGTTGATGCCAGCCAACAGGCCCTGCGCGGCGGCTTCTTCGTAACCGGTGGTGCCGTTGATTTGGCCGGCGAAAAACAGGCCTTGCACAAAACGCGTTTCGAGCGAGTGCAACAGATCCTGCGGATTGAAATAATCGTATTCAATGGCGTAGCCGGGCCGTGTGATAAACGCGTTTTCAAAACCTTTGATCGAGCGCACCAACGCCAATTGCACGTCGAACGGCAGGCTGGTGGAGATACCGTTCGGATACAGTTCGTGCGTATTCAAGCCTTCCGGCTCGATAAATACCTGATGGGTATTTTTTTCCGCGAAGCGGTGAATTTTATCTTCGATCGATGGGCAATAACGCGGGCCGATGCCTTCGATAACACCGGTATACATCGGCGAGCGATCGAGACCGCCGCGAATAATTTCATGTGTTTTTTCGTTGGTATGCGTGATCCAGCAGCTGACTTGGCGCGGATGCTGCGCAGCATTGCCGATGAAACTCATTAGCGGGATCGGCTCATCGCCCCACTGCTGCTGCAAACCTTCGAAATTGACCGAGCGCGCATCGATGCGCGGCGGTGTGCCGGTTTTCAAGCGATCGACGCGGAATGGCATCTCGCGCAGACGCTTCGCCAGCGCGTTCGAAGGCGGATCGCCGGCGCGGCCGCCGGCATGATTTTCCAAGCCGATATGAATTTTGCCGCCGAGAAATGTACCGGTGCAGAGCACGACGGTTTTAGCGTGGAAGCGAATACCCGTTTGGCTGACCGCACCGCAGACGCGTTCGCCGTCCATGATCAGATCGTCGACGGCTTGTTGAAAAATACTGAGATTGGGTTGGTTTTCGAGAATCGAACGGATGGCCGCTTTGTACAACACGCGATCGGCTTGCGCTCGAGTGGCGCGGACGGCCGGTCCCTTACTGGCGTTCAAGACGCGAAACTGTATGCCGCCCAGATCGGTTGCCAGCGCCATCGCACCGCCAAGCGCGTCGACTTCCTTGACCAGGTGACTTTTGCCGATGCCGCCGATCGCAGGATTGCAGGACATTTGCCCGAGGGTTTCGACGTTGTGGGTCAGCAGTAAAGTTTTGCAGCCGAGCCGCGCAGCCGCGAGGCATGCCTCGGTGCCGGCATGGCCGCCGCCGATTACGATGACGTCAAAACGCTCCGGATAATCCACAAGAGCACCTACGAGGGGTTGGAAAGGCTGCCGATTATACGGCAGGGAATCATCCGCGCAAGAACTTGTTGAAATTTTCGCCAATGCGTGAAAAAGGTTTTATTAAGTTATTTAATCTTTATGTATTTAGGTATGTATATAGAGGTAGTTCTATAGATACTACTACTATTAAGCGCAGGGAAATCTGTTAAGAACTAGGATATAGATTTATATATCAATTATTTAGCTACTGTATAAGTAGGCTCGAAAGCATTGTCTTAAAAGGGGGTAAGCACGGTATGGCGCGGTGCATAAATTTGGGAACATATGCGCTCCTTTTCAGGATTGCTGGTTTTAGAGCTATAAAGGTCGAGTTGCAGAGCGGTTATCCCAATACTGTGCGTTGACAAAGATAGAGCTTCGCTAAAAGCCTTAGCGATTTCACTATTTGTCGATAACTCCGGATAAATGCTGTGCAAGGGTTGGGGGTAAGTTGTGAATAACAGTGGTCAAGCATCGACGACCAACCATTGCCCTAATTTACTGTGTAGAGTTCGCAGAGAAACCGGCTTGCTTAGATAGTCATTCATGCCGGCAGCGAGGCAGCGCTCGCGGTCCTCCAACATGGCATTCGCGGTCAGTGCGATGATCGGGATATTGGCGAGTACCGGTCGTTGATCGCGGCGAATGTGATAACTGGTTTGATAGCCATCCATTTCCGGCATCTGGCAATCCATGAGAATCAGATCAAAATTATTTCGTTCGAGTAATTCCAGTGCCTCTACGCCATTATTGGCGGTGCGCACTGCAAGGCCAAGGTTTTGCAGCATATTTGCCACCACCATCTGATTGATAGCGTTATCTTCGACGACTAATACCGTGGCTGGGGGCAATGTCGGAAGCTCGGTGCTGGAAGAGCTGCCGGCCAGCGGTCGACGGGTTGCAGCGGTGAAGCCGACCTGAAATTTCGAGCCCCTGCCGGCGGTGCTTTCGAGTTCGATCGTTGCACCCATCAATTCACATAATTTTTGCACGATAGCAAGGCCTAGGCCCGAGCCGCCGAAGCGCCGCATGGTCGAGCCATCCGCTTGCCGGAAAGGCTGGAAAATCAATGTTTGTTTGTCTTGAGCGATGCCTATGCCGCTGTCGATGATGGCTAACTCCACGCGGCATTGTTGATCGCCTTGCTGTTCGCAGCGCGCTATTAATTGCACCGAGCCGGAAAATGTGAATTTCAGCGCATTGCCTAAAAGATTAACGATGATCTGCCGTAGCCGCGCCGGATCGACGAGCAGGCGCAGTTGTTCGAGTTCAGGATCGATTGCAGTGTGCAGTTGCAAATGTTTTTGTTGCGCGATGATTTGAAACGATTTGGCGGTTTGTTGTAATAAAGTGCCCACGTCGGTATAGACTGGTTCGAGTAGTAGCAAACCGCGCTCGATGCGCGAGAAATCCAAGATGTCATTGACGACGGTCAGCAGATGTTGGGTCGATTCGATGGCTATGTTGATATATTGCTGTTGCTGCGTTTCCAACGGTGTATTTTGCAATAGCTCCAGCATGCCGAGCGCGCCGTTCATCGGCGTGCGTAATTCGTGACTCATAGTAGCGAGAAATTCGCTTTTGGCGCGATTGGCTTGTTCGGCATTGGTGCGAGCTTGTTCGAGATGCTGCAGGTTGTCCTGCAAATTATTGCGACTCTTTTCCAGCGCGGCGGCCATACGATTGACAGCTTTTTGCAATACGCCGATTTCGCCAGCGGCATTTTCAGCGGAGCGCACGCTTAAATCGCCGTTAGCCAGCGCCACGGTAGTATCTGTGAGCGCACCTATGGGTCGCGCCAGGCGACGGCCGAGAATCCAGACGAGAGCAATACCAATTAATAACAACGGCGCGCTGACTAATGCGCTAAGCAGAATGGCGTGATTGCGGCTGGTAATTATGCCGTTGCGCGACAGTGAAATATCGATTTTTCCGATCGTGGAGTTTTGCAACGGTTTATGGCTGTTGGCGTTCTCTACCAATTGATCGTCGACATCGATAGCTTCCATGCGAATAGGCGTACTGAAATGATCGGCCAGCGCTTCGGGGTTCGAATCGCCGACGCTGGCCAATAACTCGTCCTGATTATTCCACACCCGGATGCTGGCTACCGGGCCCGTTGCCGAGCGCTGCAATAATGCGTGTAATTGGCCGCGATTGCCGGTTAATACCGCGAATTCGCTAGCTACCGATAATTGTTTAACCAATAAATTGCCGTGTTCCTGCTGCATGGTTTCCTGATTTTCCAGGCGGGAATTCAGCAGGAAAGCGATAATAATTAGATTTAACACCAGCATTGGAATGGTGCTAAGCAGAACAATCCGTTGTGCGATATTAAGTTCCCGCCAGCGGTATTTAACAATCATCGCCGCATTCCCCAGCTGTGTCTTGCATACGAGTAAGAAGAGTTGCCTCGTCCGGTAGCGCGAGGCCTAACGAAGTAGCCAATTGTTGGTTGACTGCGATTTGATAATTTTTTGGATATTGTGCGGAGGGTAATTTTTCCGTCAATAAATAGACGTAGACGATATCGATAAGTTGTTGCAGATATTGGTCGGTGGTGCTGTAGCACGAGGCTAAACTACCCGCGCTGACAAAGGGTTTGCTGGGGCCGATCAATACCTTTCCATGGCGATAGGTGGTTAATAAAATGCTATGGATAGTGTCGTTGTTGTACATCTGCGGGTCGTCTATGCCCAGTAAAATCTCGTTATCGATCATTAGCTGGGATAGCGATTTTGCCCAGTCCTGTTGCTGATGAATGGCGGCAACCGCAATATTTACACTAGCAAGACGTTCGAGTTCCGAGCGCGCGATGGGAAGATTTTGTTCGCCTTGCAAAATGGCAACGCGCTGTAATTTTGGGAGTATCAGTTTTGCCAAACGCAATTGGCGCGTCAGCGGTTGGTCGCGATAGATTGCGGTGATGCTATTGCCGGGGTGGCCACTGGCATTGAATTGTGCCGAGCTGATATAGAATGCAATGCTGGCCCCGTATTTGTTTTGCGGCGATGTCAGCCACGGCAATAATGTGTCGCCGACTCCAATCGCTAACGCGCCGGCGGCGGTGCTTGTTTCCGCCTCCGCGCGCGTACGCACCGCAACAGTTAGATTCGGGTGCTGTTGTTGCAGCGAATGTTGTAGTGAAGTTTGAATTTTTTGCGAAAGATCGCGCAGGTTGGTGCTATCGGCTGGAATAATAATGTCGATACGGGGCACCGGTGCGGCAGCGCCAACGGGCTCCGCACAGATTATAAGTAAAAAAAGCCACAGTATCCGTCTCAAAACAGCAGTCCTTTTGCACCGATCAATAGGCTAGAAAGTGAGATCCGCAGACGCACCTATGCGATTTGGGCTGTCGTACAGGTTATCGCTGAAATAGTTTGCATCCTTGTTGAAGTAGTGCTGTACCGTTGCGCTGATCGTCAAAGTACCCGTGAAAAGTGGAAACTGTTTAGCCACGCGCGAATCCCAACGCGATAGTTTGGTGTTGTTGATCGGATTGGAAAAATAATAAAACGATGAGAAAGCCAGATTCTCAGTCAAATTATAGATAGCGCCGGCGCTACCGGAGTGATGCGGCGTTAATGTTTGTTCGTTGTATGGATTTCCGGGATCGGTCCATGAGTGCGCGTGCGAATTGATCTGGGAATAATTGGCGTGGATCCGCAATTGTCTGGTCGCATGTATATTTGCCTCGACCTCGAAACCGGTTTGATTGAGCGAGGTACTGTTAGTCGGTGTCAGGTCTTCATTGGTTAGATTTTCGCTGATGAGATGCGTGAGATCATCGTTGAATAACTTTGCATCTACCTCGAGTAGATGATTGAACCACAGGCCGTAATAGCCGAATTCCCGCGAGCGAATATGTTCTTCGGTTAGATCGCCCAGCGATTTTTTTAGGGGTAGCAGGTAAGGATCGGGAATCAAACCCCGTGGCGAGATGTTCGTCGCGAGATAGTTCCAGTTTAAGTCGTTTTCGTAGAGATCGGGCGTGCGAATGGCTTCCGAATAGACGAGCCTGAATGTCTGAGTGGAATCGGGCGAGAATAGTAACGCCAGGCGCGGTGAAAAATCGCTGCCGCCATCGGCCTGTTTTTCCTCCGAGCCGGCGACGGTGGCCGACCACTGTGGCGAAAAACGGTATTCGTAGTTGCCGAATAATTGGTAGTTGGTGCGGTCGATGGTACCGCCGTAGTAAGTTTCCGAATCGACGCTTTCGCGTTGAATATGCGTGCCGGCAACGAGTTTCCAATTTTTGCCGCCGAGCCAGGTGTCTTGCAGGTCGAAATCGGTGCGGTCGTTTTTGGAGTTATCGTTGATGTCGCCACAAATGATCACACCAAAATCCTGGCAGGTTCGATATTCGCTCCTGTATTCGGTGCGCGAATAGTCGAGTTGCAATTTCAGCGAATTATTTTCGGATAAGAAAATCTGCGAGTTGATGCTGGCAAAATCGTCCCTCACCCGCACATCCGGTGGTGTGACGTTGGGACTGACGAGATCGTCGGTTTTGCGGCCGTTTTTGTAACCGAATTGAAAGCCGAGACTCCAGCTGTCGGACGCAGCGAGCAGCCAGCGACCGTTAATAAAATAGGGGTCTTTCGAGTCCACGCGCTCGGTGCCGTCGGCGCGGCTGTCGAAACCATCATCGCGGCGTTTGCTCAGCGTTAAACGGTAACTGGAGCCTTCAAAATTGCCCGAGGTCGAGGCGTAATAATTCTCGGTACCGCTCGAACCATAAGTCGCTTTTAAACGCAGACGCGCGCTATCGTCGGGGTGTTTAGTGATGATGTTGATGATACCCAAAAACGCATTGGCGCCGTATGCGGCGGTATCCGGTCCACGGGTAACTTCGATGCGCTCGATATCTTCGATAGCGACTGGAATATCGCTCCATTCGATGGTGGCGAGCCCGGCTTGATAGACCGAGCGGCCGTCTATCAGGACCTGCATGCGCCGACTGTTGCGGCGATTGGTACCGTGATAGCTGACCACGGAGTCCCACCCCGAGCGTTCTCCTACGGCCATGCCCGGTACGAGTCGCAATATTTCCGGTAAATCGCGCAGGCCGGTGGCGGCGATGAGGTCGCGATCGATGACGGTGACGCTGGCTGGCACTTCGGTGCGCGGTTGTTTTAAGCGCACAGGCGTCAATACCTGTGGAATGGGTAAATCCAGCGGATCGGATTCGAGTTCGGCCGCGATACTATTTGTCGCGATTAAAACGAACAACAGGCTGGCTACGTGCGCGTTTGACTTAAACATAGATGAAGTTTCTTTTAGTTGTATTTATCCCAATTATTATGCCGGCTCCCTAGGCGTTTAGATGTAACACGCAACGGCTATTTCGGCAATTGTTGGCGCAATTAATAGTGGGTTATTTGCCGATACAGAAGCTGGAAAAAATTTTTCCCAAAAGATCGTCGGCACTGACCGCGCCGGTAATTTCTCCCAGAGTGCGTTGGCACAATCGCAGGTCTTCGGCCAATAATTCGCCGGCGGCGGTATCCAACAGTTGCCGCTGTCCGCTGCAAAGATATTCGCGTGCCTGTTGGAGCGCGTCGACATGGCGTCGGCGCGCGAGAAAGTTGCCTTCGCCGCTCGCGGCGAAACCAACGCTCTCTTTTAAGTGTCGGCGCAAAAAATCGAGACCCGCGCCTGTTTTTGCACTCAGGGTAATTGTGGATGGTGCCCCGACGATTCGCGTTGGCTGCAAATTGGACAAATCGCATTTATTGCGAACGATGGTCAAGGGCAGATTTTCGAGTGGCACGGGTGCATCGGTCGGCCACAGTCGGGAAATGTCGTCGGCAATCGACAATTGACTATCTACCACGAACAGCAGGTGATCGGCATTTTCGATTTCGCGCCAGGCGCGACGTATTCCCTCGCGCTCGACCTCGTCGGGACTGTCCCGCAAACCAGCGGTATCGATGATATGTAGCGGCAGCCCATCGATTTGAATATGTTCGCGCAACACATCGCGGGTGGTGCCGGCGATGGGCGTGACGATGGCGCTATCCCTACCCGCCAGGGCGTTTAATAAGCTCGATTTGCCGGCGTTCGGCGCGCCGGCGATAACGATGGTTATACCTTCGCGCAGCAATGCGCCTTGGCGCGTGCTTAGTAATACGAGGTCGAGTTGCGCGAGTAAGTCTTCGAGATCGCGGGCTACTTTGCCGTCGGCGAGAAAATCGATCTCTTCCTCGGGGAAGTCGATGGCCGCTTCGACATAGATGCGCAGCGCCGTTAAATTGTCGATCAACGTATCGATGTGTCGGCTGAATTCGCCCTGCAGCGAGCGCAGTGCCGACCGTGCTGCTTGTTCCGAGGCGCTGTCGATTAGATCGGCGATCGCCTCGGCTTGCGTTAAATCGATTTTGTCGTTGAGGAAGGCGCGCTCGCTGAATTCGCCCGGACGAGCCAAGCGCGCGCCCAGTTGTAAAATTTCGCGCAGCAGGCAATCGAGAATGACCGGTCCGCCGTGGCCTTGCAGCTCCAATACATCTTCGCCGGTGAACGAGTTCGGGTCGGGAAAAAATAGCGCAATGCCATTGTCCAAAACTTGCGGGCCATTTTCTGTACGCTCGTAAAACGGACCATAGTGGGCATGGCGCGGCACGATGGCTTTACCCAATACCCGCACCATGATGTGGGCAGCCTGGGGGCCAGAGATGCGCACGATACCAACACCGCCCCGCCCGGTGGGCGTGGCGATGGCGGCAATGGTATCCAAGCTGAGAGAGGTCATGGCCGCCAACTCGAGCGGGTGCAATTAATTCGGCTGGGGTGCCGAATCCAACCCGGTTAAATTTTATTAATACGTTTGGTGATGATGTATTGCTGCACGATGGACAGCAGGTTATTCACCACGTAATACAGCACCAAGCCTGCCGGGAACCATAGGAAGAAGAATGTAAACATCACTGGCATCCACTGCATGACTTTTGCTTGCATGGGATCGGGCGGCGGTGGATTGAGTTTTTGCTGGAAGAACATCGTCGCACCCATTAATAGCGGTAATACGTAATATGCGTCCATCGCCGATAAATCGTGGATCCATAGAATCCATGGCGCATGACGCAATTCGACGCTTTCCAACAATACCCAATACAGCGATAGAAAAACCGGCATTTGCACGACGACCGGCAAACAGCCACCGAGTGGATTTATTTTTTCGGTTTTATAGAGACTCATCATCTCTTGCGATTGTTTTTGTTTGTCGTCGGCGTAGCGCTCGCGAATTTCAACCAGCTTCGGCTGTACCCGACGCATATTGGCCATAGAGGTATACGCTTTGGCGTTCAACCAGAAAAATGCAGCTTTGACCGTTAAGGTCAATACCATAATCGACCAGCCCCAATTGCCGAGCAGACCGTGGATCTTAGTGAGCAATAGGAATAGCGGTTGCGCAATCCACCACAACCAACCGTAATCGACGCTGAGATCGAGGCCGCTGGATATTTGCCGAAGTCGGTTTTGATCTTTTGGACCAGCGTAGAAGCGCGCCGAAAAATTGCCGCTGGCGCCCGGCTCGATCGTCTGCTCCGCACCGATGAAGCGAATCAAGTGCGAGCCATCGCGCGCGCTGGTGGTAAATTGATTTTGTTGATCGGCACTGGGAATCCACGCGGTCAAAAAATAATGCTGCACGATTGCGATCCAGCCACCCTGCTGTTGCAGCTTCAGCGGTTTTTCCGCCATGTTTTTGAACGGTAGTTTATGGTAACCCTCGCTTTTGGTCGAAGTCGGATCGATCTTATTTATAGCGCCACCGAGAAAAGAACTGACTCCGAAGGAGCCGGCGACGACGCTCGGATCGGCACTGGAGTCGCGTTTTAACTGACCGAACAAGGCGCCACGCCACGGCTGCTCGCCGTGGTTGGCAGCGACGTAATCGACGTTGACAAGATAATCGTTGCGGCGAAACGTGAAGCGCTTTTCAACGTCGATATGTTGTTCGGTGCTGGTGCGTAGCACTATGGTTAACACGTCCGCATCGCCGGCTAATTGATACTCGATAGCATCAGCTTGATACAGCGGTCTGGCACTGTTGGTATCGACACCGATCAGGCCGCTCTGCGCAATGTAGTTACGCTTGTCGTCCTGCTCCAGTAATTCGAATGGCACATCGGGTGTATTTAACTTTGCCGAGTATTTCGGCAGTGCGGCATAAACGATATCGCCGCCTTGCAAATCGATCTTGATATCGAGCACGTCGGTATGCACGTGAACGTAGTGATTCGCAGTATTTACATTAGTTGCGGGGGACGCGGTTATTCCGTCGGTTGTCGCTGCGGCAGGCAAGGTTGTATTGTCCGATGCGGTCGGCAAATTGGCATCGGCCGGCGTCGGCGTTGCCGCAACGGCACTTGGTGCACCATTAATATGCTGCTGCTGAAACTCACCCCACCGAATTACTAACATAAAAGATAGAACGGCGACGGCGGCAATAAGAATGTAGCGTTGAAAATCCATAGCGACAGTTATACCTGGGAGTCGATGAGTGAATGATGACAATCGCAAGCCGGAGGGGTGGCCGCTGGAACCGGATCGTAACCGCCTGGATGCCAGGGGTGGCAGCGCAATAGGCGACGCAAGGTCAGCCAGCCCCCGCGCCAAGCACCGTGTTGGCCGATCGCTTCGATCGCGTAGTGCGAACAGCTGGGATAAAACCGACAACGATTGCCCAGCATTGGACTGATAGTCCAGCGGTACAAGGAAATGAGGGCAATCATCAGCCAACTGAGCATGATTTATTCGGTCGCCTGTTTGTTAGCTTTGCGCTGCAGCTGTTGCCACAACTGATTCAGCAGTTTATGCAGGGCAGCATTATCTAACAGGCCAAGGCCACTGCGGGCCAAGACTATTGCATCGATGCCACCGGAGGGGTCGATCAATTGATGCTGTTGGAGGCGAAAAGTTTCTCGGGTAATTCGTTTTATGCGATTGCGCTGAGTTGCTCGCCGCACGTTTTTCTTTGCTACTACTATACCGAGACGGGCGTGATCAAGCTGGTTGGAGCGTGCGAGTATCAACAACTCTTTAGTCGAAACCCGCAACGCGGCTGCCGCAAATACTTGTTTGTAATCAAAAGGCGTGAGCAGACGCGTGGCTTTGGTAAACGTAAACGTCGCCACTGCATCAGCATCGAGACTGTGATTTATACAACGAGCCGATGACGACCTTTGGCCCGACGGCGAGCCAATACTTTGCGGCCGTTGGCGGTGGACATGCGCGCACGAAACCCGTGAGTACGTGCGCGTCGAAGGTTGCTTGGTTGGAAAGTTCTTTTCATGGCGACAATCCCGCTCGTGTTGCTGCAGACAAATGCCTAAGGTACGCAGGTACCGAAGGCCGGTAAAAGGACGCGGCATTCTATAGAATCCTCTATGCAGAAGCAATTTAAACTCCCGCATGATTTACATACGAGGGTTTTAATTTAATGGTGAAGGCAGCGGATTGGTCTGCCAGATAATGGTGCAAATCTTTCTATGCAATGCTTATGTAGCGGCTGCTAACAGGTTATGCACAGGCTGTGTGCAGTAATATCCACAGACGCGCGGAGCTTTTGTCTTGTCAAGCGCTTAGATATTCCAAGCCATTGAATATTAATAAAAAGTAATTCTGTTTTGACGCTTGTTTGCGGTGAAATATTGTGGATAACTATGCCGCTCGAAGGTAGAATGCGCAGCCTACGCCGCAGTCGAAGCTGCGGTAACATCTAGAACTATAGGCATGGACGACATGCTCGTATCAAGCGCTAAAGATCAAAACTGGGGAAATGCCTTGCTCGAAAAAACTTGGTTGCGCTGTGTCGAGTTTTTGCAAGACGAGTTACCCGCCCAACAATTTAATACTTGGATTAGACCACTCGCCGCTAGCGGCGAGGATGGTCAATTGCGATTACTCGCGCCCAATCGATTTATTCGGGACTGGGTTAGCGACAAGTTTTTAAGTCGCATTCAAGAATTGGCGTTGGAATTCTCTCCCGGTCGATCGATCGAGGTTTTGCTCGATGTGGGGACCGGCCCGGTTCAAATTACTCGTCCGATACCTGTTGTTGATAAACCAAGGGTTTCGACAGTGACGCCGCAATTGGCGGGTGAAAGGCAGGTTGAAGTAGAAGGCGGAATCAAGCATCAAGGCAACCTGATCGAAAATTATACTTTCACTAATTTTGTTGAAGGTAAATCAAACCAGTTGGCGCGCGCAGCAGCAATGCAAGTTGCCGAAAATCCGGGCGGCTCGTATAACCCCCTCTTTCTATATGGCGGTGTCGGGTTGGGTAAAACCCATCTCATGCATGCGGTCGGTAATGCCCTGCTAAAAAGAAATCCAAATGCCAAGATCATTTATCTACACTCCGAGCGTTTTGTCGCCGATATGGTCAAGGCGCTGCAGTTAAATGCTATCAATGAATTCAAGCGCTATTATCGCTCGGTAGATGCGTTGCTTATCGATGACATCCAGTTTTTCGCTAATAAAGAGCGCTCACAGGAAGAGTTCTTTCATACCTTCAATGCTCTGTTGGAGGGTGGTCAGCAGATGATTCTGACCTGCGATCGTTATCCGAAAGAAATTCACGGTTTAGAGGAACGCTTAAAGTCGCGTTTTGGCTGGGGCTTGACCGTCGCCGTGGAGCCGCCGGAGCTTGAGACACGAGTCGCGATTTTGATGAAGAAGGCCGAGCAGCAGCAAGTTGAACTGCCACCCGAAGCAGCTTTCTTTCTAGCCCAGCGGATTCGTTCGAATGTGCGCGAGCTCGAAGGTGCATTGAAGCGGGTAATAGCGAGTGCCCACTTTACGGCGCGCAGTGTCGATATTCCGTTGATCAAAGATTCGTTAAAAGATTTGCTGGCGCTACAGGATAAGCAAGTCAGTCTCGACAATATCCAGCGGATGGTCGCCGAGTATTACAAAATCAAAGTGGCTGATTTAATGTCGAAGCGAAGGAGCCGCTCGGTGGCAAGACCGCGCCAAGTAGCGATGGCTCTGGCCAAGGAGTTGACCAACCATAGTTTGCCGGAGATCGGCGATAGTTTTGGCGGCAGAGACCACACCACGGTACTGCATGCCTGTCGTAAAATTAAAGAAATGCGAGAAATCGACGCCGACATTCGCGAGGATTACCAAAACCTGTTGCGATCGCTCACCACGTGATAGATTGGCGCTCGACTGCTAACCGCGTAATAGTTCTATCTACGCGCTCGAAAAAATAAAGTATGGAAGAAGGGTTGCCATGAAATTTGTTATTTCTCGTGAAGCGTTATTGAAGCCTTTAAATTTGGCGGCAGGTGTCGTCGAGCGCCGACAAACATTACCAATTCTTGCCAACGTTTTGCTGGTATTGAACGGACAGCGTTTGTCGATTACCGGCACCGACTTGGAAGTCGAGTTAGTTGGCCATATCGAGTTGGAAAATGCGCCGGAATCGCAAGGTGAGATTACCGTCCCCGCGCGCAAGCTTGTCGACATTTGTAAGTCTCTACCGGAATCTAGTCAGCTCGAATTTACGCTCGACGAGCAGCGTTTGGTGATCCGTTCCGGGCGGAGCCGGTTCACGCTTTCTACACTTCCCGCTAGCGATTTTCCGGCAGTTGAGAGCAGTCTGGGCAGTGTCGAGTTACAACTTAAGCAGTCCGATTTAAAACGCATTATCGATCGCACCGGTTTTGCGATGGCACAGCAAGATGTTCGGTATTATTTGAATGGGATGTTGTGGGAGGTTCGCTCCGGTAAGTTACGTGTGGTTGCAACCGATGGCCATCGCTTGGCGATGTGTACATTGAATAGCGAAATCGATGTTGCAGACCCGATGCAGGTTATTTTGCCGCGCAAAGGCGTCATCGAACTAACACGGTTGTTAGTCGATGAAGGTGGCTCTATAAGTGTGTTGATCGGCAACAATCATTTCCGAGCGAATACCGGTGCCTTTCAATTTACTTCTAAGCTGGTCGACGGTAAGTTTCCAGATTATGAGCGAGTGCTGCCTCGCACTACCACGAAGATCGTACTCGGGGACCGCGACGAGTTGCGCCATGCTTTTTCGCGCGCGTCTATTCTCTCCAATGAGAAGTATCGTGGTGTGCGATTGAGTTTGAATTCCGGCAGTTTGCGTATAGTTGCGAGCAATCCTGAACAGGAAGAAGCTGAAGAAGAAATGTCGGTCGAATATCAGGGCGAAACGCTGGAAATCGGCTTTAATGTATCGTATTTGCTCGATGTATTGGGTGTATTGAGCGAGCGCACGGTGAAACTTTCTTTGTCCGATGCGAATAGCAGCGTATTAATGGAAGAGGCGGAAGCCGGTGACTCTCTTTATGTCGTTATGCCGATGCGCCTTTGATCCCTACACCTTCGATAATTTCTTTTAGCTTTACATGTTAATACAGCGGCTTCAGGTACAAAACGTACGAAACCTGAGCCGCGTTAACCTCGACGCACTCAAGCCCATTAATGTTTTCTTCGGCGCAAACGGTAGCGGTAAGACTTCGCTGCTCGAAGCGGTGCATTTGCTGCTAATGGGAAGAACATTTAGGCATACTCAGTTCAAGCCCTTGCTGACCGAGGGCGCGGAGGAAAGCGTTGTATTCGCAGAGCTTATTGCGGAAGACGCTCGAAAAATGGCCTTGGGGCTGAGTCGTCGGCAAGAAGGTAAACCGATAATTCGGCTGAATGCCGGGCGCGTGCAAACCTTAGCGGAGCTAGTACAGATCGCTCCTGTACAGGTGCTAAATAGCGATACATTTGAAATGCTAACGGGAGGCCCCAGTAAGCGACGTGAATATCTGGACTGGGGGTTGTTCCACGTGGAACATCGATTCTTTGCGGTTTGGCGGTTGGCGCAACGAGCGCTAAAACAGCGCAATAGCTTGATCCGGCGTGGTAAAATCGACCGCGACCAGTTAGAGCTATGGACGCGAGAGTACGCGCGTTACGGCGAAGAGCTTGATGTGCTACGTGAGGGCTTTTTTGCTGAGCTTCTGCCCTATTGCCAGCGGATTTTGGCGAGTTTGTCCCCGATGATAGCTAATCGCCTCGAGATTTCTTATTACCGAGGTTGGGCAAGAGGCGAGAAGCTAGAAGAGTTACTGCTGAAGAGTATAGATCGCGATTTACAACAAGGCTTCACGCGAATAGGGCCGCACCGCGCAGATTTGAAGGTTTTGGCCGGTCCGAATGTGGCTGCAGAGGTGCTATCTCGTGGTCAAATAAAGATCGCAGTTGCCGGATTTTATTTAGCTCAGGCTGAGTTAGTTCGCGATAAGGTACAAAAAAGAAGCATTTTTTTGGTCGATGATTTGGCCGCGGAGTTAGACGATTATCACCGACGTCAATTCTGTGCGCAGCTCCAGCGCTTGGAGCTACAAACATTGGCTACATGCATAGGTCGTACTGAATTAATAAATTGCTGGGAAGAGCCAGCGCAGTTAGCAATGTTCCACGTGGAACATGGTGAAATCTTTCCAGAACTCGCTTTTGATCACGCTTAGGAGAACTTAATGAGCCAGGACACCCCAGCCTACGACTCTTCCAGTATCAAGGTGTTAAAAGGACTGGACGCCGTGCGCAAACGCCCTGGTATGTATATCGGCGATACCGACGATGGCACTGGCCTGCATCATATGGTGTTTGAGGTGGTCGACAACTCTATCGATGAGGCTTTGGCTGGGCACTGCTCGAAAATTACTGTAGTTATTCATGCTGATGAGTCGGTCTCCGTTACCGACAATGGTCGCGGTATCCCTACCGATATGCACGAAGAAGGTGTTTCGGCAGCCGAGGTCATCATGACCGTCCTGCACGCAGGTGGTAAGTTCGACGATAACTCCTATAAAGTATCCGGCGGCCTGCATGGCGTGGGAGTTTCAGTAGTAAATGCGCTATCGGCTGAGTTAAAGCTTATGATCCGCCGCCATGGCAAGCTCCATGAGCAAATCTATCATCACGGTGTGCCACAAGCGCCATTAGCCATTATCGGTGAAGCTAATGCCACTGGTACGGAAATCCGCTTCAAGCCCTCGGCGGAGACCTTTACTAACATCGAGTTCCACTTCGACTATCTTGCCAAGCGGCTACGCGAGCTGGCATTCCTTAATTCAGGCGTGAATATTGAGTTAGTCGATGAGCGCTCCAGCCAACGCGAAACATTTTGCTACGACGGCGGTCTGCGAGCGTTCGTTGAATATCTCAACCATAACAAAGCGCCCATTAACAAAGTGTTTCACTTCAGCACTAACGTCGATGGAGTTGGCGTTGAAGTAGCCATTCAATGGAACGACGGCTTTCAGGAAAACCTCTACTGTTACACCAACAATATTCCCCAGCGGGATGGCGGTACACACATGGCGGGTTTTCGCGCTGCCCTTACCCGTTGTCTGAATACCTATATCGAGGCAGAAGGCCTGGCGAAAAAGGCCAAGGTCAGTACCACTGGCGACGATGCGCGCGAAGGTATTACCGCGATTGTGTCCGTGAAGGTATCCGACCCGAAGTTTTCTTCACAAACTAAAGATAAGCTAGTGTCTTCAGAAGTAAAAACCGCTGTCGAGCAGGCTATGGGGCAACAATTCGCCGATTACCTACTGGAGTTTCCACAGGACGCCAAAATCATCGTCGGCAAAATGCTCGATGCGGCCCGTGCCCGTGAAGCGGCGCGTAAAGCGCGCGACATGACGCGCCGCAAAGGCGCACTCGATATCGCGGGCTTACCCGGCAAATTAGCCGACTGTCAGGAAAAAGACCCTGCCCTCTCCGAAATTTATCTAGTCGAGGGTGATTCAGCGGGTGGCTCCGCCAAGCAAGGCCGCGATCGTCGCACACAAGCAATTCTGCCGCTCAAAGGTAAGATTTTGAACGTCGAAAAAGCGCGCTTCGACAAAATGCTGTCCTCTGCCGAAGTCGGCACTCTGGTGATTGCATTGGGTTGTGGCATTGGCCGTGACGAGTTCAATCCAGACAAGCTCCGCTATCACAACATCATCATCATGACTGATGCTGATGTCGACGGATCACACATCCGCACCCTGCTGCTGACTTTCTTCTTTCGGCAAATGCCACAGTTGATCGAGCGCGGGCATATCTTTATCGCGCAGCCACCGCTGTATAAAATTGCCAAGGGCAAACAGCATCAATACCTGAAGGACGACGATGCCCTCGCGCAATACCTGACTCAGTCGGCGCTCGACGAAGCCTCACTGTTCGTAAATGCCGACGCACCGCCGATCACCGGTGTGGCGCTCGAATCGTTGGTCACCGAATATCGCACTGTGCAAACGCGCATCGATCGCCTCGCCCGCCTCTATCCACGCGTCGCGATGCAGCAGATGGTTTATTTGCCGACGCTTGCAGTCGCCGACCTTACCGATCGCCAGATCGTTATCGACTGGGCTACCAAACTATCGGTGCGTTTGGCGGCGGCGGTCGCCAACGATCATGGCAGCCGCTTCGAGGTCGAAGTGGTTGAGGACGGCGAGCGCAATCTATTCCTGCCGGCGATTCATGTCGTCGCGCATGGAGTTAGTGCCCACTTCCGTTTAAACCAAGACTTCTTCAGCTCCGCCGACTATTTGCAGATGACCAAGCTGGGCGAAAAGATCAACGATCTGATCGAGGAGGGCGGCTACATTCAGCGCGGCGAGAAAACCCAACCGATCAACCACTTCAGCGAGGCTCTTACCTGGCTGATGGCGCAGGCGGAGAAAGGCTACAGCATCCAGCGCTACAAGGGGCTCGGCGAAATGAACCCCGAACAACTCTGGGAAACAACTATGGACCCATCCGTGCGTCGCATGCTGCAGGTACGCATCGAAGACGCCATTGCCGCCGATCAAATCTTCACTTGCCTGATGGGCGATGCCGTCGAGCCGCGTCGCGACTTTATCGAAGAGAACGCCTTGAAAGTGGCGAATTTGGATATTTGATGTGATGTCCTATACGGGGCAAGGCGCAAAAGGTAAAACTCTCTCAACAAATCCAAGGTTGTAATGGCATGCTCTCTGTGGTCTTGCAAAATTTTTTACCAAGAAAGGGGCTGTTGTTGATGGTGATAAATGCAGGTTTATGGGTCGCGGCGAATGTCGCTGCGGCTGATAATGAAAATAGCGGCAGCGACAATTCGGTTAAGGCCACCGTCGAGGGCGTTGCCGATAAAACGGGCGCCGCGTTGAATAAGGGCGCCGAAAAAACCAAGCAGGGCCTGACAACGGCGGCGGAGCATACCGAGCATGGCTTGAAGACAGCAGCGCAAAGCACCGATCATGCGTTGCATACAGCCGCCGACAAGACCGAACAAGCATTGCAGAAAACCGGCGAAAAAATTAAAGAGGTGTTGGTTGGTGACGACAAATAAAACAAGCGGTCAGGTTTTCTTTAACCTTCTCTACCGTTAATTCGCAAAGTATTGCTCGGTATTTATAGAGCAGCTCCGAACGCGAGTTTTGCCGCGTAATCGCGCACGTCGCCAGGCCAATCCACCGTTTGTTTTTTAAAGCGAACGCGATCGTCAGCAAATAATGCGCGCGTCGCTTCTTCAAAGCCTGGTAAATCGCCAGCGATCGCCGACATAAATCGATACGCGGCCTCCTGTGCGTTGCGGACATCGTGCTCGGCGCCGCTACTGCGACGCGCCTCTTCTACCAGCCGCCGCAATGCCGCCGAGGCTCCTCCCGATTGCGCCGCCAGCCAATCCCAATGGCGCGGCAACAGTGTAACTTCGCGCGCGACGACGCCTAACTTAGGGCGACCGCGCCCCGCCGCTTCGCCGCCTGAAGAGACTTGGGTTTCCGGCATTGGTGCATTTAGCGATGCGGCGAGGGGTGGAGTTTGTGTTAAACGAACGATTAATTGCGCTTTGCTGCCGCGCAGATCGAAATCGATAATGCGGCCGCTGGCATCGTCGAACGCCAGAATGGGCTCAGTAATTGCGGTCGCTTCGGCATTTTTTATGACCAGCACTACTTCGATCAGCGGCCCGGCGGCCAACAACCGATGGCCGGCGAATGCGGTGCAAGGCTTGGAAAGGACTTCAGACATGGTGACAAACTCAAATAGGGTGCGCCAATTTATACCCGGATAATATATTATTTGTCAAATATAGCCCGGTATTAATTGGGGCTCATCCCATCGGCCGTAACTGGTAGGGCGGCATCAATCCTGTCGATGCAGCTAAATGTTTATCGCGAACCAAGGACTGTTTTCATTGGTTTAAGAGCAGTCGGGCGGCGCCGTAAAAAGGCTATGGGCTGGCGCCGATTTTTCACGTCGGCAGAGTTTTTTCGCGATCGACACGGCTTGTGGTGTCTGGTTATCCAAATGCAGCGACGCCGATCGAAATTTTGTGTTGCCGGCTCAAGTTCAACTAATGTATTTTTTTGCTATCTGCCTTATTATCAGCGCTGCTGTCGATGCTATTTCTTTCAGCAATGTTGCTGTCTTAGATCCCTTCACTAGTAGTCTTTGTAAACAACCATTATCTCTAGTTCCGCGTCGTATTGAATTCGCAACAATTTAGTAGTTCGCAGTAACGTCTTCGCCGTTAGGTTTCCGAGTTTACGGATAAATAAGGAGAGATGTATGCAGAACAAACTAATTATTTGTGTCGGTTGTTCGTTCGTTTGTATATTTTCCAATGGCCTGATTTACGCGCAAGCTCCTGCTACGGATACGTTGAATTCGGAGCAGATTAAACAATTATTGGACGAACAAACGCGCAAGTTAGCTGCTGAAAGAAAAAAGCTCGCGGACCAAGAGGCGCAACTGTCCGAGACCCGAAAAAATCTCGATGAGGCGCAACGTCAGCTCAACGAATTGAAAACGCAGGCGGGATTTGCTCCACCCCCTCCGCCGCCACCAGCAACAAAGCCGCAAGTTGCACAACAAGAGCAAAACAAGCCGGTCGGCCAGGCGCCAGACAACAATCGCCCGCTCGAAGTCGCGCAAATATTCCAACAGCCCGGTGTGCTCACGCCAAAAGGCGAGTTTACGTTCGAGCCCTCGTTGCAATACGGATACTCCACCAGCAATCGACTCGCGCTGGTTGGCTACACCGTGATACCAGCAATATTGATCGGCCTGATCGATGTGCGCGAAGTTAAGCGCAGTACTTATACCACCACGTTGACGGGACGCTATGGCATAACCAATCGCTTCGAATTGGAGGCCAGGGTACCCTATGTTTATCGCTACGATTCCAGTATCGGCCGCGAGGTTCTCGAAGGCTCGGCCAACAATACGGTATTCGATTCGGACGGCAAAGGCCTCGGCGATGTCGAGTTCACCGCGCGTTACCAATTCAATGATGGCGGCACCGACACGCCGTTTTACGTCGGTACCATGCGTGTTAAAACGCGCACCGGCACCGATCCTTTCGAATCTGAAATCAGTACGCGCATCTCTGGATTTCGCACGGGTATAGAAACGGAATTGCCCACCGGCTCCGGCTTTTACGGCGTGCAGCCGGGTCTGACGGTACTTTATCCGTCGGATCCCGCGGTATTTTTTGGCAGTCTGAGCTATCTCTACAGCTTCAAAAGAAATAACCTGGAACAAAAAACCGATACCGGCAATGTGGATATCGGCTCGGTGCAGCCGGGCGGAATTCTCGAGTTCAATTTCGGTATGGGATTGGCGTTGAATGAGCACAGTTCATTCAGCATCGGCTACGATCAAAGCTCGGTCGGCAAAATAAAACAGAACGGCCACGCCGTAGCCGATTCGGTAACCGTTGAATTGGCGACGCTGCTATTGGGCTTTTCTTACCAATTCAATCCCAATCGCTCGCTAAATATTTCGGTGGGTGCCGGTCTCACGGCCGATACGCCGGATGTTACGTTGACGGTGCGCATGCCGATGAACTTTTGATCGCCGCATCGATTAACAACGAGGCTACTCGCGGGAGCAGATCATGCCATCGACGAAAGCCGCCATTTATTTGCGCACCGAATCGTTGATGGCATTATTGACTACCGATTGCAAATTGAGCGTTTTGAGAATTTCCATGCTGTTCACGGTGGCATTGATCACGGTCACATTTTGGATTTTCTGATTGTTCAGCGTATTTTGAACGATCGTCGCCATCGATGCGGGCGGTAGGCTATCCGAATGCACGATATTTCCCGCCCCGGTCTGAATCAACGCCAGGCTGGAGGCGCTGCTGTCCACAGCCTGATGCACTGGCGCCGCGGCGCCCGCAGTCGAATTGCTAGTGGCGCTAGAAGTCGTCGGTGCTGCAATCGGCAGCGCAATGGCATTCACTAATTGATCGGCAGTGGGTACGTTTGTATTTGCCGTGGGCGCTGCTGCTGGCAATGCGGGTGTTAATTTGCCCGCATTTGCGACGTTGAGGCTGGTCGTGGAAATTAAATTACCATTGATATAAAGCACTCTTTCGATCCCGAATGCGATTTCCAACCCACTGGTCGTAGTGAAGCCGCCGCGAATTTCGTCGAGCGCGGAATCGTCGATCGGCAATGCGTTGCCTATTGCAGAGTAGGGCTCGACATCGGCGGCCCGCAGCGCGGACGCCAGCAGCAATCCTATAAATCCGCTCCATAATCTGTGCGCAGGCCTCATAAAAACGATCCTCTCGCAGTATTTTAGAAGTCGGCCGCACCTAGTTTCGGCAATAGTGTTCCGGCCAATCCATTGCGGTCGATACCGCGCTCCAGCGGCGCGCGCGGCGCTACACGCCAGTCGGCGTCGCTATTAAATTTTGCAATCTCCGTTTTATTGTTGATGACGAAAAGAATTTGATTGGCCCAAACCGAATCGAATTTTTCGCGCGTCATTGCCCGCGTTCCGCCCGCCGGGTCGCCGATGAGAACCCGCCCGTCGCGGACGCCTTTGACGACCACAAAATGGCTATAGCCGTTTTCCTTGAGTAAAACGATGGCGGGAATACGAGCGCTCGCCAACGTATCCAACGGCGCCTCATAACCGTTGGCCTGAAAGCCGCGATGCTCGAGAAACATTTTAATATCGAGCAGCGAAAACCCCTGTTGCTGAATACGCGCGCGATCGCCGTGCTGAAACATTTCCGTAAATACGGTTTGCTCGCTAACGGGGTAGTCGTAGTGGTGCGTGAGCAGCGTCGATAGCGCCGCCGAACCGCAACTGAAATCGTATTGCTGGCGCACGGTCTCGCGAAATCGCCGCTCTTTCAAGCTGGTGGTCGGTACTTTAAATGCGCCGCCGGCTTGAATTGGCACATCGACTGTGCCCGCGCAAACTGTTTGCGGCGCGGCGATTAAACCCGCGGCGATCAGCGCGATCGCTGTACTGGCGATAAATTGCCTCGCGATAAATTGTGCACGGCAAATGGCGCCACCGCTATTGCACTTGAACATTGACGATCGTCGCGTTTTGAATCAGGACATTGTTGCCGCTGTTCTGAATCACCGTCGGCAGACCGCTGGAACCCGCAAAAGCACCACCGCTGATGCTATTGCCGCCGGTCGAAAGGTTATAGGCCTGATTATCGCTAACCACCCCATCCAGCTTCATGTCGTTGACTACGGCGGTGCCGCCGCGCTGTACGTCCAAGGTTTGATCGTCCAGCATCGGTTGCGCATTCAGCGGATTGGCCGGTTGCGATTCCGATGACGGCTCCGCGCTGGCGGTTGTCGCATCAGCGAGCGTGTATCCCTGGAGTGCTGCCCACAGTGCAGCCACCGCAATACCTGCGTTACGTTTGTTGCGCATGCTGGCAATCTCCTCTGCGCAAGATACACCGGGGGTGGGTTCCCCCGGTGTCTGTGGCACTTACGGACCTACTGTCAGATTGGCCTGCACGTTCACGCTTTGTTGCACCAACGCAGCGATACCCGTGTTCTGGCTAATCGTCAGAATACCAGCAGCGGATTGCGCGGTTCCCGTCATGCTATTGGACATGTTGAAGGTGCCGGCATCGACTACGCTGCTACCGCCCGCGCCGCCAGCTCCTCCCACTGCGCCATTGCCGGTGCCGGTCGCCCCGGCGCCCCCGGTACCGCCAGCACCTTCGCCGCCGTTGCCACCAGCCGCACCCACCGCGCCATCGCCGGCAGTTGCGCTGCCGTTGCTGGCCGTTGTCGAGGAGCTGCCGTTGGTAGCCGAGCCGCCGGCCGCGCCATTGCCTGCGGTATTGCTGGCAGTGCCGCCCGCACCGCCGGTGCCGCTACCCGCGCCGCCGGTGGCGGTTGCGGTACCGGTATTGCTGCCGCTAGTTCCCGTCGCCGCGCCGCTGGTGGCTGCGCCGCCGGTGTTGGTTGCGGTGCTCGTGCCGGCCGCCGCGGTGTGAGTGCTGCTGCTGGAGTCGGTTGAAGTACCGCCCGCGCCGCCAGCGCCGCTGGAGTTGTTGCTACCACCAGCGCCGCCAGGAAGCTCAGTGCCGGACGCTCCGCCATTAGCGCCGGCGGCGCGGCCACTTCTCGCGCCGCCGTTTGCAGCCAGCGAGCCACCGACATCGTCGCCGTTGGCGCTACCGCCTTTGGTTCCACTATGGCTATTGGCGCTGCCGGCGCCCGCGTCGGTGGCACCGCTGCCTTTACCGGTACCTTGCAGATTTACCGATGCGGCTATGCCACCCAGGCCCTTGCCTTCTCCGCCATTGGCGCCTTTAGCGTTTTCCGCGGAGCCGCCTCTGCCGCCATTGCCGGCAGTGGCACTACCATTGCTGGCATCGCCGGCAGAAGCACTGCCGTTGGTGGCGCTACCACCGTCGCCGCCGCTGCCGCCTCGGCCGGCATTGCCGCCGGTGCCGCCGGCGCCGTCGCCGCCATTACCACCGTAACCATAACCGTCGCCGCCAGTGCCACCTTTGCCGCCATTGACGTTGCCATTGTTGGTGGCGTAATTACCGATACCGTGAACACGGACATTAGTTACCGTCCCCGACAATTTGCTAAGGGCCAACGCCTTGCTGCTATTGAATGAGTTACTGAGTGTCGATGTTGCGGTGCCACCGTTATTGGCTGCGGCGGTGCCGCTGCCGTCGGAGTAAACATCGCCTTTGTTTTGGCGATCGGTGCCGGAGCTCGTATCTTGTGAGGCAGTAGAGTTTTCATTTGCCTGCGGACTGGTGGCACCTCCTTGCGTTGCCGTTGCCGTGGCTGTTTGATTGTTTTCGGAGCTACCATCCTGGTCGCCGTTGTTGGTTGGATTCGCCATCAGGTGACCCGAAAGTCCCAGCGAAATGGCGATTGCCGATGCAAGTAAAGTTCGATTCATGGCTAAATCCTCAAGTCCCTAACTTTAAGATCGAAAAAGCTTGCCCATGGTCTGGATATCGGACCACGCTCGGTTAACGCAAAAATGGAGCCACCTTGCTATTCCAATTACAACGCATTGATAGTGCAACGCATTTTTTTAGAAATTCGGCGCGGTATGATTTTCGACAAAAAAACAGCTGAGCAAACGGTTTAAACCGCGAGCGAGTGTCGCAGTTTTGTGACGCTGAAAATTCGATATACCGGCGATGGGCGCCGCGCAAATTATTATGTTTTGTCGGGGAATCAGTAGAATAAATAAAAAGGTAAGGGAAAGTTGATAGTGTCTCGACTCTGCGACATCGTCGTTATCTCAGCGCGCAGTTGCGGACCATTTCAAATGGCTAACAAGCATTGATATCGTGCTTTTCCAGTAGTCGATACAACGTCATGCGCGATACGCCGAGCTGGCGCGCGGCTAGCGTAATATTATTGCCGGTGTGATGAAGACTGGCGCGAATAGCGGTTTTTTCCGCGCTCGCGCGCACGTCGTGCAAGGCCCACTCATCGCGCGGCAGCACCCGTCGCTCCAATCCCAAATCTTTCCGCGAGATCAGTCGGCCCTCCGCCATCACCAGCGCGCGGCGTACGCGATTAAGAAGTTCGCGCACGTTGCCGGGCCAGTCGTAAGCTGCCATGGCGTTGATAGCCGGCGTGCTAAAACCTTTGATGCGTGGATTTTTTTCCGCGGCATATATGGAAAAGAAATGTTTCGCGAGCAGTACAATATCGTTACCGCGCTCCGTTAAGCCCGGTACCGTCAATAGCAGCACGTTGAGACGATAATACAGATCCGCGCGAAACTTCCCCTCCGCTACCGCCTGTTCAAGATTGGTATGCGAGGCTGCGATAACGCGCACATCGATATGCACGTCGCGAGTCGAGCCGACGCGCGTAATGGTTTTTTCCTGCAGGAAGCGCAGCAGATTGGTTTGCAGATCTAACGGCAAATCGCAGATTTCATCGAGAAATACGGTGCCGCCCTTGGCTGCTTCGAAAAAGCCCTGCTTTGTGCCGCCAGCGCCGGTAAACGCGCCTTTTTCGTAACCAAATAGCTCCGATTGGATCAGCGTGCTCGGTAGCGCGCTGCAGTTGACCGCGACGAATGGGCCTTGTGCGCGCGCGGAGTGACGATGAATCGCCTGCGCGGCCAATTCCTTGCCACTGCCGCTGGGACCGCTGATCATCACCGGCGCATCGACGTGCGCGATTTTTTTTATTTCGTGCAATAGTTTTTTAATCGCCGGACTTTCGCCGATGATGGATAGATCGCTGGAGCACTTATTATTCGTTACCGAGTTCGACCATAACAGTGCTCTGCCGTAAGCATGACCTAGCGTATGTAGCAGACGTTCGGAACAGACCGGTAGTGTATGGAAATCAAAAAGGTGATTCAAAATTAGCTCGTTGCACGCACGCGATTCGAGGCATGAAGCGGCGAATATGCCAACCCATTCGAGCGTGTTGTGACCCAACAGGAATTCGTGCAGCGCGGCGCAATTCGCATCGTCGATACGTTCGATACCGATTAGTCCGAGCAAGTAACCATTATCGCGAATGCTGCGCTTGGCGGTTGCCAAATCGACGACGATATCTATGTCCCAACCCGCCGCCGTCATTTCCTCCTGCAGCGTTGGGGCAACGCTATCCGGCATGACGCAGAGCAGCTTCCGCGGTTCCATAGGCTTAGCCCATTTTTCTTAGTTAGTGCCTTGTACAGCCAACCCATCTTGGCTCTTCGCCGTTTGTATCGACTCCAGTTGGATCTCTACAGTGGAGAGTTTTAAATACGACGGTTTTGCTAATGCTCTTTATGTAAGCAGGGGGCTAAATCTAAGGAGCGGCGAGGCCTCTCGTCAACCTATATTGAAGTAAATGAAGGGACGATTAAGATTAAATAACACTCAAGGAAATCGGTTTCATTACTATCTTTTCAAAATAGCGCGACAGCCAAGAAATAAATACCCGAAAGCGAGCGATGCACTAAGAATTAAATCACCGCCGAGCTATAGCTGCAGCCTATTAAAAGGCATACCGAAATTTTGTCGCAAACGTAAGTAATCGAGGGCCGGTTAGTTTTTGCAGAACTGCGCGCTAGCCTATTCGCCTATTTTCCGACTTGTCGGTTAGTATTCGCCGGGCGCTACCTGCTGTTGGCGCAGTTTATTTGTTAGCTTGGGTTCGCCCGGCGCAAAACTAGCATCGGATATGCACCCGCCCCTGTGGACAAGGAGAAGACCATGCGCAAAACCTTAACTATAACCGTGTTGGCATTATCTACCGCATTACCCGCGTTCGCTCAAATATCGCCGCAAGAGCATAAAGAGATCATCAGTCAGGCAGGCAATGTTACAAAAACAGAGGTTGTAAAAATGTCCGCGCTGGTGACGGGCATCGATAAAAGCACGCGCACGCTGACATTAAAACAAGCCGACGGCCAGAGCTTCGATATTGTCGCCGGCGACGAGGTGCGAAACTTCGCGCAGATCAAGGTAAACGACGAGGTCGTCGTGGATTACGTAAGATCGGTATCGTTGGCGCTGAAAAAAATGAATGGGGATAGTCCAACCGCAGCGGCTCCGGTCGAGGCCGTAGTCGCGGCCCGCGCCAAACCCGGCGAAAAACCGGCCGCCGTGCTCGGTCGCAGCGTCTCGGCGGTGGCCGAGGTGATCGATGTCGACCCCGCAGCTAAAACCATGACGCTGCGCGGCCCGAAAGGACATATCGTGGTGCTCGACATAAAAAACCAGGATCATTTCAAGGTAGTAAAAGAGGGCGATCAAGTGCAGGTCGATTACACGGAAGCGGTGGCAGTTTCCGTGCAGCCGAAGACCTAAAAGCTGCGCACTTATCAAATCCTGCAAAAGCTCGAACCGCTAATAGTCGCTGCTGCTGCGGCATCGCACCGTGCGCACTCTCCGACTGCACACGGTTTTACCCACTTGTGGATCTATTTTGATTAAAGTGCTGTGTTTCGATTAAGGTGCTGGGCTTCCATTAAAGTACCGCGAATATATCGAAGAACGGCGCAAAGATATCGATGGGTTGGGTAAGTGATTCATGCAAAATTTTGTAATCATCGCTGTATTTCTCGCATTGGGCGCCCTCTGTAAAAAATTATTCTCGCTGCCCGAAAAGGCGCCGATTTATATCAATAATTTTGTCATCAATATCGCGCTGCCGGCCGTGATTCTTTTGAAACTGCCGCAGCTGCCATTGAATAAAACCGTACTGTTACCGATGTTGGTGCCGTGGCTGGCGGCATTGCCGCTGGTCGGCGGAACGGTTTGGACGGCGCGGCGTCTGGGTTGGTCGCGCGATGTCATCGGCGCATTGATCTTGCTGGTGTTGTACGGCAACAGCTCGTATTTCGGCTTTCCGATGGTGCGGGCCTTCTTTGGCGATGCCGGCATGCCCTACGCCATCATGTTCGACCAACTCGGCAACTTCGTCATGCTGGCGATTTTTGCCCCATTAATTCTCGCGCGCTTCAACACCGGCGATAAACCGGTTTCCGCCTTGGCGGTGCTGCGGCGTATCTTCGGCTTTCCGCCGTTTCTCGCCTTGATCGCGGCGCTGCTGTTAAACGGCATCGTATATCCGCCGCTGCTCGCGACCGTATTGGGCTGGATCGGGTTGCTGCTGGCACCGCTGGCGATGTTCATCGTCGGCCTGCAGCTTTCGTGGCATGTGCCGGATAATTTGCGTCGACCGCTGTTACTGGTATTGACCATGCGCCTGGCGGTATCGCCGTTGCTCGCGTTATTAATGTGCGCGCTTGTCGGTCATCGCGATCTAGCGGCGCGCGTGACGGTATTCGAGGCGGGCATGCCGACCATGGTGACCGCCGCGATCATGGCGATGACCGCAAACCTCGCACCGCGGCTCTGCACGGCGGCGGTCGGTTTTGGGCTGGGCTTTTCGCTGCTAACGCTGCCATTGTGGTTTGTTCTGACGCAGTGGTTGTTTAGTTAACCCGCCGATCGCTGGTCGAAAGCCTCAAATGCTGGCTAACCATTTGTTCAGAAAAACAAAAATGACTACTATGGGCGATCTAAAAAAGGCTGCGCCGAACGGCAGCGCTGCCAACTATTGCGCTTGTTTTGCAAAATATTGAAATTTTCGGAGGCGATCGAATCGATCGACCTCCCTCGCGGTATTGAGGGATTTGGTGAATAAACAACAACTCAAACAACTGGAGCAAGACCTGTGGCGCGCCGCCGATAACCTGCGCGCCAACTCCGATTTAAAGGCCAGCGAATATTCCACGCCGGTGCTCGGCATCATCTTTCTGCGTTTCGCCGATAACAAATATCAGCAATATAAGGCCGCCATCGATAAGGAATACAACAAGCTGAAAGGCACGCGTCGCGATAAATCGATCTCCGATATCGCCATCGAAAAATGCGGCTTCTACCTGCCCGATCACGCGCGTTACGACTATCTGCTGAAACTGCCGGAAAAAGACGACATCGTCAAAGCGCTGAAACAGGCGATGGAGGACATCGAGAAATACAAACCCGAACTCGAAGGCATTCTGCCGAAGGACGAATACGCGCGCTTCAACCGCTCCGCGCAGAACAAAGCGATTCCGAAAGCGCTGCTGCGAAATTTTGCCGATATTCCCGCCGATGTTAGCGGCGATATGTTCGGGCAGATCTACGAATACTTCCTCGGCGAATTCGCAATGTCCGAAGGCCAGGGCGGCGGCGAGTTTTTCACGCCGCGCTCGGTGGTGCGGTTGATGGTGGAGATTATCGAACCGCACGGTGGCAAGGTGTTCGATCCGGCTTGCGGCTCCGGCGGCATGTTCGTGCAATCGGCGCAATTCATCGAGCAGCACCGCAGCGATGCCGCCAAGGATAAAACCGGCGATGTCTACGTGTACGGTCAGGAAAAAACGCTGGAGACGGCTAAGCTCGCCAAGATGAATCTGGCCGTCAACGGCCTGCGCGGCGAAATCAAACAGACCAATACCTACTACGAAGACCCATACAACAGCTTCAACCAATTCGACTACGTGCTCGCCAACCCGCCGTTCAATGTCGACGATGTCAGCCTCAGCGCGGTCGAGAAAGATAAGCGCTTCAATACCTACGGCATCCCGCGCAATAAATCCAAGGTTAAAAAAGAACACGAAGGCAAAGAGACCGTTCCGAACGGCAACTATCTGTGGATCAATTTATTTGCCACCTCGTTAAAGGATCAGGGCCCGATCAAACTCGCCAAGAGCGGCCGCGCCGCGCTGGTGATGGCGAACTCGGCGTCCGACGCGCGCCATTCGGAAGCCGATATCCGCCGCACGCTGATCGAACACAATTTGATTTACGGCATGCTGACCTTGCCGTCGAATATGTTCTACACGGTGACGTTGCCGGCGACGCTGTGGTTTTTCGATAAGGCCAAGCGCGACGATAAAATCCTGTTTATCGATGCGCGCAATATCTTTACCCAGATCGACCGCGCGCACCGCGAATTCACCGAGGAGCAGATTCAAAATATCGCCATCATCAGCCGGCTGCACAAGGGCCGCCGCGACGAGTTCGTCGCGCTGGTCGATCGCTACTTTGCCGAAGGCCTGAGCAAGCTCGCCGAAAACGCCACGCATATCCAGCCGCTGTCGCTGCAGTTATTGGAAGTACTCGAAAACGGCGCCGCCGCGCAGGCGGTCAAGGACCTGCAGAAACAATGGAAAACACTGGCCAAACTGCAGGATAAATACGCTGCTTATCAAGCCGCCATCAAAGCGGAAAAATCGCTCGACAAGAAAAACAAGGCCCAGCACAAATTGCGCGAAGCCTTCGATCCGTTTTTTTCCGCGCTGCATGACGAATTAAAAAAGCTCGACCGCAGCGTGCGCCAGCGCGAGAAACAACAGGGCGACGCGGCCAAACTCGAAGGCAAACGCGGCAGCACCGATAAACAGACCAAACAATTAAAAACTGCGTTGGAGCATATGCATGGTGAAGTCAAAACCGCCGAGAGCTGGCTCCAGCATATCCAGTGGCTGCAGCAGCGTTTCCCGAATGCCGACTACGAAGATGTCACCGGCCTGTGCAAACTGGCCTCGCCGGCCGAAGTCGAGGAGCAGGATTACTCGCTCAATCCGGGGCGTTATGTCGGTGTCGTGATCGAGGAGGATGGTAAAACTGAGGAGGAGTTTACCCGCAGCATTTCGGATATGCATGACAGCCTGATGTTGCTCAATACGGAGTCAGAAGTGCTTGTTGGCGTCATTAACAAAAATATTAAGACGTTGATTGAGGCGTAAGTGATGAGCTATCAATTTTCAGTCTATAGGATGGAAAGGCTGAGCATGTATGCTGATATTGATCCTGGCTATGCCTTCAAAAGCGAACAGTTCACAGATAACGTTTCTGATATTCCACTAGTAAAGGGTGAAAATGTACAGCAAGGATATGTAGACTGGAGTATTTCAAAATATTGGCCTGCTGCCGATATGGATAACCATAAAAAATATATTTTGAAAGTTGGCGATATTGTTTTGGCGATGGATAGACCTTGGGTAACTTCTGGCCTTAAATGGGCATATATAAAACCACATGACCCCACTGCTTTGCTTGTTCAACGGGTTGCTAGGCTTCGAGCTAGATCAGCTCTTGATCAAACCTATTTGCGCTGTTTGATATCCAGCGGGTATTTCAGCGCCTATATTCAGCCAATTGTCACGGGGGTGAATGTTCCGCATATAAGTGGAAGGCAAATAGGTGATTTTAAGATTCCAGTCCCCGAGTTTTCTATCCAAAAAAAAATCGCCGCCATCCTCTCCTCCTACGACGACCTAATCGAAAACAACCAACGCCGCATCGCCCTGCTGGAAAAAATGGCCGAGGAAATTTACCGCGAGTGGTTCGTGCGTTTGCGCTTTCCGGGTTATCAACAGGTGAAGTTTGAGAAGGGGGTGCCGGAGGGATGGGCTTATAAGCCCATTAACAAACTAGTTGATTTCTTGTCAGGCTACTCTTTTAAAAGTGAAACTTATGTTTCTGATGGAAAATATGGAATTGTCACCATAAAAAATGTACATGATGGCCGTTTTGAACATGATTGCAGTGACTTCATTGAGGCGCCGCCTTCTAACATGAAACGGCATTGTTTCCTTGAAGAGGGAGACATTCTTATGTCCTTGACGGGTAATGTTGGGCGAGTATGCCGTGTAAATGCAAAGGGTTTGTTGCTCAATCAGAGGGTGGCAAAATTAAAGCCGCGAATCAAGAATATAGAAAGCTTCGTGTATTGGCTTTTTCGTCAGCCAAGTATACAGACTTTAACTGAGATGATTTCAACTGGGGCTGCCCAGCAGAATTTAAGTCCGATAAAATTGGGAAATCAGCAGATTTATATTCCACCAAAAGAGCTTCTTGATTTATTTGAAGAAAATGTAAGCGAAAATACAAAATTCGCAATGCAACTAGAGATAGCCAATAAAATGTTGAAGCAGGCGAGAGACATGCTCCTCCCCCGCCTAATCTCCGGCAAACTCAGCGTTGAGCATCTCGATATTCAATATCCGCCCAGCATGCAGGATTGTGCGCTATGAAATTCGAAACCTTTCAGGCCGGGGTGTGGCAGCCGCGCTACCAGTACAAAAGTTTCGAGCCGGTGCCGGTCGATCGCGAATGGATTTGGGAGGACCCGACCATCAATACGCTGCTGGAGTCCGCCAACCGCGCGCTGGGCGAGTTAAATGCGTTTTCGCTGATCGTGCCCGATATCGATTTATTTATCGAAATGCATATCGTCAAAGAGGCGCAAACCTCCAGCCGCATCGAGGGCACCCAGACCGGCTTCGACGAAGCGTTGATGTCAGAGGATCAAATCCAGCCGGAAAAGCGCGACGATTGGCGCGAGGTGCGCAATTACATCGATGCGGTCAATATCGCGATCGCCGAGCTGAAAAATCTGCCGTTGTCGAATCGGCTGCTGAAGCAGACCCACGAGATTCTGCTGCGCGGCGTGCGCGGCGAACATAAACAGCCGGGCGAGTTTCGCATCAGCCAGAACTGGATCGGCGGTTCCAACCTTGCCGACGCGGTATTTATTCCGCCCCACCCCGATGGCGTGCCGGCGCTGATGGGCGACCTCGAACAATTCTGGCACAACGATAAAATCACCGTGCCGCATCTGATCCGCGTCGCGATCAGCCATTATCAATTCGAAACGATCCACCCGTTTCTCGACGGCAATGGCCGCATCGGCCGCCTGTTGATCCCGCTATATCTGGTCAGCCACGGCTTGCTGGCCAAACCGTCGCTGTACCTGTCGGATTTTTTTGAGCGCAATCGCGCCAGCTATTACGATGCGCTGATGCGGGTGCGGGTCTCGAGCGATCTGATCCATTGGGTGCGCTTCTTCCTGAGCGGCATGGCGGAGACCGCGACCAAGGGCCGCGAGGTATTCCAGCAGGTGCTGCTATTGCGCACCGAGGTCGAACACGCCGTTCTGGGCTTGGGCAAACGCGCCGCTAATGCCCGCCAGGCGCTGAACCTGCTCTACCGCAAACCCCTGGTATCGGCGGCGGATCTGGAAACGGCCTTGTCGATCAGTACGCCGACGGCCAACGCGCTGATCCGGGATTTGCAAAAGCTGGGCATATTAAAAGAGATAACCGGCCAGCAGCGCGGCCGGGCCTATGCGTTCGATAGTTACCTTAGACTGTTCGTTAGTTAAGGGAAATGGCTTTCCCTTAACTTAACGCTCTGCTAAGTTAAAGTACAAACTGAAGAGACGGAGCTTTACAGCCCATGGCCAACTTCATTGCCGAGGACCAGATCGAGCAGGCGCTGCTGCAGCGCCTGCAGCATCTATATGGCTTCGATGTGCTGGACTGTTTTACTGCTAATGCCGACGATCTGCACGATGGCTCGCAGCGGACCAGTAAACGCGATGTGATTCTGGCCGATCGGCTGAAGCGCGCCGCGCTGCGGCTGAATCCGCAGTTGCCCGAGTCCGCGATCGAGGAAGCACTCGCGCATTTCTGCGACCGCCGCCCCGCTATGACATTAATCGCGGCTAACCGCGAGCTCGATGGTCTGATCCGCGATGGTATACCGGTCGAATACGAGGATGCGCAAGGCAAGAAACAGCCGGACCGCGTCCGGGTAATCGACTTTACTAATCCAGAGCCGGCTGCCAAACAGAACGAATACCTCGCAGTCACTCAGCTGTGGATCAAAGCCGAACACGGCTATCGCCGGCCCGATGTGCTGCTGTACGTGAACGGCATTCCGCTGGTGTTTATCGAACTGAAAAATTCCAATATCAAATTGAAGGCCGCGTTCGACGACAACCTGACCACCTACAAGCAGGAAATCCCGCAGCTGTTTCTGACCAATGCGTTCTGCGTGCTATCCAATGCCATCGAGACACGGGTCGGCAGCGTCACCGCCGAGTGGGAGCATTTTTTCAGCTGGCTGCGCGTCGACGACGAAAAAGAAAAAATCGATCGCGAGCAGATAGAAAAGCAAGGCACCAGCCTGGAGTTCGTTGCCGCCGGCCTGTGCGCGCCGGCCAAATTACTCGATTACATCGAGAACTTCACGCTGTTCTATCGCGAGACCAGCAAGATCATCGCGCAGAATCACCAGTTTATCGGCGTCAACAATGCCTTCGCGCAATTTCAGCATCGCCGCGAATTAAAGGGCCGGCTCGGCGTGTTCTGGCATACGCAGGGCTCGGGCAAAAGTTTCTCGATGATCTTTTACGCGCGCAAAATCTTTCGCAAGCTCACCGGCAACTTTACTTTTGTGGTGATCACCGATCGCGACGATCTCGATGGGCAGATTTATCGCAACTTTCTCAATACCGGTACCGTCAAGGAAGCCGAGGCCGCGCAGCCGAAAAACAGCGAGGAGCTACGCAAGTTTCTCGGTCAGAACAAACGCATGATCTTTACGTTGATTCAGAAGTTTCGCTACGACAAGGGGCGCGACTATCCGCTGTTATCCGATCGCGACGATATTGTCGTCATCGTCGACGAGGCGCACCGCACCCAGTACAAATCGCTGGCGGAAAATATGCGCGCCGGTCTGCCGAACGCCAACTATCTAGCATTCACCGGCACGCCGCTACTCGGCAAGGCGCGCAAAACCAACGCCTGGTTTGGCGATTACGTCTCCGAATACAACTTTCAGCAATCGATGGAGGATGGCGCCACGGTGCCGCTGTTTTATCAAAAGCGCGTGCCGGAGGTCTTGATTCAGAACGAAGACCTGAGCGAAGAGTTTTATCAAATCCTCGAAGAGGAGAATCTCGACGACGCTCAGAGCGAAAAGCTGGAGCAAAAATTCGCCAAGGAAATCGAGGTGATTAAGCGCGACGATCGGCTCGATAAAATCGCCGCGGATCTGGTCTATCACTTCCCACATCGCGGTTATCTCGGCAAGGGCATGTTTATCGCCGTCGATAAATTTACTGCTGTGCGCATGTTCGACAAGGTGCAGCTGTTGTGGAAGCAGCAAATTAAAAAGCTGGTGGGCCAGATCGCCGGCTCCAAGGATGAACTGGAGAAGGCGCGGCTGAAAAAGCTGCGCGACTATATGAATACGGTGCAAATGGCCGTCGTGGTCAGCGAGGAGGCTGGCGAAGAACAGAAATTCAAGGCGCAGAAGCTCGATATCAAGCCGCACCGCGAGCGCATGAACAAACTCGATCAACACGGCCACGATATCGAATATAACTTCAAAGACCCCGAAGACCCGCTGCAACTGGTATTCGTCTGCGCGATGTGGCTGACCGGCTTCGATGCGCCGACGGTATCGACGCTGTATCTCGACAAGCCGATGAAGGATCACACGCTGATGCAGACCATCGCGCGCGCCAACCGCGTGACGAGCTGGCAGATCGGCGGCGTCGCCAAGCGCAACGGTGAAATCGTCGATTACTACAATGTATTCCGCAATATGAAAAAGGCGTTGAAGGATTACGCCCAGGGCGAGGAAGGCCTCGACGAGCCACCGGTGCAGGACAAGGCGGTACTATTCGATTTATTGGACGATGCCATCGAGCAAGGGTTAGCGTTCTGCCGCAGTAAAGACGTGAAGATCGACGAGGTGTTGGCGCAGCAGGACGTGTTCAGCAAGCTGGGCCGCTTCAACGAATTCGCCAACGCCCTGTTGGCCAGCGATGACGCGCGCAAAAGCTTCAATGTCTATCAAAATACCATTTCGTCGCTGTACGAAGCCTGCAAACCGGAGATACTGAGTCGCAACAAAGGCCGCGTGGTCGCCGCGTTCGAATACCTGCGCGGAGTTGTCGATAATCTGGTTGGCGAAGTCGATATCGACGCGGTTAGTCTGCGCATTTCCGACCTGCTCGATGCCAGTGTGATCGTCGACGAGCAACAAAAGGATGTCCGAGAGCAAAGCGACTATAAAATTATTCAACAGGGCAAAGTGTGGAATCTAAGCAAGATCGATTTCGACAAGCTGAGGGCCGATTTTCAGCAGGCCCCCTTCAAAAATATCGAAATAGCCGATTTACGCTGCTTTATAGAGCACAAGCTCAAAATCATGATGGATCAGAATGTAACGCGCGCCGATTTTGCGCAGCGCTTGCAAGCCATCATCGATAAATACAATTCTGGCGGTTCCTCCACCGAAAATTCCTATGATGAGTTGGTACAGTTCGCCCAGGACATGCGCGCCGAGGACGAGCGCCATGTGCGCGAAGGGCTCACCGACGACGAGCTGGAATTGTTCGATTTATTAAAGAGGGACGGCCTTACCAAGGATGAAACGCAAAAAGTGAAGCTGGCCGCCAAATCGCTGCTGCACCGCTTGCTCGAAGAGCATCCGAAAGTGCTGATTCAGGATTGGTACAAAGATAACCAAACGCAGAAAATCGTCCGCTCGGCGGTCGAACAGGTGTTGGATAGCAATTTGCCGGAAAGCTACGATCGCGTCACCTTCCGCGAAAAATGCGACAACGTGTTCGAGCTCATCTACGATTACGCCAGTCACGGCCGCAAGTGGGCGGCGTAGTTAGCTACCGTAGTTAGCCACTACTCTCAGTAAATCGTTGAGCGCGCCGGCGGGTGCGCTCCTAACTTTGCCCCATCGCACTCGCATCCATCCACATCGGCTCCCAAATATGGCCGTCGACATCCGCGAAGGCGTGCGAGTACATGAAGCCGTGATCCTGCACTGGGCGTGGAATAGTGCCGCCGGCTTTGGTTGCATTGACGATGAGCTCATCGACCTGCGCGCGGCTATCGCACGATATGCACACCAGCACCTCGGTATTTTTGTGGGCGTCGCATAACGGTCTGGGGGTGAAGGTTTTGAAGAATGCTTCGGTCACCAACATAACAAAGATATTCTGTTCGACGATCATGCAGGCGGCGGTTTCGTTGGTGAATTGCGGGTCGAAGTCGAAGCCCAGTGCGCGATAGAAGTTCATCGAATGTTGGAGGTCTTTTACCGGTAGATTTACGAACATTTGTCGCATCGCATTGCTCCTTGGAAGATGTAACCGCTAGAAATGGCTATCGGCGCTAACTAGTCGTTCGAGGTTGCGCTAATTCGACAAGACCGCACGCATACCAGTCGCTATCCGATCGCCGCGACAATGCCATCGGCCTACCGCCATTTTTTTGTGGCCGTGCTATAACTGTGGCAGCGATAACAACAAATACTCGAGCGCTTCCATGTCCACTGTCCGTTCTCTGAAGTCACTACTTGCAGTGCCAGTGCTCGCCGCGCTGCTATTGCTCGTGCTCACGGTCGTCGCCGTGACGACGAGTTATCGGGCCAGCCGCCGCGTGTTGCAGGACCACGTTGCTGCCACGCTCGATACCACCGCGCGCCTGCTCGATACCTGGCAGAGTCAGTATTCGCAGACCCTGCCGCTCATCACGGAATATTCCGAGTTCCAGCGCCTGAGCGGCGAGCTGATCGCGCAGTGGGGAAAAGTTCCGGCCAACGACCGCGCGAACATGCAGGCGTTGGAAAGCTTTTTAGTACCGCTCTATACCAAGCTCGGCTACCAGGATTACGCGATCGTATCGCTGGACAAACACTTTTTGGCATCGTCGGTGCGCAATTGGATCGGCATCAAAATCGAGCTCCCGGCACTCAGCGAATTGATCGATCAAACGGTGGCCGGCGACGGGCCGAAGATGCGGCCGATGATCGCGCGCCTATACGGCGAGTCCAACGCCGGCAAGATACAGATCGGCAGTACCGGCTTGGTGCTTTGCACGCCGCTGAAGCGCGAGCGCGAAACCATCGCAGTTTTATGTTTGCGTATCGACGTCAACGATAGCTTTTATACGGTGCTGCAAACCGGCCGGGCCGGTACTACCGGCGAGGCCTACGTCATCGATCGCGGCGGCCGAATTTTATCGCCGAGTCGCTTCACCGCGACGCCGTCAATCACCCCGGCATCGGTGCATCTACCGTACTCGTATCCGAGCTTGTGGGCGCGCGTGCCGAATAACTATTTGCAGCCGGTCGCGGCCAGCGATCCCGACGAACGTTACCCGCTGACGGCGGTGGCGGCGAAAATATTCAGCGCCGGCGATACCGGTTTCATGGAGGCCTACCCCGATTATCGCGGTCAGCCGGTGGTGGGTGCCGGCCGCTGGATCGCCGATATGAATATGGGCTTGATCGTCGAGCAGGATCTCGACGAAGTTTACGCGCCCTACTACATCGCCAGAAATGTCATCGTCGGCCTCGGCGCGATGGCGATCTTTTTGGTGACGGCGCTCACCTGGGTATTTATGCGCAGGCGCAGCGACCTGGCCAAGCACAGCGCATTGATTCAACACTTAATCGCCAATATGCCCGCGCTGATTTTTCTGAAGGATCGACACGGCCGCTTTCAATTGGTCAATCCCGCGTTCGCGGCGGCGACCGGCGTCTCCGCCGAGGAATGTTTTGGCAGAACCGTGCGCGAGGTATTATCGCCGAGCTGGGCGGCCTTTTTTGGCAGCGCCGACGACGATGTCCTGCAAGGCAAAATAATCGATGAGGTCACCACCGAGATACCGGTCGCACTGCAAACCGAAACGCGCCGCTATTTTCGCATCGTGCGTTTTCCGGTATACAGCGCCGGCCGCAGCGAGCCGGAATCGATCGGCACCATCGCCATGAATGTCACGGAGCGCGTCGAATATCGCAGCCGGCTCGAAGCGTTGAATCGCGATTTGGAATTGATCGTCGAACAGCGCACCGAACAGTTCCTGCATGCGAAACAAGAAGCGGAGGCCGCCACGCGCTCGAAAAGCGCCTTTTTGGCGAATATGAGCCACGAGATTCGTACGCCGATGAATGCGATTATCGGCATGTCGTATCTGGCCTTGAATAGCGAATTGTCGGCACAGGCGCGCAACTATGTCGAAAAAATTCAGCAGTCCAGCGAGCATTTGCTGCATATCATCAATGCCATTCTCGATTACTCGAAAATAGAGGCCGGCAAACTCGTGGTGGAGAAGGCGCCGTTTTCGCTGCAGCAACTGATCGAAAATGTCGTCGGTTTGATTTGGCAAAAGGCCGATGCGAAAGGTCTCGAAGTACTGGTCGAGCTCGACCGCGAGCTGCCGGTGGCGGTGATGGGCGACGCGTTGCGCATCGGTCAAATACTGACGAATTTTTTAACCAACGCGGTGAAATTTACCGAGCGCGGCGAAGTCGAGTTATGCGTCTACCGCATCGGCCCGCGCGACATCGATCTCAGCGCCAAGGGCCGCACGGTCAATATTTGTTTCGAGGTGCGCGATACCGGTATCGGCATTCCCGAGCACGCGCTGCGCGAGCTATTTCAGCCGTTCCACCAGGTCGATAACTCCTCGACGCGGCGCTTCGAGGGCACCGGTCTCGGCTTGGCTATTTGCAAGCATCTCGCCGAATTGTTGGGCGGCCGCGTCGTGGCGCGCAGCACGCCCGATCTGGGCAGCACGTTTATGCTCGAATTGACGCTCGAAATCGATGTAATCGAGCCACTGCCGCAAAGTGTCCCGAAGGTCGCGCGGCAGCGCGCATTAATAATCGACGACAACGCCAACGCGCGGCGCCTGCTGGCGGCGATTTTGCGCAGCCTGTCGTTCTCGGTGAGCGAGGCGCATTCCGGCGCGGCCGCGCTGGAAATAATCGAGCGCGCCGATGCGGCCTTCGAGTGGATTTTCATCGATTGGAAAATGCCGGAAATGGACGGCATGGCAACGGCGCGGGCCATTAATAATCGCCGGCAAAATTCGCCGCCAGCGCATCTGATATTGCTGGCGCCGCATCCCGCGGCGCGCATGCTCGATCGCGAGCAGAGCACACTGTTCAGCGCGGTGATCGGCAAGCCCGCGACGTCGTCCGCGGTGTTCGATGTCATTGCGACATTGACCAATCCGCTACCGAACAGCGCACCCGTCGCCAACCCGGAACGCAGCGGCGAAATAAACAACCTCAGCGGTGTAAGCGTGTTGCTGGTCGAGGACAACGACATCAACCAGGAGGTCGCCGTACATATTTTGCAGTCCTTCGGCGCGAGAGTCGAAGTGGCGGCGGACGGCGCCGAGGCGCTGCGCAAAATTTGCGCGATGCAATTCGATGTGGTGTTGATGGATGTGCAGATGCCGGTGATGGACGGCTTCGAGGCGACGCGCAATATTCGCGGCAACGCCAATATTCCTCAGCCGCCGATTATCGCGATGACGGCGAATGCATTACCGGGCGATCGCGAGCGCTGTCTCGAAGCCGGCATGGACGATTACATCGCCAAACCGATCGACCCGGCGCGCATATTGGAAACCTTGCGGCGCTGGGTCATGCGCGATCCGGCGCTGGTTAAACCCGCGCGCCCCGCTAAAGTCGCCTACAAATCGATGTTGGCTCCGCCGGCCGACAGCGCTAAACAATCGCCGCGTCTGCCGTATGCGGAACTGCAAGCGCTGGGTCTCGATACCGACAAGGCGCTGGGGTTATTGATGGGGCGCGACGAGTTATACGCCAAGGTGTTGCGGCGTTTCGTGCAGGAGCGCGCCGAGTTGCCGCGCGAACTCGCTGTCGCGCTACAACAATCCGATTACGTTGCGGCCGGCATGTTGGTGCATTCGCTGAAATCGTTGGCGGCTACGATCGGCGCCGATACGCTGCAAAAAATTTGCGCCGCTCTGGAACAAGAGTTCGGTGCGCAGCGCATGCCGCAAGCGGAAATCGACAGCTTTAACCGGGAGGTCGAGCGGCTGATCGGCACGCTGCGGCCCCTGCTAATTGCTTAAGAGCTAATTGTTGAGAGCTAACTGATTAACAGCTAATCGCTTGAGCGCGAATGGTTTGAGAGTTAATCGTTTAAAAGTTCGTTGTTTAAAAGTTAATTGCTTGAGGCCAGTTGGCAGATTGTCGCGACGCTGGCCTGATCGTGCAGCAGCCAGGCGCTCAAATCTTCGCTCGGCATCGGCCGCGCGAACAAAAAACCCTGCACTTCGTCGCAGCCAAGTTGTTGCAGCAGCCGCAGTTCGGCCAAGGTCTCGACGCCTTCGGCCACCGTGCGCAAACCCAGGCGGCGGCCCATTTCTATCGATGAGTGCAGGATGGTGCGCAGATGATCGCGGCGCGGGGCGCCGCTGACGAACGTGCGGTCGATTTTTAATTCGGTAAACGGAATGCGCGATAATTGCTGCACCGAGGAAAAGCCGGTGCCGTAATCGTCGAGCGAAACGCCGAAACCTTTCAAGCGCAAACGACTCACCGCGGCCAGCGCGGTCACCATATCGCTGAACAGCGCGCTCTCGGTGATTTCAAATACTATCGCCGCCGAATCGACTTCCGCAGCGCTGATCGACTCGAACATTTGCTCGCAGAAATGCCGATCGGACAGCGCCCGCGCCGACAAGTTAATCGATACCGCGACGTCGATGCCGCCCTGCTTCCAACCTTGCATATCGCGCAGCACGCTATCGAGTATCGACAGCGTCAAGGCATTGATCAACTCGTAGCGCTCGGCCAGCGGAATGAAACGCGCCGGCGAAATCACGCCCCAATCGGCGCAGGTCCAGCGCGCCAGCGCTTCGACGCCGGCCAGCGAATTGTTGCGCAGCGAAATCTTCGGTTGATAATGCGGCACGATCTCGCCATTGGCGATAGCCTGCTGCAGACGCGCCGGCGTCAAATCGGAGACATCCGGAAATGCCTCCGATTTGCGCTGCATGGTCTGTTGAAAGCGCCCCAGCGCATCGCGCAAAAACACGTCGGTCAACGGCTTTTTCATCGAGCCGAGCAACGGCATATTCAGCTCGACAATAATGGTTTCCACCGCGCCGATCAGGATTACATCGGCACCGCTGCCGATAATGATCGCCGGCCGATAATTTTTCGCCGCCAATTGTTGAATCAGCTCGATGCCATCCATGCCGGGCATATCGAGATCGACCACCACGATCGCCGGCGGTACCAATAGCTGATCGATGACGGCCAATGCCTCGCGGCCATCGCCGGCCTCGCAGATGATATCGATGCCGACGCGCTGCAGTGCAAGCACGGTGCTCTTGCGCTGCAGCGGACTGTCGTCGACCACCAGCACGCCCTGCTGCTCGATGATCGGATTCAAACGAATGTCTTTGTTCATGATTAACCGTTGGCAACTTGTGCGAGCGGCGCGCTATCGCGCACCGGCGCCGCGATTAAACTTTCCAGCTCGGTAAACGATAGCACTTCCGCCAGATTCAGAATCAGCACGAAGCCATTTTCGCGCTTCAATACGCTGTCGACAAAATCGGCGCGCAAACCGCTGCCGAAATCCGGCCGCTGCTCGATTTGCTCGGGTGCGATATCCACCACCTCGGTGACGCCGTCGACGATGATGCCGAGCGGCCGCCGCTCGCTATCGGTCGGCGATTCGATCACCACCACGCAGCTGCGGCGCTGAATGGCGGTGGCGCTGCGGCCGAAGCGTACCGATAAATCGACCACCGGCACCACCGCGCCGCGCAGATTTATGACGCCGCGCATAAACGCGGGCGTCAACGGAACGGTCGTCAGGCCCGGGTATTCGATAATTTCGCGCACCTGCTCGATGGCGATCCCGAAGGTTTCATCGCCCAGGCTGAACATTAGATACTGTTGGTTGGCATGCTCCATGGTCGCTCTCCTCAGAACTGCACAAATTGTTTTTCATCGAATTCGGCGTACGCCGCATCGCCGCCCAGCAGCGCCTTTCTCGCCGTCGCAACCACGCCGGCCGGTCTCTGAGCGGGAGCCGCCCGGACGAAGCTGGTAGTGCTCGGCACTTCGACAGTTTTGAAAAACTGCATCATGGTCTGCAGTTGCAGCGCTTGCGCGCTCATCTCTTCCGAGGTCGCGGACAGCTCTTCCGAGGCGGCGGCATTGGTTTGCGTCGCCTTCGACAATTCCAGCACCGCGACATTGATTTGATTCAGACCGCCGCGCTGCTCCTGCGATGCCGCCGAAATTTCTTTTACCAGATCGGCGGTTTTGGTAATCGACGGTACGATGTCGGTGAGCAATTGGCCGGCGCGCTCCGCCAGACTCACGCTCGAGCCGGCTAGCTGACCGATCTCCTGCGCGGCGACCTGCGCGCGCTCGGCGAGTTTACGCACTTCGGCAGCCACTACGGCGAAGCCGCGGCCGTGATCGCCGGCGCGCGCCGCTTCGATCGCGGCATTCAGCGCCAACAGATTAGTTTGATAGGCGATATCGTCGATGATGCTGATCTTCTGCGCGATGGCCTTCATCGCCACCACGGTTTCGCGCACCACCGCGCCACCCTCGCTGGCCTCGACCGACGATTTCGAGGCGATCGAATCGGTGATCTCGGCATTCTCGGCGTTCTGCGATACCGTCGCCGACAATTGTTCCATCGACGCGCTGGTCTCTTCGACGCTGGCGGCCTGCTCGGAAGAGTTTTGGCTCAAGGTGGTCGATGCCGCCGAGACCTGTTCGGAAGCTGCCGCTAAACCGTTGGCGGAGCTGCGCACCTCGGTGATTACGTTAGTTAAACGCTCCACCATGCTGCTCATCGCCGCGAGCAAACTGGTTTTATCGCCGTGCTGTAAATCGACGCTGACGGTCAGATCGCCGGCCGCGACGCGCGTTACCAGGTCGGCTGCATAATCCGGCTCGCCGCCGAGTTGCTTCATGACGATGCGGGTAACCATTAAACCAAAGCTGATCGCCAGTACCATGGCGGCAAAAATGGAGCCGGCCACGGTGTATTCCATTTTCTTGATCTGTTGCGTGGCCGCTGCATCCGCTTCAAAACCCTGCTTATTGTTCTCTTCCATCAGCGCGGTGAAGCCGTCTTCGATTTTGCCGGCCAGCAGGCGCAGATCGTTATTGCTCAGACGCGCGGCTTCCTGCACTTTATTGGCTTTCATGGCCAGCCGCACTTGATCGCCTAGCTGCAAATACTGCGGCATCAACGCGTCGATATCTTTCAGAATGGTTTTTTCCTGCTCGCTGAGCAGGGTGGCCCGATAGGCAGAGAACTCGGTCTGCATGGCGTCCCAATGTTTCTTCGAGCGTTCCATTGTTTCATCGACGTCGTTCGGCGATTGCGTCGGCATACGCGTAGCGGCGCGCGAATGCACGACGAATTTTTCGACCGCAACGCCGAGGTGTTGCATCGCCACCAGGTTGTTGCCGTACATATCGTGCAACAGATCGCCGACCGCGACGATTTTCAATAGCGCGTAGCCGCCGACCACTGCGGTCAGCAATGCGCCGCATACAAATGTCGTAATCAGTTTTTGACCGAGCTTCAATTTCATAAACCAGTTCATAATCTCTTCTCCTAGTAAAACCAAATAATGCTGTTATCCGTTTAAAGCGTGCGTGGCTATGCCTATGCCCGCGCCGATGCCGCTTCGCTTTGCGTCGCCAGCGTCAATAAAGCGGGTACATCGAGTAATAATGCGACGCGACCGTCGCCTAGAATCGTCGAGCCGCTAAAACCGCTAACCCCGCGCAATAATTGTCCGAGCGGTTTTATTACCGCCTGCAGTTCGCCGACGAAGCGATCGACGATAATGCCGGCGCGGCTGTCGCCGACCTTTACTACCACCAGACACTGGTGCTGCGATGGCGTCGGCGTTAACTGAAAAACGTCCGCCAGTCGTATGTAGGGCAGCGGCTGGCCGCGTAGATCGAATATTTTTTGGTGCGCGGCGGTAGTCTGCAGGTCGAGACACTCTTCGACCATGTTGAGCGGCAACACGAAGTCCGAGTCGCCGACCGCCACTTGAAAGCCGTCGATAATCGCCAGCGTCAACGGCAGACGAATCTGCATCGTGGTGCCGCAGCCCTCCTGCGATTGGATATCGATGCTGCCGCGCAGTGCGTCGATATTTCTGCGCACCACATCCATGCCGACGCCGCGTCCCGATAAGTCGGTGACCTGCTCGGCGGTGGAAAAGCCGGGCAGGAAAATCAATTCGAAAATTTCCTTGTCGCTGAGTTTGGCGTCGTTGGCGATCAGGCCGCGCTCGACCGCCTTTTGAAAAATGCGCGCCTTATTCAGGCCGCGGCCGTCGTCGCGGATTTCGATCACCACCGCGCCGGATTGATGGAATGCATTCAGAGCGATGGCACCGCGCGGCGGTTTGCCGGCCTCAATGCGCTGTTCGCTGGTTTCGATGCCGTGATCCATCGCATTGCGCACGATATGCACCAATGGATCGGCTAATTTTTCCACCATCGATTTATCGAGTTCGGTATCGGCGCCATTAATCGTTAGATCGATCTGTTTACCGATCTCCTGCGATACATCGCGCACCAGGCGGGGGAAGCGCTGGAACACTTCGCCTATCGGCACCATGCGTAAATTCAGCGCGCGATCGCGAATCTGTTCGACCAGCTCGTTCATGCCTTCGAATAATTCTTTCAGTACCGCGGGATCGGACGCGCGCGCTGCGGCGTGGCTGCCGGCCATGCGCGTAACCAATTCGCCGACTACATCGATCAGCTCGTCGAGCTTGCTCGATTTCACTTTCAGCAAGGTATTGTCGCGCGCATTCGCTGTTTGCTGCACTGCGGCAACCGGTTCGGCCGCCGTCGCGAGCGGCTGCGAGATAACCTCTTCGACGCCGATAACGCTATCGTCGCGCACGAAATCAAACACGCTCTCGATCGTGGCTTTATCGGCGGTGCTGTGAAATTCCAGTGCAAACGCGAGATAGCAGGCTTCGGGATTTATATCTTGCAGCGCCGGCAGCGCGGACGTGTCGGTCGTTATCGACGCGATTTCGCCCAGCGTCGTCAGGTGTTGGATAAACGCCAGTGGGTCCATGCCGTTGGTCAGTACATCGGCATTGAAGCGTAAATTCAAACGGAACACTTTGGCGGCTTGCGAACGTTGCGGCGCCGCGCCTTTTATCGCGGCCGCAGCTTTCGGATCGACGCCGAGATAAACCTGCAGCTGCTGCAATAACTGCAAACGGCGCACGCTTTCGTACGATTCCAGCTCGGTTTCCGCTTCGACGCAATCGATAAGGCCGGCGATATGATCGCCGCAGGCCAGCGTTAAATCGGTCAGCGTTTTATCCAGGCCCAGCTCGCCGCCGCGCACGCGCACCAATACGCTTTCGAGCACGTGCGTGAAATCGACGATGGTATCGAGGCCGAATAAGCCGGATGAGCCTTTGATGGTGTGCGCGGCGCGGAATATCGCATTTATCAACTCCTCGTCGGCGCCACTCTGCTCGATTGCCAACACGGCATTTTGCATTTCCTGCAATAATTCGCGGGCTTCCTGCACGAGTAAATGACGATGTTCATTCATATCCATCGCTTAGCACTCCTGCCCGGCGGCTTGCGGCCAGAACAATGATTTCAAATCGAGCAATGTGAAGGCATTGCAAACCGGGTCGCTGGCGCCGTTGAGAAACTTCAGATTCGGCTCGCGGAGCAAGGTCAACAGCAATTGCACGCCGCTCAGATCGATCTCGGCGATGCTGGTCAGGTCGACTTCGATCGGCTGTGTATCGCCGATGATTTCCGCCAGCGCGCTGCGTACTTCGCTCGCCTCGTAAATCGTCAATGCGCCGTCGAAGATCAAGCGCGTCTGCTGCTGTGCGCGTAAAACGTGTACGGACATTGCTCCTCCTTAAATTTGTGTTCGAAACTGCCGCGCGGGAATCATTGTTTTTGAAGCCCCGCCCTCGAGAGGCGGCGCATCGGTGTGCTGGGAAGTATTGTTGGCGGATGGAGATCTCGCGAGAGTGTGGATACTCAGTAAAATTAGGTAGCACTACTCAGATGCGCGGTCTTTTTGTGACACAGTTGACCTGCCCACACTAAACAGCAGTGGGGTGTACGCCGAAAGACGATGGATATGCAGGAATGGCCGGGCGCCATGGCAGCGCTGCCCGGCGTTGGAAATGTATTTATGAAAGTAGCGGGCTAAGCACTGATTAAGTCCCCTCTCCCTGCGGGAGAGGGGGAAAGCAACTTAATCAGAGGCTCCGTAGGTATTGTTACGTATCGAGGAGCAATATATTGGCAGGCGGTATCTACCGGTCGATGCGATCTGAGTAATACCTACTGAAACAGCCCCAACAGCTCGAAGCTATCCTTGACGCGAAACTTAGTCAGAATATGCGCGCGGTGATTCTCCACCGTGCGCACGCTCAGACCTAACAGTTCGGCGATATCGCGATTGCTATGACGCTTGATCACCAACTGCAGCACTTCGCGCTCTTTCGGTGTTAATAGGGCGATGCGCGCGGCGCGCACCACTTCGTTGATGCGCTGCACGTGCAAACCGCGGCTTAGCTGCAGCGCACTGTTGATCTTCTCCAGAAATACCGCGCCGCTGACTGGCTTCTCGACAAAGTCGAAGGCGCCCTTTTTCATTGCCTCGACGGCGGCGCTGACATCGGCGAAGCCGGTGACGAAAATAATGGGCGGTGGAATGCGATGGCGCTCGCCGAGCACGCGCTGCAATTCGAGCCCGGTCAATTCAGGCATGCGGATATCGGATACCACGCACTCGCAGGCGCGCGGCTCGTAGTCATCCAGGAAGGTGCGCGCAGCGCTGTAAGTCCGCGTTGCGACGCCGATCGAGGCCACCAGCTCGGCTAATACATCGAGCAAAATCGCATCGTCGTCGATCAGATGCACCACTGGGTCGAGCGGGTTTGGCATATTCTTTCCATTGGGGATTTTTTTATAGTGGCTACTTTTAACAGTATAGCTCTGTGTAAACTAACTGCCGCCGCGGTCTTATAGCGACATACGACGCGCCAGCGCGCGCCGCCGTGCGATCTCCATCCCTCGTCGATGTAAGGAATATTATGGCGGAAGGCAGCAGCGAACCGGCACCGAAAGTTGGACTTATTCTGAGCGGTGGCGGCGCGCGCGCAGCTTATCAGGTCGGCGTATTGCAGGCTATCGCGCGCATGCTGCCGGCCGACACGCCCAACCCCTTCGCCATTATCTGCGGCACCTCGGCCGGTGCGATCAATGCCGCGACGCTGGCCTGCAATGCCGGCCGTTTTCGCCACAGCGTCGCCTACCTGCTGCGGCTGTGGAGCAACCTCCACGCCGACCACGTCTATCGCGCCGATATCTGGGGCCTGGTGCGCAATACGCTGCGCTGGTTCGGCGCCATCATGTTCGGCGGCTTCGGCAAAGGTAAACGCGGCTCGCTGCTCGATAATGCACCGCTGCGCAAATTATTAAAGCGCACCATCGATTTCGCCGGCATCCAACGCGCCATCGATAACGGCGATCTGGACGCTTTGTGCATCACCGCCTCCGGCTACAGCTCCAACGAATCGATTAGTTTTTTTCAGGGCAAGGAAGCGCTCCCGAACTGGCGGCGCGCGCGCCGCATCGGCTGCAAAATGCCCATCGACGTGCAGCATTTACTGGCCTCCTCCGCGATTCCGTTCGTATTTCCGCCGGTGCTGGTCGATCGCGAATATTTTGGCGACGGCGCCATGCAGCAACTGGCGCCGACCAGCCCGGCGTTGCATCTCGGCGCCGATCGCATCCTGATCATCGGCGTCGGCAAGCCGCTCGATAGCGATGTGCGTATCCATGCGCCGCCGTTTCCCTCATTAGCGCAGGTTGCCGGCCACGTGCTCGACAGTGTTTTTATCGACAGCCTGGAGGCGGATATCGAGCGTCTGCAACGCGTCAATAAAACGCTGGCGGCGATGCCGGCCGATGCCGTCGCGACGCACGAATTGGAGCTGCGGCCGATCGCGGCGCTGGTGATCAGGCCGAGCATTCGCATCGACGAAATCGCCGCGCAACACGCGCAATATTTACCGCGCGGCATTCGCTTCTTATTGCACGGCATCGGCGGCATGCGCCACAGCGGCGCCAATGTGATCAGCTATTTATTATTCGAGCGGCCGTTCTGCCGCGCGCTGATCAAACTCGGCTACGCCGACGCGATGGCGAAGCGCGAGGATATTCTCGCCTTCCTCGGCCAGCCGCTCCCTGCTTCGAGCGGTGGCATCAGCGAAGAGCCGGGGTTATGAGCGAGGCAATGTGATGAGGGAGGGAGCAGCATGAATATCGGCTTTATCGGTTTAGGCGGCATGGGCGCCGCGATGGCGAGCAATCTAATAAAAGCGGGCCATCGCGTTACCGTGTGGAATCGTTCGACCGCACCGATCGCTGCATTAGTTGCGCAAGGTGCGCTGGCCGCTGAAAACGCTGCCGCTGCTTTTAATAACGAGTTCGTATTTTCGATGTTGGCCGACGATACCGCCGTGCGCGAAACCATCGATCGGCAGGTTTTAAGCGCCGCGCCGGCGAATGTTATCCATATCAATTTAGCGACCGTATCGATCGAGCTGACGCGCGAATTCGAGCAGAGCCATCGCGCGCTGAATATTGCCTATATCGCCGCGCCAGTTTTTGGCCGCCCCGATGTCGCCTCCGCCGGCAAATTAAATATCCTCGCCGCCGGTCCCGCCGAGGCATTGCAAAAAGTGCAGCCGCTATTCGATGTGCTCGGCCAAAAAACCTGGCCGCTCGGCGCTTTACCGGAGCGCGCCATCGCGGTAAAACTCGCCGGCAATTTCATGATCGGCAGCGCCATCGAAGCGATGGTGGAAAGCGCGGCGCTCGTGCAGCGCTACGGCGTGGCGCCCAGTGACATGCTGGATATTCTGACCAATACGCTATTCGCCGCGCCGGTCTATAAAAATTACGGCGCGCAGATCGCCGCGCAGCGCTACGAGCCGGCCGCGTTTAAATTGCGGCTCGGTTTGAAGGATGTCGATCTGGCACTGAGTGCCGCGCAAGCCGTCAATACACCAATGCCATTGGCCAGTCTGCTGCGCGACAATTTGCTCGATGCGTTGGCGCATGGTGAGGGTGAAATGGATTGGGCGGCATTGGCTAATGTGGCGATGCGGCGTTCGAATCAAACTTAGCGGTTAATAAATAAAAGTATCTGACAAAATAAAATGTCGATCGCATGGAGCCAGTGCGATGGTCGCAGTGGGAGCGGTGGCATAGGGCCTTGCTGGGAACGCCTACAGCAAACATCCGTGTTAGGCTCGGGCGCGGCCATCCATGGCCGCTCACGTCCCTGCAAGACCCTACGCCACCGCACCTATCGAAGCTCAGTGTCTATTCATTTTGTTGGATGCTGTAATAGTAATTCTGCGCTTGCTGGACAGCTAATGGCGGTCGGGTTACCTTACCCGACAACTACGGAGAGTTGCCCCAACTCCACATAGGCGCGGCCTCCAAACTAAAAACAACGGCTTTGATAATGGACTACACACACCGACGCATCCGTAATATCCCGCAAAAGCCCGGATCGAGCGACGCGCCGCATTTAATTTTTAAATGCGTATGCGTCCGCTTAATAAATAGTTATGGTTTAAACATGAAAATGAAGCTCGCAATAACAGCCATGATTTCTCTGTCTATTGGAGTCGCCACCGGGGCTTATGCGACAAGAGATTTCATGGCGAAGATGATGTTGCAGGGACTTTATGTTAGTAATGCGGCCCAGGCTAATGCTTATTTGACTTTACTTAAAATCCAATCGGAGGGCGACCAAGCTAAACTAGTTAAAACGCTGGAGAATTTACTAAATATTCAGCTGATAACCTTAAATGGCTGTTACCATGACTTTTGTAAAAATAAAGAAATCCCCGAAGTCAAAAGTACAATTAATAAGATAAATCAATATGAACTCAAGTACATCAAACCGTGACAACGTAAAGCAATTATTGCTCTCGGCCGCTGGGATTTTCACAAGACTGCAGGATCAGGTCTAGCGTTTTGCTGTTTACGAGCTAGGAATTTAATGGGTGAATATCCAACCACTTCTTGAGGGTCTGCGACAGGTGTCGAACGATGACCTTCGTTCCGCTCTTCTTGCGCATCAACTCAACATCGGGCGCGAGAAGTTCCAGACCGCCTTCGAATGCGTGGCTTCAAGTCACGATCTTGGTAGCCAAGCCACGACCTTTGATGGACCGCCTGATATTCCTGCACAAGTAGTTAGCGGAGGTCGCCTTCGGGCGTCCACGGTATTCATGGTGTTCTCTACTCTCTGCTACATGAGGAGCGAGCATTTGGAGCGAGGCTTGGATGCTGTGCCAGAGACGTCCCCACTTCGCGCCTTTCGCGATGTTTATCGGACGGGATGCACAAAACGTGGCGATGACACGTTGGTTCAACACATTCGCAATTCGCTCGCGCACGGTTCCTTTCAGCTGGGCCGCACTCCAGAGATCACCTTTACAGACCGGGGCTGGCAGGAAACGCTGGAAGTCGACCAACTTATGGAGCTTTGCGAACATGTGCACAGGCTGTTTCACGAAGCTTTCTCAGACACCGTGTCGCGGCCGCCACACTGGGCGAAATATGGAAGTAAGAATTAGCTCGTGCCGGTGACGCCTATCGGATCGAGTCTCAACCTCTACCCATCACCACATCAAATCATCAGGAATTTTATACTCGGCATACGGATCGTTTTCATCATCGTCGCTGGCCTGCAGAACATTGCTGACCACGACATAACTTTCGTCGCGCAGTTTGATTTTTTCCGCCACCGACTTCGGCACTACGAAATATTTCTCGTCGAATTTGACGATCGCCAGCCGGCCGTTGCTGAGCTGGTTCAACATGGCTTCGTTGACCAGGATTTTTTTGATTTTGGTGCCGTCGGTAAAGTTGTAGGTCAGCTCGGCGCCTTCGCGGCTCAACTGGCTGTGTTCGATCAATTGTTTTATCTGCGCGATAGCCGCTTTCTGGCGCGCTTCTTCATCGCGCTGGAAATTCAGCTGGCGATCGCGCTCGGCCTTTTCCTGCAGCGCCTGCTGCACGCTCAGCTTGGTTTCGTCGACGGTCTCAATCTTGTGTTTGCGCTGCTGCTTTTCCTGTTTCTTCTTATCTTTATTGGCCGTGCTAACCTTGCGCGAATCGACTAGCCCGGCCTTGAGCAATTGATCCTGTAATGAATTGACCATGAAATTCTCTCTGCTTTATCGGGTAGAATCGGGTGTAATCGGGTATAAATTGGATATTGATCAGTTAAGTGCAAGCCCCGAAACTCCTTTGAGTCAGGAATTCCTCCGGCTCATTGCTGAGATTGACGAGTTTAACGGCAAATGGGAAGCCCTTAACACATGTCGCCCGAGTGGCTACGCCCACTTCGCGAGATTGCCGCGATCGAAAGCATTGGATCGGCGCAAACGCCCATAAAGAAATGAGCTGTCACGTACTCAGCCAGTAATTTTCCGCGTAACCGCGCGGGTCAACATACGCATTTTTTGCGACAACGAAAAACGCTGGAAGTTGGTCTTTACCGCGCCGCTGGTAAACGCGGTGCGCTTCGAGTAATCGATCATCACATCGACGATCACCGGGCGTTTATCCGCCGCGATTGCGCGCGCCTGAGTTAGCGCTGCATTTAAGTCGGCATCGTTATCGATGCGCACATAAGCCGCGCCGGTGGCGATGGCGATGCCTTCGATATTCACCGTGCCCAGCGTAGTGCAGGGTTTGCGGCCGTAGGGGATTTGCTGCGCCTGCGCGATCTGCGCCAGCTCGCCATCGTGAAACACGAAATAAACGATGCCGAGTTGCAGCGAAACGGCGGTGACGATTTCCATGCACGTCATCATAAAGGCGCCGTCGCCGACGATCGCTACCACTTCGCGCTCGGGGTAGACCAGTTTGGCGCCCATCGCCGCCGGCACCGCGTAACCCATCGCATTGAAATCGGTCGGTAGAATTAATTTGCCGCCGCGATAGACCGGAAACAGTTCCGCTGTTAGATAGGTGTGATTGCCGTCGTCGACCGCGGCGATGGCGTCGTTCGGCAATTGGCGCCGCAACTCATCGAAGAAGCGCGCCGGATTTACCCTGCCCTGCGCATCGTGGCGATACCAACTCTGCCGATACTCGTCTTTATCCGCAGCGATGCGCGCCGCCACTTTATTTTCGATAATCGGCACGGCGCGCATTTCCAGCTCGGCGAGCAATAACTCGGCGCACAGCTTGGCATCGCCGGCGAGTTTAACGGCGGCCGGGTAGTTGGCATCGAATACGGCTGGATTGATATCGATGTGGATCAGATGCGCGGGCACTTTGACGCCGTAACTGCCGGTGGCGATTTCGCCGAAGCGCGCGCCGATGGCGAGCAGGCAATCGCAGTTCGCAAACGCATTTTGCGCGGCCGGCACCGCGGAATTACCGAAGCTGAAACCGGCGTGCAATGGATGATCGTGCGGAAAACTCGCCAGGCCCTGCAGCGTAGTCGCGACCGGCGCGCCGAGCCGCTCGGCAATTTTTATCAATACCTCGCTGGCGCCGCGCCCGCCCCAACCGACAAAAATGCCGGGATTGCGCGCCGCGAGTAATAGATCGGCGGCGCGCGTGATGCCGTGCGCATCGTCGCAGCGCGGCGGCATTGGCCGCAGCCAATTCGGTAAATGTTCGATCTCGCCGGGAAACAGCAATACATCGAGCGGCAATTCGACAAACACCGGCCCCGGTTCGCCGCTCAGCGCGATGCGCGCCGCTTCGAAAATGGTCGGCACCACATCGGCGTGGCGCATTACGCGATAGGCGGCTTTGGTCAGCGCCTTGGCGATTTGCAGCTGATCGATTTCGTGCAATTGATAGCGATGACCGGTGTCGTTGCGAATGCCGCCGGTGATAACGATCATCGGAATGCCGGCCAGCATCGCCTCGCCGATACCCGACGCGGCATGCGTGAGCCCCGAGGCCGGCACGATCGCCAGCGCGCCGATGGTCGAACCGTCGGCGACGCGGCTGACCGCATCGGCGGCGAACGAGCCGCACCCTTCGTGCGTCACCAGAATCGGCGTGATGATTGTGGAGTTATGCAGCTCGTCGTACAGCTCAGTGTTATGCACGCCGGGAATGCCGAAGGTCCATTTAACGCCGATCTGTTCGAGCGCGTAGGTCGCCAGCCAGGCGCCGGTTTTTTTCATGATCACTCCCCGACTTGGGATTTAGTTTTTAGAGTTTAGTAGTTGGCGGTTCGTAGCTCGAGATTCTTAGTAGTCGCAACGTTGGGTTGCCAACTACTAAAACCCAAAATCTAACTACGCGCTACGCCAGTAGTGCCCGCGCCGCACGTCGCGCCGAATAAATACAACCGCCGAGAAAAGTGCCTTCGAGCGCGCGTTTGCCGTTCATGCCGCCGCCGCCAAAACCGCTGGCCTCGCCGGCCGCGTACAGGCCTGCGATCGGCTGGCCGGAATTATCGAGCACGCGGCCGTTTAAATCGGTGACGATGCCGCCCAAACTTTTGCGGCTGATGATGCGCTCGTGAATCGCAATCAGCGGCCCGCATGTCGGCTCGAGAATCGGCACCAGGTTCGCGGTGCGCAGGCGATCGCCCTTCCATGCGCGCGCGGCAATGATATTGGCGATCTGCGGATCGGCGGGGTCGCGGCGCCGCACGGCATTATCGTAACTGGTAAGCGCATGTTCGACGTGTTCGAGTTTTATCGAAACGTTGCTCAACGTATTCATTTTTTCCACCAATTCGGGCAGGGAAGCGGCGACGACAAAATCGGCGCAGTGCTTCAGCAGCGTATCGACCAGCCAACGATTGCCGAGCAACATATCGCGCAAAAACGCCAACGGGCGGCGCTCGCGAATCGATGGATTGAGTTCGGCGCCGGATACCGCCAGCTCTTTCAGCGCGATCCGATAATTTAAAATTTGCCAGGACGTGCCGCCGGCGCGCGCGATCTGCGCAACCTGCGCGCTGGTATCGAGCCCGGTCAGCAGCGTTGGCTCGAAGCGCTGACCGTTGGCATCGAGCCACAGCGCACCGCGCGGCGGCACCAGCGATAGACCGTGTTGCGGTTTGCGCGGCGCCCAATGGCGCACGCCGGCCGCGTAATTCCACATGCGATCGAGCGGCGCGAGTTGGCCGCCGTGCTGCGCTACCGCTTTATGCAATCTGCCGTCGGCATAACGATGCGCGCCGTTCAATAATTCGCTCGGCGCATTGCCGCAGGCGGCCGGCCAATGCCTGCGCACCTGTTCGAGATCGCCGTTGATACCGCCGCTCGCGACCAATACTGCGCTGCCGTGAAATTCAAAATGTTCGCCGTTATCCTCGCGCACGCCGGCGCAACCGGTCACGCGTCCGTCAGCGATCAGCAAGCGCTCGACACGGTGCGAAAAGTGTAAGGTCAGCGCGTCGGATTGCGGCAGTTTATGCAATTGCTCGATCAAGCGATTGGCCAGTAGTTGGCCGGTGCCCCACACGATATGCCAGCGCGGTACGCTGTTGCCGTTGCGCTCCACCCATTGTGGCATCGGCAGAAAACCTACGCCTTGTTGCCGCAGCCACTCGTAGACATCGCGTCGACAATTTTCCACATAGGCCTGCGCCCAGCGATACGACCAGCCATCGGCCGCGGTTAATTCGCCGAAGCGCGTCCAGTCGGCGAATGCTAATTCCGGGCTGTCTTTGATGCCATGGCGGCGCTGGATCGGGGTATCGACGAACAATAAGCCGCCGAAACTTTCCTTGGCGAGGCCGCCGAAATTATTTTCGCTATCGCGATCGATCAACACCACGCGACGGCCGCCAGCGATCAGCTCGAGCGCGGCGACGATGCCGGCGATGCCGCCGCCGACGATAATAACGACGTCGGAATCACGCATGCGGCGCGCTGTCCCGATGGCGCTGCGCGAGCGTGTTGCAATGTTGATGGCGGTGCGGAATTGACATAGGGATTCTCGCGGTGGGCGACCGCTGGAATAATGCCCGTGGAAGGGGCATTATTCTGTCGGGTATCCGACATTAGAAACGCATGGCCGAATAATAAATGAAAGGGTCCGAAGGCATTCACGGTTACCGCGCGCTGTTGCTGACCGGCTATTGGTTTCGCACGATTTCCACGGCGTTGCAGGACTGGATAATCGCCAACGCCACATTGCGCAGACTCGCTGCCGACGAGCGGGTATTTGCGCGCGGCGCGCCGCCGTGTGGACTTTACGCCGTGGTTGAAGGCGCCATTCGCGCCACCGGCGTATCGCCGGCCGGCAAGGAAGCCTTACTGACCTTGATCGAAGCGCCGCACTGGTTCGGCGAAATCGCTTTGTTCGACGGCTTGCCGCGCACGCACGATACCATCGCGGTTGGGCCGACGGCGGTGGTGCATATCGCGCAGCCGGCCTTGGAGTCGCTGCTGCGCGAGCAACCGCAATACTGGCAGGCCTTCGGTCTATTACTGACGCACAAATTACGATTGTCGTTTCTGGTGCTCGAGGATACCGCGCTGTTGCCGGCGCCGGTGCGGTTGGCGCGGCGCCTGCTGATGATCGCCGAAGGTTATGGCGAGCGCGCCAGCAATGAGCGCCGCATCATCGCGCTGCAACAGGAACAGCTGGCGATGATGTTGTCGCTGTCGCGCCAGACCACCAATCAAATTTTGCAGGATCTCGGCGCGCAGGGCGTCGTGCGTCTGGCGCGCGGCGAAATCGAAATTCTCGATATCGATAAATTGCGCGCGGCCGGCACGGCGCTCGACTGAATCCCACCTCGTATGAATCCGGCTTAATGTCGGCTACCCGACAGTGCAAGTATTTGCGAATCGGTTACATTGCCACCAACGCTCAAATAATAAAATTGTCCGGCGGTTTACTCGACTACATTTAATAGCGGCTAGTTGGCAGCGACTCATTGGGCTGCCAGCGCAGCGGGCAACAATTTATCGGACCTCCGATCCGTTGGATAAATGCCACATTGAATACATTGTTTGCTGAATAAATGGTTTGCCGAATAGATAGTTTGTTAAACACCCAGTTAGGGAACCTCTGATTAAGTCCCCTCTCCCTGCGGGAGAGGGTTAGGGTGAGGGCAGAATTACGCGCGACTCTGTATTACTAAGAGAAGCCCTCACCCCCCAGCCCCTCTCCCGCAGGGAGAGGGGAGCTATCACTTAATCAGAGGCTCCTTAGTTAGATAAACAGCTCGTCCGATACATTGTTCTTTAGATAAGAGCTCATCAGACGTAGCTCATCGGAACAATAGGCAGTCGATGGAGAATTCATGAAGCGTATTCTGTTTGCGCTGGTCGTTCCGATTCTTGCTTTGGCGGCCGCGACAGCGCATGCCGCCGACGGCAAAGCGCTATTCACCACCTGCCAGGCCTGTCACGGCTCCATGGGTGAAGGTAATCGCCAGCTCGGCGCGCCGAATATCGGCGGTATGGATGCGTGGTCGGTCGAGCGCCAACTGAATAATTTCGCGAACGGTTTGCGCGGCACGGCGAGCGGCGATGGTTATGGCGCACAGATGCATGTCGCGGTGACCGTGCTGGCCACGCCGGCGGATCGCAGCGCGGTCGCGACGTATATCGCGAGCCTGCCGCGCAAGGTGCCGCCCGCCAATGTAAAAGGCGATCTCGGCAACGGCAGCAATTACTACAATGCGGTTTGCAGCGCCTGCCACAACGCCACTGGTTTCGGTAATCAAGCGATGAATGTGCCGCGCCTAGCCGGCATCGATATCGTCTATCTAACGCGTCAATTCGCCGCGTTCCGCGCCGGCACGCGCGGCTATCACAAGGACGATAAGCTGGGTCGGCAAATGCACGCCGCCACCGGTATGTTGCCGGATGCAAAAACCGAACAGGATGTCTTCGCGTATATCGCCAGCTTAAAACCCTGATGACCAATTCCTGATGACCAAGCGGCTGCGCAATTATTGTCTGGTTATCGCTGGCGTATTGTTCGGCGCTAGCGCTGCGGTTGCCGAAATTACGCTATCGGCGCTATGCCCGGCCAGTTTCGAGTTGCGCGAAGGGCATTGCCGCTTGAATACGCCGTATCAGCAATATCCCTCGCTGCAACAGGCCGGTGTCGGCGGTTTAAAAACCGGTCTGCCGCCGATTCGCGATGGCTTCACCGCGCGACAGATCGATCTCGGCCGCTATTTATTTTTCGATCCGGTGTTGTCCGCCAACGGCACCGTGGCCTGCGCCAGCTGCCACAATCCGGATAAAGGTTTTGCCGATGGTCGCGCGCGCAGTATCGGCCTCGACGGCACCGAGATCGCGCGCAACGCGCCGAGTTTGTGGAATGTCGGTTTTCTCGGCCGCTTCTTTTGGGACGGTCGCGCGCATTCGCTGGAAGAACAGTTACACGGGCCGTTATACGATGCGCACGAAATGGGTACTACGCCGCAGCGCCTGGCTGCAACGCTGAATGGCATCGCAACTTACCGGCGTTTGTTCAGCGAAGCGTTTCCCGACGCTAAAAATATCAGCAACGAGAATATCTATACCGCATTGTCGGCATTCGAGGCGTCGCTGATCTCGCTGAATAGCCGCTACGATTTATACGCGCAGGGCATACCCGACGCGTTGTCGCCCCACGAACTCGAAGGCATGAATGTATTTCGCTCGTTCGTCGCGCGCTGTGGCGAATGCCACACGCCGCCGCTATTCACCAATCAACAGATCGCGGTATTGGGCACGCCCGAGCCGGCGGGCAGAGCATTCGACGCGGGCGCCGAAAAAGTCACGGGCGAGCCGACGCTGCGCGGCGGTTTCAAAGTGCCGAGCTTGCGCAATGTCGTGTTGACCGCGCCGTACAATCATTCGGGACGCTTCGCCGACTTGCACGAAGCGGTGACGTTCTATACTCAAGGGCGCGGCCACGCCGTGCCGCCGGGCGAAAAGTTAACGATCCACTGGCATATCTGGGAGCCGAATTTGAGCGCGCGCGAAATCGATCGGCTGGTGGATTTTCTGGGCACGCTGACCGACGAGTCGTTCAAGCCGGAGCGGCCGCGCGCATTGCCATCGGGATTACCCGTGCCCGGTTGATATAAACATCTGATGAAAGCGTTGATAAAGCGGCGGATGGTTGTAAAACAAATAGCAGCAAAGCAAGTAGTTGTTAAAAAGTAGAGATGTTAAGAGGTGTTTAACCGAATAACGCACAGAACTTTGGCAGGAGCGGCCGCACAGGTCCTTGCAGGGACATGAGCGCGCATGGATGCGCGCGCCCGAGCCTAACATGGATGTTTGTCGTTGGCGTTCCCAGCAAGGACCTGTGCCGCCGTTCCCACTGCGGCCATCGCACCGATTCCATGCGATCGACATTTTATTGTGTTAGATGCTCGAAGAAATAAACGACTGCCAATAAATCGGTAGCCTTTAATAAAGAAACATCGGGAGGACATGATTATGAGCGCGAAAGGTTTATTGGTTGGAGTCGTCGCCGTGGTATTGGCGGCCGGCGGCGGTTATTACGCGGCGCGGCAGCGGCCCGGTGCCAGCGTGCCGACGCAGGCAGCCTCGGCCGCTTCGACATTGGCCGCCGCGCGCGGCGCGGCGAGCGGCAATGTCGGCGCATCGTTGTTGCAGAAGAGCGGCGGCAACATCCTCGTCGTCAAAGACGGCGAATTGATTCAGGATGCGGTGAAAAAAGCGCAGCCCGGCGACACCATTCAAATCATGCCCGGCACCTATCGCGAAACCGTATTCATCGATAAGGACAATATCGCGTTGATCGGCGTCATTCGCGGCGGCGATTGGCCGATCATGGATGGCGAAAGCAAGCGCAACGATGCCGTGCTGTATTCCGGCGACGGCGTGCGCATCGAAAATCTGAAAATTATTAAGTACAAAGGCAACGCCATCATGGGTCAGGCCGGTAGCAATTTTGTTATCCGCCACAACTGGATCGCCGATACCGGCGTGTACGGCATCTTTCCCGAGCTGGGCAAAAACGGTCTGATCGAATACAACGTGTTGACCGGCATCGAGGACGCGGCGATCTATGTCGGCATGTCCGATAACGTGCATGTCGCGCACAACGAAGTGTTCGGCAATGTCGCCGGCATCGAAATCGAAAACACGCGCCACGCCATCGTCGAAAATAATATGGTGTACGACAACGCCGGCGGCATTCTCACCTTCATCACGCCGGGCCTGCCGATCAAAACCACGTTCGACGTCATCATTCGCAACAACTTCGTGGTCGGCAACAATCACAAAAACTTCGGCGCGGTCGGCTCGATCGTGTCCGGCGTGCCATCCGGCAGCGGCGTTATCATCATGGCGGCCGACGATGTCATCGTTGAAAACAACGTCATCCGCGACAACAAAAATGCCGGCGTGATCATTGTCGATCATAAAAGCTTCGCCAATATCACGCTCGACCCGGAAGCCGACCCGAATCCCGACCGCATACAAATTCTGCGTAATTTCTACGCCAACAACGGCTACGAGCCGATCGCCGAAGTAAAAGCGCTGATGCTTGCCGCACTCACCAAGCAAGGGCCCGATGTGGTCGCGGCCGGCGGTGGCAGCGGCAGTTGCGCACTCGACAAAGACAGCTTTAAAAATCTGGGCATCGGCAGCTGGGCAGTATGCGAGCGCACCACCACCGCCGATATCGCGACCTATCTGCTCGATAAACCGGTCGAGCGCGCCAGCACCAATCCGCAGGACAAAGGCAAAATGCTCTACGCGGGCATTTGCGCCGGCTGCCACGCCTACAATGTGCGCATGATCGGACCGCCCACCCAAGTCATTCAGGCCTTGTACGCCGACGATCCGCAAGGCATTGCCGACTACATCGAAAAACCGGTCAAGAAGCGCGACGATTTTCCGGCGATGCCGCCGCAGAGTCATTTGAGCCCGGAGATGCGCCTGGCGGTCGCCCAATATTTGCTGACGCTGAATAAGACCGCGCCGGCAGCGGCGCCTGCGAATTAAAACTTGTGCGTTAGCGATAACAACATTTAAAAGTGTGTGCCTCGAACGGAGAATTATTATGACATCGAGAAAAACCATCCTACGTTGTCTCGCGGCGGCCGTCGCTTCGGCCAGCGCCGCGACGGCGCTGTCGTCCTACGCCGAAACCATCGAGACAGTCATCGTTACATCGCAGGCGCGCGATCAAACCGTACAGGAAGTACCTATCGCGATGCAGGTTGTGACAATAGATCAAATCAACAATCTGGCTGCAATCAATCTTTCGGATATAAATGGCTACATCCCTGGTTTTAAGGTTGATGCGACGCAGCCGACGCAGGCCAACTACGCATTGCGCGGCGTCGGTACCACGGAGTTTGGTATTGGTACCGATGCACCGGTCGGCGTCTATGTCGATGGCGCGTACACCGGTAAAACCGGCGGTGCGCTGCTGAACTTTAACGACGTGCAACGCATTGAAGTATTGAAAGGCCCGCAGGGCACGTTGTTCGGCCGCAACAGCGCGGCTGGTGCAATTGCGATTTATTCGAATCAACCGACCCGCGAAACTACTGCGAACGGTTTGGTGCGGGTCGGCTCTTACGATACTCGCTATTTTGAAGGTGTGGCGAATACGCCGCTAACCGATAATATCGCAGCGCGCGTTTCGTTCGTTAACAATCGCAGCGACGGTTGGGTAACCAATCGCACTAATGACAAGAAAATGGGCGGCGATAACGACTGGGGCACACGGCTGGCGTTCAAATGGACCGGCGCCGACAGTACCGAAGCGATTTTCCGCTGGGAGCACGAGGACCTCGACCAACATGCCAGGCCGACATTTGGCCTCATAAAAGTTCCCGACGGTACGCCGGCACCGGTACCGCCGCAGGCGAGCGATTTTGTAAATCCATTCCACTCCCCGCTGCAAAACGATGCGCCCGATCGCGAAAGCCGCAAATTCGATGGCCTGTCGCTGCACTTCGATACGCCGATTACTGATTTAACGTTTAATTCGACGACTTCGTATCGACATTTTAAATCCTACAATCGTCAGGACAATGACGGCACCGAGAATTTGGCGACTTATCTGGATACCGCCAATGACGAGACGGACACCAGTTGGGAGCAGGAGTTCAGGCTTAGCGGCGAAAGTGATTTGCTCGATTGGGTGTCGGGTTTGAGCTTTTATTACTCCGATGCAACACAGACCAGCGATGTGGTGACTTATACCAACTCCATCGATACTCTGGTTGCGAACACTGCGGGTGTTGCGTTTGCGAAGCCGTTTTCGTTGGCTAACCAATTTGGTTTTACCGGCGATCTTTACGGCAACACCTGGCAGGAGTCGATGCACAATAAAAACACCACCAAAGCGGGTGCTGCGTATGGCGATGTGATTTGGCATTTGACGCCGGAGGTTAATCTCACAACCGGTTTGCGTTGGAGCAAAGAAAGTAAGAGGGCTAAATGGGACACGCCTCCGCGACTTGCGCCGGCGCTCGATCCGCTGGCTAACGAGCTGCAGGCGGCCAGTGAGACGCTGAACTCAATTGCAGCTGGTCTCGGCGATCCGTTGGTCACTAAGAATCTTATTTTCCCTGATGCAGCCAGATTTGCAGCAGCGGGCGCTTCCGACTCAAAAAGTTGGGTCGATATGAGCCCACGCGCTGTTTTGGATTATCGTATTTCAGCGGATTCGATGGTGTTTCTATCGGCATCGCGCGGTTATCAGGCAGGCGGATTCGATATATTTAATCCCTACGGTACATTCGATCCCGAGCATATGACCAACTATGAAATCGGCACCAAAAACTATTTCCCCGAGAGCGGACTCACCGTTAACGCATCGGTGTTTTATTATAAATTCACCGGTTTGCAAAGCATCTCGTTGGTGCAAGGCAGCGGCGTAGTCGCTTCGTACGAGGTCGACAATAGCGATCAGAAGGCATTGGGCATGGATCTGGATATCGCGTATCAGCTAACCGATAGAATACGGTTATTCAGCGGTATGGAAGCGCTCAACCAGCAATACTCCAAAAAATCCTTTACCAGTCACATCAAGACCGATGCAAATGGCGACCCTCTGGTCTACAGCTTGAAGAATGAGCCCGTCGGCACGCCGATACTTACCGTAATGGCTGGCGTGAATGCCGACTGGGATATGTTCGGCGGTATAGGGCAGCTCACGTTGCAAGGCACTCATACATCAGAGCAGCGCTGTAACGACCAGCTTCGCGAGGAGTTTGGCTGTCTCGATAGCGGCCCCGTGAAAAGTCAGGAGGCACAAAATCGCGTCGATTTACGCCTCGGCTGGGACACCGCGGATAAGCGTTATGGCACCGCGTTGGTCGTGAACAATGTCTTCGATCAACGTTATATATCGGTGGCTCCCGGCGGCCAAACGACATGGAATCTCGGCACGCCATACGTTTCGATCACGCCGCCGCGCTTTGTCGGTTTGGAGTTTAAAGCGGCGTATAACTAAGAGTGGACAGGTTCTAGCACCGTAGGGTGGATCATTCGATCCGCCTTTCGCGCGGTTTGGCAAAACCGAACGGCGGGTCGAATGACCCGCCCTACACAATCGGCGCGCGGTGGTTCGGTCAATCGAGTGCGACAATCTATTTTTCAGCAACGCAAGGGTGGATCATTCGATCCGCCTTTCGCACGGTTTGGTAAAGCCGAACGGCGGGTCGAATGACCCGCCCTACACAATCGTCGCGCGGCGGTTCGGTCAATCGAGTGTGGCAATATATTTTTCAGCAACGTAGGGTGGATCATTCGATCCACCTTTCGCACGGTTTGGTAAAGCCGAACGGCGGGTCGAATGATCCACCCTACGAAGTTGTCGATAAAACGCAACTCAAACAGCCAACCATTGTTCGACCAAGCGCGGCACACCGACCGTGGCTTTTTCTTTCAGCCAAACAAAGTCATCGCGCGGCGGCTCGGTTAAATCCAGCGTGACGATATATTTTTGCGCATCCGGTTTTACGAACTGCAATAACGACGCCGCCGGATACACCGCCAGCGATGTACCCACCACCAGAAATATATCGGCCTCGGCGGTCAGCGCCAACGCCTTGTCGAACATCGGCACCGCTTCGCCGAACCACACCACGTGCGGGCGCAACTGGCTGCCCAGTTCGCATACATCGCCCCAGCGAATATCGTTGCCCCGCGTATCGTAAAGCAGCGCTTCGTTGGCGGAACTGCGCGCCTGCATAATCTCGCCGTGCAGATGCAACACCTGCTGCGAGCCGGCGCGTTCGTGCAGATCGTCGATATTCTGCGTGATGACGTGCACGTTGGCGGCAGTCTGCAATTCCGCGAGCGCGCGATGCGCCGCGTTCGGTTGCGCCGCTACGACGCCGCGGCGGCGCTGATTATAAAATTCCAATACCAAGTGCGGATCGCGCCGCCATGCCTCGGGGGTGGCCACATCCTCGATACGATGCTCCTCCCACAAACCATCGCTGGCGCGAAAGGTTTTTAAGCCGCTCTCCGCGCTGATACCGGCGCCGGTAAAAATTACTATTTTCTTCATAGAGCCATGTTTTTCGTAAATGGTTACATATAAGAGATGGTGATAGAGACATACTAATGCGCCGTATAGAGACGGCCAAGCGCTTTAATCTCGGCAATATGTACAAAATTTCACTGGCTCGATAGCCAGATCGTAAATATTATGCGTTACACATAACGTATATTGGCAATTAACAGTAAACGATCGCGCCATCACAGGAAGAACCAGCAATGACAGCATGTCCGCACCTCAATCTCGCCAGCCCCGATACGTATACCAGCGGCGTGCCGTTTTCCGAGTTCGCAGCATTGCGGCGCGAGCAGCCGATCTCGTGGCAGGTCGATCCCGATAACGGCGTCGGTTACTGGGCGATTACCAAGCGCGAGCATTTGGATTTTATCTCTAAATCACCGGAAATTTTTTCGTCGGCGGTGCGCTCGTGTTTTTACGCCGAGCGCGACGAAGCGCAATTGGTGATGATGCGCAATCTGCTGATTAATATGGACCCGCCCGATCACGTTAAATATCGGCGCATCGTCCGCAATGCCTTTACGCCGAAGGTAGTCGATTCGTACGAGCAGCGTTTTCGCGAAATTGCCAAGGGCATTATCGATCGCGTGATAACTAAAGGCAGTTGCGAATTCGTCGCCGAGGTGGCCGCCGAATTGCCGTTGATTGCGATCTGCGAATTAATGGGCATTCCGCTTGAGGATCGCCACGCTTTCTTCGAGTGGACCAACACGATGATCGGCAGCGACGATCCCGAACTGGCGGTGTCGCGCGAAGAAAGTATGGCGGCGCATTTCAATGTCTTTCAATACGGGCGCAAACTGGCTGAATTGCATCGGCAGTCGCCGCGCAACGACATTGTCGGCACATTGCTGGATGGCACCGTGCAGGACGAGCATCTCACCGATCTGGAATTCTGTAATTTCTTTCTGCTGTTGATCGTCGCCGGCAACGAGACCACGCGCACCGTCACCACGCACGGCATGCGGCTATTGCTGGAAAACCCCGAGCAATATCGCAAATTGCAGGCGAATCCGGCCTTGGTGGAAACCGCTGTCGAGGAATTTCTACGCTACCATCCGGCGGTTATCCAATTTCGCCGCACGGCGCTGCGCGATGTCGAATTGGACGGTGTGACGATTAAGGCAGGCGACAAAGTCGTGATGTTTTATCCGTCGGTGAATCGCGACGAAGATGTTTTTGCGCAGCCGGATATTTTCGATATCGAGCGCACCGATATTAAAAACGAACACCGCGCCTTCGGCGTCGGCGAGCATTTTTGCCTGGGCTCGCATTTGGCACGCTTGGAATTGCGCGTTATTTTCGACGAAATCGTTGCGCGCATTCACAACCCGCGTCTCGACGGCGAAGTGCGCTGGATGCGCAGCAATTTAATCAGCGGCGTTAAATCGATGCCTATCGCCTTTCAGGCGAGTAGTTAGTAGTTAGTTCTTGGTTGTTAGTTAAAGACTTCGAAGCAGCGCAGTATGGGGTTAGTCCCCGATCAGTGCGACCGATTAGCGGCACCGATCAGGTCGCTAGCCCAGCAGCTGTTGTTCGTTGGCGAAGTGCGTGACGGTGCGGTGATCGGTTGCTCTTTTCAGAACCTTGAAAGCAAGCGTGTTAGTGTGCTGCGACCTTAGAGTCCGACCAAATGGAAAGAAGCCAACTGGAAGGCAGCACCGTAAAAGCTATTCCAAAGAGGTTCTGAAAAGAGTAACCGGTCGGCGCGCCCACCAAAGAATGAGTTACTCCGCCGTAGCCGAACGCTAATCCTTCCACCACGGATAAAACGGCGGCATATCTTCGCTGACCTTTGCTGTGAATTCGGGTTGGCGCTTTTCCAGAAATGCCGCCACACCCTCCTTGCCATCGTGCTGACTGGTATAAAAAACCCCCAGCGACTCGATTTTATGCGCCTCCAGCGGATGGCTTTGCGCGGCATTGCGATACAGCATCTGCCGCGTCAGCGCGACCGCGACCGGCGAGCGATTGTCGACGATGCGATGCGCCAGCTTATACGCTTCGGCTAACAGATCTTCAGGCGCGTAAACCGCTTTAACCAGGCCGCCGCGCTGCGCCTCGTGCGCATCGATAATATCGGCGCAATAAGTCCATTCCAACGCCTGCGAAATACCGACGATACGCGGCAAAAACCAGCTCGAGCAGGCTTCCGGCACGATGCCGATTTTGCCGAACACAAAACCGATGCGCGCCTTATCCGAGGCCAGGCGAAAATCCATCGCCAGCGTCATCGTCGCGCCGATCCCGACCGCCGCGCCGTTGATCGCCGCGATCACCGGTTTGCTGCAATTAAAAATCGCCAGCGTCACGCGCCCGCCGGTATCGCGCACGCCCTCGACAATCGCCGGGTCGTCGAGACGCTCGTGCATATCCACAAGCGTTGGCTGCAATGTTTCGTTCAGGCCGAATACATTGCCCGTAGCCGACAAATCCATGCCGGCACAAAAGGCGCGGCCGGCGCCGGTCACGACGACGGCTTTAACTTCGTCCTCGCGATCGGCGCGCTGAAATGCATCGACCAACTCGTTGGCCATCGTCACGGTGAAGGCATTCATCTGCTCGGGACGATTAAGCGTCAGCGTTAGAATGTTGTCGGTTACCCGGTAATCGAGAGTTCGATAGTCGAGCGTCTGATAATCGGTGGTGCGCTGCATGGCAAAAGCCTCTCAGAATTTATGGTGGGCGGGAACCTTGGCGCGTTTGCCGGAGGATTCGCGCGTTTTATCGCGCAGCGGCGCGATCAAATATTCCAAACCATTAGTCTTTAGCTCCAAAGCCAGGCCCAGTAACATGCCGAGTTGACCCGGCGGAAAACCCTTTTGCGCAAACCACAATAAATACGCTTCGGGTAGATCGATCAATACCCTGCCCTGATATTTTCCGAACGGCATCGGCATGGTCGCCAATTTTTTAAGATCTTCTTTTTCAAACATGGTTGCGCGCTTTGGGCCGTGGTAAGGAAATAACAGTTATAGAAATAATAGCCATGGAAATAATGGATAAGGAACGGGTGTGGCATTGCTTGCGCGGAACGAATCAAGAAAGCGCGCGCCGGCTGAATTCTACGGACTCGCGGTGCGTTGAGCGAGGGGCAATGTTCGCCGGGAAAAAGTTTTCAGGAAACGGCTTTTTAGGAAAATGCTCCCCGGGATTTGCGGGCAATAAAAAAGGGTGGCATTGGCCACCCTTTAGCGCTGTCTGGAAGAGGCGGCGATCAGCTGCCTACTTTTGCCGAAACCATCGTGGACAACGGGCTCTTCAAGCCGTTCGAGTCGATCGCGGAGATCGAAAAATAGTAAGTGCCGGCTGGCAATTGGGTGATAACCGAGCTATTGATCGAACCGCCGGTGACGGGAATAACCTTATCGTTGGCGGTGGAGGCGCTATTGTCGGGCGCATAATAGACTTCATAACCCTGCAGCTCGCTCAAGGCCAGCGGTTGACCGTTCTCTCGAGTAGTCGGAATGGTCCAGCTTAATTTTACGCTGTATGAAGTTGGTGCCGGCGCCGGCGCCGGTGCTGCCTGAGTAGTGGTTAACGTAAACATCTGGCACTCTCTGGCGGTACTGGCAGTGGCCGGTGCGCCAAAGAATGCAGCGGTGCATGGGCCGCTGGCGGTAGTTTTTGCGATCCAGCTTTTGCCGCTGCCAAAACGCACCCGCTGCGTGCCTTTGACGGTGAACGCGGCGTTTTCAGCGGCGATTTTAACCCAGGTGGTTGTTACTGTTGAGGTTGCTGCATTGACGGTGCCGCCGATGGTAGCTGCCAATAAGCCAATGCTAAGAATCGTTGATTTGCGCATGATCAAATCCTCTCTGTTAATCCAACCTGTCGGCTGCGTGAAAAGTGACGGACAGATTTTTGCCCTGCCGACAAATTAGCTAAGAGCGCCGAATGCCGATATAGGTAAAGGCCGCGTTTGTGACGGGCGTCAAAAGAAGAGTTTTTAGCGGCAAATGACCGCTGCTGTTACGGAATGGCAGAGCTTTGCGGATACTACGTATATTTTGAGGCAGCTAGTTTTGCGGGTGGTTTGGCCAGTATTTTTTATGCAAAAAAGCCGGCAAAACCAGTATAAAACGCGTAGTCTCCGGTTTTCACGGGTTCGCCGCGCGCAATATTTCGGGATTAATTTCCACGGTGCGCGCGCCGTCGTTTAGCCATATTTGGTTGTCCTGCACTGTGCATTGCAATTGCATGTTGCGTTCGACTAACGATGCCAGCTCATCGGTAGTGGCTTTCGGCAGATTGATGACGCTGAGATGATCGAAGCGTGCAAGTTTATCGGCGTTCTGTTGCCACCACATATCGGCGGTGCGGCCGCCGTAGAGATAAATAAAAACTTGCGGCGACCGGCTGCAGGCTTTGCGGATACGTTTCTCGTCGGGCAGGCCGACGTTGATCCACAGTTCGATTTCTTCGGATAAATTTTTCTGCCACAGATCGGGCTCGTCCTCCGCGCTCAAGCCCTTGGTGAACAGCAGGCGTTCGTGCGCGTGTGCGATGAATGCCAGCACGCGTACCATCATGCGTTCGTCGGTTTCCGACGGGTGCCGCGCGATGGTCAGATTGTGATCGCCGTAATAGCCGCGATCGGTGTCGGCGATATTTAGTTGAATTTTGAAGATGGTTGCATTGAGAGCCATTGGCCAAAAAATCCTAAAAACGACAGCGGCCCATATTCTAGAGGCTTTCGGCTTTATATGTAGTTTTTTCGAATAGGTACATTGGCATGATTGAGGGTATTTTTTAAAGATTAAAACAGTGGGCTTTGTGCCGAAGCGGGATGCAGGGGGTGTCTTTTGCGAGGCTTGGCGGCAAGCATTCAAGTGGTTCGGTGCTATCGGCTTAGGAGAGTTTGTCGGGTTCACGGATAAATTACGCTCGCAGTTTCGATGAGTACTCCTTCATGCCTCGCAAAAGACACCCCCTACACCCCGCCGTCAAGTTCATGCCGAGTTTCAATATTTGTGGCTCGATCGATTTTAAAAAATGTAAATCCGCACGGAGCTTAATGAGATGCGATAGCGTCGGACTTTGCAGTTTGTAGGGTGTGTCATTCGACACACCATTCGGCAATACCGAGTCACGCGCAACGGCGCATCGAATGATGCGCCCTGAAACTATGTGCCGAAGCGGGGTGCAGGGGGTATCTTTTGCGAGGCTCAGTGGCAAGCGTTCAAGTGACACGGTGCCATCGATCTAGAAGAGCTTGTCGGCTTCACGGATTAATCTGTTTCGCAGCTTCGATGAGTACTCCTTCATGCCTCGCAAAAGACACCCCCTACACCCCGCCACCAAGCTCATACCGAGCCTCGATATCGTGGCTCAATCGGCTTTTTAAAAGCACAAATTCAACAAATCAACTTATCTGTGCGTAAAATAATTAGAGCCGGATTGCAATCGCGGCCGCGTTTGCGGAGACTCTGAACAATAACGGAGTTTGTGCAAACGGAATTTTATTTTTCTTCTGCTCATCGGGACGCCAGCATTTTCTTCCAGCCAACTTCTTGGAGGTTTAGCCATGCTTCACGGTGATATATCCAGCAGCAAAGACACCGTCGGCGTAGCCGTCGTCAATTACAAAATGCCGCGCCTGCATACCAAGGCGGAAGTACTCGACAACGCGCGCAAAATCGCCGACATGCTGGTCGGCATGAAAAGCGGTCTGCCGGGCATGGACCTGGTGATTTTTCCCGAGTACAGCACGCACGGTATCATGTACGACAGCCAGGAAATGTACGACACCGCCGTCACTATTCCCGGCGAGGAAACGGCAATTTTCTCGGCGGCTTGCCGCAAAGCGAAAGTGTGGGGCGTATTTTCGCTGACCGGCGAGCGCCACGAGCAGCATCCGCACAAAGTGCCCTACAACACGTTGATACTGATTAACGATCAGGGCGATATCGTCCAAAAATATCGCAAAATAATGCCGTGGACACCGATCGAAGGTTGGTATCCCGGCGACAGCACGTATGTTTCCGACGGGCCGAAAGGTCTGAAAATCAGTTTGATTATTTGCGACGACGGCAACTACCCGGAAATCTGGCGCGATTGCGCGATGAAGGGCGCCGAATTAATTGTGCGTTGCCAGGGTTATATGTATCCGGCCAAGGATCAACAGGTACTGATGGCGAAGGCGATGGCGTGGGCGAATAATGTTTACGTCGCGGTGGCGAACGCGGCCGGCTTCGACGGTGTGTATTCGTATTTCGGCCACTCGGCGATCATCGGTTGCGATGGCCGCACGTTGGGCGAGTGCGGCGAGGAGGATTACGGTATTCAGTATGCGGCGTTATCGAAATCGCTGATCCGCGATATGCGCAGGAATGGCCAATCGGAAAATCATTTGTTTAAACTGTTGCATCGCGGCTACACCGGAAAAATTAATTCCGGCGAGGATGCGCGCGGCGTGGCGGCTTGTCCGTTCGATTTTTATAAAAACTGGGTGACCGATCCGGAAACGACCCGCGCGCAAGTCGAGGAATTGACGAGGCCGATGGTCGGCACTTCGGAGTGTCCGATCGAGGGAATTCCGAATAAACCTTCTTGATGACTTTGTTAACTGCTGAATGTGGTTGGAGTTGGTGCCAAGGGAGCGATGTCGGGGGCTCTTTTTCGGGATTCCGTGTATAGCTCCATGCCGTGCTGTCTTCAAAGCAGTTTCTACTGCCGGGTCGACTTTGTCGATTCGCGCGCAGTGCTCGATTGTTTCGGCTTTCTTATCCCGAAAAACAACCCCCCACACCGTTCCCGTCATGTGCAAACCGGGATTCTTTGTCAGTGGCTCTTGCCAAAAAATAAAAATCCGCCCGTAACCTTTCTTAATTGTAGGGTGTGTCATTCGACACACCATTCGGCAATACGGAATAGCGCAATGGGATAATTGATGCTCTAGTTAACAGGGAAAATCAGGGACAGACTGCCCACGATCTCTTTTTGCTTTTCGCTGGACAGTAAGCGGCCGTACGGTTAATTTACGTGACAACCAGGGAAAGTTACCCAAACCCAGTGCTGGTTCGACTTCCAGACTAAAAATAATGACCATAAAAGTGGACTACATCAATCGACGCACCTCTTTTAATTTTTAAATGCGGACGCGTCTGCATACTAATTTAGTGATGAATTTAGCGCGAAGGGATCATCGTATGCGAATCAATAGAGTTATATTTCTGCTCACTGCTTTACTCTTCATCTCAATGGACTCGATCGCCAATCCATTTGATGACTACAAAAAAAGTATCGACTATAGCTGCAATGTTGACGCCGACTGCACAGTAAAAGATGTCGGAAACTGCTGCGGTAAATATCCTGAGTGCGTCAATTCAAATGCGAAAGTAAGTCGAGAGACCGTTAATGCTGCATGTCGTGAAGGTCAGCTAACATCCGTTTGCGGCTTCGCAGATGTTAAGGCGTGTGAGTGTGTGCAAAATAGATGCGCTGCTTCGAGAAAATCAGGAGCACAAAATAACTGAGTTACAAAGCATGTCTAACAAGCAACGGGATTGCCGCACGCTGCGTGCGGGAAAGGAGGAGGTCAGGTCTTGCAATTTGCGCCTCTCACGGTAGGTGGGGTTTTTGCGCAAGCAAAAGGCAAGACCCGACTCTGGAAGTGCACTGGAGGTTTTCAAATGCGTCTTCTCCTTAACTAGCTAAGCAATTACACCAAGGAACCATGATGAAGGAAATTAAAGATTTTATATACCTTGATATGGAAAAGGTTAGCTCATTGTACAGCCAGCTATCAGGGGGTGTAGTTCAGTCTGTCGAGGCATCCTCAACCTCGAGTGAAAATAATAAAAATTTAAGAAGCTACGATTTCAAGATATTCAGGCATGACGCAGGCGGCACGGCATCGGAGTCTCAAGCACTAAAAGAAGTCCGCGTTAGTCATCACGATATCTACAACGAGCTCGAAAGCTACCTATTTGAAAGAGGATACACCGCTGAAATTGGAGTAGATGTTTCCAAGGAGGCGGTCGACTCAGGCGAAGCCACAAAAATATTTGAAAGTGCGCTATGTGTTAAAGTTAAAGGAAATGTTGTTCTGGAGGACTATGAGCGGATCACCAGAATTGCAGATAACCATGAAGATGTTGTTGGTTTTATAAATAACAGCATTACATCGAGCTTGCTGGAGTCTCCTGCGTTGCAAGAAGTTATGCTGAAAATTCACACCATGAAAGATAGCATAAATAAAATGAAAAATGGGGCTGAAAAAAACAATAAAAAGAAAGAGTTGAGAGATATTGAAGAAAATCTAGAATCGCTTTTAAGCGCTAAAAAGGTAGGCAGGGTTGACGATTGGATTATTGATGGCTTAAAGACATGGGTAAGAGTATTTCTTCCCGATGTTTTTAACGTTCGAGTATACCCATTTGAAGGTTCAGAAAATTTTCATGTTATGTCCAATGTAAAAAGAAAATTTTTTCTTGATGATAACACTGAGTCGGTCCACCATCTTTTTGGATCGAAACCGACAATCAAAGTTACTATGCTAGGAGTTATTACATCAATTCCGCAGAAAGAAGGTAGTTCATTTGAGCCAATGAAAGAGTTTGAACGTATAGATACGGGCGAAGGTAAAAATAAGGAAGAATCTTTCGAGAACGGTTTTCGTGGTGTTTTTCGCGGATTTGACGGCTTGGAGGAAATGATTAGAACCTGTAGGTATCCTCGAATAATGGTTCAGCCTATTGCAATTTATCGGGCCATCGAGCCTAACCCCGCATTGCAGCGAGCACGCATCTGAATTCATTGGCTGAGATTCATTGCCGGTGGCACTAACTAAAAAAATTAACATCACCGAAGTTGATCTTAAAAAGATCGAACACACCCAACTTGACGGCGCGGTGGTCGGTAGTTTTTTTCGGGATCCAGTAGACGCTCTTTACGAACGGTATTGCGGTGGAGGCTTCGTCAAAAGCGCGCAGAAACTACTTTGAGGGCAGCACGAAGTTGTTCGAGCCACGCGATCCCGAAAAAAAGCTACCGGCTGGCGCGCCCCGCCACCACTGATCCAGTAAGTGGAACCACGATCTCCCTAATGGCACACATTAACGAATCGCCTTGGCGATAAACTCGATCAGGGTATTCACTACCTGCCATGGCTCCGGTGTCTGCGCTTCGATATGCGGAAACCATACGCGCCCCGGCTCGCCGATTTCGGCGAGTGTGTTGTACATCGCGTGCAGCGCCATCGACAAACGCAACTCGGTCAACTCCACCGACAACTGCGGATATTGCGCCATCAACCACGCGCTCAACTGCGCATCGACCGGCGCCGAATACTTGGACGCTTCGGTCTGATAAATACGATTCTTCTCCAGGTTGAGATGCGCGAGCAATTTAATAAAGCGCCGCCCGCCTTTGCCCTGCTCGATCGCCAGCCGCGCCAGTGGCACCACGATCACCTCGACCATCTGCGGCAGCGTCGGTGCTTTTTTGCTGGCGCGCAAAACCTCCAGCATGGCTTGCCGCTCGACTGCCAGCGCCGGTAAACGCCGCTCCAGCAATCCCTTTAACACACCGTCGCGACCGCCAAAATGATAGTGCAGCACGCCCTGGCTGACGCCCGCCGCGGTATTGATGTCGCGCAGCGACACGACGTTGACGCCCTTGGTCGAAAATAACCGCTCGGCGGTATCGAGAATTTTGTCGCGCGTATCCTTCATTGCCGCCACTCACAGACTGTTGCCTGCCTTTTAACAAATCGCGTTGCGCCGCGCAAATCAAACGACACAATTTGAGCACTTGATGAAATTATTCGCGTGGCTTATTCTGCGTCCACTCGCAAGTCCCCGCATAAATATCATCCGGAGCAGTAGCCATGAAAGCCAAATATCCAACGCGCCCACGCCGCGGCCTGCTGCTCACTCCACTGTTGTTCGTGCTGGCGACGGCTTTGCTGGGCAGTTGTCGCGGCCAATCCGGCGACGATAAACACGCCGCGACGACTTCGACGGCTTCCGCTCCGGCGACGACGTTCAACGGCACCGTCAAAAGCAGCATTCGCGATTCCAAGCCCGATTTTCGCATGGATAACAAAGCGCCCGATAAAGCGCCGAACATCGTCGTGATCGTCGCCGACGATCTGGGTTTTTCCGATGTCGGTTCGTACGGCGCGGAAATTCATACGCCGAATATCGATAAGCTCGCGCAAAACGGTCTGCGCTACAACAACTTCACCGCCACCGCGATGTGCTCGCCGACGCGCGCCGCCTTGCTGACTGGCCTCAACCACCACTCGGCCGGGGTCGGCTGGGTCGCGGAGTGGGATTTTGGCTATCCCGGTTATCGCGGCGAGCTGGCGCCTAACGTTGTCACGCTGCCGCAAATTCTGCAGCAGCACGGCTACGCGACGCTGGCGACCGGCAAGTGGCATTTGACCAACGGCGAACATCGCTCGCGCAAGGGCCCGTTCGATTCGTGGCCGACGCAGAAGGGCTTCGATCGCTACTGGGGTTTTCTGGATGGCGAGTCCGATCAATTCGAACCGGCGACCATTATCAGCGGCAACGAAATCGTCGATATGCCGAAGGACCCCAATTATTATTTTCCGGATGACTTAACCAAGCACGCCGAGCAAATGGTGCGCGATCTACGCGCGGTCGATCAGCATAAACCGTTCTTCCTGTACTACACGCCGGGCGCCGTGCACGCGCCGCATCACACCAAGGAAGTCGATCGCAAACGCTACCTCGGTCAATACGCCGTGGGCTGGGATAAAATTCGCGAGCAGCGCCTGGCGCGCCAAAAAGAATTGGGTATCGCGCCGGCCAATACCGATTTAACGCCGCGCAATCCCCATGTCGAAGCGTGGGATTCGCTGACGCCCGATCAACAGAAAATGTATGCGCGCTTCGAAGAGAACTTTGCCGGCTTCGTCGATAATCTCGATCAGCAGGTCGGCGAGCTAATGACGTTCCTGCAGAACACTGGCGAATTGGATAACACCATTGTTATTTTCATGTCCGACAACGGCGCCAGCCCCGAGGGCGATGTCGAAGGTCAGGCCAACGGTTTAGCGTTCTTCCACTATCACAAAACCACGACTGCCGAAAATTTAAAACATTTCGACGATCTCGGTTCCGCCGATACGCACCCGCACTACCCGCTCGGCTGGGCGCAGGCCGGCAACACGCCCTTCAAGCACACCAAGCGCACCACGCACGGTGGCGGCGTGCGCGTGCCGTTCATCATCAGTTGGCCGGCCGGCATCGCCGCGAAAGGCGAAATCCGCAATCAATACCACCACGTCGACGACATCACGCCGACGCTGCTGGAATTGTTGAAAATCGAGCATCCCGATACCTATCGTGGCACGCCGGTAAAACCGATGGAGGGCATCAGCCTCGCGTACACGCTGAACGATGCGAAGGCGCCGTCGCGCAAACTCGAACAGTATTACGAGCTGGAGGCCAATCGCGGTTACTACGACAACGGTTGGAAGCTGGTCGCGTATCGCGAAGGTTCGCAGCATTACGACCAGGCGCCGTGGGAGCTATACGATCTCAGCAACGATTTTTCCGAGGCGCACAACCTGGCGGATAAATATCCCGACAAAGTCGCCGCGATGGATAAGAAATGGTGGGAGGCGGCAAAAAAATATCAGGTGCTGCCGCTGGTCGACCTCGGTTTGTTGGAGCGTCCGCAGTACTCGAAATTCAGCGTATTGCCACCGCCCAAACATGTCGAGATATTGCGCGATGCCGCCACCGTGCCGCAGTACCTCGCGCCGATATTGCCCGGCAATTCCTACACGATCACCGCCGCCGTAAAACGCGACAATGCCGAGCAGCAAGGCGTATTGGTCGCGCAGGGCGATCAATTTTCCGGCTATACGTTGTTCATCAAAAACAATCATCTGATTTACGAGCGCAATATCGGCAGCGATGTGATTCATATCGAATCGCCGGAAGCGCTACCGGCCGGTGCGGCTAATCTGCAATTCAAGTTCGAGAAAGTTTCGACTGGTGTTGCGGTCATGAAGGGATTGCTCAGCGAAGGTACTAATTTCAATCGTCTGCAGGTGCTTAAAGGTAAAGGCTCGTTGTGGGTCGATGGTAAAAAAGTAGCCGAAGCCGATATCGATCAACCGTTCTTCGTTGCGTGGGAAGGTTTGGATGTGGGCCGCGATACCGGTTCGCCGGTATCGACGTTGTACGCTGATAAATCGCCGTTCGAATTCGAGGGCAAGTTGGATAAGGTGATTTACGATTTGCAGTGATTTAACAACTGCTAGTCGGAGAGCGGCCCTGAGCCGCTCTTTTTATGCCTTGTCATTACGATAATAGCGCCTTGATCCCATTGGCTTAAGATTCCTTTGTCGGCAGCAGTTGACGAGCCAGGCAATTTGTTTAACACTGTTTAACAAATTAAACGGTTGCGGGGTGACGCCATGCTCGGTGTACGGCTAGATGATGATCTTGAGAAGCGCTTAACGGCTTTAGCGGAGCGTACCCATCATTCCAAGAGCCACCTCGCAAAAATAGCGTTGCGACGCTATATTGAGCTGGAAGAACAGAAGGATATCGCCGGCAAAGAGACGTTGGCGCGCTGGGAGAGCTATCAAGAAACGGGTGAAACAGTCAGTAACGATAGTGTGGTGGAGTGGTTGGATAGTTGGGGTGAGGATGCTGAGAAGCCATGCCCCATGAAATAGTCTGGTTACCTGCAGCGGTGCGCGATGTAATGCGACTCCGCGATTTCATTCGTACGAAAAACCCAGCAGCAGCGCGACGCGCGGCAATCCGTATTAAAGAAGCAATCGAAATTTTGACGAACAATCCCGCGGCAGGTCGGCCTGTTGAAGATCTTTTGCCGTTTCGCGATTTATTCATCGCATTTGGTGCGGGAAATTATGTGCTGCGATATCGTGAAGATGACACACGCATTGTGGTGGTGCGGATTTGGCACAGTCGCGAAGAACGCTAACCTATCGATCGATAAAATAAATTTTCCCCTGCTTCATCCGGCCAAGAACTGGGTTTTAATTGCGCTGAGATGTCTTGTACATCGGAAGTGTTGTGCGGGGTATCGGTTTCTTTAACGACCTTGTGATCGACTAGTTTTTCGTAGTGTAGGGATTGATTGACCAGATTAATGACAAACGCGCTTTTTAATTTGTCGTCGGCGTAGCTAAACGCGGTGGTCGTGGATGTCTCGTCCTTGATGCGGTAAATATCGTAATTGCCCGACGCTATGCCGAACTGCAAGTCGCCGCGGCTCTTCGCGTAGCTTGCCACCAACTTGGCGGTTTGCGTTTGCAGGACGGATAACCCTGTGCTCTTGGCGACGCCTTTTATTTTTGTATCTTGCGCTACCTGATAATCGATATGGCCGCTTTCGGTTATGGGTTTAGTCGCGGAGCCGTTATCAAAATCTCCGCTCATGCTGGCTTTAAAATCGGCCAGTCCGGATAGCACCGAGCGATCCTGGGCGTTCAGTGCCGAGATGGCGAGCGTATGGGCGGGTTGCTGTGCCGGTATGGAACCCGGTGCAGGATAAGACGAATGCAGCTGACTAAATGCATCCTTGAATTGGCCGAGCAATGCCGCGCCGCCATGCGCGCGCTGGTTAGCCGCGTCGAACTGATTGAGATATTGCTGCACGGCGGACTGCCGTTGCGTTGCGGAACCCCACAGTGCCGGCGTCGCTAGATTTACGTTTATCGATATGCTGCCGGCCTTGCTTTGCACGGCCAAACTTCGACGATTCGCGTCGACATGCAAATCGATGGAGCGCAGGCCGTTAAATTGCGGCACTTGGCGCACATTCAAATCGATACCGGACAACACCGTCGTATCGAAATTAACCAGTCCGGAAAAATCGATCTTGGGCGAGCCGCCGCTGATGCCTTGCAGCGCCGCATCGAGGCCCTTGGATAATTTAGCGATCGCCGCTTGTTCGGCGGCGCTCAATGTGCCCGAGGTATGTACATCGATACTCAAACTATCCGGAAGCGCCCGTCCGTCGCCGTCAAACGTAATCGAGATATCGACTTCCTTGCCGGATTTCGTATAAATTTTCAGGCTGATATTGTTTTGACTGATCTGCGCGCTTTGCAGCGCTTTGGCGCCGGTAGTAGCGCCGACGCTCGAAGGGTTCGATCGATACGACGCCACGGTTTGTTGAAAGTCGCGCTGCGTTGTTGCGAAGCGCCCCAACAATTGTGACCCCAAGCCATTCAGCAGCGACGATAAAAGGCCGGTCTTCGCATGCGCCGCCAAGTTGTTTTCCATTTGCTTACTGATGTCATCGGTGGGCGGCGCTGCCCATGCGAGACTATAGGGCGTTGCGAGATTGCTGTAGACATCGTCCGTAGTGGCAGTGCTGCCGAGCGTGACTTTGATGCCGGCCTGCGCTGTGGTTGTGGATGGCGATGCGGATGACGACAAAGCGCTTACGTTATCGCCGCTCGCCGCCACATTGCTCGTCGATAGATCGACAGCCGTGGCGGCGAGCGCAATGCTGGCAGTCCCGCCGGTGCTAACTCCAGATACAGTCATAAATACATCATCGACCATCAATACGTCATTGATATGCAGCGAGTGTGAACTCCACTCTGAGTATCGGCTGATGTAGTTGGAGCTTTAGCAGGCGCACGCTCTGCGCCAATTCGCTATCGATGTAAATCTTTATCGGCCTAAATCTTTCGTAGCAATAATTTTCCTTGTCGAAAAAATATGCTGCAGCTATTTGTTTGTTCCGCGCTTGGGTCGGCGCACCGCCCGCACCTTTCCGCTATTGCCGCCGCCGCAGTAAAAGCGCTCGGCGCCGTCGGCTTCGAGTCCCGATACTGTGATGCCCGCCGGCATTTCCAGACTTTCCATAACTTCTCCGCTGTCCGGATCGATATGGCGCAATTCGCTGGCGTCGTTTTCCCAGGTGGCGTGCCACAGTTCGCCATCGACCCAGGTCACGCCGGTGACGAAGCGATTGGATTCGATGGTGCGCAAAATCGCGCCGGTGTCGGGATCGATCTGATGAATTTTGCGCGCGCGATGCTGCCCTACCCACAGCGAGCCTTCGGCCCACGTTAGTCCCGAATCGCCACCGCCGCCCGGTGCCGGAATGGTCGCGAGCACGCGGCCGCTATGCGGATCGATTTTTTGAATGCGACTCTCGGCGATCTGAAATAAATGTTTGCCGTCGAACGCCGTGCCCGCGTGCGCGGCGACATCGAGCGAGCGCACTATTTCGCCGTTCGCCGGATCGAATGCGTGCAATTTTTCGCCGCTGGCGAACCATACTTGTTGGCCGTCGTAAGTAACGCCGGCCACGCTTTTGACATCCGCGAAGGGTCCAAACTCATCGACGATTTCGGCGGCTGATTTTTTCATGGCGTGCTCCTGATTCGCTGAGTGATGGCATGCATATTAATCGCTCGGTAGCATTGCCGAGAGTAACAAAGGCGTCGCGAAACCCGGCGCCGGCGGCATCAGCCAGCGGCGCGCGCGACCGCGACCGAACGCTTGCACCTTGCCTGCCTCGGCCAGCGCATCGAGCGCGCGTTGCACGCTGCGCTGGCTGGTGGCGAGCGCCAGTGCCAACGCCGAGCTCGACCACGCTTGACCATCGGTCAGCAGCGCCAGCACCGCCGCATATTTTTCCTCGACCGGGCGCGCCAGCACCACCACTTCTTTGGCGTTATGCGGCACCAATACAAAGCCCTGGCTGGTCGCAGCCACGCTCGCCAATGGCCGCAACATTTTGCGCAGCCGTCCGACCTCGACGCGCAGGCGCGCGCGATGCGATTCATCGATGTGCTTGGTGCGAAAGGCCTGCGCGATCAGCGTATGTCTCGCTACATCGGCGGGCCATGCCTCGGCCAATGCGCGCGCGATGGCGAATAACACCGGACGCTTCGCCAGCGACACAATGCTGTCGGTCTCGCGCACGGCATAGCGCGCCGCATCGATAACCAGGGCTTTCGACGCCAGTAACGCTTCGACTTCGCCGAGTAGCAGCGCTTGTTCCCGACCGCGTGTTATCGAGCGTGCCGCGGGCGTGTTCAATAACAGCGTCGCGTTTTCGACCTCCGCCGTCAGCGCAGGAATATCGGCGTGTGAGGCGGCGACTTTGGCGCGCGCGAGCGCCGTGCGCGCTGCAGCGGCGTGAATGCGCCGCATGGCAATGCCGGCCACCACCAACTCATGCGCGGCGCGCAATGCTGGCGGCAATGGTTCGGGTTTGAGTTCAGCCAGTTGGTGTTCGGCCGCATCGAGCTGTCCGATCAATAGCAGGCGCTGGACTTCCAGATAACGCGCCTGCGCGGCATTGGCCAGATCGCCATGTTGCTCCAGTGTGCTACGTGCGGCGTCGAGCGCTTTGCCCGGCCAGCCGAGCTCGCGCGCGGCGAGTGCAATCTCGGCCTCGGCGACCACGCAACGCGCGCGTGCCAGCGGTTCTCTCGAACCAAACGCGCGCGCTGCTTTGCGCACCAGCGTTTTCGCGCGCGCGAAGTCGCCGAGCTGTGCCATCGCAATGCCGCGTAGCGCGAGTGCGGGCGCATCGTCGCGCAGCGCGACACGATTCAATGCGCCGAGCGGATCGCCGGCCGCCAGCGCGCGCGCAGCGGCGGTAATCATCGAGTCCATTTAAATCCCGCCAAACTTGTCACTCCCACCATGCACTGTCGAATCCTTAGTCTATCTCACGACTACTTGATAACCGGTCCCACCGACAATTTAGCAACGCAGCAAATTTAATGGAGAACATGCAAATGACCAAGCACATAACTGGAACACGCGAACCCTTTATTGGAACACGCGAACAGTGGCTGACAGCCCGTATCGAATTGTTGAAAGAGGAGAAAGAGCTGACGCATCGCAGCGATGAGCTGGCGCGCAAGCGGCAACAATTGCCGTGGGTAAAAATCGACAAACACTATCGCTTCGAGGCCGAGAACGGCGCGGCCGCGCTGCCGGATTTGTTTCAGGGCCGCTCGCAGTTGCTGGTCTATCACTTTATGTTCGGCCCGGACTACAAAGCCGGCTGTCCGTCCTGCTCGATGATCGCGGACGGCTTCGACGGTTTCGCCGTGCATCTCGCCAATCACGATGTGACCTTGATGGCGGTATCGCGCGCGCCGCTCGCAAAACTGCAAGCGTACAAGCAGCGCATGGGCTGGACCTTTCCATGGGCGTCTTCGTTCGGCGGCGATTTTAATTTCGATTTCAATATTGCCTTCACCGAACAGCAACAGCGCGTCGGCGATATCGAATACAACTATGTTCGCAACGCTCATGCTATGGATGCGACCACCGTGGTGCCGACCGCAGTCGCGCAGTTCGCGGCTGCGTGCGGCACCGATGCGCCAACCTATACGCGCGATCGCCCGGGCATGAGTTCATTCGTGCTGGAAGACGGCGTCATTTATCACACCTACTCCACGTATGCGCGCGGCCTGGATGGTTTGTGGGGCGCATATCAGTGGCTCGATCGCGCACCAAAGGGCCGCAATGAAAGCGGTCCGTGGTGGCGTCGTCACGATGAATACGGTCAGCGTTAAAACCGTCGTGAACGGCATCGATGCGATAACCGAACGGCGAGACGCGCGTCGTATTTTTGCCGCACCTGCGTTCATCGTCGGCGCAGTACTGCTGTTCATTATCAGCACCGCAGCGACGATTTATGGATGCGCGTCGATGACAGCGATGGCAGGCATGCCGATGCCGAGCGGTTGGACCATGTCGATGACATGGATGCGCATGCCGGGGCAGACATGGCCCGGCGCCGCCGCTGCATTTATCGGTATGTGGAGCGCGATGATGGTAGCGATGATGCTGCCGGCGTTGCTGCCGATATTGTCGCGCTACCGCCAAGCAATCGAACAAAGCGCAATGCATTGGGCTCTCCCGACGGCACTAATGGGCGCCGGTTATTTTTTTGTCTGGACGCTGCTCGGAATAATTATTTTTCCGCTGGGTAGCGCCGTGGCCGCGCTGACAATGCACCACGAAGCATTGGCGCGCGCCGTGCCGCTAGCGGCCGGCGCAGTCGTGGTGCTGGCGGGTGCGCTGCAATTCAGCGCGTGGAAAGCGCGGCATCTTGCCTGTTGTCGGCAAGCGCCGTTGCACGCTCAAAAAATTGCAGCGCATTCTCCAATTGCATCGGGCAATAGCACGGCCTGGCGTTATGGCGTGCGGCTCGGCATCCACTGCTGTTACTGCTGCGCGAATCTGACGGCGATTTTACTCGTCATCGGCGTCATGGATTTGCGCGCCATGGCGATGGTGAGTTTAGCCATTACCGCCGAGCGTCTCGCACCGGCGCGCGTGTGTGTTGTGCGCCTTATCGGCATCGTCAGCGTCGCTGCTGGATTATCGCTGAGCGCGCGTGCATTGGGATTCGAATGCTGGATTTAACGAAGAAAATAACAACAGCTCAATGCGCTGTTGGATTTTTATCGAGCAGATCGCAGCCGCGCGTCTAGCCGCTGGCGCACCGCTCTGGTAGCATTGCGCCCGTCATTGGGGAGTAGCCGCTCTTCGCTCGAAGAGGCTTACGTCAACATACTTAGCCCGCAGGCTATGGCGTAAGCAGTTCCTACACTTTTTCTTTCGGTAACAGTTCCTGGCAAGACCTTTGACCACAATGCCTCCGCATGGGCCGGGGAAGCGTTGTGGTCATCTGTCTTTCGACCGGCCCGGGAACTGATGATGGAAGCTCTGTTAATCTCTACCGGTGTAGTCGCACTTGCAGAAATCGGCGACAAAACCCAACTGCTCGCCTTTCTACTCGCCGCACGTTTCAAAAAACCGCTGCCGATAATTTTCGGTATTCTCTGCGCAACCATTGTTAATCACGGTTTAGCCGGCGCTTTGGGCGCCTGGATCATGGCGACTATCAGCCCGGAAATTCTGCGTTGGATTTTGGGCGCGTCGTTTATCGGCATGGCGATCTGGACATTGATTCCCGATAAGATCGAGGATGAAGAGACGCAGATCCGCAAAAAGCTCGGCGTATTCGGCGCCACGCTGATTACATTTTTCCTGGCGGAAATGGGCGACAAAACGCAAATCGCCACCGTTGCACTGGCCGCGCACTACGGCACGGCAGTGCTGGTGGTGATCGGCACGACGCTGGGCATGTTGCTGGCCGATGTACCGGCGGTATTCGTCGGCGATAAATTAGCGGCGAAGATACCGATGAAGTTAGTGCACTCAATCGCTGCCGGAATATTTGCGCTGCTGGGTATCGCGACATTGCTCGGCGTTGGCGCGCAGCTAGGCCTCTGATTTTATCGATGGGTTAATTCGCTTCTAACTGGCTACAACCGGCGCGGTCTTCAGCGCAACTGACTATCCTTGCTGCCGCGCCGATTGTAGCCGGTGAAGTGTTCAAGTTCTCTGTCCTCAGCTTCCTGGCAGGCTACGCATAACCGAGCGCCGGGCACCGCCTGGCGGCGCGCCTCGGGAATTCTCGCATCGCAGAGTTCGCAATGCAGCAGGCTCGGTCCGCTCTTTAATTGGGTGCGTGCGCGATTCACGCCATCCTGAATCGTCGCATCGATCTGATCCTGCACGGCGCCGTCTTGCGCCCAGCCGGTTGCCATAACTCACCTCCGCTCAACGATCTCTATCGATCGGACACTCTATCGATCGGACAAAAGCGGGCGGCGAAAAGTTCTCGTCGCCTCGATCGTCAGTAAATCTCCTTAATAAATATTGGGATTCATGACGCATTTTAAAAGTTCATGCATTGGCGGATATTCTGTGCACCTACGATGAGCTTCACAGTCGCTGTATTGTTAGGCGCGCTGGAAGCCATTTATAATCCGCAGCTCTTCATTCAGCTAGAGGTATTCGTCCGATGCGTCATTGATATCGCCGTGTTCTTACGGTCAGCTTGCCCCGTTTTTCGCGGACTGGTTGTCGATATCTATTGGAGCTTCTATGACGAACCTTATACGCTGGCCTGCGCACTATATGCCGATCATCTCGCGCAATTGCTGTTGCTGGATGAGCCGAGCAATCATTTGGATTTAAATTCGCTGCAAGCACTGGAGTCGATGCTGTGCCAATACAGCGGCGCGCTGATCGTGGTATCGCACGATGAAGTGTTTCTCGGCAATATAGGCTTAACGCATCGTTTGGAGGTTGGGCGCGATGGTTGGCTTTTGTCGGCTTGGTGAGGCGTGCTGCTTTTCTATGACCTTTCGCTCTTAAAGGCTTGATTGTTTTCAGCCTCTAAAACACGTAGCAGGACATTGGCTATTTCGATATCCTTTTTTTGCTGGTCTACGCCCTTATCGATCGCTGGCAACTCATCATATGTCACTAAAGTATGATTGGTTTTTAGCAATTTTTTTTGCGGTGTTTTTGCAAGTTTACTGGCGCCGCAGCCTATAAGCTCGGGCGCCAGTGGCAGCCATCCATCGATAAGTCGCTCGGCAAGAAATCGTCTGTGCTCTATTCTTGCCAGTACGTTCAGTATTTCCTTATTGTTGTCATTGATAAATTTACGGATTATTCCAGTTATTTCCGACGGCTGCTCGCCAGACGTTCTCATAAAATCCGGCTTCCGCAGGTTCATTAACAGTTCTTTGAATAGCGGAGAGTTGTCTTCTGCATACCGCGCAATGAGATCCAATTTGATATTGATATGATCGGCGGCGAGTCGATCCGACCATCTAAATGCAATCCTCTCTCTATTGGCCCAAAGCTCTTCGGCTTCATCTTCGGCGTTCTGCCAATTCGACAAAATGGATTGATTATTGCTTGCATACTTGTAAGCAAGCCTGATCCATTTCGCTCGCTTATCGAGCTCAAACCCCGGATACTCTTCGTTAGGCTTTAGAAGTGCACTGGAAATATCCCAACAGTGCAATCCTTCGATCGCATGGCTATCCGGGGCACTATCGTGGTCGCTAAAGAAGCTTTCCATAGCGCTTTTTGTCAATGCTCCATATTCCTTTGCAGTCTTCTGTCCACAGGCAACTATCGGAACCTTCGCCTGCGGGAGCGCAGTGACCTCCCTCAATGACACCATGCGTAGGGTTGCGGCAACAGTCTCCAAATCGGTTTCCGCAGCTATAAAAATGGCCGATAGGGGCGATTCTTTTTGCAGCCGACACCAGTCATCTACCGATATATTTTTCTCGTCGCAGCAGACCGTGGATATCTTGGCTAAAGGCATCAGTTTCGCCAATGCCGGATATTCCGTTGCGGACTGCAAAACCGGGTGCTCGGCCCTAATACGCCGTGCGAGATCATCGGAATTTTTTCCTATCAATGTCAAACGAATGCACTGTGCGGGGTCTTCGCTGACAACGCAGTGCTGCGCGGCATATACAACCAATGCCGCAGCTAATTCCGATCCACCGGCGATCGCAATATGCGGCGGATGCTTGGTCGGTTCGGATAGATCCAAATACTCGGCAATCAAAGCTCTGGCAGCCATGCGATATAACGAAAAAAACTCCACCTCCGGCACGGGGCCATGTTTCAAATGCACATGATCGAATATCGACATGCCGGTTCGAACATTTTGATAGTTCGATAAATTAAGGAGCAATCTTTTAGGCAGCGGAATTCCGCGGGATTCGCCGTGCTCGAGTATTTTATGCGCCATGTCGATATTTAGATAATCGTTACCAAGACTTATCCATAGGTTGCTTTTATGTAGTTTAAAATTGCGGAGAAATTGTAGGGATGTTGGATCTTCCAAAAAATGCACGATCCTGGCCGCAGGCTTTTTTATGGTACTTTCAAAAGCAACCGGAATATTTTGATCGATAACAACTATGCTCTTGCTACAGTAAGAACGTTGCTGAAATAAAGTGACCGCCGGCTCGCTGCAGCCCAAAAAAATATCGGTCGCCGGACTAAACTCTAAAATCAGTTGTTGAAATTGCTTCCAAAGCTTTTTACCAAGCGCGGCGGAAGCGAGCATTATGACTGCTCCGCTCGCTGTAAAGAAGGCGGCCAGCGCGGCAATACCTTCGCGCCAGTTGTTAATATTTTTGGGGTCTTCGTTGGCCGTAAACAGTTGAACTGTCTCAATTAAATATTGAATGTAAGCCAATCCCTGTGCCGATATTCCAGTGGCCTCCTGTGCGGTGGCTCCTTGAAGAAAACCAAAAAACCCCAAACAAATCGAAGCTGCCGCGAGCAGCGGCAACGCAAGTGTCCAATATTCTTTTATCGACCATATGATTTTTTTCATTTGCCATCTCTGCGACCGTGCAAGCTTGGCCGTTACCAATGCTTAAGTTATCGAGCCGACGCCCATTCGTGTCTGGGCGAGGTTATGTTGTGCCTGCAAAATTTTCCAAGCGCTTGGGTTTGGGAAGCGTGCTCAGCATTTTTTCGACCTGCTCGATAAAGACTTCCGGAGCTCGCGCCAATGTCTTCCATTGCGCTTGCGCAATGGGCGCCGGCAAAATTGCTAGCTGCAGAGCTAGTGCCTTATCGTGTTCCGTTGTGGATGCGTCATTGATAACAAGTTCGATGCCGCCCGCAGCGATAGCGTCATTTCCCCATCTTTTATAGAGTTCGTTTGCCATCTGCACCGCTGTCGATATCGATGTCGTGGGCTCGCTGCCCGCCAGCCCGACTATCTCTTCCATCGCCTCAAGGGCAATATCGCTGTAATGCTTTAAGGTATAGTCGTCCGGCCCGTGCGGCTTCTGGGTTGGATCGATTTCCGCATAGATCTGAAATCTGTAAGCGTAGAAAATAGCGCCGTGCAGGTACTCTAAAGCCGCATCGATCGCAAATTCTTTAACGGCGAGCGCCGCCAGTATTAAATAAAACCGCGCGACGACTTCCTGATCGCCGTTTTTCTTATTGTTCAATTCCTTTTGCATCGTCTCGAAGCAAATGCTCTTCGCTTCATCGATCATTCCGCATTCGCGCAGGCAGTCGGCAAGGTGGTATTGCGCCCAGGCGAGATTCCAGCACTCCTTGTCGTCGACAAATTCTATTCCGAAGTCGGTTACCGCGTCGCGATAAAGCTTGAGCGCTTCGGAATATTTTTGTTCGCCGAAGCGGTACGTTTCCGCCAGCAGAATATTTATTAGCCCGCGAAAGTCGGTTTGATCGTTATTTAACGTCGCTGCGTCTTCGTCGGTCAATTTCTGCCTGGACTTGAGCGATTGCAGGGCTGCGCGCACGTTCAACCATTTTTCCTTGCGCGTCGCCGTTGCGCGCTCGCTATCGGCCTCCCGTGGATAATTGTCAAAGAGGATATTCAAGTCGCGGAGATCCTCCTTCAGCAGCGGCGTTTCTGCTGCGTCCAAGGGCCAGTCGTCGAGCCACTTTGAGCAGAAAGTAGATTTTTCCTCGGAGAATGTATCCCACCACCAAAAGCCGCCCAGCCAAACTTTGGTAAGAATAAAGCTCAGCGTTGCCAACGTGTATTGATCGCCGGCTTTAACCAGATAATACTTCCAATTGAACATCGCTTCGTGCCAAACGGGATCCTCATAACAATACCAGCGATCGTAATCGGATTGCTCCCTGGCCCTGCTTTCTTCTTCTCGGATGGTTATTTCAAAATATTCGGCAGCGCTCTTGTATACATCTTTGATTTCATTCGGGCTCAACTTACCGGCGAGCCATTCGGAAAAAACCATGTGAATATTGAAAAAGTCCTCTAAGCCTTTTCCATAATCCCGCTTTTTTCCAACCCGCTCAATAAAAAGCATCTTCTCGCGCAGCTTTACGAATTGCTCGCTACATCCGGTTATGTGTTTCGCCAAACTATTACTAAAAGAATGAGGGTCCGGGCGCAGCACTGCCAGCCTGCGGATAGATAGTTGCAGGTCTGCGCCCAAGGTGTTGTAACTGGTCTCGATCAGCTGGTTCAACGAGCTCTCTTCATCCGTCTGTTGCTTGCTGCTTATATGCTGGGACAGACGAAGTTGCTTAATGACACTTTCTATTATCTCTTCATCCTGCGGATGCTCTTTCAACAATCTGCCGATAACATTTATAGCCATAATATGGCCGGAATATTTTTTTATAATTCCGACAATTCCCCTCCTTATTTCGCCGGAAATTTCAAAACAGTGGGGCGCCATTTCTCGAACCAGATATTCGCTTTGTATTTGCGTAATTCGCTTAACTTGAATGGCGTTGACGTTGGACGGTGGAGAGACAAGGTGGCGAGCGATAGTACCTTCGCGCGAGGTGAACAGGTAATGGCAGTTTTCATTGTTAAACTTGAACATCGCTCCGTCTTGTGCGTTCCAGACATCATCTATCACAAACAGCGCCGGTGTATCCGCAACCGCTTCGGCAATAAGCTCGCCGATATCGGAGTTCGCTTTTCTCTTATCTTTATCTATTCCAAGGCTTTCCGCCCAGCGCTCCAAGGTGTATATCGCCTCCTCCGGTTTGAAATCTCTGCCGCAAGAGGTAAAAAACATTCTCTTCCCGTCCTTGTAATATTTTCTTATTACTTGGTCTTTCCATATCAAACTCAACAGCGTCGATTTACCGTAGCCCGGATTACCCCATAGAGCGACAGCCTTCGATGGCTTTTTTTTGGTAGTACCGACCTGTGTCAATAGATCTCTGATCGATTTGACGTAGCTCGAACGAGGCAGCTGTATATCGGTCTTAATTAGCGCCTTAGGTTTCGTGCTCTGCGCAGCTCTAGATGAAGCATTGTTGGCAGATATGGGGGGGTTCAGGTGCCCCGATACCAGATTGCCAATTTTATCGTGCAATTCTCTTTTTGAAATGGGGGCCGCCATGCACGACTTGCCGAAACCTAGCATGCGCTGCTCGTGATCGCTTTGCTTTTTTGACTTTCCTCTATCTCCAAGCCAGGAAGGCCTAAGTAATATGATCATCTTTTGATGATACTTCGATAAATAAGCTTCCCATTGCGTGTAGGAAAGCCCTTTCATTAGTGCTTCCCGATCCTGCTGGTGGTACTTTCCCTCTGGAAATATCAGCTCTTTGATTTTTTCAATTTCTTCCGGGTATTCCCTGCAAAACTCCTGATAATCTTCATTATCCGCCGCAGTATCCCCTTTGTTTCCTATCAAGTGAATACAGAGGCCGCAACTTAGAATTTTTTCTCGGAGTGTCTTCAGTGTCGGATAACCGCCGGGCTTTGCAAAAATCTCTTGGCAGATGGCCTCGTATTGCACGCCCCATATAGCGTTGGCGATGCGTTCGCGAATATCCGAGTGTGGCTGGCCGAACTCATCCGTCGCCGCCGAGATAAATACCCGCTTAGACATACATTCCTCTTTTTTCGATTATCAATCGATATCCTTGCAAGATTTCCTTGATAGCAATTCCTTAATACAACTTTTCTTTACACACATTCACTGCTACCGGTTATACGCACTTGGCAATCGCTATTACGTTTCCAAACCACCGATAGAGAGTTCGTGATTCGCAAACCGTCGACGTCAGTACAAAACGTAAGACAGGCGTATTCGATCTCGATTGCGAGCGGAGGTTATTCGCAGCGCTCTCAGGCTTGTTGCCTAAGATAAAACGGGCCAGACAATCGCCACCGAATAACTCGCTCCAGAACGCTTCATTTCGAAACAATGGTGAAGCCGCGATATGGCTTTTGCACGGTAATCGGCGATCGATTTTATTGTCGTCCAATCATACGTGAAATCCGTTGGTTGTAGCGAGACGCTGGACAGTCGATATTGCTGCTGCCATCCTTAATTTCGAGTTGCGCGGCCAAGCGCTATTATCCATGGCTCTTCCAGTAATCCAGGGACCACGGGGCTTTATGAGAAAAATTCAGGTTGGCATTGTCGGCGGAGGGCTTGCAGGATTGATCGCCGGTGATCTTATGAATAAGGCCGGTCTCGATTTCATGCTCTTCGAAGGGTCCGACCGAATCGGCGGACGTGTCCATTCGGAAAGGGGCTTTTTCGGAACAGGGCTCGTTACGGAATTAGGCGCCGAATTTATCGATTCCACACATTTGGCGGTACTCGATCTGTGCCGGGAATTTTCCCTGCCTCTGCTGGATACGCAGGCGGAGAGTGAGGCTCAATTGCAGACGAGCTATTTTTTTGAAGGAGTGCATCGCCGCGAAGAGGACGTGATAGCTGCATTTGCACCGCTCGCAAAAAAGATGCGGCGCGATCTCGATCGGCTGTATACCGTCGGAGGCGATACCGATTTCAAGGTGCTCGCCTGGCTGGATTCGCTGTCGATATCGCAGTATTTAACACGCATAGGCGCGAGCGGGTGGATGCGCGAACTACTGGAGGTAGGTTATACCACGGAGAATAGTATCGAAGCCGCCGAGCAATCCTGTTTGAACTTGCTCGAGATGATCGATCTCGAAGCCGATACCGAGTTCAATATCTTTGGCGACAGCGATCAGCGCTACAAAATAGCTGGCGGAAACGATCGGCTGCCAAAGGCTATCGGCGCAAGATTTGCCGGTAAGATCGTATTACAGCACACGCTCATTGCGTTGGAAGATAATCGCTCGGCGTACACGCTTTCCTTTAAAACCGACCAGGGCGTACAAACTGTCGCCGCCGATTTTGTCGTGCTGGCGATACCGTTTACCGCGCTGCGCAGCGTGACGCTGCCGGACAGCTGGCCGGTACTCACTCTCGAAGCGATTCGCGATCTGGGCTACGGCAGCAACGAAAAGCTTATCGTTGGCTGCGATGCACCCGTTTGGCGCGACACGGGATTTAGCGGCGACGCCTATTCCGACCTGGCCTTTCAAAGCGGCTGGGACAGCGCCAGAATGCAGACCGCCGCCGCTTCCTCGTATACTTTTTATCTCGGCGGAAAAGCCGCTGAATCGCTCGATCCAGCATATTGGGCGGCAGCGACGCGCTTTGTCGAATTGGCGGATGCGTTATATCCCGGTCTACAGCGCGGTTTTAACGGGCATTGTCTTCGCACGGAATGGACACGCAATCCCTTTTTTCGCGGCTCCTATTCGAGCTTCAAAGTAGGCCAGACTGCGAAATTCAGAGAGAGCGCATTTTTGCCACTAGGACGCCTATTTTTTGCCGGCGAGCACTGCAGCGCCGAATTTCAGGGCTTTATGAACGGAGCGATCGAATCCGGTATTAAGGCAGCGAATGAAATCCTGTCGCTCGCGAGAAAATAGATAATCAAAACGCGGGGTTTGGATCAAGCGATATCAATGATACGCAGTTTGATCACTCCTTAAAGCAGCGCCTTAATTGTGAGGCAGCAGACTACGTGCCAAGAGCGGGATGAAGGGGGTGTCTTTTTCGGGGCATGAAAACGTACTTATCGAAACTGCCAGCATCCGTGAAGCCGACAGTTGCTCTTAGGTCGATGGCACCGAGGCAACTTGATTGCTTGCCACGGCGCCCCGAAAAAGAGACCCCCTTCACCCCGCAAGCAAGTTTATTCCGTGCTTCGATATCGATAGCTCAATCGGTTTTAGCAAATCCAGCTTTAGTAGCAACCCCATAACTCACATACCCAGCAATTCGCGGTGCTTTGTCGACGTAGAGATTATGGATTTCTTCGACGTTGAAGCCGCCCTCTTCCAGATAGTTTTTTACCGGCCGATTCAAATGGCAGCCGCCGGCGAATTTTTTCCACACCGGTGTTATTCGGTCCTGCCATTTTTGTATGTTGATTTCCGGCGCGCGGCCGTGTTCGCAGAATAGTAATTTGCCGCCCGGCTTTAACGTGCGCCACATTTGTTGCAGCGCAAGCTTCCAATCGGGAATGCTGCAGAGCGTGAAGGTCAGCACCACGCTGTCGATGCTGTTGTCGGGCAGCGGAATTTCCTCGCCGCGCAGGCTTAGCCAGGTTACCGGTACCGGCGAGTTCGCCAGATTTTTCTGCGCTTTGTCGCGCATGCCCAGCGACGGTTCCAGCCCCCATACTTTTGTGACGCGGCTTGCATCGTATAACGCCAGGTTAATACCGGAGCCCATACCGACCTCCAATACTTCGCCGTTGGCGAGCGGCACCACCTTGGCGCGCAGCTGCATTACCGATTCCATCGAGCAGGCGCTATCGATAATATGCGGCAATATTTTGTCTTCGTAGAAGCTCATGGTATTTTCCGCCCTGCTCGATCTCAGGATGTTGTGTTCTATGGCGGGCTATTTGTTTTCTTATTTTTGGCAACGCGAGCCCAGAGTGGCTTTAGCTCCTGCACTATCGGGTCGTTTTTAAGTATCAGCTTTTTGACCCAAGGCTCCTCAAGCGGGGGCTCAGCGCCAAGATAATCTGCTTGGATATTAGCTGCTTCCCTAAGGTAGCGTTCTGAAGCTTTAAGATCGTGCTTAATAAAGTAATAGGTAAACAAACTATAGAGAGGAAATCTACGCTCTATATCATCCGCATTAGTGCGCTTGAGTGATAGTTCAAACATGCTTCGCGCTTCCTCCAAGTCGCTTTCATCAACGGAGCAATCTCGCAAGATATTCCCCGCTTGATTATAGATTTGCGAGTCCCGAAGTCGTTTGAAGCGTTGTTCGTCCTGTCTCACTTCTTTCAGTCGGCGGAGACCTTCATCGCAATCATTAATATCTATAAGTGCATAGAAGAGGCTACGAAGGACAGGCTCATCGTACCTATTCGACTCATATAAAGGTATGAGGTAGGGGATAGACTCGCGCGTTCGTCCTGAGTCTACCAAGCTAAAACCTCTGGAAAGATTTGAATAGCGATCCTGCATTTCATTTAGCTGCTTCTCGTAATGTGCCTGGGCGGAAGTTGTCAGATCATTCCATGCTTTAAAGCCGAAAAATCCCAAAATTGCCGCGCAGGCGGCAACGCTCCAGCCGATCCATTTAAAGTAGCTAAGCTGCAACATAACCTCCGCTCGCAGCGTAGCTATTTCTTTTTGGATGTCTAACTCCCGCCTTATGCTGGCTAACTCTGTCCCTATTTCTTCATTGGTTAATTTGAGCTTATCCATAAGTTCTCCATAATTTCTAGTAACCGCATCCTATCGTCGGCGCTGACGCGGTAAAGAAAAAGACGGTTGTTCAATGACTACTATCAATTTCCTGGAGTCTTAGTATTGCACTTTTAGAACCATGCGTCGGTCATTTCCAGCGTCGTTTTATCCAGCGTTTCGAGCAGATCGAGTTGCGGATAAATTTTCGGTAGTTCCCAGCGCATAAAGTAACGGCCGGCCTGACGTTTGCCGTCGTAGAAGTCGCCGACTTTGCCGTGCGCGGCCAGCATTTGCTCCAGCCAGATCCACGCCAGCACCGTGTGCCCAACCGCTTCCAGATAGGCCGAAGCGTTGGCCAGCGTCAGGCCGATATCGCCAGCGCCGTGCAGGGTGCGGGTGACGGCGACGATGCGCTCCAGAGCAGCCGTTAGCGATTGTGCGAATTGACCGAGTTCCGCATCGTCGCTGTGCTGTGCGCGCGCGATCGTTGCGCGCAGTGTCGCTTGCAATAGTTCGAAGCCGGCGCCGTCCGTCATCACGACTTTGCGGCCGAGCAAATCGAGCGCCTGGATACCGTGCGTGCCTTCGTGAATCGGATTCAAGCGATTGTCGCGGTAAAACTGCTCGACGTTGTAATCGCGCGTGTAGCCGTAGCCGCCGTGAATTTGAATCGCGTGGCTGATCGATTCCTGGCACCACTGCGACGGCCAGCTTTTGGCGATCGGCGTCAGCATGTCGAGCAACAATGTTTTCTGTTGGCGCTCGCTGGCATCGGCGGCGGCTTTTTCTTCGTCGACCAGACGCGAGCAATATAAGTTGAGCGCCAGCGCGCCTTCGACATAGGCTTTTTGCGCGAGCAACATGCGTTTGATATCGGCGTGCTCGATCAGACGAACCTGCGGCTGCGCGGCATTTTTGCCGCTGGGCAGACGGCCCTGCAAACGCGTACGCGCGTAGTCGAGCGAATGCAGATACGCGGTGTAACCGAGTGCGGCGGCATCGAGGCCGACGGCGATGCGCGCCTCGTTCATCATATGGAACATATACGACAGGCCTTTGTTGGCCTCGCCGACTAGGTAACCGATCGCACCGGGTGCGCCGTTCGGTGTGAATTTGCCTTCGCCGAAATTCATCAGCGTATTGGTGATGCCGCGAAAGCCCATCTTGTGATTGAGGCCGGCCAACACTACGTCGTTGCGTTCGCCCGATTCACCGGCTTCGTTCACCAGATATTTCGGCACGATAAATAGCGAAATACCTTTGACGCCGGCCGGGCCGCCCGGAATTTTCGCCAGCACTAAATGCACGATATTTTCCGACAGCTCGTGATCGCCGGCGGAGATCCACATTTTGTTGCCGAACACGCGGTAGGTGCCATCGGACTGCGGTTCGGCGCGCGTGCGAATATCCGACAGCGACGATCCGGCCTGCGGTTCGGATAAACACATGGTGCCGAAAAAGCGTCCGCTCAACTGCGGTTTGGCGAAGCGTTCGATCTGGTCTTGCGAGCCGTGCGCCAGCAATAAGCCAGCGTTGGCGACGGTGAGAAAAATAAAGCCGGTGGTGGCGACGTTGGCGGCGTTGAACCAGGTGAAGCCCGCCTGCTGCAATACCGTGGGTAGTTGCATGCCATCGAATTCGTAATCCATGCACGCAGCCATCAGGCCGGCTTCGCAGAAGGTGCGCAAGGCCGCTTTGACTTCGGGGATCATGGTGACGCGCTCGCCGTCGAAATGCGGCTCGTTCTGGTCGCCTTTTTTATTGTGCGGTGCGAATTCTTCGACGGCGATTTTTTCGCACAGATCGAGCACCGCATCGAAGGTCTCTCGGCTGTGGGCATCGAAGCGCGGACGCTTGGTAAGCGTTTCGATATCGAGCCACTCGTACAGCAAAAAATCGAGATCGCGACGCGAAAGAATCAGTGAGGACATTGCGGACTCCAAATCGTGAATAGGCTTTAACTAAAATTTAATAGGCGAAGATTAAATAGGCGCTGGATAAATGGCTAATCGTATATATGAATGGTCGTAAATATAAATAGTCGTAAATAGGGGGCGCTGAGGCGCGATCCAATAACGCGGCGGCTATGGCTCCGCACATGCTGGCGGCCATCGTGGCATAAAGTAACCGCCAGACTTCGCGCCGCGAAATCGCCGGGCGCGGCCAGCGATTCCTCCCAGGCCGCACGAATCAGCTGCATAGCCGCTGGAGTCAGCGCCAACAGCGTCTACTCGGCGGCCCCGGCCTGCGCGATATATTGGCGGTCCTCGCGTTTGGTCATGGTGGGCGACCGAGTCGACATGCGGCGATTATCGCATTGTCGAGCTGGTGAATCGATACAGTTTTAGTCGAGTTCGATAGATACAGATGCAGGCATTGTTTTAGGGCTTCGCGCCGCTGGCCGGCCCTCAGTTGTCACGGCTCACATACAGACGGCGATCGATAGCGGCCGGTCGGCTGGCGATCGGTAGTCGGTTGTCATCGGTGCGCAAGGTGAGGAGCAGCGCAGTCTCGGTCTGGCCACGGTGGTGGCGTACCGCACACTGGAAGAGCGCGGTCTGATCGAGGCGCGGGCCAAATCCGACCATTTCGTTATCGTGAGTATTGTTAGCTGAGCTTACCCAGGCGCTCGCTGGCGTAATCGAGATAACGCTCCAGACGCGCTGCGATGTCCTTGGATAAGGTGACATAGCGCACGCGCCGATCTTCTGCCGCGCTCTGTTCATGCAGTAGTTCGCGATCGATCAGCTCTTGCACGTATTTAACCGCGGTGCGGCGGCTGATGCCGGGCATAAAATCGTATAGCCCGGTTTTACTCAGCGCGCGCTCCTGGTTTAGCCACATCTGGAAAAAAAGATCCGAGTAATTCAGATCGTTGAGACCGATCTCGCCGAATGTGTCGGACCAATACGCGTCCAGGTCCAGCATGGCGCTGGCCGCCGCAATCCGCTTCCTTTTACTTGCCACCACCGGCATTCCTTCCTCTCGCTATCGCTCGATTAGCTGTGGCGCCGCTTAAGACAATCCGCATCGCGCCGCAATGAGTGCTATTGCAGTTTATCCAGCCGCAAAAAAAAATAATAGGGCCACGCCAAATTAAATGTACAAATACATGCAAATCAGCATATAGTTTGTCGTAGAGAGTAAATGACAGATGGAGTTTAACGTGCAATTCAAGCTGTTTAAAACCTTTTGGGGATTCGCCGGCCCATTGCAGCAGGCGGTCGATCAAATACTGGCGGCCGGATTCGATGGCCTTGAAGCGCCGGCACCGACGGACGCCAACGAGCTTGAGCAATTCGCCGGCGCGCTCGAGCAATACCGACTGGATTACATCGCGGAGATCTGCACCGCCGGCAGTTACGTGCCGGATCGCAATGCCACACCGGCGCAGCATCTGGCCGATTTCGAAACGAAATTAATGCACGGCAAGCGCCTGGCGCCGCGCTTTTTCAATGTGATGGCGGGTTGCGATGCATGGCCGCTGCAGACGCAGATCGATTTTTTTCAACGCTGCGTCGATCTCGCCGCGCGGCACGATGCGATTTGCAGTTTTGAAACGCATCGCGGCCGTTCTTTCTTCAACCCGTGGGTTACGCGCGACGTCGTGGCGGCAGTACCTGAATTGTTGTTGACCTGCGACTTCAGTCATTGGGCGGTGGTTAGCGAACGTCTGCCCGATTGCGAGTGGGACATTATTTGCGAGGTGGCGCAGCGCGCGCACCATATTCACGGCCGCGTCGGCTATGCGCAGGGTCCGCAGGTACCGCATCCGGCGGCACCCGAATATGCCGATTGCCTGCTTTCGCATCAACGCTGCTGGGAAGCGATTTGGTCGTCGCAAATCGAGCGCGGTTATACGACGGCAACAATGACGCCTGAGTTTGGTCCCGACGGTTATTTACATTGTCTACCGTTTACCAATGCGCCGGTCGCCGATTTATGGCAAATCAATTGCTGGATGGGCAGTATCGAGCGTCAGCACTTCGAACGATTTATGGCCGCGCATTAATCGCGCTATCAAAAATTTGCTTTGAGTGCCAGTTATCATGAAATTGAGTGTGTTGAATTTATCTCTACGCCACGACGATGCATTGCTACCTACTTCCGCTGCTTTGCTATATGTCGCTGCGATGTACTGCGGCGGTTTCGGTTTATTGTTGCATGCGACATGGTGGAGCTGGCCGCTCGGCATAATCGCCGTTGCGCATAGCATGGTGATCGCGGCTTATCTCGTCCACGAATGCGCGCACAATGCCATATTCAAGGAATCGAAACATAACGCCGCGCTAGGGCGTCTGCTGCTGTGGATAAATGGCGCCTGCTACGGCGATTACGAAGCCATTCGCCATAAACATATGCGCCATCACATCGATCGCGCCGATGTCATCGCCATCGATTATCGCGAGCTGCTGCTGCGGCATGGCTGGCTGCGCCGCATCGCCCTGGCGCTCGAAGCGCTATACGTGCCGGCTATCGATTGTTTAATGCACTTCCTGGTGATGGCGCTACCGTTTACTGCGCCGGATTATCGCGCGCAACGTCGGCGCGTAGTGTTCTGCTCGATCGTGCGCGGCTCCTTGCTCGCTATTTTATTGTGGTACGCATGGCCCGCTTTTGTCGGTTATCTGATCGCATACCTGCTGTTCGAAATTGTGATGCGCACGATGGATATGCATCAGCACACCTTCGAGGTTTTCATTAATTTGAATATTCCTCGCACTCTTTTCAAAAAAGAAGGGGTGCACTTCGATAAGGACTACGAGCAGCGCAATACCTTCTCCAATACGCTGGGTCGCGGCGTGCTACTGAATTTGCTGGTGCTCAATTTCGGTTATCACAACGCCCATCACGAAAAACCGACGTCGCCCTGGTATCGATTGCCCGCGCTGGATAAGACGCTATTCGGCGACGATGCGACGCAGACAATTCCGTTCCGCAACATTGTGAAGGGCTACAGCAAGTATCGGCTGAGAAGAGTTATGAATGCCGATCACGGCGATCAGGCGATCGGCAGCGGACCGGATAAGGGACTCGGCTTTGTCGGTGTGCTCGGGGTGTCATTTTTAACGGCGATTTAATCGATTCAATTGCTGCAACCATTTACTACAACCATTGGGGTGTGCTTTATGAAAGGGGTACGTGCTATGAAAAGAGGTCGGTTCGTTTGTTGGTTTAAATCCACGCTGCGGATTTTGGCAGCCACAACGGTTTGCGTGTTGCCCGCCTGGGCGGAGCCGCTAAAAATCGGCTATTCCGACTGGCCGGGTTTTGTCGCCTGGCAGATCGGTATCGAAAAGGGCTGGTTCAAAGAGGCCGGCGTCGATGTGCAGTTCGAATGGTTCGATTACGCGGCATCGCTCGATGCATTTACCGCCGGCAAACTGGATGCGGTGGGTTTGACGAATGGCGATGCACTGGTGATCGGTTCGAGCGGCGGCAAGGGCAGCATGATATTGATCAACGATTATTCCAACGGCAACGATATGGTTATCGCGAAGCCCGGTTTAAAAAGCATCAAGGATTTGAAAGGTAAAAAAATCGGCGTCGAAATGGGCTTCGTCGATCATTTGCTGTTGCTCAATGCGCTGGAAAAAAATGGTCTGCAGGAAAGCGACGTCACCCTGGTGAATTCGCCGACCAACGAATTGCCGCAGGTGCTGGCCTCCGGCGATGTCGATGCGATTTCGGTGTGGCAGCCGAATTCGAATGTCGCCTTGAAGCTGCTGCCCGGCTCGAAGTCGGTCTATAACTCGGCCGACGAGCCCGGTCTGATTTACGACGGCCTGTCGGTAAGTCCGACGAGTCTGGCGGCGCGGCGCGCGGATTGGGTGAAGGTATTGCGCGTGTGGTACCGCATCGTCGGTTATGTGTACGATCCGGCCACGCATGCCGATGCGGTAAAAATCATGGCCGCGCGCGTTGGCTTGAAACCGCAGGAGTATGAACCGTTGGTGGGCGGCACGAAAATATTAACGCTCGAGCAGGCGAAGCAGGCGTATATCAAAGCCGATGGTTTTAAATCGATTTACGGCTCGTCGAAAATCGTCGATCAATTCAATGTTAAGTACGACGTCTATAAGCAGTCGCAATCGGTGGATACGTATCTTGACGCTTCGCTAACCAAGGGTTTGTAGCGATTCGAAAGATAAAAAAAGGCGACCTCGCGGTCGCCTTTTTATTGCCGGCTGAATCGATTAACCGAACCGATCAACCAAAAAACTGTTTGACGATAATTTTTTCGAAGGTCAATTCGGGCAGTAACTTCTGTAGCATCGGCAATAATTTTACTTCTTTGCCGACCATGTAGCGCGGTTTCAATTTCGGAATGTCGAGCAGCGCCAGAATGCCATCGGCGACATATTCGGGTTCGTTGGCGGTGGTTAACATGCTCGCCATTTTTTCCGACACCGGCCGCAGCTTTGCTTCGTAGCGCGCACGCACGCTGGCGGGCAATGCTTCCCAGGAGCGTTTGGTCACTTCCAGTACGTTCGCGGTCATCGGCGTTTTCATGCCGCCGGGTTGAATCGAAGTGGCTTGGATGCCCCACGCCATCAACTCGATGCGCAATGTGCCAGTCAAACCTTCCACCGCCGATTTGGACATGTTGTACATGGCGTTGCACGGTGTGGCTACGCGCACCGCGCCGGAGGTGACGTTGAAAATGCGCGGCGACTGTTTGCTTTCATGAATCAATGGCAGAAACGCCTTGCAAACGCGAATCGGGCCGAAGGTATTCACTTCGAACATGCGCTTCGCTTCGCTCATGTCGACGCCTTCTACCGGGCAGCTAAGCACACCGATACCGGCGTTGTTGATCAGCACATCGAGCCCGGCACCATTCAGGGCGGCTTTTACCTGCGCGGCGCTGGCTTCCACTGAGGCATCGTCGGAGACGTTTTGCTCGATCGGGGTGAGATTCACGCCCTCGGTCAATTTGCTGATATCCATGCCGGGCAACACGCCGGCGAATACGCGCCAACCCTGCTGCGCCAATTTGCGCGCCATAACCATGCCCATGCCGGTGGCGGCGCCTGTGATAAAGATGGATCTGCTCATAGATTATTCTCAGTCCTACGTCATACAACGGCGTCGAATCCGCTGCTCGGTTACGTTACGAAGCGCGAAGTTTGGCACATTCGAAATAGTGGCGGCAAATATCTTGCCGCCGCGCGCTGACCGCAACTCGGCTCGTCGCGTGCCAGCAGCGCTGCGCTGATGCTCGGCGTAGCGTGCTTCAGTTTCAGGCGGCGCGAATTGCCTCGGCGCGGTGGGCGTCTTCTTCTTGCTGCAGGCGCCACATCTCCGCGAATTTACCGTTGTGCTCAATGAGTTCGCGAAAATTGCCGCGCTCGACGATACGGCCGTGCTCCATCACCAGAATCTGATCGGCATCGACCACCGTGGAAAGACGGTGTGCAATAATCAGCGTGGTGCGATTCGCGGAAATCTCGCGCAATTCGGCTTGAATGCGTTTCTCGGTTTTTGAATCGAGCGCGGATGTCGCTTCATCGAAAATTAGAATGGCCGGTTGTTTAAGCAGGGTGCGAGCGATCGCCACGCGCTGCTTTTCGCCGCCGGAAAGTTTCAAGCCGCGCTCGCCCACCGCCGCTTCGTAACCGTCGGGCAGCGTTTCGATAAAGTCGTGAATATGCGCTGCCTTGGCGGCGGCAATCACTTCTTCGCGCGTCGCTTCGGGTCGGCCGTAAGCGATGTTGTAGTAGATAGAGTCGTTGAATAACACAGTATCCTGCGGCACGATGCCCAACGCGCGCCGTAAACTAATTTGATGCACGTCGCGTATGTCTTGATCGTCGATAAAAATGCCGCCGTTATTGACATCGTAGAAGCGAAATAACAATCGCGACAAAGTCGATTTGCCCGCGCCGCTGGAGCCGACCACCGCCACGGTATGCCCGGCGGGAACATCGAAGCTGACATCGAATAAAATCTGCCGCTTTCTATCGTAATGGAAGTCGACATGTTCAAAGCGCATCGCGGCGCCAGCGGAAGTGTCTAGTTCGCGCGCGTCGGGCTTATCTTGAACCTCGCGGTTTTCGTTGAGTAGATTGAACATCTTTTCCATGTCGGTTAACGCTTGCTTGATTTCGCGGTACATCACGCCAAGAAAATTCAGCGGAATATACAGCTGCACCAACAAGCCGTTCACCATTACCAAATCGCCGATAGTCATCGTATGGTCAACGATGCCTACCGCGGACCGCCACATCAGCACCGATACCGCCAGCGCGATAACCGCACTCTGCGCACAGTTCAGTAAACCGAGCGATGTTTCATTTTTTACGGCGGCAAATTCGTAGCGTTGCAGGTTGCTATCGTAGCGCTGCGCTTCGTATTCTTCGTTACCGAAATATTTAACCGTCTCATAGTTCAATAAAGAGTCGATGGCTTTGGTGTTTGCCTTCGAGTCCATGTCGTTCATGGTGCGGCGATGTTTGGTGCGCCACTCGGTAATGGCGATAGTCGTGGCGACATAGATGACTACGGCCGACAACGCGATTAAAGCAAACCAGTGGTCGAATTTAACGAACAACAAGCCGGTGACTAAGCCGATTTCCAACAGGGTCGGCAGGATGCTGAACAGCATAAAACTCATCAGCGTGGAAATGCCGCGCGTGCCGCGCTCTATATCGCGGGATACGCCGCCGGTGTGCCGCTCCAAATGGAAGCGCAAGCTCAATGCATGTAAATGGCGAAATACATTGAGCGCAATGCGCCGCATCGCGCGCTGCGTCACGCGCACAAAGACGATGTCGCGCAGCTCGCCGAATAATGTCGATGAAAGCCGCAGCAAACCGTACGTCAGCAGCAAACTTGCCGGTACGACTAATACGGCATGGGGCGAGCTAAGGCTATCGACGATCTGCTTCATCAATAGCGGCACGGAAATATTGGCCAGTTTGGCGACGATTAAAAACACCGTCGCCACCAGCACGCGGCCGCGGTATTCCCATAAGTACGGCAACAACATGCGCACTACGCGCCAGTCACCGGTGGCAATTGCTCTATTTTTATCGGTTTGTTGCGGCGAGTCGGAGTGCGGACGCATGCTTAGACAACCTAGGTTTTGCTATTGCTCATGAGCCACCCTCTCTCTATGCGGAGGAGCGCGCTCAAATGCATCGGACGAAGAGAAAAATTAAGAGCCCATTTTGCTTTGTTGATAATTCTGCAGGCCGACACGATCGATCAATTCGAGTTGAGTTTCCAGCCAATCGATATGTTCTTCTTCGCCTTCGAGGATCGCTTCAAGCAGTTCGCGGCTTATATAATCAGAGACGCTCTCGCAATAGGCGATGCCTGTGCGCAAATCCGGCAAGCCTTTTTTCTCTAGCGTCAAATCGCACTTAATCGCTTCTTCCAAGTCTTCGCCGATTAATAATTTGCCGAGATGTTGCAGATTGGGTAAACCCTCGAGAAACAGAATACGCTTGATCAATTTATCGGCGTGCTTCATTTCGTCGATGGATTCGTCGTACTCGTGTTCTTCGAGCTCTTTCAAGCCCCAATGACCGTACATGCGGGAGTGGAGAAAATATTGATTGATTGCGACCAACTCGTTGCCGAGCACTTTGTTTAATATCTCAATGACCTTGGCATCGCCCTTCATGGCATCGTCTCCAGAAATTGGTTATAGATGCCGCGATTGTCGGTGCCCACGCCGCGACTGTCAAACCATCTAACAACGTGTTAAATGCGCTTGGGGAGAATGGTAATACGAGCGATTGAGATGTGGCCGGCTATGGTTAAGCGACGGCGCCTGCAGCCGAATAGAATAGATGGGCATTATTGTGTAGCGCCGGCAGTGCTTCGCGAAAAATCTCGCGCGCCTGCACAGCGCAACGACCGCATTGACTGCTCAGGCCGAGCGTCTGGCGTAACTCGCGATAGCTGGTCGTGCCATCGGCAACAGCGTTGCGGATTTGCGAGTCGGTAATGCCTTTGCAGAGACAGACGTACATAAATAAAACCCGTCCAACGGCGGTTGTCGATGGTGGAACAATAGTACAAATGAGAATCATTGTCAAATCTGGGCGCTCGCCTCTACATCTGAAAAATGACACACTCGCGAGCAGGTGAAACACTGCTTTAAGGCCTCTTAATGACTGCTTTATTTGAGCCGGGTTATCTGGATACGGGACTACGCCTGCTGCTTGCTGTGCTCGGTGGCTCGCTCATCGGACTTAATCGCTTTTTGCGACATAAATCCGCCGGCATGCGCACTCACGGCCTGGTAGCGCTGGGCGCGGCGATGGCGACCCTGATGGCGGCGCATATCGGCGATGCCGATGCCATCAGCCGAGTGGCCCAAGGCGTAGTAACCGGCGTAGGGTTTGTTGGCGCCGGCGTGATCATGCGCGATGGTGAATCTCACATCCAAGGTTTGACCACAGCGGCTTCGATTTGGGGTTGCGCCATTCTTGGGATCGTCTGTGGCGTGGCCGATTTAGCCATCGCTGCATTTGGCATTGTGATGGCCATGGCCATCTTGTTGCTGGGTCGGCCATTGGAGCGCTTTGTCGCTCGCCTCGCGAACGATGAGGTTGCGGCGGAGGATCGCCGCGACTGAAGCGAAGTTCCTCGACTAACTTTGGAGAGCGGTATGCAACTGGGCAAGCTGGCGGTTTGGAATTTCACTGACAATATGACGGCACCGGAGGCTGCGGCATTTGCGCAGCGTTTGGAGGCTTGGGGCTACGCCGCGTTGTGGATTCCCGAGGCGGTGACGCGCAACGCGCTGGTGCATGCGGCATGGCTGTTGGCGAACACTAAAACGCTGATTGTTGCGACCGGTATCGCCAATATCTATGCGCGCGATGCGATGGCCATGAATAGCGCCAACATCACCCTGAACGAACAATCTGGCGGCCGTTTTCTGCTCGGCATCGGTGTCTCGCATGCGCCGTTGGTGGCGGGCGTGCGCGGCCATCAATACGGCAAACCAATCGCTACCATGCGCGAATATTTGACCTCGATGCAGAGCGCGATATGTGGAGCGCCGCCGCCGCCCGAGCGTCCGCAAACCGTATTGGCGGCACTGGGCCCGCAGATGCTCGCTCTGGCGCGCGATATGGCCGATGGCGCGCATCCTTACAACGTAACCCCCGAGCACACCGCTCAGGCGCGTGCGATTCTTGGCCCCGGCAAATGGCTGTGCCCCGAGCAAAAAGTTTTATTGGAGAGCGATCCGGCGAAAGCACGCGCGGTGGCGCGAGCGCAGCTCGAGGTTTATCTCGGCCTCGAAAATTACCGCAACAGTTGGCTGCGCCAAGGTTTCAGCGCCGATGACTTAAGCGGCGGCGGCTCGGATCGCTTCATCGATGCGATGGTAGCGTGGGGCGATGAGGCGGCGATTCGTCGCCGTATTCAGCAACATTGGGACGCCGGCGCCGATCAGGTTTGCATCAAGGCGCTTAATCCGCTCGGCGGCGAAGCGCCGGATGAAAAATTACTCGCACTGCTGGCGCCGGCTAAGTCGACTCGCTGAGTAACCCCGCATATTAAAAATCAAAGCGCGGGTTATACCAATGCGCGCCCGCGCAATTGCTCGAGTGTTCGCAGCGGCGACAATTCAGGATGATATTGCGCAGCGACCGGCAAATGTAGCGTTTGCTCGAGTAGATATTGACCGCCCATCGCCGCGTGCAAGACCTGATCGGTAAAACATATCCAGGTACTGCCCGCCGCCAACGCAAGCTGTTGTTGCGGTGCGCTGCGTTGGTAATCCATGTCGGCTTTTAACGCATCGTGCAGATGCAGCATAATGTGATCGTACTCGCTGCGCCGACTCTTGGTGATGCCGAGCGCCGCCAACAAACCTGCCGAGCCGGGCAATGGGCGTTTGATCGATGGCAAAAAGCGCTGCGCGGCATTTTTAAAAGGTTCGCCGGCGCGCCAGGTGCGCGGTTCGCCGTGCGGATTCACATTAGAAAATACGCGCAGGATCCGCTCGCCGTAATTGGGGCGCGAGGGAAAGGCATCGACGTGCAGGCGCGAATCATCCTTGCGCCACGAAGTCGCGCGATTTTCCACCGCCGCCGGCCGAAAACTGGTGCGCGCCAAATACATTGCCGAAGCATACTGGGGAAATAATAGACGCACGAATTGTTCGGCCTGTACCGCAAAGCGTTCGATCATCGAGGTCAGCTCTTGCAGCTCTTCGGTCGTGCCGGTTGCGCCGTGCACGCCGCCGCGCTCAAGGCTGATATTTTTACGCGTGCCGTCCAGCCAGCGCGGCGATAAAAATTTTTGCTCGGCTGCTGTCAGTTGGAAAGTCAGTTGCGGCAAATAAATAATTTTGCCCTGCTCCAGCGCCAACACCATTTCGCGCTGCCGATCCGCATCGATTGCCGGCGACCAACTTGCGATGTTCGTTTCCCAACGGGTTTCCATACGCACCTCCTCTTTGCCGGCATTTTCGCACGACTCTCGCCGTGAGTTATAGTGCGCGGCTGCGATTAATTTAGAGCCTTCGTTGTTATGTATATCCATTCCGCGCGCCGTTACCGCCCTCTCCACGCCGCAATGATTTCTATATCGATTGGCACGGTATCTTGCGGTGCGCTTGCCGAAAGTCCGCTGCGATCCGAAGTGGTTGTCACAGCGACGCGTAGCCCGCAGGCGGATTTCGATTTGCCGGTCGCCATCGATACGCTGTCGCAGAGTCAGATCAGCGATGGGCAAATGCTGGTGAATATGTCCGAATCGCTGGTGCGCGTGCCCGGCATCGTTGCGCACAATCGCCAGAATTACGCGCAGGATTTACAAATTTCGGCGCGCGGCTTCGGCGCGCGCTCTACCTTCGGCGTGCGCGGCGTGCGTATCTACGTCGACGGTATTCCGGCCACCATGCCGGATGGCCAAGGCCAGCTCTCGCATATCGATTTGGGCTCGGCAGCACGCATTGAAGTATTGCGCGGACCATTCTCGGCACTCTATGGTAATTCCTCCGGCGGCGTGATTTCGGTATTCAGCGAGGATGGCAAACCGGGCGATTATATCGGCGCGGATTTTGGCATAGGCAGCTACGACACGCAGCGCGAAGCGTTAAAATTGTCCGGTGCGCACGATCGCTACAATTATGTCGCCGCGCTTACCAATTTCGATACCGACGGTTACCGCGAGCACAGCGCGGTGCGCCGAACCAATTTAAATTCGAAATTGAACATCGCGCTCGACGATGTTTCGCAGCTGAAAATAATCGCCAATGCCGTCGATATGCCGGAGGCGCAGGATGCGTTGGGATTGACGCGCGCGCAATTCGAAAACGATCCGCGTCAGGCCGGCCTGAATGCGGAAACCTACAACACGCGCAAGTCAGTGCGCCAACAACAATTGGGCGCAAACTATCAACGCCAACTCACCAACGATGACAGTCTCGCGGCGACCATCTATGGCGGCCAGCGCAGCACCGAGCAGTTTCAGGCGCTGACAGCGGCCGCGCAGAGTGCTCCGGCCAGTGCCGGTGGCGTGATCGATTTGCAGCGCCACTACTGGGGCAGCGATTGGCATTGGACGCATCGCGGCAGCATGCTTGGCGGGCCTACCGAATTTACCGCCGGCTTCAGTTACGACACGCTCAGCGAGGAGCGCCGCGGTTATCAAAATTTTATTGGCAGTCAACTTGGCATTGTTGGTCAATTGCGTCGCGACGAAAAAAATCGCGTCTACAACTTCGATCAATACGCGCAGCTGCAGTGGGAGCCGAGCGACTCATGGTTGTTGATCGCCGGTCTGCGCAATAGTCGCGTGCCGGTAAAATCGCGCGATCATTACATCGTGCCGGGCAATGGCGACGATAGCGGCAGCACCGAATACAATGCGATCACGCCGGTGCTCGGTATCACCTACCGGCTCAACGACGCACTGCATTTCTACGCCGATTACGGCAAGGGCTTCGAAACACCAACATTGAACGAGTTGGCGTACAAAAGCACCAGTGGGGCCAACACCGGTTTAAATCTGGATTTGAATCCGAGCCGCAGCGAGCATTATGAAATTGGCGCCAAGGCGCGCTTCGCTGAAATATACACCGCCAATATCGCCGCGTTCCACGTCATCACCCACGACGAGCTGGCGGTGGCGGCCAATGTCAGCGGCCGCTCGGTGTATCAGAACGTCGGCAAAACGCAGCGCGATGGCATCGAGGCCAGCTTCGACAGCCGCTGGCAAAATGGCATCGGTCTGTCGCTGGCGTACACAGTATTGCGCGCCAAGTACGTCGAAGATTTCACCTCCTGCCCCGGTTCTCCATGCACGGCACCGCAATTGGTAAGCGCCGGCAACCGTATTCCCGGCGTACCGCTCAGCGTGCTGTTCGGCGAACTGTCGTGGCAACATCAGCCGAGCGGCTTTTCCACCGCGTTCGAAGTGCGTCGCGAAACAAAAATGTACGTCAACGATTTAAATAGCGACGCCGCGCCCGCCTATACCGCGCTGAACTGGCGCGGCGGCTTCGCGCAACTGCTGCAACAATGGCGCCTGCAGGAATTTATTCGCGTCGAAAATCTCACCGACCGTAAATATGCCGGCTCGGTGATTGTCAACGAAAGCAGCTCCCGCTACTTCGAGCCGGCGCCTGGCCGCAATATCTACGCAGGAGTTCGCGCCGACTATAATTGGTAAGCGAGTGTTATCGATCGACCTGTCGACGGCGTGCAATCGCAAGCATATCGCCCGAGCGGCGCAACTGCTTGCTGCGGAGCTGAGTCCTATAAACCTATATACCCCCAGCCACGTGCGGACTCGCCCGGTGGCTGCCTTGACGGCTAGCGCCTAAAATGGTCAAATCCTTGATATCTGCGGCAGTTATCTCAAATAAAAAATGCCCTTTCCGATTTTTGAAAAGCCCGTCTTTATCAAAAACAATATTGATTTAGGCGCGTTCGGGCATCAATAGCAACAGTGATAGCAACAGTCGTTTTCAGCAAACGGCCAGTTGGCAAGTCGTATCGGTATATGGAGGTGCTTATGAATCCCAAATTGTCAGTAATATTGCCGCAGCATCTGAAAGAAAAAATCATTGAGTTCGCATTTAATGATAACTGTATGCAATATTTCAAAATTAATAGCGTAAGTCCAAATAGGCGATTTTGCGCCCTCAATCAACATTCGATACCGTTGGCGGAAACAATGCGTGCGTACGCAAAAACCGCCTTTGCCGAAATTGGTGTCCCGACGTATATCGATGAACATATATTCGGAAACTTTATCGGTGTGAACCTTACTGGCGGCAGCGTTCATCAACATACGGATCGCCGGGATGCTTCAGGGAATTATCATATCCGCATGAATTTTATGGTGCAGAAACCGGAGTTGGGCGGGAATCCCATTATCGACAATAAAGAATATGAAATAAATGAAAATGACTGCTGGATCAATTACGCATCGGAATGGATGCATGGCTCTATCCCGGTGCAGGGCGCGAAAAGTCGAGTGGTGTTAAGTCTGGGCGCGTATATAAATCCGCAGGTGGTGCGCGACATCTCGAAGCGCATTGGCTGGAATCAAAAATAAAAAAGGCGTCGCGCCTTTCTGCTGGATATCTCATATTGTAGGTTAACTATAACCGGCCGAGTCGCTGCTTAATTATGGCAGGGCCATCTGCCGATAGCGCGTCTGCGGGCATCGACAGCAGCAATTAGGTTAACGCCGCCGCCGATATCCGCTTCGATTTCTACATTGCTGCTCAGTACTCTGCGGCTGCTCAATTTACTGCAGCCATTCAATTCGCCGCAACAACCCGCCCCAACACTTTCCGATCGGCTAAATCCTGCGTGCCATCGCGAATTTCCGCAAAACCTATTTTGCGATCGATCGCGACTTTGATTGCGCCTTTAGCGTGTAAGCTCAATAGTTCATTGTGCATCGATAACATATATTCGCGATCGAAACCCCCGGCGATGGTACCGACGATCGAGGCATTTTTAAATACCAACAATGCCGGAGAAATTTCGCCCCAGCGGCCGCAGGCGAAACCGATCGGCAGCAAGCGGCCTTCGTGCGCGAGGCAGTTGATCGAGTTTTCGAATATTTCGCCGCCCACCGGATCGAACACCACATCGACGCCGCGCCCGCCGGTTTCTTTATTCACCGCAGCGGAAAAATCGGTACTGCTGTAATCGATCGCGACATCCGCGCCCAATTCGCGGCACAGCGCAACTTTCTTGGCGCCGCCGGCGGTGGCGATAACTGTTGCGCCGAGCGCCTTGGCGAGTTGAATCGCGGCGAAGCCGGTGCCGCCGGCACCTCCGTGCACCAATACAGTTTCGCCGGCGATCAATTTGGCGCGGCGAACCAAGCCGATATAAGCGGTGTGATAGGCGATGGTAAATGCCGCCGCATCCGCATCGTTAATGGCGGTCGTCACCGGAAAAATCATTTGCTCGAAGGTTTTGCATTGCTCGGCGAACGCGCCCTGCCCCATCATAAATGCCGATACGCCCATCACGCGCGTGCCGACCGGCAGTGTGGTGCCCGGCCCCGCCTCGGTGATCGTGCCGACGAATTCCTGGCCGGGGGTGAACGGCAATTGCGGCGTCAACGGATAAGTGCCGCGGCACATCAATACATCGGGAAAGCCGATCGCGCTCGCCGCCACTTTGATATGTAATTCGCCGGGACCCACTTCGCCGAGTTCTTTATCGGTCTGCGACATAACTTGCGAGGGCTCGCCCGCCGCGGTGACCTGCCATGCTTTCATCGTGATCTCCTTAATGCCGCGCGCCGCCAAACGATGATTGCGCGCGCGAGTTTTATGTAAATAGATTGGCTATATTTTAAAAATTATTGCGCCACTACTTTTTTGCGACGGCGCGGATGTTCTTCATGCTTGCGCTGGCAAGGTAGGCGAATAAGCGCGGCGAGAAACGCTGGATCCACCAGAATATACGCACGTAAAACGGCATCACGATATAGGCGTCGTTATTCTCGGCGCCGCGCAGAATATAATTGACGGCGCGAATGGTTTCCCACGGCGCGAAACCGGATAGACCTTCGAAGGTCGCCGCGCTCATGCCTTGAATCTTGGCGCGCACCAGCATTTCCGATTTCACCAGGCCCATGCACACCACGCTGACCTTGACGCCGAATTTATCGGCTTCGTAGCGCAGCGAAGTCGACAGGCCGACCACCGCGTGTTTGGTGGCGGCGTATACGGCGATGCCCGGCGTCGGTACGATGCCGGCCATCGACGACACATTGATGATATGACCGCTGCCCTGCTTCTTCATTTGTTTATAGGCATATAGCGAGCCGAACACCGGCCCGACGGCATTGGTCTGCATGATGTTCTCCACCATGCCGTCCTCGGCGCCGTCGAATTCGCCGATGTAGGCGACGCCGGCGATATTAAAAAAGTAATCCAGTTTGCCGTACTGCGCGACCACCGTATCGATCGCGGCCTGAATATTTTCGCGTTTGCGAATATCCATCTGCAGTGCGATCGCCTTGCCGCCGGCCTGCACGATCGCATCGGCGGTGCCTTGTACTTCCTCTTGTGTTAAACCGGTGACGATCGCAATGCCGCCGCGCCGCGCGAACTCTTCGCACATGACTTTGCCGAGCCCCGACGCCGCACCGGACACGATGGCGGTTTTATTCGCAAAAAAAGACATACCAACCCCTTTATTGTATTTTGGAGCGCCGAAAATTTATTGTTAGCTTACCGGCTGATCTTTAGCCGCCGTTTTACGTAGCTCGACGATAATCCCCGAGAGGTGCGACATGCCCGATAGCGCTTCGACATTGTCGGCGCCATCGCCGGCCAAATAATTGGAATTAATGCCGGGGTGCTGTTGCGCGTGCCGCAGGCCGTCGGCATTTTTGTGGCCCCAGCACTGTGGAATCGCTACGGTGCGGCGCATCATTTCATCGCTGAGCTTAATCGGCACCTCGACCACGCCGAATGCCGAACTCACCGTCAGCAGCTCGCCGTTGCCGATACCCAACTCTTCGGCATCCTGCGGATTGACGTAGGCGTAGTTGGTGGTGTCTTTAACTAAGCGGGGTACGTTCGCCGAGGCCGAATTGATGCGTTTGATTTCGCGCTTGCCGATCAACTTGAACGCATCGCGATTGGCGAGTTCGTCGGCGTACAAGAAATCGATTTTTGCTTTAAAGGTGGCGACATATTCCTGCGGCGCCAAATCCACCCGTCCATCGTCGGTCAACACGCGTTCGCTGCCGAGATAATTGCCGCCGCGATTTTCCGCCATCAGAATGCCGTGGGTGTGTTCGCGCACGAAGGTATCCGCATCCGGCAGGCCGGCTTGTTTGAGCATGCCGCTGATCATTTTCTTCGGCGTCAATGCGAGTTTGCGCTGCCATTGCTTGCTCGAATACGCGAGCCGCGTATTCAACTTCAATAAAGTGGCCAGCCAGCGTTTGCCGAACATGGTGACGCCGGCCGCTTCGGCGAGTCGGCTGTAAATCCACCACTCGTGGCGCACGCCATCGGGCTCTTTCAACACCGCATCGCTGTACGTCATATACGGCACCGGCGTGCACGCCATGAAACTTTGCAGCGCGTACGGAATTTCGTCGCGCTCCAGCCAGGTCGGCGCCGGCAAAATATAATGCGCGAGATTGCCGACCTCGTTGCGGAATAGATCGATGCAAACCAACAGCTCCAGTTTTTCAAACGCGCGATCGAGACGGCCGTCCGGGTTGCTGCAGGCGAGCAACGGATTGCTGGCTTCGACGATCATGCCCTTGATGCGGCCCTGCTCGATATCCGGCGCCAGCATGCCGGAGGGTTGCAGGCCGACCACGCTCGGCAAGCCGTCCTCGCGATCGTAGCGCAGCGTGACATCGCCGGCCTTTTTAACTTGGCCCGCCATATCGACGATGCCCTTGCCGATCAGCATGCCGCCGGCGCGATCGAGATTGCCGGAGATCGCATTGATGCATTCGAGCAGCCAGAAACACAGCGTGCCGCTGCGGCCCTGATTAACGCCGGTGGCCATGTACAGGCCGGCACCCTTGCCGGTCGGCGCCGAGGCTTTGCGAAAGCTGGCGAGCAGATCGCGCAGCGTCTCTGCCTCGATGCCGGTGACCGCCGCTTGTTTCTCGGCGGTCCACTCGGCGACGATCGCCTCCAGTTCGGGATAACCTTTCATAAATTTAGCGACGCGCTCGCTGTCCACGCCGCCGCTGATAATTAATTCGTTACAAAATGCCGCCAGAAAAAATACATCGGTGTCGGGGCGAATAAAGAAATGCTCGCCGGCCTGCGCGGTTTCGATGCGGCGCGGATTGATAAACACCGCGCGGCCTCCGCGCTTGACGATGCCTTTTAAACGCTGCACGGATTGCGGCAGATGAAACAGCGTGGTGCCGGACACCACTGGATTGCCGCCCAGAATCATCACGAATTCGGTGCGGTCGATATCGGGATAGCTGAGCTGAAACGGCGAGCCGTACATATCCTCGCAGACGCGGAATTTATTGGTGGTATCGCAGGTGCCGGTACCGAACAGGCGGCGCGAGCCGAGCGCCTTATAAAAAGCATTGCGGTATAGCGGCGCCAGCACATTGGCGCCGCCGGCCGAGCCGACCAGATGGGCCATCGTTTGCGCGCCATTGCGATCGATCAGCTCGCGGATGCGCGCGCCGATCTCGCTCAGCGCCTGCTCCCAACTGATACTGTGCCAGGTAGTGCCGATGCGTTTCTGCGGCGTAGTGATGCGGTCGGGGCTGTGTTGAACGGCATCGAAGTGAATGCCCTTCACGCACGAATAGCCCTTGCTGACCACGTGCTGTTTGTCTGGCCTAATCTCCAACACGCGATTGTTTTCGACATCGACGTCGACCTCGAGGCCGCACGTCGCTTCGCAGATACGGCAGAACGTATATTTAGTGGCAACCGGCATGCTTCCTCCGATAACTAAGAGTCCCGCTAATAAGAGTCCCGCTTAATTATGATAGATGGGCTCGGCACAGCAATTCGCCGGCCGGCTTACTATATGCCTGGGTTGTGCGCTTGGGAACTAAAGCCAGATTAATTTCTGTTTAGCTTGAGATCGGAGCCGGGCGTGCGCTCAAGCGTATTCCAGCGCGGCTTTCAGCGCCTGAGTGATGGTTTCGACAGCGGCTATCTCGCTTTCGAATTCGTAGTGCTCGATGTTCTTTTGCCCTTGCTTGGTACTCGTTTCCCCGACGCTAAACGCCAGCAGGGCGACCTCGCAATGACCGTTCGCCCAGAGCGAAATTGCCGCCGCGCAGCTTCTGCCATCGATATGAATATTGCCGCGCCCAGCCTCGAGCTCGATCGAGACAAATTCCGCTTGCGTCAGAAATTGCGGCAACCGGGCAAATATTTTGGCAATATCGAATTTAATGGCGGCCATACACGTTGTCACGGAAAGTAATTACGAAAAATAGTCGCGGCCAGCAGTTACGGAAAATCGCGACGGAAAAGACAGTCAACCATAGTAGCAAAGCGGCAGGTTAAATTCCCAACACTTATGTTCGCGTCGAGCATAACGCTAAAATGACTGACGCGCGGACGAGCGATCCGCAAGTTCGCTGTATCGGCGCGATGCGATCGGGCGGTGCCAGTGAGTTTCGATGGTACTGCTCCTTATAGATTTAAACTTGCGGGGATTGAGCGCCGCGAAGCAAAAAACAGCGCAAAGTAGTTGCCAATGGAGATTTACCGATGAATTTATCACCCCGCCTGGATTTCGCCAGGGCGCGCGAGTACTTGATGGAAAAAGTGCCGCACGCGCGCGCCTTGGGCATGCGCCTGACAAGCTGCGCGGACGGTTTCGCCAGCGGCGAACAACCCTACGACGTGCGCTTGATAGGAAATCCCGATACCGGCGAGCTTGCGGGCGGCGTGGTGACCACACTGCTCGACAGTATTTGCGGTATGGCGTTGCTCAGCAAGCTGCCGGTATTGCAGCGCATTGCCACGGTGGATCTGCGCGTCGATTATCTGCGGCCGGCCGTATCCGAGCGCACGTTATATTGCGTGGCCGAATGTTATCGGGTGACGCATCACATCGCGTTTGTGCGCGCCACGGTGCACGATGGCGCGGTGGATAATCCATTGGCGAACGCCGTCGGCACCTTCATGTTATTGCACGATGAACTTCATCCGACCGCGGCGCAGGAGTTGGCGCAATGAGCGAGGAGCTGGCGTATTTACAACCGGCAGCGGCAATCGATAAATTTGTTCGCCGGATTCCCTATGCACAGTTTCTTGGCTTTTCGCTGATCGGCGACGGCAACGATATTATCGGGCGCATGGCTTTTTCCGAGCAATTGATCGGCAATCCCAGCGCCAATGCGCTGCACGGCGGAACATTGGCCGCGCTATTGGAATTTACCGCCACCTGTAAATTGTTATCGCTGAGCCCGGTATTGCGCATTCCGAAAATCGTCAATATCACCGTCGAATATCTGCGCAGCGGCCGACCGCAGGATACCTATGCGCGCGCCACGGTGACCCGGCAGGGGCGACGCCTGGCCAGCCTGCATGTAGTGGCGTATCAGGATGACATCGCGCGACCGATCGCGATGGCGAACAGTCATTTCCTATTGCCGGATAATTAATTTATACGAATTGCAGTCTATTCAGCGCGCGTCTACCGCCTCAAAATGAAGCGGCCAATAAGGAAAAGTCACCTATGGAAAAGTGGGTTCTATACGCAATTATCTCGATGATCTTTGCCGGCTTTACATCGGTCATTGCCAAGCTCGGCCTCGCCGGCATCTCCAGCGATCTCGGTCTGGCCGTACGCACCTGCTTTGTATTCGTGCTGGTTTTGGCTTTTTCCGCTCTCGTAGTTCCGAGGCAAGAGTTTGGCAGCATTACATTGCACAATGTTGGTTGGCTGGCGCTATCGGGTGTCACCACGGCGATCTCGTGGGTGTTCTACTACAAGGCGTTAAAGGACGGCGAAGTGTCGACGGTCGCGCTGATCGATAAAGGCAGTTTCGTGGTCGCCGTTTTTCTCGCCTGGTTTATTCTGCGCGAGCAAATTACGCTGCGCGTTGTAGCCGGTTGTGTACTGATCGTAGCCGGTTTATTTATCGTGTCGCGAAAGTAAGCAGCTAAGAACATCGAACAGGCAAATAATTTTAGAAAATTGTAAAAGAAGCGAGACAGGTTTATTTTTTCAGTTGCCCTCAGCGATCGCCAAGCCTGAAAAGTGTGGCGGCATAGCGCCTTGCAGGGACGTGAGCGGTCAAGGATGACCGCGCCCAAGCCGAACACGGATGTTTGTTGTAGGCGTTCCCGGCAAGGCGCTATGCCACCGCACCAAGCTCCGATCCTAATTCGCATGGCTTCGCTTTCTAGTCGTTATTATGTGTTTCGCTCACCGCAATATTACCCGTTGCTACGTTTTCAGCTTCTCGCGAAAATCAATCCCGCTCGATCAGCGCCATCGCCATAGTCGATAACGAACCCGCCATGCGCCCGACTTCGAGCGCGCTGCTGTTCGATGCGTTGCCCTCCAGCGCGCGTTTCAAAATGCCCTGCACGATTGCGGTCATTTTAAAAAAGCTGAATGCCAAATAGAAATTCCAGTTATCGATGCGAGTAACGCCGGTGCGCCGGCAATAGTCTTCGACGAATTTTTGCTCGCTGGGAATATTCAGCGCGGTGCTATCCTCGCCCGCCAAACCCTTCACCGCGCCGAGCTTCGGCAAGCGCAACCACATACAGTAATAGGCGAGATCGGCGAGCGGATGGCCGAGCGTTGCCAATTCCCAATCGAGCAGCGCGATGACACGCGGCTGCTGCGGATCGAAAATCATATTGTCGATGCGGAAATCGCCGTGAATCAAACTCACTCGGCCATCGTCGGCGGGCAGATTGGCCGGCAGCCACCCCATCAACTCTTCCATGCTGGGAATCGTTTCGGTTTCGGCGGCGCGATATTGCTGTTGCCAGCGGCCGATCTGGCGCTCGAAATAATTGCCCGGCTTGCCGAAATCGCCGAGCCCGGCCGCTTCGATATCGACGTTGTGCAGCGCCGCCAAAGTATTATTGATGGCATCGTAAATCGCCGGACGCTGTTCGCGCGCCAATTCCGGCAGCGCCGCGTCCCAGAAGTTGCGGCCGGCGGCAAAACTCATCACGTAAAACATGCTGCCGATTACGCTGTCGTCGCTACACAGATGGTAAGCCGTGGCGACCGGCACCTTGCTATCCGCCAGCGCCTTGATAACGCGAAATTCGCGGTCCACCGCATGCGCCGATTTCAGCAGAACGCCTAATGGTTTACTGCGCAATACGTAGATGTCCGAGGCGGCGCGCAACTTATAGGTGGGATTGGATTGCCCGCCGGCGAATTGTTCGACGGTCAACGGACCCCTAAAGCCATCGATATGACTCTCCAGGTAAGTCGCTAGCTTGCGGGCATCGATAACGTGGGCGGCCATAAATCTCTGCTCTTTCTCTATATATATATAAATTATTCCGCGCGGCATCGGCTTGGTTACGCACCCGATTCGCGGGCTTGGCATTTGGGCTTGGATCGCAGGCTTGGGGCGCGGAATGGCACAGCCTAGAGACCACTCCGGCATCATTAAAATTTATTATCGAAATAGGCGGGTATTCGCACTGCCAATAATTCATTTACCGGCGCAATTCGCGGCTGAAATCGCTGTGTTTTCGGGGGCTTATCGGCGGCCACAGATATTGACCGCAACAATGCCAACCCATAAGGAAAATAAATTTAGTTAATGGTGGTTGATTATCTAGTATGACGACATCCATTCGGCATGGCCCCATAACGGCCCATTGTCGTAACAGAATTCAGTCGTAACAGAATTTAACGGACAGTTTATTTCGTCGGTCATCTCTTTTCATTAATAAATGCATTACCACTTTCGTTAAACCGATCAGCGTCTCAGCAGGAAAATCCGTCATGCAAAATCAAAAGATCCGCAAAGCAGAAGACTATCGTTTAATTAACGCCGATGGTCACTTTGTCGAGCCAGGCGATTTGTTCACCAGTCGCGTCGACAAAAAATTTCGCGATCGCGCGCCGCGCATCGAATACGTACCGGATAAAGGCGGCGACGGTTGGATTCTCGATGGCGTGTCCGAACCGATCTCGTTCGGCATGAACGCCTGCGCCGGTCTGCCAGCCGACAAACAAGGCGCGTGGTGTAAGTTCGATGAAATTCGCCGGGGCGGTTACGATCCGCAGGCGCGTCTCGATGAGATGGACGCCGATGGCGTCGATGCCGAAGTTTTATATCCCACTCCGCGTCTGTCGCTGGCCATGTTCGCGCAGAAAGATGTCGAATTGCATTTGGCGATGGTGCGCGCCTGGAACGATTGGATGGCGGAGTTCGTCGCTTACGCGCCGACTCGTTTCGCCGGCCTGCCGGTCATTCCGAATCACGGTGTCGAAATGGCCGTGGCGGAAATCGATCGCATGTTGGGCAAGCCCGGCATTCGCGGTTTTACCATGGGCTGCTATCCGAACGGTACGCTGGCGCCGCAGCCGGAAGACGATGCCGTGTATGCGCGTCTCACCGAAGCTGGCATGTCGCTGAATATTCACGTCGCGATGTCCAACATTATGCCGGGCGTGCACAAAGCCGCATTGCCGGGTTGGGGCCGCTTCTTCGATGCGCCGAACCGCATGGTGCAAATGGTTTTCGCCGGCATCTTCGATCGCTTCCCCACTCTGCAAGTGGTGTTCGCGGAAACCGATTGCGGCTGGGTGCCCTACGTTAAAGAACAGGTCGACAACAATTACCACCGCATCGTGCCGACTCGCCCCGATATCAAACTGCGCGGCAAGCCCAGCGAATATTTCAACAAGCATTTCAATTACACGTATATGACCGATACCTTCGGCATCCGCAATCGCGTCGATATCGGCGTTAAAAATATGTTGTGGTGCTCGGACTATCCGCACATTAGCGCCGACTGGCCGCTGTCGTGGAAAACCATTCAGGCGTCGATGGGCGGTGTCGCACCGGAAGATCAATACGCGATTCTGTGCGGTAACGCGATGCGTCTATACGGGTTCGGTAAATAGGTTTTAGTAGTTGGGTTTTAGTAGTTGGGTTTTAGTAGTTAGGTTTTAAATCCCGCGTCGGGTTGTCTAGCAGTCCGACGTATTTTATTGGTCGGTAGCGACGCTGTCGGGATAAATATAAAGATGAAAAATTTAAGCACCTATGTAATCAGCATTACGCCATTCGATAAAGATCAAGCGCTGGACGAGCAGGCCTTTCGCGGCCATCTGCGGCGCATGGCGGACGCGGGCATCGGCGTCTATGTCGGCGGTGGCGGCAGCGGCGAAGCGTTCACGCTGTCGATGGCCGAGCAACAGCGCGTGCTGGAAATCGCCGCCGAAGAATTAAAAGGCAAGGTTGAAGTGCGCGCGATGGGTCGCGAGCCGCGCACCGCCGTTGAAATGTTGGAATACGCAAAACTGGTGAAAGATGCCGGTCTCGAAACGATGCAGATTTATTCGCTCGATCAGGGTCACGGCAACCAGCCGACGCCGAAAGCGCTGGAAGCGTATTTCCGCGAAATCTGCGAAGCGATCGATTTGAAACTGGTGTTGTCCACGCATTTGTCGGTCGGCTATTTCGCGTCGCAGGATTTGTTGTCGGATTTAGTAAAAGATTATCCGCATATCGTCGGCATCAATCTCAGCACGCCCGATATCACACAATTGGTGCGCTTGATCGATACGGTCGGCGACAAAGTCGAGATTCATGTCGGCGGGCCGATGCAGGCCATCGATGCATTGATTCTCGGCGCCAATGGCTTTTTATCGTCGGAAGCGAATCTGGTGCCGAAGCTGTGTCAATCGATCGTCGAACATTTCGGCGCGCAACGCTACGCGGAGGCGCATGCGGCATTCGATCGCGTATTGCGTGTGTTCACGCGGCAGCGCGCGCTCGGCGGCGTCGGCTGCACCAAGGCGGCATTGAATATGCTCGGTCTGCCCGGCGGTTATCCGCGCAAGCCGCGCCTACCCGCCAGCGAGCAGGAACAAGCGTTGATCAAAAATATGATCGCCGATCTGCAATTGGCGAGTTGTGAAGGACAGCGGTAATGAGCGCTCTGCTCCGTAACAGCGTCACGCCGGAGCAGCGGCGTAATGAGTATCTTAAAAACGGATTTTGGAACGACGATACGCTGATCGCGCGCGCCCGCAGCTGGCCCGGCGAGCGCATCGCGGTGGTCGATCGCAATGGCGCGCGCCGCCGCAATTACACCGATCTGTATCGCGATGTATTGAAGCTCGCCGCCTATCTGCGCGAAATCGGTATCGGCTGCGGCGATGTGGTGTCGGTGCAACTACCCAACGAATACGAAGCGGTGGTCGCCGCTTTGGCGATCCAAAGCGTCGCCGCGGTGATCAATCCGATTCTGCCCAATTACCGGCAGAAAGAGATCGCTTATATCTTCGAGACGGCAAATCCAAAAGCGATTTTCACGCCGGCGGTTTATCGAGGCTTCGATTACCGGCCGATGCTGCGCGATCTGAATGCCAAACGTGCAGTTGCTGTGCAACACATCGTGGTCGCGGCCGACGAGAACGGCGACGAAATCTATTTGAGCGATATCCTGGCCGGCCCGACCAGTGCGCTCGCCAATAATTTCGGCGGTCCAAGCGCCGACGCGGTATCGGAATTAATTTTTACATCCGGCACCGAAGCCAATCCGAAAGCGATCATGCATACCGAGCAGACCGCGAATTTTTCGGTGCGTATCGCTTACAGCGATCTGCAGATGACGACGCGCGATGTGGTATGGATGCCATCGCCGATCGGTCATTCCACCGGTTTTAATTACGGTCTGCGCTTCGCGTTGTTTCACGGCCTTAAACTGGTGTTGCAGGATGGTTGGGACGCGCGCGACGCCGAGCGCTTGATTCGCAGCGAAGGTTGTTCGTATACGCTGGCCGCCACCACGTTTCTACAGGACCTGGTCGAGAATCTGGAAGCGTCCGGTCAGCAATTGCCGTTTCGTTGTTTCGGCTGCGGCGGCGCGCCGGTACCGCCGGAATTGGTCGAGCGGGCGTTGCGGGTCGGCATTCAAGTGTTGCGGCTGTATGGTTCCACCGAAGTATTGGTGGCCAGTTGGAATCGCGTCGATTCGCCGCTGCTACAACGCAAACTCAGCGACGGCCTGCCGCTGTCGCAGATCGAAATGCAAATTCGCACCGATGATAACGCTGTTGCGGCGCACGGCGAGCCGGGCGAAATTTACGTGCGCGGCCCCAATACCAGCGTCGGCTTTTTCAACGATGCTGAGCGTACCGAGAAGACTTATGATAGCGAAGGCTGGGTGTGCTCCGGCGATATGGCGGTGATGGACGATGCCGGTTTTATCAGCATCGTCGGCCGCCAGAAAGAAATTATTATTCGCGGTGGCTTGAATATCGCGCCGCGCGAAATCGAAGATGTGCTGCTGAGTTTCCCCGAGGTCGAACGCGCCGCAGTCTTGCCGCTGGCCGACGAACGGCTCGGCGAGCGTTGCTGCGCGGCGGTAGTGTTTCGCGCGCAGCAGCAATTCGATTTTAAACAAATGCTGGCTCGACTCGAACAGGCCGGCATGGCCAAATACAAATGGCCGGAGCGGCTGGTGGCGATTTCCGCTATGCCGACCACGGCTTCCGGAAAAATTCAAAAACATCGCATCGTCGACTTGCTGCTGAATAAAAGCGGCGCGGCGACCGCCGATGAAGAAATTCAATTACTCAGCGATAGCGGAGTCAGCTGATGGCTAATTCAGAAAACCAAACGTCGTCGAATCCAACTTTGTTATTGCAGCGCATAGCGGTAGGCGATAGCGGCGGCCATGCCGCGCTGATCACGCTGAATCGCCCCGATGCGTTGAACGCGATGGATTGGGACATGATTCTCGAGCTTGATGGTTTGCTCGATACGCTCAGTGCCGATGCATCGATTCGCGCGTTATTGATCATCGGTGCGGGTCGCGCGTTCAGCGCCGGCGGCGATTTGAAAAAATATATCGAGCTGCAGCGCGACGCGATGCGCTTCCCGCAATTCGTCAAGGATTTGCATCGCGTGTTCGGCCGCCTGCGGCAATTGCCGGTGCCAGCTATCGCACTGGTCAACGGCGTCACCGCCGCCGGTGGTCTGGAATTATTGATTAGCTGCGATTTCGCGCTCGCTGCCAGCAGCGCCAAAATCGGCGACGGTCATTTGAATTTCGGCCAGATGGGCGGCGGCGGCGTGTTGACCTTATTGCCGCGCATCATCGGTCTGCCGAAAGCCAGCGAATTAATTTTATCGGGGCGTTTCCTCAGCGCGCAGGAAGCGGCCGATTGGGGTCTGGTCAATCGCGTGGTGGCCGACGATCAACTGCTCGCGGCCGGTTTGGAATTGGCGACCGGCATGGCGGCGAAGAGTCCGCTCGGCATGCGCAACGCCAAACACGTGATGAACAATATCTGGCTGGAAAGTCAGGATGTCGCCAGCGGCCTGCGTTGGGAACTGGACCATAACTCGGTGTACTGCCTCACTTCGCAGGATGCGCCGGAAGGGCTGCAGGCTTTTTCCGAAAAACGTAAACCCAATTACACGGGCAAGTAAATCATGACGCAAATGAGTTTGCCCGCGCCGCAGCGGGATATCGAAAGCGAATTTTATTGGCGCGGACTGCAGCAGAAAAAATTATTGCTGCAGCGCTGCGATCACTGCCACAAGGCGCGTTTTCCGGCGATGCCCGGCTGTCCGTTTTGCGGCCGCGATGGCCAGCACATTGTCGAGGCCAGCGGTCGCGGCACGTTGTATTCGTGGGTGGTCGTGCATCATCCGTTCAGCGCCGCGCTGGCAGCGGAAGTTCCGTATGCGATCGGCACCATCGAACTGGCGGAAGGTTGCCGCACGGTGGCGCGCCTCGAGCAGAACACCGATTTGCAGCCGGGCCAGCCATTCGAAATTTATTACGTGCAACACAACGACGACCCTGAAAATCATTGGACCGAGGCGCGCTTTCGGCGCGTACCGGCCTGACAGAGTTTCTAAAGGAGCTCTGATTGAGTTCCCTCTCCCTGCGGGAGAGGGTTAGGGTGAGGGCGGAATTACGCACCCCAACTTTTTATTTCAAGGGCAGCCCTCACCCCCGGCCCCTCTCCCGCGGGGAGAGGGGTGAAAGCAACTTGATTAGGGCTTGCCTAAGTTGATGGTAGGAAAAACGTAGCGAGCGCATCTGCAAGCGCAATAGTTTTTTGAGGAACGAGATTTTGATTAAGACAGCCATAGCCGGCGTCGGCTACACCGAGTTCACGCGCAAATCCGGCCGCTCGGTATTGAGTCAGGCGCGCGAGGCCTGTTTGAATGCCATCGAGGACGCGGGTCTGAAGCCCGAGGATATCGACGGCATCAACAGCTTTTCGGTCAGCAACGATTCGGTGCCGTGTCAGGCGGTCGCGACCGTGCTCGGCATTCCGCAACTGCGCTACTCGAACGATTTAATGATGGGCGGCCAGGCTGCCTGCAATCTGGTTTTGCAGGCGTCGAATGCGGTGGCCTGCGGCCAGGCGAAAAACATTCTGGTGTTTCGCGCCATGAACGGCAAATCCGGCAACGCGGTCGGCACCATGCAGTTTCACGGCATGGGCGGCCAGTATCGCTACCCGCTCGGCTACGATGCCTACATGATGTACGTCGGCATGTGGGGCCGGCGCTTTCTGCTGGAGACCGGCCAGAGCGAAGCCGATCTGGCGGCGGTGGCGATCGCGCAGCGCAATTACGCGCAGCGCAATCCGCGCGCGCTATTGCGCAATAAACCGCTCGATGCCGAGATGTATGCAGCGCAGAAATACGTGGTCGATCCGTATCGCATGGCGGATTGCACCGTCGAAGTCGACGGCGCCTGCGCGGTGTTGGTGACCTCGCTGGAACACGCTCGCGATCTGCGCCACAAGCCGGCGGTGATTGCCTCCGCTGCGTATCGAGCCGGCGTGCGCTCGGGCCTCGATATCGGCGATCATTTGAGTTGGGACGATTACACGCGCAATTACACCAGCTGGCTGCGCGACGAGTTATACGGCAAGGCCGGCGTGACGCCGCAGGATGTCACCTTCGCCGAGATCTACGATTGCTTCACCACCACGGTATTGATGAGCATGGAAGGCATGGGTCTGTGCGAGCGCGGCGAGGCCGGCGCGCTGCATCGCAGCGGCGGCACCGCGCTCGATGGCAGATTGCCGACCAATACGCATGGTGGACTATTATCCGAAGGCTACCTGCACGGTATGAATACGGTGTGCGAAGCGGTATTACAAATGCAGGGGCGCGGCGGTGAATTGCAGGTGCCGGATAACCGCGTCTGCGCGGTGACCTCGGGCGCGCTGATGGATGGCTCAGCAATGATTTTAACGCAGGACCAATGATACAAAACATTTATACCGTAGCGTTGCGGTTGGCACAGCCGTATATTTTGTTAGTGCCTGGTTGTTAGGGACTAACAAGTTGTTAGAGACTGGCTAGCTGCTACGGATCGACAAGAGACCGGCCGGTCATACAAATAACCGCCGGGGCTATAAATACCGAGGCTATAAATATAAGTACCAGGTGCGATCCGCAAATAGGTCGTAAGATATCGAATGTGCGCTGCCGTGGATTCCGACCGTTGATAATGCGGCGCGACGCTCGATAACCGTTTGAAAGGAAGGTAGGCGATGTCCGTAAAATTCAACAATGTCGATCTCAACCTGTTCCGCGTATTCGATACCATTTACACCGAGGCGAACTTAACGCGCGCCGGCCAAATTCTCTGCATCACGCAGCCGGCGGTGAGCAATGCATTAACGCGGTTGCGCCAGGTATTCGACGATCAGTTATTCATTCGCACGGCCAAAGGCATGACGCCGACGCCGGTGGCGCAAAATGCCATCGGCAGTATTCGCCAGGCACTGGAGTTATTGCGCGCCGGTCTGTCGGAGGGCGATACCTTCGAGCGCGAAACTTCCTGCAAATTATTTCGCCTGAGCCTGGCCGATCTGGCCGAAGTATTGATCCTACCGAAGCTGCTGATGCGCGTGCATCAAAGCGCGCCGCATGTCAGTGTCGAAAGCCACTACCTCAATTACGATGAAAGCGTAAAAGAATTGGCAACCGGCAAGATGGATTTCACGGTGGCCTCGCCGCTGCTCGATAAAACGCAATTGAATTATGCGCTGATCATCGAGGACAACTACGTCTGCGCGGTGCGCCAGGGTCATCCGGTCCTGAACAAAAAGTTCGATCTCGACGAATATCTGAAGCTATCGCATATTCATCTGTCGCGGCAGAAGGAACGCAATGCGCATGTCGACCAGGTCGATCATGTGCTGCATAAATTGGGTCGCGAGCGCTCGATCGCGCTTTGGGCCGAGCATTATGCGATGGCGCCGCACATCGTCGAGAGCAGCGATTTGGCATTGACCATTCCGCGCAGCTTTGCCGAGCAGTGCAAATTATCGATTCTGGAATTGCCGTTCGAAATGCCGAAGCTGGAATTGTATTTATACTGGCACAAGAGCACCGAACTCGATCCGGCCAACCGCTGGTTCCGCGAGGTTCTATTGGAGCGCACACCGCCGGTCACCGAGGCGGTCGCCGAGTTGCAATTAAAAAAGGCTAAATAGCCGATCATCTTTTATAGCAGACAATGAATTTATCGCCGCTGATACGCGCCGCCGATAACGAGCGCGCAGCGGCGGAAAATGCGCTTTGCGCAACGCGAAACTCCTTCATTCATTTATTCTTGGCTTTCCTACCATGACATCGGCGCAAACAGATTCTGCAGCAACTTCTAAAACAACTAATTCTGCAACTACAGCAACAACTAACTCTGCAGCGACTAGCTCTACAACAACGGGCTCTGCAACAACGGATTCTGCAACGACCAAGCCCATGACCATGCTAGGGCAATTGGTGGCGGAGTACGCCCGCAACAAACCCAACGCGCCGGCCTTTGTTGCCGGCGAGCAGATCGTGAGCTGGCAACAATACGATGCGTTGTCCGAGCATTTGGCCGCAGTGCTGCTGGATTTGAATTTGCCCAAGGGCAATCGCGTCGCGGTATGGTTGCCGGACGGCGCGGATTTGCATACGGTGTTTCTCGCCGTCGAAAAAGCCGGCCTGGTGACGATGGGCATCGGCCCGCGCGCCGGCCGCAAGGAAGTGGAGCATCTGATTAAATTATCCGGCGCCACCGCGTTGATTACACTGGTCGAGCATCGCGAATTGCAAAGCGCGGAGTTGGTGGCGAGTTTGCAACAGCAAGACGCCCCGCTGCGCCATCTGATCGCGCTGCGCGGCATACTCGACGACAATGCGATGTTGGTAGTCGATGGCGTTGAAACCGCGCTGGTACAAAATATCGATGCGGAAACGGCAGCGCGTCGCGAGCAAGCGCTGCTGCAGCGTCGCCACACGGTCGACGAATTATTTTTATTGAACTCCACCTCGGGCACCACCGGCATGCCGAAGTGCGTGATGCACAATCAAAGCCGCTGGATTCACTACCACGATCTCGCGCTCGATTCGGGCGGCCTGCGCGCCGACGATGTGTTTCTCAGCGCGATTCCGGCGACGTTCGGCTTCGGCGTGTGGACTTCGCACTTCACGCCGACCCTGCTCGGCGCGCCGACCGTGCTGCTGCCGAAATTCAGCGCCGAAGCGCTGCTCGAAGCAATTCAAAAACATCGCGTCACGGTGCTGGCGGCGGTGAGCACGCAATTTATCATGATGCTGAATTGCCCGACCCTGGCGCAGTACGATTTAAGTTCGTTGCGCATTCTATACACCGGTGGCGAAGCGGTACCCTACGAGCGCGCCGCCGAATTCGAGCGCACCACCGGCGCCTCGGTTTTGCAGTTTTACGGCTCGAACGAAACCGGCGCGCTGAGCTACACATCGATTCACGATACGCGCGAAAAACGCCTGACCACCGCCGGCAAAATTATTCCATCGATGCAGGTGCGCCTGCTCGATGAAAATGGCGCCGACATCACCGCGAGCGGGCGCGGCCAGCCGGCCTGCAAAGGCGCGGTGACCAGCATGGGCTACTACAACGATGCCAATGCCTCGAAAAAATTGTATTCGCCGGACGGCTGGATGCTGACCGGCGATATCGCCGAACTCGACGCGGAAGGCTACTTAAAAATCGTCGGCCGCACCGCCGATTTTATTATTCGCGGCGGCAAAAATATCAGTGGCCCGGCTGCGGAACAGGCAGTTGCCACGCATCCCAACGTCGCCATGGCGGCAGCAGTCGCGATGCCCGATCCGGTATTCGGCGAGCGCGTCTGCGTGTACGTCACACTGCAGCCAGGCACCACGCTAACGTTACCGGAATTAACCGCGCATCTCGATAGCCAGGGCTGCTCGAAGGAATATTTTCCTGAACGCCTGATTGTGGTCGATGAGCTGCCCTACTCCTCCGGCGGTAAAGTCGCAAAACAACTGCTGCGTGAGGATATTAAGAAGCGGTTGCAGGAGGAGTCGGTGTAGCTCTTCCCGCGACATATGGCCGCAATCGAAAAACCCGCAGCGATGCGGGTTTTTGTTTTGGCAATTCGACGCGAGCTGGACAGTTAGGCAGCGCGGGAGTATTTTGAGCACGAACGTGAGGGATTCGGCTGGATTCCAGCTTCCACCAGCGTAAAAGAGCATCACGATTTATAATACTAAACGATAGGCTGGGCTTTAAAAATTGGGCCATGGGCTTTGCTGGCCCAGCAGAAGTATGCGTAACAACGCTACGCATATCCGATGCTCCGGTGAGAAAATAATGAAAATAAATTTGGGCACTATGTTTCGGATGGCTGGTTAACTTGGCGAAAAATCATTAACGCTATGTTGCCGTGCGCTACCATCTTCCTGCCACGCCGAAAAACCTGCAGCATCGACAGGGTCAGGTCTTGCCTTTTGCCTTTGCTAGTATTCGGCTCACTCTAGAGTAGTGGATGCCAAAATGCTCACCAATTTCTTTCATGCTATAACCACCGCTTTCATACGCAATTCGTAATGCTTCGTCTCGATCGGAAGCCCCTGATGCGTATTCGGTTAAACATCGAGGTAATGGGCGTCGCTGAGTTATTGGGACTTCGCTTAAGTCGCGATCTAATCCGATCATTTTCTGCATCTGTATTACATATTGGTCAGAGCCTAAAAATATTTGCCCTTTCAACTCATCCCAAGGGCATGGCTGACCTTTTCCTTCCGCTATAAAATTTACATAGCTTCTTATAGCGGTCGATTTACGCGCCCCGAAAGCTGCCAAAATCCAATCTACATGAAGCCACGATGGAACAGCGGTCTGCCCGACAGTGGCCTGGTAGCTACTCCAAACCCAGTCTTGAGCGGATCCAACCATTTTTGCTCTGACCGGATTTAACACGATATAACGCGCCAACTCCAGCAGATAGGTTTGCTTCTCGATAAGAATAGCTTTGTAGCGTCCCTGAAATACGTGCCCAACTCGCTTGTGCTCGCGATTGAAACGTTGCGTGTAGACGCCGTTGAGATGTCGCATGCCCTTCGCAAGGTTGGCATCAGGTGTTTCGATCAAAAGATGATAATGATTACTCATCAAGCAATAGGCGTGACAACACCAGTTAAATCGTGTGCAGACATCGGAGATAACCGAAAGAAACAACAGCCGATCATCATCGAATAAATAAATATTTTCCCGCCCATCACCCCGCGCTGTCACATGATACAGAGCGCCGGCAAATTCGATCCGCAACGGCCGTGTCATCCTTGACTCTCCCGCTATCCCTATAAAAATATAGCACTCCGTACATCAATCAACTATGACAAAAGGCAAGACCTGACCCTGCGGTTTGTGCTGCGGTTTGATAAATGGGTTGTAGGCGATCCCCAGAAGGACCGGTAGCATTGCGCCAACCATGAAAACCGACGTTCATTTTGTTAGACGCCATTAGTTGAGCGCAAGATTAACCCGAATGCTGTTTTCTGGGCTAGCCCTTCCCGAATAACGGCAGCTTTCGGCTGCACGTTGTTAATCCTGCAGATCGGGCGAGGGAGATCGGGGGCACATTAGATACAATCTGGCGCCAACGGACCTTGCCGCCACGCCAGAAAAGAAAATTACCGGTAATAACCGCCATGATGATCTCGGGCCGGCTCGACATAGATCGTCCGGTAACGCGGGTAGTGATGATTCGGTTCGACGACCACACAACCGGCCAGTAGCGACGACGCAATTACAACTAATAAAATGACTTTGAATACAACCTCTTTCATATCAGCTCCGTAAGCAGTGCAAATCGAGAAATTAATACTCGATGCCGCGTAGGATATGAGCGCAGGACTGAATAACGACTGAATGACGCAATGCTATTTAAAATAGATAGGATGGATGTCCTCGACATGAAGGTGATGGGTTTTCATGTCGACGATTTAAAGCCGGCGCTGGCAAAAGCTCTCACAGCGGGTGCAAAGCAGGAACATCTTTTCGAAAATTCCATGCACGGTTCGATGGCAAGGTGCAGCGACCCCTTCAGTCATGGGTTTTACCTTCATGAAAGAAGAAAATAATTGAGCTTTCTCGCAGCAATTTATCGCCCCAAAAAAGAATGACTCTCATCGCCGCGACGGCGCGTTTTGGGATCGTTAAAACCGGCATCGTTACAGCCTCCGATAACTGTATTTTTCGCCGCTGAGTGATTGTTTATAAAGGATTTTTTCTTTCTGCCGGACGCGCAAAAATCATTCATGCGGCCAATAGCACCGCATAAAAAGAATAAATTTAGTTTATATCTCCCGCTCCCCTAGAATCCTTGGCATTCGCTCTATGGCCCGGTATCGGGGACGCAGAGCAATACCATCAGATAAGTAAATTGTCGGTGCGCCAAAAAGTCCGGCACACCGCCGCGCGTGTTTTGAGAGAGCGTCTCTCGATCGTGAGATAGATGCTCAGTGTTCTCGACCGCAGCGGCAGATTAGTTTGGGAGTAAGCATCATGAATCGTTACCTCATCATTTCCGCCGATGGCCACGCCGGCTTGCAGCCCGAAGGTTATCGCGATTATCTCGAAGCCAAATACCATCCCGCTTTCGACGAAGCTTTCATCGCGCAACAAAAAGCGATCGCAGCCGCCGAAGAACATTTCATGGTGAAGGACTTCAACAAAAACTGGCGCGACAACATCGACGAAGGTCTGACCGGCGCGTGGGACTCCGCTGCGCGTATTAAAGTCATCGATGGCGACGGTGTCGCCGCCGAAGTGTTATTTCCCGATGGCATCACCGAGCGCAACACGCCGCCATTCGGCGCCGGCCTTGCATTAAAACCTTGGGGCGTCGATGCCGAGCTGCAATGGGCCGGCGCGCGCGCGCACAATCGTTGGATGGCGGAATTCTGCCAGGAAGAAAAAGTGCGCCGAATCGGTCTCGCCGTGGTGCCGATGCTGTGGAGCGTCGAGGAATCCGTCAAAGAAATTAAGTGGGCGCATCAAAACGGTTTGAAAGGTATTTTGATTCCGGCGCTGATGGGCGATCACGATGGCTACAACCATCCGAAATATTATCCGGTGTGGGAACTATGCCAGGAGTTGGGCATGGTCATTCACACGCACTCTGGTCCCGCGCCCGATTACGATTTTGCACTGCCCGGCGCGATGGGCGTATTCCTCTGCGAATTTGCGTGGTGGGCATCGCGACCGCTGTGGTATTTGATTTTCGGTGGCGTGTTCGAATTATTTCCGCGTTTGAAATTCGTTATCACCGAGGTCAGCGAATTCTGGGTGCCGCATACGTTGGAGTTGATGGACGTACGCGCCTCGGTTAAGCACACCAGCGGCAAGCTCGGCGACTTCCGTTCCAATCTCACCATGAAGCCGAGCGAATATTTCGCGCGCAATTGCTGGATCAGTGCCTCCGCGCACTTCGACGAAGGCAGCACTGCCGTTCGCCACGGCATCGGCATCGACAAGGTGATGTGGGGCACCGACTACCCGCATCCGGAAGGCTCGTGGCCGAAAACCAAAGAGAAAATGGAAAAATATTTAAGCGGTATTCCGGAAGACGAATTGACCAAGATGCTGAGCGGCAACGCGATCGAGTGCTACGACCTCGATGTCGAGGCGCTGAACAAAATCGCCGCGCGCATCGGCCCGGAAAAAAGCCGTTTCGTATTACCGGCCGCATAACTGAACTTATAAATCCTCCGACCAACCGCTAATAATTTTCGAGAGGCCTTAAGGTGTTAAAAAGATTCCCGATGCCGATACCGTTTGGTTGGTATTTCGTTGGCTACAGCGACGAGCTGAAGGCCGGCGAAATTCGCTCCGTGCATTATTTTGGCGAAGACCTGGTGTTGTTCCGCACCGAATCCGGTGCCGCCGGTTTGCTGGAAGCGTACTGCCCGCATTTGGGCGCGCACCTCGGCGACGGTCGAATCGATGGCGAAGCGTTGCGCTGCCCGTTTCACGAATGGGCATTCAACCCGGCCGGTGCTTGTACCGATGTGCCGTACGCGAAGCGCATTCCACCGCGCGCCGCCAATGCCGGCTGCATGCGTTCGTATCCGATCTCGGAAAAAAATCAGGTGATCTGGGCCTGGTATCACCCGCACAATGAAGCGCCATTTTTCGACGTGGTCGAATACGAGGAAATGGCCAGCGCCGACTGGAGCAAGCAACAGCGCTTCGAATGGAAATTCAATAGTCATCCGCAAGAGATCAGTGAAAACGCGGTCGATGTAGCGCACTTCAAATACATTCACAAAATGGAAGGCGTGCCCGAGGGTGAAACCACCATCGATGGCCACCAACGTCTGACCGTTGCCGATGGCGAAAGAAAATACGTCGATCCGCAAACGGGTATCGAGCGGGTTGTCAGAAGCCGCGTCGAATCGGTGCAGAACGGCGCCGGCCAGAAACTCGCGCGCTTCTCCGGCGTGGTCGATCTGGTAGCGATGACGCTGGTGACGCCGATCGAGGCTGATCAATGCGAAGTGCGTATGGCGTTTTCGCACAAAAATATGCCCGAGGATGCGCCGGCATTTCAAGCCGCGCAGATGACCATCAAATTGATTTGCGGACAGACCGGCATCGAAGGCGATATCCCAATCTGGAACCGCAAAATCTATCGGGCCAATCCCATTCTTTGCGACGGCGACGGCCAGATCATGCGCTACCGCAAATATTTCGCACAATTTTATGCCGAGGATTTCGCCGTCGACACGGCGGCGCAGTCCTCCAATGTCAGTTAGTCGGGCGCCAGTAAACTCCTTTGCCGGGCCGGTTTGAATGCTCCATGTCGATGCCGGTACCGGATTTTTTAAAAGGCATCGCTGTCAGGTTCTCGATTTACTTATTCGTTACACCATCGATTTAAGGAGATATCACATGGCTCGTCTTCGTTACGTGCGCGACATGTCCAAGCGCGGCAAAGTGGAAAATCAAGGCGGCCAGTTTCCCGCCAATGTGCGCGGCCTGCGCGCGATCTACGAAACTGAGCCGGAAATTCACGCCGCCTTATTGCCGCGTCCGTTGACGCCGGGCGCGCGTCCGGAAATCTTCGTGCAATTCTCCAATGTGCAATTGTTCCTCAGCGAAGGCCGCACCACCGAGATCGGTGCCGCGACGGTTGGTGTCAGCTGCGAATACGAAGGCATCAAAGGTTTTTACGTACTCGCAATGCCGATGGAAAACGACATGATCGTGATCGGCGGCCGCGAAGTGTACGGCGAGCCGAAAAAAGTCGCGACTACCCAATTCAAACTGGCCGATAACAAAATCGCCGCCAGCGTGAATCGCCACGGCATCGATTTTCTGGAGATGCGCGGCGATATCGGCGCATCGACCGGACCGCAGCAATTCCTCGAGCAAATGTTCTGCATCAAAGCATTGCCCGCCGCGGCGCGCGACGACACCTTCGACGGCGAAGTATTTCTGACGCTGCTCGATTGGAAGCGCAATTTCACCGATGTGAAAACCGTGCTTAATCCCGAAATCATCATGCGCGAATCGAAATTCGATCCAATCATCGACGTGCCGGTTAAACGCATCGTCAGCATGGTGTTCACCGAGGGCGGCACCGTCAATAGCGGCCGCGTATTGCGCAGCATTCCCGGCGAGTGGATCGCACCGTTTATCAATCAGCGCTTCGACGATCCGGTCGATGCGCCATTAGAGGTTGAATTGGCCTCCGACAAAAAGGTTGCCCATGCGTGAGTTTGCCGGAAAAACCGCCGTCGTCACCGGCGGCGCCAGCGGTGTAGGCCGCGCCCTGTGCGATCTATTCGCCGCGCAGGGTATGAATGTGGTGGTGTCGGATATCAATCGGGCCGCGCTCGATAGTTATGTCGAGGAGTTGTGCGCTCGTGGCTGTAAAGCGATTGGCGTAGTGACCGACGTTACTAAACAAGAGTCGGTGAATAATCTGGCCGAGCGCGCCTTTGCGACGTTCAGCAACGTGCATATCTTGTGCAACAACGCCGGCATCAGTTTGAAGGAGCGCGAGCAGCGCGTGTGGACCGAGCCCGACAACGATTGGCAATGGGTATACGCAGTGCATGTGACCGGCGTGGTCAACGGTTTGCGCGCTTTTATCCCGCGCATGATCGAGAACGGCGAAGAAGGCCATGTGGTAAATACTTCGTCGGGCAACGGTGGCTTAACTTCGTTGAACAGCTCGCCGGTGTACGCATCGTCGAAGGCCGCCGTCACGAGTCTCACCGAAGTATTGCATTACCATTTTTTAATGGACAACTTAAAGCTGAAGGCATCGGTATTATTTCCGGGCCCGCATCTGGTCAATACCAATTTGTTGAATTCGGCGCGCGAACGCCCCGACGAATTTACTTCGGCGGACAGCGTAATACCGGACGCGGTGGATATGGAGCAGTTGGCGAAGGTGGTTGGCAAGATTCAGTTGACCAAACCCGCGGAAGTTGCGGCCTACACGCTGGAAGGCATTCGCAACGATAAATTCTGGATCATGGCCGACAGTGAATCGCAGGATGCGCGCGTTAAGGAACGCTGTGAAAGCATTTTAAAACGCAGTAATCCGACCGTACCGGTTTTTTAGCGTAATCAATTATTGGCTGGGCAGCTTGCGAGAGATATTGGTTTGATGAATATAGCCCCATAGCTAAATAAAATTACATGCTCCGCTGAAGAGCCACTAATGTTGCTGGTACAGAAACAGCGCCAGGCGACTTCGGAATAAGAAGGTCATTGCTAAAGCAGAAGCAGGGATCGGCAGTGTGACGAAGTCGCTTGTTTAGATAAACCCGGGCGCGGATAAAAATGGTGAATTTCGACGATCGAGGGCGATGCGCGCATCGCTTAGACAGAAAATTAGGCGGTACCTCTTAAATATTTTCAACGTGAAAAAATAGTAAGCGCATGGATGGCTATGTGCAGCGATTTCGTTCGGATCTATTAGATAAGTAAATAACGATATTTTAGCCGCGGAGAGTTTTATGAAAAAAGCACAACTCGCACAACGTAAGTATTTAGCGATTGCAGTCGCGACGGCAAGTTTCGCCCAGGTGCATTCGGTATCGGCCCTTGCAGAAGAGAAGTCGTATCAGCTCGAGCAGGTCATCGTCACCTCGCAAAAATCCGACGATCGCGTGCAGGATATTCCAGCCACGATCAACGTTGTTTCAGGCGACATGCTTAAGCAGTTCGAGATCACCAAATTCTCCGATTTATCGCAAGTCACCGCTGGCTTAAGCCTCGACGTGCTGACCAGTCGTCGCCAGTCGGTCAACCTGCGCGGTGTGGAGACCAACCCCGATGCCGGCGTCGCCGATGGCGTGGCGGTGTACTGGAACGATGTGAATATTCGCAGCGACGTGGCATTTCAACAGCTGTTCGATATCCAAAGCATTGAAGTATTGCGCGGCCCGCAGGGCACTTTGCAGGGCGCGACCTCGCCGGCCGGCGCCATTCATTTGCGCACCCGCACACCTTATCTCGAAGGCTATCGCGCCAACATCTCGCAAACCTTCTCCGACAACAACGGTTCAAACACCGAATTTGGCGCCGATATGCCGATTATTCCCGGTGAATTGGCGATACGTGTGGCCGGCGTCTACGATGCTGCCGATGTTAATGATGTGAAGAATATAACTACCGGTCGCAACGACACTAGCTTGAGTCGTGCCGGCCGCTTCTCCGCGCTGTATCAGCCCGGTGAAATATTCAGCGCCACCCTGGCCTACGAGTATCTCGAAAAATCCACCGATGCGGATAATGTCCTCGAAGGAGATCAAACCGGTAAGCCGCACCTGAGTCCGTACGATCGCACGGCCTTGGCTGGAATCAATAGCGTTACGACCAATCGCAACAATATTGCATCGCTGAATTTGGCGTGGGACCTCGGTAAGAACCAAGTGGTATGGGAAACGGGTTACTACAACAGTAACCAGGTTGCGCTATTGGATTCCGATTTTGCCAACAACAGCACTGCCGATACCACCAACCTGATTCCGCAGAAGGCCGAGCGTTTGATACAGGAAGCCCGCTTGACTACGAATATTTCTTCGGACTGGACCTCGCTGGTTGGCCTGTATTATCAGAAAGACCGCTCGATGGCCCAGCCGATAGTCAGAAGCCGTTCGGGTAATATCAATGTTCTTACCAATCTCGATATTCCGTCGAACGGCGAGACCTACGCGCTATTCACACACCAAAAGTATCAAATTACCGATAGTAGTTTGATCGAAGCCGGGGTGCGCTATCAGTCGCTGCATCAATTCAACAAGGCAGATGCATTCATTCTTGCAACCGACGCAACTAGCGGTGCGGTTCTTGCGAATCGCACCATCGTTCAAGTGCCGGATGCAAACACGCACGATTCAGATGCTGAAGTTGTTACCTACTCGGCGAAATATTCATACACGTTCACCCCGGATCTAATGGCCTACGCCTCGTACGATCAAGGCTTTCGTCCAGGTGGCATCACTGCTACCACACGTACCGGCCTACCGTTGTCCGAGCTGGCGTACGACAACGAGAAAAGTCAGGGTATCGAGTTCGGCGTAAAATCGGCATGGCTCGACAATCGTGTGCAGGTCAATGCGGATGTGTTCTATCAAGAGTTCACCAATGGCTTGTATCGTTCGCAGGCGTTGCGAGTGAACACCGATGGCGTTCCCGGTACCGAAGGCTCAACCGCACGGTTGGTGTATAACGCCGATTCGATCATTCAGGGTGCCGAGTTGGAGGTACAAGGCTTAATTACCCCAAATTGGAATGCGGGTGCAAACATCAGCTATGTCGATGCCAAATACGACAACGCCAGCATTCCCACCAACAGCCCTACCCCAACCACGCAAACCGAGGTTGTTTACCATACGATTTCGAGCGGCAGAATCGGTACTCAACCGAACTGGTCGGCGACCGCGAATTCAACCTACACCTTGCCGCTTGGCCCGGTCGACGCCTACATGACGGGGCTGGTTAAATATCAAAGCTCGCGCGAGGACGATAGCTTCGCCAATAATGTGGGCTTGGTTGCCGGCTATGCGACAGTTAATTTGTATGTAGGGATTCGCGATGTCAACGATGCTTGGGATGTAACATTGTTTGCGCGCAACCTGTTCGATAAAAATGGCGAAGTGGTTCCGCCGGAAGTCGATACGACTACTACTTATCTGCAGGCCAGACCGAACGAAGGTCGCGTCATCGGCATTACCGGCAAATATAAATTCGGTAAGAGTTGATTCGGTAAGAATGGATTCAGTAGCAACAGATAGAGCGGACGCCGGCGCGTTCGCTAGCAGTTAGCTGTCCTTCGCAGATGTCCGCGCATGCGGCATCTGCTTTTTTGCAGTTGGGCCGATACCTTTTCGGCAAAATTGTGCTGTAAATTTTTACCGACCAGTCATCGATTGAGCGGTCAATAATCGATTGCATCGTCGTTAGAGGTAGATCGAATGTCGTTCGAAGCCGTTGCGAAAACCACCGATACGAATTCAGCGCGGGAACCGTTCCGCGGCTGGTACATTCTTGCGGTCACGGTGATTGCGCAGGCTATTACGGTCGGTTGCACCAATTATATTTATAGTTTGTACACATTGCCGATCAGTGCGGAGTTCGGCGCCTCGCGTATGAGCATGGGTTCCGGCATGGCGATTTTTTTATTGGCGATGGGCGTGTATTCGCCAATTCTCGGCCGCGTCATGGATAAGGGCAACAAACGCAATATCATGATGGTCGGCGGCCTGTTGATGGCGAGCGGTTTCGTTTTATTGGCGGCCGCCACCGCGCTGTGGCAGATGGCGTTGGTGCTGGTGCTGTTTATCGCGTCCGGCTCCGGCATGATGGGCTCGCTGGCATCGGGAACGGTGGTGACGAATTGGTTCGAGCGCTATCGCGGCCGCGCGCTCGGTATTTCTCTGATGGGTACTTCGCTGGGCGGCGCGGTGATACCGCTGGTGGCCGCGCCATTAATCAAAATGTTGGGCTGGCGTAGCAGCTTGCTGGTGCTCGCGGCGGGCATCGCGGTATTCGCGGTATTGGTGGTACGACTGGTGATCATCAATGCGCCGAAGGATATCGGCCAGTATCCCGATGGCGTTAAACCGTCGGAAGAAAAAGTAAAAGCAGCAGCTGCCATCGAGCAGGCCGCTGCTGAATTCAGCCTGTCCAAATTGTTGCGCGATCCGAATTTCTGGCGCATCGCCGCATGCACCTCATTGGTGATGTTTGCCGGCGTTTTATTATCGACACACTTCGTGCCATACGCGGCAGAACTCGGTATCGATTCCACCGCGGCGTCGTTTGTATTGGCGCTGTTTGCCATGACCGGTATGGTCGGCAAAGTATTCTTCGGTTATCTGACGGATGTCGTACACGCGGGCCGCGTATTTTGTGTGGTCGCACTGGTCGATGCATCGGCGTGGGGGCTGTTATTGTCCAATCCCGATTACAGTATTTTTCTAGTCGGCGTCGGCATCATGGGCTTTGGCGTCGGCGGCGCTGCGCCGGTGATGAATGCGGTTATTGCCAAATGTTTCGGCCCGCAGGTATTTGGACGGGTAATGGGTTTTATCGGCGTGATTCTGTTGCTATTGATCGCCATACCCGGACCGTTAGGCGGCCATATCTACGACAAGACCGGCAGCTATCACCTGGTGTTCAGCTATACGTTCTGGGTATTCCCGCTCGCGGCGCTGATTGCCTGGTTTATTCGCATTCCGGAATCCGTCGGCGCGGCGAGTAAACCGATCGCGCACCATCACTAATATTCCTGCTGCGCCCGTTAGTATCGGTGAAGAGCTAGCGATGATTGGTTGGCGTAGCGGTATTTGCGCGATCATAAACGCGCACTTTTTTTCTTTGACTCGTTTTTAAGAATTCTTTAAAGGTATGTGAGCATGCATATTCTGGAAGCGGTATTTACGCGCAATTCCGTCGGTAAGTTGAGCGAGCCCGCGCCGCGCGGCGAGGACTTGGCAAATATTCTGGATGCCGCCGTGCGCGCCAACGATCACCAGCGTCTGCGCCCCTGGCAGTTTTTAATTATCGAAGGCGACGCGCGCGCCAAGCTCGGGCAGATATTTGTCGATGTGGCATTGCAGCGCGATCCGACGCTGTCCGCCGAAAAGCAGGCCGACATTGCCGCGAAAACACAGCGCGCGCCGTTGATCGTAGTCGTGGTTGCGAAAATTCAAGAGCATCCGAAAGTGCCGGTTATCGAGCAGGTATTGTCGGCGGGCGGCGCGGCGCAACTCATTATGCTGACCGCGCATGGGCTGGGTTTCGCGGGCGTCTGGCGCACCGGCGATATGGCTTACGATGCCGGCGTGCGGCAGCGTTTAGGTTTGCAGGAAAGCGATCAGATTGTCGGCTTTCTCTATTTAGGCACCGCATTAGCGCCGAAAAAATTGACCGAGATCGATCACAAAGAATACACGGTGGTTTGGAATGGCTGATTCGACAGCGCGCGCGAGCGGCGACGAACTGCGCGCCGGTTTCTCGCCGCTCGCCGAGAGGCACGCGCTCGTCACCGGCGGCGGCACCGGCATCGGCGCGGCGATTGCCACATTGTTGAGTCAGCATGGCGCGAAGGTCACAATCGTCGGGCGGCGTCTCGATGTGTTGCAGAAGCAAGCCGAAAAATCAGCGAATACGCAGGCGATCGCCTGCGATTTAACGCAGCCCGAATTAGTCGACGCAGCGTTTGCTGAGGCAATTGGCAATTTCGGTCCCATCGATATTCTGATCAATAACGCCGGCCGCGCCGATACCGCGCCATTTCACAAACTCGATCGGCAGCAATGGCAGTCGGTGTTGAATATCAATTTAAACGCCGTCTTCACGAGCATGCAGTTGGCTTATCCGGAAATGAAGGCGCGCGGCTGGGGTCGCATTATTAATATCGCGAGCACGGCGGCGTTGAAAGGTTATGCCTACGTTAGCGCGTATTGCGCGGCCAAACATGCTGTGGTGGGTTTAACCAAAGCGGTGGCGTTGGAAGCGGCGCGCAGCGGTGTAACTGTGAATGCAATTTGTCCCGGTTATACCGATACCGATATTGTCGCCAACGCAGTGCAAGCCATCGCCGCAAAAACCGGCCGCACTGTCGAACAGGCTTTGCAGGAATTTACGTCGAGCAATCCGCAGGGTCGTTTGATTCAACCGTTCGAAGTAGCGAACGCGGTGTTGTGGTTGTGTCTGCCCGGCAGCGAATCGATCACCGGTCAATCGATTGCGATTGCCGGCGGCGAAGTAATGTAAAACCCCAGGACATCTAACGAAATAATCATCGCCTGCAGAGGGTTGGCGCGATGGCGTAAAACTTTGCTGGGAACGCCTACAACAAACATCCCTGTTAGGCTCGGGCGCGGCCATCCCTGGCCGCTCACGTCCCTGCAAAGTTCCACGCCATCGCACCTTATCAAGCTCAGCGCGAATTTATTTCGTTAGATGTTCACAGTAGAGAGTCAAACGATGAGCAAAGATGTTTTCGATTTATCCGGCGAATTGATTGCCATTACCGGCGGCGGCACCGGCTTGGGTCGGCAGTATGCATTAGCGTTGTCGAAGCGCGGGGCGCAGGTGGTGTTGTGCGCGCGGCGCATCGAAAAGTTGGAAGAAACCGCAGCCGAAGTTCGCGCGCATGGCGGCATTGCGCATTGCGCGGCGATGGACGTCACCGACGGCGAAAGTATTGCGACGGCATTTGAATATATTGCAAACCTCGGCAGATTGTCGGTGCTAATCAATAATGCGGGCTCGCCGTCGGGTCCGATGTTGTTGAATCTGGAAGAGTCGCTGTGGGATCAGGTGGTCGATGTGAATTTAAAAGGCGCGTGGCTGGTGGCGCGCGCCGCTGCGCAGCAAATGATTAAACACGGCAACGGCGGCTCGATCATTAATATCGCCTCGATACTCGGCACCTCGGTACAGAAAGGCACCGGCGCTTACGCTGCGGCTAAAGCCGGTTTGTTGCATCTGACGCGCGCGATGGCATTGGAGTGGGCGCGCTACGATATTCGCGTCAACGCGATCGCACCGGGCTATTACCGCACCAATATCGCGGCGGATTATCTCGATTCCGAAGCCGGTCAAGCATTGCTGAAAAGAATTCCACAACGCCGCGTCGGCAATCTCGAAGATCTAGATGGCGCAATTATCCTGTTATCGTCGCCAGCATCGCAGTATATGACCGGCTCGGTAATCACTGTCGATGGCGGTCTATCGTTATCGATTGTTTGAAAAATCTCTCCAATAAAAAAGTCCCGGCTGTTAAACGAGCTTTTTTATTTGTTAGTCGCAGATCAATATCGAACAGTGCTCTGACTAGTTCCCTCTCCCTGCGGGAGAGGGTTAGGGCGAGGGCAACAGCGATCGAAATTGGCAACGAGTTGGAATCAACATCGCTGCCCTCACCCCCGGCCCCGCACCCGCAGGGAGAGGGGAGTCATCTCCGTCGATCCCGGTTTGTCGTTATCGATCGTTTGATAAAGTACTAAAAATAAAAAAGCCCCGCTGTTACCCGGGGCTTTTTGGTTTTGCTCTAACTAAAATCTAACAACCAACTACTAACTACTGCAGTTAACGCCCTCCGCGCACCAACCGCCCCGGCCGCGCGCCGGTATCGACGCCATTTTCAAATGTCTTAATGCCGCTGACAATCGTCGCCACGTAACCGTCGGCGTGCTGCAGTAAGCGCGGCGAGCCGGATGGTAAATCGCGCACTACGCGCGGCGCGTGCAATTGCATTTTCGCCATGTCGATAATATTGAAATCGGCGCGCTTACCTTCGGCGATTACACCGCGATCGTTGAGCCCGTACAGCGCGGCGGGATCGCCGCTGATTTTGCGCACCGCTTCTTCGAGCGACATACGTTGACCGCGCGTGCGATCGCGCACCCAGTGTTGCAACATAAACGAGGTATAACTCGCATCGCAGATGACGTTGACGTGCGCGCCGCCGTCGGCCGCACCGATAATCGTCGAAGGGTGACGCATCATCGCATCGACCGCATCGAGATTGCCGTGCGCATAGTTGCCCATGTAAATATGCAGGAAACCGGTGGTGCCCGGCTCTTTGGCATTTTCAGCGAGTTCGCACATCGCGTCGTACAACACTTCTTCCGCCGGCAGGCCGGTGCGCTCGATGCGGCGCGCGATGCTGGTGTCGGGATCGGGTTCGAGAATCGGGTTGCTGTCGAGCGGGTAGATCGCGCCGAGGCTCGACATCACCACCATCTTGCCCATTTTCAATTGCGCCGATTGCGGTTCTTCACTGAGAATTTTTGCGCGGCGGCTCGGTTCGCGCAATTCGCGCACGCGCTCGACCAGCGGCAGGTGCGCGATTTCGAGATAGCTGGGGCGATCCATGAAAATGCTGAAGCTTTCCCAGCTCATCAAAATGCCGCCCGGCCGATTGGCGATGGCGGCGACCAGTTTCGCGCCTTCGCTGTTGGCTTTATCGACCTTGCTCATCAGCTCGACCCATAACTCGGGCTGCATATTGTTTTGCGCGATGGTGAAATAAACGGTGCTGCCGGTTTGCAGACTGATGTCGCGGTAGAAATCGATCTCGCGATCGAAGCCGCTCGGGTCCTCGCCCATCAGCCCTTGCGGCACTACCTGCAGCATGTGACTGCCGCCTTCTTTAGCGGCTTGTACCAGCGCCAGCACTTCGTCTTCTTTAGCGAAGGTGCCGGGCACCGATTCGCCGCTCAGCGACATGTGCATGGCGATGCGATTGGTGGAGAACGCCAGCGCGCCGGCGGCGACCGCCTCGCGGGTCAGGTCGGCCATGCGTTTGATTTGTTCGGGAGTAGCGGGCGCGTTGATCTTGCTATCCTTGCCGAACACGAATAAACGCAGCGCGCCGTGCGGCACTTGCGTGGCGATATTGATCGAGCGCGGCGTTTTCTCCAACGCGTCGAGATATTCGGGAAAGCTTTCCCACTCCCATTTGATGCCATCGGTCAGCGCGGTGCCGGGAATGTCCTCGACGCCTTCCATCAATTCGATCAAATACTGACGATCGCCCTCGCGCACCGGCGCGAAGCCGACGCCGCAGTTGCCCATCACCGCAGTGGTGACGCCGTGATGCGCGGACGGCGCCAACACATCGTCCCAGGTCGCCTGACCATCGTAGTGGGTATGCAGATCGATGAAGCCGGGCGTAACGATCATGCCATCCGCGTCGATCACTTCTTTGGCGTGGAACGGGCACACCGTGTCCGGCCCGCCGACGCTTTTGATCAGGCCGTTTTCGACGACTATATCGGCTGGGCGCGGTGGAGCGCCGGTGCCGTCGACGAGCAGGCCGCCGCGAATGAGTAGGTCCATGTTGTGTGTCCTCGTGCTGGAAAGGGGTCGGCTATATACGGTGCGTCTCTTAGTTGCGAGATTAACGCTGGGAGATAACGGCGCTACCGCATAACTCTTTAATTCTAATAATTGTTCCTAAATATAAAGCGGCGCGGGCCGTCGTGTCAAAGCTCGATAAGGTCTAGCCGGCCCTGCTGCTATGCACGGCGAGACCGAGTGCGCAGCATAAGATGAGTCCGGCCAATAGAAAAGGCGCTCCCGGCAAATGCCAGCCGCGCGTGTTGCCGGCGACCGGACTGTCGATAAAAGAAGCAAACGTATGTGTGAACAAGGTTGGGCCGAGCATTTGCGCGATGCCGGTCAAGCTGCTGTTGGCGCCTTGCAGCCGACCCTGGGTCGACGGGCCAACGCGGCGCGTCATCAAACCCTGTACGGCGGGGCCGGTAAAACCCCAGAGCGCGGAGAAGATCACACCGCCTAAAAATACCGGTCCGGTCGCCGCCAGACCGAAAATGACAAAGCCGATGATGCCGGTGGTCAGCCCTATGAGTAAGGCCGGGCGCTCGCCGTAGCGCGCGACGAACGGCCGCACCAGACCGCCCTGTACCAATGCGCTGCAGACGCCGACGCCGGCCAGCGTCAGACCGATATCGCGCTCGTTCCAGCCGTAGCGATAACCCGCATATAAAACGAAGGTGCTCGGCAATACTACGTGCGCGAGATTGGAGAGAAACGCGACCGCCGCGAGTCCGCTCAGGCCGGTGTGCTCGCGCAATAATTTCAGCGCGCCGAATGGATTGGCGCGCTTCCAGGAAAAGCCGCTGCGTTTTTCCGGCGCCAGCGATTCGGGCAACACCAGCCAGCCGTACAGCGCATTCAATAAACTTAAGCCGGCGGCGACCCAAAACGGCAGATGCGTATCGATGCTGCCGAGAATACCGCCGAGGCCCGGGCCGAGCACGAAACCCAAACCAAATGCGGCGCCCAATAAACCGAAGGCACCGGCGCGTTTATCGGCCGGCGTCACATCGGCTATATAAGCATACGCGGTGCTGATGCTGGCGGCGGTGATGCCGGAAATGATGCGGCCGATAAACAGCCAGTGCAGATTCGGCGCCAGCGCCATCAAGATGTAATCGCAACCGAGCCCGAAATTGGAAATCAAAATCACGCGGCGCCGTCCGTAGCGATCCGACAGCGCGCCGAGCAGCGGCGAAAAAATAAATTGCATCAGCGCCCAGGCGGTGCCGAATAAACCGAAAATCATCGCGCCGTGCGCGGTATCGCCGCCGGCAAAATCCACCACCAGCTTCGGCAATACCGGAATGATCATGCCGAGCGCCAACATATCGAGCACGATGGTGATGAAAATAAAAATAACGGCGGGTTTGCGGGCAGTGGAGTTCATGAGGTACCGATTATTTATCGTATTAACAAAAAATTGGCCGATCCTTGCGGCAGGTCATTCATTTAAAGCGCTGACGTAGGGCGGGTCATTCGACCCGCCGTGCACTTGCCGCATTGTCGACGCATCGAACTGTACGTCTTGCCATCGCCGATGCGATGGGGCGAGTTCATGGCGGGTCGAATGACCCGCCCTACGTTCGTGCCACGACGAAGTCGGTGAGCTTATCAGCCCCTCTCAGTAGCGTTAAAAGACGCATCGATGCGCACGATTTCGCTTTCGATCCAATCCTTCACGGCATCGGTTAATTCCTTGCCGTCGCGACCGGTGGTATCGATCGGCGCGCCGATCACCATTTGAATGACGCCGGGATATTTAATAAATCGCTTCGACGGCCAGTAGCGGCCGGCATTGTGCGCCACCGGCACGATCGGTACGCCGGCTTTGCAGGCGAGCGTCGCGCCGCTGCGCGCATAATTGCCGACCTGCCCGACCGGCGTGCGCGTGCCCTCGGGAAAAATCATGATCGAGCGGCCGCGCGCCAATTGTTCCTGGCCCTGCTCCATCACCGCGCGCAATGCTTGTTTGGGATTGCTGCGATCGATGCAGATCGGCTCCAGCAGACGCATGCCCCAGCCGAAAAACGGTACGTCCAATAATTCTTTTTTTAACACCGTCACCATCGGCGGGTGCAACACCTGCAGAATAAAAGTTTCCCACTGGCTTTGATGTTTCGACAGTAAGACGAAGGGACCGGCTGGCAAATGTTCGCGCCCGTATACCTGCACGCGCACGCCGCAGATTAACCGCAGCCAATACATCACCGCGTGGTTCCACCAAGTGAGATAGGTGTAGCGCTTGCGATACGACATCTGGCGACAGAAAATAATACCGGTGACGCTGAACCAAACCGTTAGCAACGAGTAACCGAAATAAAATAATGCCGCTCGACTGCCGAGCCATAAAGTGCGCATTGCCGTCAGGATTCTCCAACACTGTTAATCAGGGCATCTGCCGCGGCGGCTAGATTGTCGTATACGCGTAAGCCCTGCCATTTACCGCTGCCGTCCGTTGTCAGTTGTGTCTGCGTGGCCGCGCCTTTGCCGGTCAATACCAAAACCGGCACGCAGCCCTTGCTCTGCCCGGCTTGCAGGTCGCGCTTGCTGTCGCCGATCAGCCACGCGCCCCGCGCCGTCTGCTCAAGTTCGCGCTCGATCGCATCGATCAGGCCGGCTTTCGGCTTGCGGCAATCGCAGTTGTCTTCCGGCGTATGCGGGCAATAAAAAATACCGGCGATCTGTCCACCCGCCGCTTCCACGAGTTCGTTCAAACGTTCGTGGATGGCTTCTAAATCGTCCAGCCCGAATAATCCGCGACCCAGGCCGGATTGATTGGTCGCCACCGCGACGCTAAAACCGCTGCGGCTCAAGCGCGCTATCGCTTCGATACTGCCGGGTAGCGGATGCCACTCGGCCAACGATTTAACGAAGGCGTCGGAATCTTCATTGATCACGCCGTCGCGATCGAGGATTACCAGCATGTTTTATTTCCCCGCTCGGTTGAATCAAGTGCAACGGATCTCTCCCCTCTCCCTGCGGGAGAGGGGCCGGGGGTGAGGGCTGCGATATTCAGATTCACTTCGGCACCAATTTTAAACTCCGAGGCCCTCACCCCTACCCCTCTCCCGCGGGGAGAGGGGATGTATCGGCTTGTTCCGATATATGTAGAAACGGAGGTTTGAGTGAGGATGCCCCCATTCACTATTTGGTCGCCGGCGCCAACAATGAAATATCCGCCACTTCCAAAAATAAATTGCGCAGCTGTGACAGTAGCGCCAGCCGATTGTTGCGCACGGCTGCATCGTCGGTCATTACCATTACGCTATCGAAAAATGCATCGACCGCGCCGCGCAGATTTGCCAACTGCTCCAGGCCCTCGCGATATTTACGCGCGGCAAATAATGGCTGCACGATTTTTTCCTGCGCCGCGATCTGCCGGGCCAACTCCTGTTCGGCCGCTTCCCTGAGCAGCGCTGTTTGCACGGCGGGCAATGCGACCGCGCCGGCCTGCTTGGCGAGAATATTCGACACGCGCTTATTGGCGCTGGCGAGCGCGCTGGCTTCTGGCAATTGACTGAAGCGATGCACGGCTTGCACGCGCTGATTGATATCGAGCGGGCGCGATAAATTTTTGGCCGATACGGCCATGAAAATTTCCGCGGCGATATTTTCTTCCTCGAACCAGGCGCGAAAGCGCTCGAGCATGTACGCGAGCACGGTATCGACCAAATCGCTTTTATCGGCGAGCTGCGCATAATTCGATTGTGCTTGCGCTAAGCATTCGCGCAGATCGAGATCGAAACCTTTTTCGACCATCAGCCGCAACACGCCCAGTGCGGCGCGGCGCAACGCGAACGGATCCTTCGAGCCGGTCGGCGGCTGGCCGATGCCGAAAATGCCGACGATCGTATCGAAGCGATCGGCCAACGCGACGGCGGCGCCGGTCGATGTCGCCGGTAGTTCGTCGCCGGCGAAGCGCGGCAGGTAATGCTCGCGAATCGCCTCGGCCACTTCGGCGGGTTCGCCGTCCTGCCTGGCGTAGTAGCTGCCGGCGATACCTTGCATCTCGGCGAATTCGCCGACCATATTCGATAGCAGGTCGGCCTTGCTCAATTCGCCGGCGCGCGTTGCCCAGTCGACATTGCCGTGAATTTTGCCGGCTATAAATGCCGCGAGTTTGGCGATACGTGCAGTCTTGTCGTAAACCGTCCCCAGTTTCTCCTGGAATACCACGGTCTTCAATTGTTCGCGGCGCGTTGCCGACGGCGTTTTCAAATCGGTTTCGAAGAAAAACGCGGCATCGCTCAGGCGTGGACGAATAACTCTTTCGTTGCCGTCGATAATTTTCTGCGGCTCGCTGCTGTCGATATTGGACACGGTGATGAAATGCGGCAGCAATTTACCGCTTGCATCGACCACGTGAAAATATTTTTGATGCTCCTTCATCGACGAGATCAAGGCTTCCTGCGGCACCGCGAGAAAGCGCGCCTCGAAATTGCCGGCCAGCGTCACCGGCCACTCGACCAGACCGGTCACTTCGTCGAGCAAATCCTCATCGATAACCGCAACGCCGCCGAGCTTTTTACCCGCCGCCTCGACCTGCGCGCGGATGCGGCCGCGCCGCTCGCTGAAATCGGCGATAACGTGCGCTTGAGTTTCCAGCAGCAATTGATAGCCCAGCGGATTGTCGATCGTCAGCGAGGTATTGCAGTGAAAGCGGTGACCGCGCGTTGCGCGGCCGGCTGCGACGCCGAGAATTTCGCTATCGATAACGCGATCGCCGAGCACCATTACCAGCCAGTGCACCGGTCGCACGAATTCGGCGCGGCGCGCGCCCCAGCGCATGCGTTTCGGAATCGGCAATTTATCGAGTGCATCGACGACGATTTGCGGCAGCAGTTCGTGCGCGCTTTTGCCGATTTGCTGGCTGCGAAATACCAGGCGCTCGCCTTTGTCGGATGGTGCGCGTTCGAGCTGCGCGAATTCGATGCCGCAGCCGCGCGCGAAACCTTCCGCGGCCTTGGTCGGCTTGCCGTCGGCGTCGAAGGCGTTGGCGACATGTGGGCCGAGCTTTTCGATAATTTGATCGGGCTGTTGTTCGTCGAGCTGTTCGATCAACACGGCGAGCCGACGCGGCGAACCGAAACTATGCAGCGGTGAAAACTTGAGCCCCGCCGCTTGCAGGCCAGCTTCGATAGCGGCGGCAAAGCTTTGATAAAGCGTTTTTAATGCTTTCGGCGGCAATTCTTCGGTGCCGATTTCGACCAGAAATGGCTGAGACATCTATGCCGCTCCCTTTTTGCTTGCGGTTTCTTTGCTTTCTGTTTCTTTTTTAGCGGCTGCGGATTCTTTTTCCGCTTCGCTCGCCAACACTTCGTTGCGCAGCGCTTCGCTTGCGAGCGGGAAGCCGAGTTGTTTGCGCTTATCGAAATACGCCTGCGCCACGGCGCGCGACAGGCCGCGCACGCGCAGAATAAAACGCTGGCGCTCGGTGACGGAAATCGCTTTGCGCGCGTCGAGCATATTGAAAGAGTGCGATGCCTTCATGACCATTTCGTAGGCGGGCAGCGGCAGATTTTTTTCGATCAGTTTTTGGCTTTCGCTTTCGTAGTAATCGAACAGCTCGAATAGTTTGGCGACGTTCGCTTCTTCGAAGTTGTAGCGCGACATTTCCACTTCGTTTTGATGGAACACGTCGCCATACGTGACTATGCCTTCAGACCCGCGCGTCCACACCAGATCGTAGACGCTGTCGACGCCCTGGATATACATGGCGAGGCGCTCGAGACCGTAGGTGATTTCGCCGGTGACTGGATAACATTCGAGCCCGCCGACCTGTTGGAAGTAGGTGAACTGCGTGACCTCCATGCCGTTCAGCCACACTTCCCAACCGAGACCCCAGGCTCCCAAGGTGGGCGATTCCCAGTTGTCCTCGACGAAGCGGATGTCGTGCACCAGCGGATCGAAGCCGAGTTGTTTCAATGACTCCAAATACAGGTCGAGAATATTGTCGGGCGACGGTTTCAGTACCACTTGAAACTGGTAGTAGTGCTGCAGGCGATTCGGGTTTTCGCCGTAGCGGCCATCGGCCGGACGCCGGCTCGGCTGCACATAGGCGGCGCTCCAGGTTTCCGGCCCGATCGCGCGCAGAAACGTGCCGGGGTGAAAGGTGCCGGCGCCTACTTCCATATCGAGCGGCTGCAACAGTACGCAGCCCTGCTCCGCCCAGAATTGCTGGAGGGTAAGAATCAAACCCTGAAATGTGCTGATATCGGCTGCGCTCACTGCGTCTACCTTTTGGCGATGCGGAAAAAGGCGCAATTATACAGAGACCGCTCGACTGCGGTTAACCATGGATGCATTACAATGCGCAGCGAATCCTCGCGAGGTCGGCGGCGCAGTGCAAAAAAAATTAAAATTCTGGATGGTCCTGGCATTGTTGCGCGGTCTGGCATTGTTGCCGTGGGCGGCGCTCGAAGCGCTCGGTGCCGCCATCGGCTACTGCCTGTGGCGCTTCGACAGCCGCGAGCGCCACATTGCCGCCGCCAATATCGCGCTATGCCTGCCGCAGTTGAGCGCTGCCGAGCGCGCGCAACTCGAGCGCGCCACACTGATTCACTTCGGCCGCGTCGCCGCTGAAATCGCCAAGATCTGGTTCGGATCGCGCGCCGCTGTGGACGCAGCCGTAGTCGCCGTCGAGGGCGAAGAATTGTTGACGGCAGCGCTGGCCGAGGGCCGCGGCGTAATTATATTGGCGCCGCATCACGGCAATTGGGAAATGCTCGGCTCTTATCTGGGCCGCTATCACGCGTTGACCACCATGTACCTGCCGGCCAAGGACGAGGCGGTCGATGCCGTCGTGCGCATCGCCCGCATGCGCAGCGGCGCGCAGGTGGCGCCGGCCAATGCGGCTGGCGTGCGCACGATGTTGAAGGTTTTGAAGCAGGGCGGCCTGGCCGGCATGTTGCCGGATCAAGTACCGAAACAAGCCGGCGCCGAGTTCGCGCCGTTTTTCGGCCAGCCGGCATTGACGATGACTCTGCCCGGCAATTTATTGCAGAAAACCGGCGCTAAGGCTCTGTTCGGTTGCGCATTCCGCGTCGAGGGCGGCAAGGGTTTTCGCATCGTGTTCCGTGCCGCTGCCGCCGAAGTTTATGCGCCCGATGCCGCCGTGTCGCTGGCCGCGCTTAATCGCGGCGTCGAAGATCTGATACGCGAATGTCCGCAGCAGTATCAATGGGAATACAAGCGCTTCAAAATTCAGCCCGAGGGTGTGCCGCGCCGTTATTGAATGTTATTCGTTCGATCGGCCATTGATTCATGAGTGCCGAAGTCATTTTGAAATCAGCGAATGGACAATTTTGAGATGGGTTCTAACAAAATGGGCCGGTATAGGCATGACAGCGCAGTAGCCGCACCCTTTCCTCAGGTCGTGGGGCGCCAGGATGGCGACCGGCGAGCCTGTGCATGGATGCACGTCGTTGCGTGCCTGAGGAAAGGGTGCGGCTACTGTGCCGCGCGACAAGTCCAACGCTCATTTTGTTTGCAGCATCTATGCGAATCCTTTGTGCAAAAGTTTTATGCAAATCGACAGCGCAATATTTAAACGTCTTTCAATGGCGAGTTGTGGGATGAAAACGTGCATATGATTATCGGCAAAGTGATCGGCACCATTCTCGGCTATCTGGCCGGACGCTGGCTGGGTGCGATTCTCGGTTTTATCGCCGGCCATTATTTCGATAAGGGTTTGGCCGGTATTCGCGCGGCGCAGCCCTCACAAAAAGTACCGTTGGCGCAGCATCCGTTTTTCTCGACCGTATTCACCACTATGGGTTTGCTGGCGAAAGCCGACGGCCGTATCAGCGAGCAGGAGATCGCAGTCGCCGAGCGCATCATGACTCAGCTCGGCTTGAGCGGCGATGCGCGCGCTGAAGCGATCGCCTTGTTCAAGCGCGGTGCTGCGCCCGAGTTTCAGCTGGAGCCGCAAATTTCGTTATTTTTGCAACAGATAACTTTCCAGCCCGAGCTGAAACAAACGTTGCTGGAGTATTTGTTAACGTTCTCGTTGGCAGATAACGAATTGCATGCGGAGGAGCGCGATATTTTACGGCGCATCGCTACCTATCTCGGTTTCGATAGCCGACAGTTCGCGCAGTTGTTGGATATGTTACAGGCGCAGCAGCGCTTTCATGGACAAGGTGGAAGTTATTATTCCCGCGGCGAGCCGGGCCACGCGACCGACGAAGTGGCCGATGCTTATCGCGCGCTGGGAGTCTCCGCCTCGGCAACCGACAGCGAAGTGAAAACCGCCTATCGCCGCTTAATGAGTCAGCACCATCCGGATAAATTAATAGCGCAGGGCGTGCCGGAAAGCATGTTGAAGGTCGCCACCGAGAAGACGCAGGAAATTCAGGCGGCGTACGACATCATCGAAAAAGCGCGGCGTGCGTAACAACTAACAACTGGTACTAAGCCCGCCGACCGATACTCTTTTCAAAACTTCTTTGGGTTAGTCGCTATGGGTGCCGCTTTCCCGTTGGTTCCTTTCGATTTCATCGCTCTCTGGTAGCGTGCGGTATAAACCAGTGTGCTTCCGGTGTTTTGAAAAGAGCATTCGGTCGTCGGGCTGTCACGCTCGCTGCCATCGAATATTCTGAAACTAACAACTGGCCCTCAGCACGACGTAGGGCGGGTCATTCGACCCGCCGTGCGGACTTGCCGATACGTGGAAGATGAATTAAATGGTTGCCGATAGGCGGGTCGAATGACCCGCCCTACATCGAGAGATGTGACTCACTCCATTCGCGGTGCGCGCGCTTCCGGTTTGTATTCGGCGAGCCAGTTGCTAAACGCTTGCGCTGGCAGGGGGCGACCGTAGTAATAGCCCTGCGCGAAATTGCATTCGCGGCTGTGAATGAAGTCGGCCTGCAGCGACGTTTCCACGCCTTCGCCGATCACTTCCATGCCGAGGCTGTGCGCCATTGCGATGATGGCTTTCACCAGCGCCATCGATTCGGGCTTGCACTCGATATCGGCGATAAAACTGCGATCGATTTTTAACACGTCGAACTCGTAGCGGCGCAAATAACTCAGCGATGAATAGCCGGTGCCGAAATCGTCGAGCGATAAGCGCACGCCGAGTTTTTTGATACGCTCGAGCGCGCGGCGCGTCTGCGGCGCATCGTGCAGAAGCACGCCCTCGGTGAGTTCCAGTTCCAGCAACTGTGGGTCCAGACCGCTTTCGTTCAATGCCTGCTCGACGGTGTGCAACACATTGTTGCCGACGAATTGTCGCGAAGAAATATTTACCGCGACGCGCAATGGCGGCTGGCCCGCGCGCTGCCAGGCCTGTGCCTGACGACAGGCTTCGAGCAATACCCATTGACCGATCGGCACGATCAGGCCGGTCTCCTCGGCGATTGGAATGAATCGATCGGGGCCGGGGCTGCCGAGTTCTTTGTTGTGCCAGCGCAACAGCGCTTCCATACCGACCACTTCGCCGCTGCTCAGATTGATCAGCGGTTGATAGTAGAGCTCGAATTCATTGCGGCGTACCGCGTGGCGCAGCTGCGTTTCGATATTGAGGCGATCGAGCGCGCGTTGATTCATTTCCTGCGTGAAAAAGTGATACGTGTTCTGGCCCTGTTGCTTGGCGATGTGCATCGCCGCATCGGCGTTGCGCAGCAGATCGGCGGGTGTGGCATCGTCGTCGGGGTAGACGGTTAAGCCGATGCTGGCGGTGACATTTAATTCGTGGCCTTCGATCAGAAAGGGTTGTTGCATCAACTCGAGAATTTTTTTGGCGGCCAGAGTGCAATCGCTGGCCGAGCGTTGGTTGACCAATAAAATCAAAAATTCATCGCCGCCCAGCCGTGCTACGGTGTCCTCGTCGCGCACGCATTGTTTCAAGCGCTGTGCCGCTTCTATTAATAGATGGTCGCCAAAGCGATGGCCGAGCGTGTCGTTGACGACCTTGAAGCGATCGATATCGACAAATAATAAAGTCAGCAGGCGTTGATGGCGCTCGGCGCTGTTGATCGCCTGCGCCAGGCGATCGAGCGCCAATGCGCGATTCGGCAGGCCGGTCAAACTATCGAAGTTGGCCTGCTGAAATAAACGTTCTTTATAAGCGATGCGATCGGAGATGTCTTCGAGCAGCGCGACGATATGCGTCGTGTTGCCGTGGCGATCGACCAGTGAGCTGAGCGTTGCCGATGCGTGAAATAGTCCGCCGTCCTTGCGGTCGTAAATTAATTCGCCCTGCCATACCTCACCGCTTTTTAACGTCGTACCGATTTTTTCGCGCAGTAGTTGCGTGGTAGCGGTAGGCAATAAATCGGCGAGATTGCGCTGGCACAATTCGTCGAGCCGGTAGCCGGAGGCGGCGCAGAATTTTGCATTGGCGTATTCGATGATGCCGCGCGTGTCGAGAATCGTCACTGCGGAAGGATTCTGTTCGACTACCAGCGATAACTTAAGCAGCTCCGCTTCGGCCGATTGGCGCGCCTGACTCTCGCTTTGATAGAGACGCGTGCGCCGTAAAAACGATACGCTCAGACACACGATGAGCAGCAGGCAACTGGAGAGTACCGGCAGAATGTAAATGCTGCCGCCGGCGTGATCGAACAGCCCGGCGGCGAATGCGAGCGCGGTCAGGGCAATAGTCGCCGCCAGATACAGGGCGAGCTCGATTTCGGGTTTTCTCACGGTCATTGTGCTTTATCAGGAGCCTACGGCTGCATCAAACCATTCGGAATGTTTTAGTTAGTTCTGACCGATTCGCTGTGGCGGAACTGGCGATGCGCTACCTCGCCCATCTTTGGAACACTCCGCTACCTGAAACTCTACAATTGGGTGGCGAAAAGTAAGTTAAGTGGAAGTTCCGCGATACGCCCGCAGGCAATGCTCAAATCTGCGAACGGCTTCTCATTTTGGCTGGCTTTTTTTTGTTCGCTCAAAGGCGATAAAGAGCCGTGCGAGAGAGAGGAACGGAAGAATATTTAGGCGGGACGCTTGTGCAGTAGCGCGTAGTAGAAGCCATCGTTGCCATCGATTTGCGGCAATAATTGGCGGCCGACCGGTTGCGCCAAGCCCCATTCGGCAGCGATCGGCAATTCCTGCGCGTCGGCGTTGGCGCTTAAAAACCGCGCGACCGTCACAGTGTTTTCCTGTGGCATTATCGAGCAGGTGGCATATAACAGCAGACCGCCCGGTGCGAGCAGCGGCCATAGCGCGGCGAGCAGTTGCTGCTGCAGCGCGGCGAGTTGTTCGATATCGGCGGGGGTGCGCAGTAATTTGATATCGGGATGGCGGCGAATGACACCGGTGCCGGAGCACGGCGCATCCAGCAGAATGCGCTCGAACGGCCGGCCGTCCCACCACGATGCCGGCTGCAGCGCATCGCCGGCGCGCAACTCGGCGGACAATTGCAGGCGTTGCAGATTGGCGGCGACGCGTTGCAGGCGCTCCGCCGAGACATCGAGCGCGCATAGCTCGACGCTCGGTTGCAGCTCGAGAATATGGCAGGTCTTGCCGCCCGGCGCGCAGCACGCATCCAATACGCGCTGACCGGGCTGCGCCGCGAGCAAGTGGGCGGCGACTTGCGCGGCCTCGTCCTGCACGCTGACCAGTCCATCCATGAAGCCCGGCAGCAGTGCGATATCGCAGGCGGTCGTCAAACGTAAACCTTCGTTGGCCAAAGCACAGGGCGTCGCTGCAATTTCTACAGCTTGCAGTTGCTGCAAATAATCGGCTGCACTCAGGCGCGCGCGATTCACGCGCAGGCACATCGGCGGATGCGCATTATTGGCGGCAAAAATCTGTTCGGCTTGCGTCGGCCACGCGTTATTTATCGCCTGCCACAGCCATTGAGGATGTGCGGCCGCCGCGTGCGGTGGCAAGCGTTCGAATAACGATTTTTCTTCGCGCTGCAGCGACCGCAATACCGCGTTGATCAAGCCAGCTGCCCATTTTTTATTGAGCGCGCGTGCGGCGTCGACCACCGAGCTGATCGCCGCATGCGGCGGAATGCGTAAAAATAATAATTGGTAGGCGCCGATCACCAGCAATTGCTGGATGTCGCTATCGCGCTCTTTCAGCGGTTTTTGCAGCAGCGGTTTCAACAGTCCAATCAATAATGGTTGGCGCCGCAATCCGCCGTAACAGAGTTCGCGTAATAACGCGCGATCGCGTTCTCTAACATTTTGTTCGACGCGCGCGAGTTGGCGCTCCAGCGATTGGCCTTCGCCACATACCGCCGCGAGAATTTGCGCGGCCGCCGCACGGCAATCAAGCATGATCGAAACGGTTGCCGGGTTTGAATAACTCGGCGTGGCCGTTGAGCACTTGGCCGCTGCGCAACACTTTGCCGCCGGGCATTTGTAAATCGAGAATGCGTAAACTGCCCTCGCCGCACGCTACCTCTATGCCTTTGGCGCCGGCACTAACGATGGTGCCTGGTGCTGCCGCTACCGCCGCTCCTGGTTGCGCGCGATAAATTTTGATGCGCTGCTCGCCGAGCGTAGCGTGTGCGATCGGTTCCGGATTGAAGGCGCGAATTTGCCGATCGAGCTCGTCTGCGCTGAGCTGCCAATTCAGCGCGGCTTCCTGTTTATCGATTTTTTTCGCGTAACAGGTCCGGCTTTCGTCTTGCGTCTCGGGCTGTGCGGTGCCCTGCGCCAATGCTTGCAGTGTGGCGATTAAACTCGGCGCGCCGAGCGCCGCCAGTTTTTTGTACAAGCTGGCGGTGGTGTCGTCGGACGCAATCGCGCAGCGGGCGATCGTCAACATCGCGCCGGTGTCGAGGCCTTCGTCCATCTGCATAATCGTGACGCCGGTTTCGCTATCGCCAAACTCGATTGCACGTTGAATCGGCGCGGCGCCGCGCCAGCGCGGCAGAATCGAACCGTGCACATTGATGCAGCCGAACTTCTTCGGCGCGGTTAATACCTGAGTTGGCAGGATCAGGCCATACGCCACCACGACCATCACATCCGCCTGCAACGCCTGCAATTCGGCTTGCGCCTCGGCATTGCGAAGGCTGGCGGGTTGATAAACGGGTAGTTGATGTTGTTGCGCCAATTCTTTTACCGGACTGGCGCTGAGTTTTTTGCCGCGCCCGGCCGGTCGATCCGGCTGCGTATAGACCCCAACGACTTCGCAGCCTGGCCAATTCAACAAGGCTTGCAGATGGTCGGCGGCAAAGGTGGGCGTACCGGCGAATACAATCCGCAACGGTGCTTGAGGGGTGGCCTTTTTGGTCTTCCTAAAATGCCGCCAGACGAACCAGAGGAAAGCTATAAACGCTAATACGATTGTACTGATAACCATTAGGCGGAATGACTCAGGCACTGGCGCGCTGTTGTTTTTGCAGTTTCTTTTTGATGCGATTGCGCTTCAACGGCGACAGATAATCGACGTACAGCTTGCCGCGCAGGTGATCGACTTCGTGTTGAATACAGATTGCCAGCAGCCCTTCCGGCTCGATTTCAAATGGCTGGCCCTCGCGATCCAGCGCTTTCACTCGCACTCGGGTGGGTCGGCAGACTGTCTCGTAAAAACCGGGTACCGACAGGCAGCCTTCGTCGTACTCGAACGTTTCATCGCCCAGAATTTCGATTTGCGGATTGATAAAAACGAGCGGTTGATTCTTTTCTTCGCTGATATCGATGACGACGACTTGTTTGTGTACGTCCACCTGTGTGGCCGCCAGACCGATACCCGGCGCGTCGTACATGGTTTCCAGCATATCCGCGACCAGGCGGCGAATGCGATCGTCTACCACGGTTACCGGCGTCGCCACAGTTCTGAGGCGCGGGTCGGGGAATTCGAGAATAGTCAGTTTGGCCATCGCGGTTTGTGAAGCATTTCCAGTGTAAATCTAAAAACGGCTGCTAAAGTTATGATCGGAAAGCAATTAGCTGCAGCCGTGAATCGCCTGCCGCGCGCTTTCCGACTGCTATAGTATACAGGTTGCCGCCCTGGGAAAAACCCCGGCGGATGGCCTCTGGACCACCCATTAAAGAGGCTCAGGCCCGGAAAGGAATGATGCTATGAAAAGAATATTGTTGGGCGGCTTGCTCGCCTTGGCGCTGGTGTTTACCGCCCACGCCGACGTGCTCGCGCTGAAAAGCGGCCATCCCGATACGTATGTGGTTAAAAAAGGCGATACCTTGTGGGATATCTCCAACGTATTTCTGAAGGAAGCCTGGTTGTGGCCGCAGTTATGGCACAACAATCCACAGATTAAAGATCCCAATCTCATTTATCCGGGCGATACGCTCAATCTGGTTTATATCGACGGCAAGCCGCAATTGGTGTTGAGTCGCGGCCGCGATGTGAAACTGGAGCCCGAAGTGCGCGCCACACCGCTGGACCGCGCGATTCCGGCGATTCCATTGGAATCGATCAGCGCGTTCCTGAATCGCGGCCGCATCGTCGGCGCGGGCGAGCTGGAAGCGGCACCGTATGTGCTGTCCGGTAAAGAAGGCCATATCGTCGGCGGCGCCGGCGATGAAATTTATGCGCGCGGCTCCTTCAAAGCAGAAGAGACCAGCTACGGTATTTTCCGTAAGGGCGAGGAGTTCGTGGATCCCGACTCGCACGAGTTGCTCGGTGTTCAGGCTCTCGATATCGGCCTGGGTAAAATAGTTTCGATGGAAAAGGGCGTGGCGACTTTATCGCTGAATCGCTCGACACAGGAAGTGCGGCTCGGCGACCATCTGCTACCCGAAGAGGTTCGTCACATCAATGCCAGTTTTTTCCCCAGCGCACCGGATAATGACATTGCCGGTAAGCTGTTGGCGGTCGAGGGCGGTGTCAGTCAGATCGGCTACATGAGCGTGGTGGTGATCAACAAGGGCGCGCGCGAAGCTATCAAGGAAGGCAATCTGCTGGCGATCTATAAAACCGGTGAAGTCGTGCGCGATCCCTTGACCGGCGAATCGGTTAAAACCCCGGACTTCCGCGCCGGCCTGTTGATGGTGTTCCGCGTGTTCGATAAAGTCAGTTACGGCTTAGTGTTGCGCGCCGAGCGCCCGTTGAAAGTCGGCGATAGCGTGCACAATCCGTAAAATCATTTTCGTAAGATCTGCCGCAATGTAATTGTCGCGCCGCAGGATGCGGCGCAGGAGTCAAGGATGACGGCCACGCAAACTTTTCTCTGGTTGCTGTTACAACACCTCCCCGGTTTCACTGCCAATACGATCCGCAAGCTAGCGCTTACCGATGGAGCGGTTATCGATCCCGAGGCATGGTTGCGCTGGCCGGAGGCGCGTTTGCGCGGTGCCGGGTTGAGCGCGCAAGCTTGCGCCTCGGTCATCGACTGGCAGCATCGCCCCGATACCTGCGCCGCCGCGCTCGCGGCTCGCCGCGATCAGGACTGGCTTACCGCCAACGCCGTGCAATTATTGCCGTTCAATCATCCGCACTATCCGCCTCTGTTGTTGGAAATCAGCGATCCGCCGCCGCTGTTGTTCGTGGCGGGCGACAGCGCTTGCTTGAGTCTGCCGCAACTCGCGGTGGTCGGCAGTCGGCGGGCCAGCCTACAGGGATTGGCCGATGCCGCCGGTTTTGCCGCCAGGCTGGCGCAGGCGGGTTTCGCGATCACCAGCGGTATGGCATACGGTATCGATGCCGCCGCGCATAAAGCAGTATTGGAGGTTGGCGGCAAGACCATCGCCGTGCTCGGTTGCGGCATCGATCGCGTTTATCCGCCCGAGCACCGCCAACTGGCGACGGCCATTCGCGCCAGCGGTGCCCTGCTGAGCGAGTTCCCGTTGGGAACGCCACCGCGCGCCGCGCACTTTCCAAGTCGCAATCGAATTATCAGTGGCTTGAGTCTCGGGGTATTGGTAGTCGAAGCGGCATTGCAGAGCGGCTCCCTGGTCACCGCGCGCCTGGCACTGGAGCAGAATCGCGAGGTGTTCGCGATCCCCGGCTCAATCCACAATCCGGTTAGCCAGGGCACTAATAGCTTGATCCGCAATGGCGCCACCCTGGTGCAAGAGGCCGACGAAATAGTTGGCGAGCTGGTGGGCTGGTCGAATTTTGCTATGCGCAATCCATCTTCGGTAAAGGCAGCGTCGACCAGTGGGCGCGCAACGGCGGCGCCAATAACGTTGACCGACGCCGAGGCCGCGGTGCTCGATGCTATCGGCTTTCAGCCGACACCGCTCGATTTGATTATGGTTGCCGCGACGCAACCGTTGCCAGCGGTGCTCGCCATTCTGGGCGAGTTAGAGTTGCGCGGCCTGGTGGAGAATCGGGCGGGATCATACCTGCGTGTCGGCGGTTAACGGGCGCGCAACCTCGCTTGCGCTGCCCGTGCGACTTGAGTAAGTTGGCGCACTCGCTCGAGCGGTCGGTTTAGATGTCCATGATTAGTGATTTTCATATTCAGCAGGCGGTGCTGGCACTGCGCGGCGGCGGCGTTATCGCTTATCCGACCGAAGGCGTTTGGGGGTTGGGCTGCGATCCCGAAAATCCGGCGGCGGTGTTGCGTTTGCTGGAGCTGAAGCAGCGCGCAATGGCTAAAGGCTTATTGCTGGTGGCGGCCGATATCGAGCAACTGCAGCCCTATTTAACACAATTAAATAGCGAGCAGCGGCAAGTGCTGCACAACAGCTGGCCCGCTCCGCTGACCTGGCTGATACCGAACAACGGCGCTGCGGCCGATTGGATTTGCGGCTCTAGCAGCCAGGTTGCATTGCGCGTCAGTCCGCACTCGGTAGTCGCGGCGCTAAGTCGCGCATTTGGCGGGCCGCTGGTTTCCACCTCCGCCAATCCGAGCGGCCGTCCCGCGGCGTTGAGTGTGTTGCGCGTGCGGCGCTATTTCGGCGACCGTTTGGATTTCATCCTGAACGGCGAGTTGGGCGGGCAGCGCGGTCCAACGCCGATTCGAGATTTGATCACCGGCAAATTTTTGCGCCAATGATAATGCTAGACTCGCCGCGCTTGCAGTGGCGGCGAGGCTGCAAGTCGCGGCAAACGACATTCAAGTATCGATTAATTATCGAGTCGGCCGCGCTATTAATAGTGGGCAGTAACGTGCCAGTAGTGAGATAGAGCGAGGCGCAAATGATCGAGAATAATCAGGTAACTGCCGCCGACAATACGCCGGCCAACGACCCATCGATTAAAAGCGCTGCGGTTAAAGTCTATCTGGAAAATTTGCAGGACCGGATCTGCGCGGCGTTGAGTGCCGCGGACGGCGGCGCGCAGTTCGTCGAGGATGCCTGGCAGCGACCCGGCGGCGGTGGCGGACGCTCGCGCGTGCTGGCCGAAGGCGCGGTCTTCGAAAAGGGCGGCGTGGGGTTTTCGCATGTTTTCGGCACGCAATTGCCCGCCTCGGCGAGCGCCCATCGGCCCGAATTAGCCGGCGCCGCATGGCAGGCGTTCGGCGTGTCGCTAGTCATGCATCCGCGCAACCCCTACGTTCCGACCAGCCACGCCAACGTGCGTTTTTTTATCGCCGAGAAACCCGGCATGGAGCCGGTATGGTGGTTCGGCGGCGGCTACGATCTAACGCCCTATTACGGTTTCGATGAGGATTGCCGGCACTGGCACAGTACTGCGCGCAACGCTTGCGCACCGTTTGGCGCGGAACTTTATCCGCGCTATAAACGCTGGTGCGACGATTATTTTTTCCTGAAACATCGCAACGAGGCGCGCGGCATCGGTGGTTTATTTTTCGACGATGTAAACGAAGGGGGGTTCGAGCGCTGCTTCGGTTTTTTACGCAGCGTCGGCGACTCTTATCTCGACGCTTATTTGCCCATCGTGACTCGCCGTAAAGATACGCCGTACGGGGAGCGCGAGCGCGAATTTCAACTGTTGCGGCGCGGTCGTTATGTCGAATTCAATTTGGTCTACGATCGCGGCACTTTGTTCGGCCTGCAGACCGGCGGCCGCACTGAATCGATTTTAATGTCGCTGCCGCCGCTGGTCCGTTGGGAATACAATGCACAACCGTTGCCGGGCACGCCGGAAGCGGCGCTGGGCGAGCATTATTTAACGCCGCGCGATTGGCTCCAGAGTTGATATATTTTTAGCGCTGAACGGACCTTGCGAAGACTGAATCAGCGTCGTAGGGCGGATCATTTGATCCGTCTTCGGCTTCGGTAAAGACCCATAACATCGGATAGAAGTGCGGTTGCAAAACATGAGTGAAGTCGATCGTTACGCAGTATTCGGCAATCCGATCAAGCACAGCCGGTCGCCGCAGATTCATGCCGCGTTTGCCGCGCAGACCGGGCAACAATTGAGTTATCGCGCACATCTCGTCGAGCTTGGCCAGTTCGACGCTGCGGCGCGCAGTTTTTTTGCCGACGGCGGCAAGGGTTTGAATATCACAGTGCCGTTCAAGCTCGATGCGTTTGCTTATGCCGGCGAGCTGAGCGATCGAGCGCGCCGCGCCGGCGCGGTCAATACCCTGGCGCGACAAAGCGACGGCAGCATTTACGGCGATAATACCGATGGTGTCGGCCTGGTGCGCGATATTGCCGAGAATCTAGGCTGGCAGCTCGCCGAGCGGCGCATTTTGATCGTTGGCGCCGGCGGCGCGGTGCGCGGCATTCTCGAGCCGTTATTGCGCCATCAACCGGATATCGTGGTTATCGCCAATCGCACGGTGGATAAGGCGCAACAATTGGCGCGCAGTTTTGGCGATCTCGGCGAGGTGCGTGCCTGCCGTTTCGAGGGCTTGGCCGGCAATCAATTCGATATCGTGATCAATGCCACTAGCGCCAGTTTGGCCGGCGAGTTACCACCGCTGCCCAGCGATATGCTCAACGATGGCTGCTGTTGCTACGATCTGATGTACGGCGCCGAGCCGACGCCCTTCATGTGTTGGGCGGCCAGCGAAATGGCGTGGGCGGTGGCCGATGGTTTGGGTATGCTGGTCGAGCAGGCGGCCGAGTCGTTTTCTATCTGGCGCGGCGTGCGTCCCGACACGCGGCCGGTGATTGAAATGTTGCGCGACAACCTCACTTAGGGTTTATTAACAGACCCTAATTCTCTACGGCGCTGCGCTGTCCGGCGGTGCCGCATTTATTCTCCGCGGTATTGGGAAGCAGAATCATGTCCGTCGATAACTCCAAGCTTAATCCGTTGCTGATCGATGCCGAATTGCCGCCGTTCGCAGTGCTGCAGCCGCAACATGTCGAGCCCGCACTGAGCGAGTTACTCGCCTCGAATCGGCGCGCTATAGAAGCGCTGTTAGATGAATTGCAACAGCCGAGTTGGCAAACGCTGGTGCTGCCTTTGGAGGAACTCGAGGATCGCCTGGAAAAAGCGTGGGCGCCGGTCGGCCATTTGAATGCGGTGACCAATACGCCCGAATGGCGTCAGGCGTACGAAGCGGTGCTGCCCAAATTGACCGAATACGGCACCGAGCTGGGTCAGAATCGTCGCCTGTTCGAAGCTTATGAAAAGCTTGCGCAGAGCGCTGAGTATCAAACGCTCGACGAGGCGCGACGCAAGGTGATCGATAACGCACTGCGCGATTTCCGTTTGTCGGGCGTTGCGTTGGAGGGAGCGGCAAAACAGCGCTATGGCGAGTTGAGGCAGCGCCTCGCGGAGTTGAGCACGCGTTTCTCCAATAATGTGTTGGATGCCACGCAGGGCTGGACTAAGCACATCGCCGACGACGCAGCCGGACAGCAATTATTGCGCGGTATTCCGGATATGGCGCTGCAGGCGTATCGGCAGGCGGCGCAGACGCGCAATCTCGAAGGCTATGTATTAACGCTCGATGCGCCCGCTTACATGCCGGCGATTCAATATGCCGAGGATCGCGAATTGCGCAAAGAGTTGTACGCCGCGTACACCACGCGCGCCTCCGAGCAGGGGCCGCAGGCCGGTCGCTGGGATAACTCGCCATTGATGCAGGAAATATTAGCGCTGCGGCACGAGTTGGCGCTGCTGCTCGGCTTCGCTAACTACGCCGAACTATCGCTGGCAACGAAGATGGCAAAGAGCACGACGGCAGTAGTAAATTTTTTAGAGGATTTGGCGCAGCGTTCGAGCGCGTTGGCGGAGACCGAATACGCCGAATTAAAAGCGTTTGCCGCCAGCGATTTGGGTATAGCGGATTTACAGGCCTGGGACGTACCGTATGCCAGCGAAAAATTGCGGCAGGCGCGCTACGCGCTATCGCAGGAAGAGCTGCGGCCGTATTTTCCGGCGCACAAAGTGATCGACGGTTTATTTGCGGTGGTCGAAAAATTATTCGACGTGCAGTTCGTCGTCGATCGAACGGTTGCGACCTGGCATGCCGATGTACAAGTATTTAACCTACAGCGCGCTGGCCAGGTGATCGCGCGCTGCTATCTCGATTTATACGCGCGCAGCGGCAAACGCGGCGGCGCGTGGATGGACAATTGCCGCTCGCGGCGCCGCCAGCGCAATGGCGAGCTGCAATTGCCGGTGGCATTTTTAATCTGCAATTTCACGCCGCCATCGGCGACCGAGCCATCGTTGCTGACCCACGCGGAAGTGACGACGTTATTCCACGAATTTGGTCACGGCTTGCACCATATGCTGACGCGCATCGATACCGCACCGGTGGCAGGCATTAACGGCGTTGCTTGGGATGCGGTCGAGTTGCCCAGTCAATTTATGGAAAACTGGTGTTGGGAGTTGGCGGCGATACCGCTGATTTCCGGCCACTACCAAACCGGCGCGACGCTGCCGCCGGAGCTGCTCGATAAAATGCTCGCCGCCAAAAACTTTCAGGCCGGCATGATCATGTTGCGCCAGCTGGAGTTTTCGCTGTTCGATTTTAAATTGCATCGCGATTACGACGCCGCGCAGCCCCGGCCAATTCAGGCTGTACTCGATGAGGTGCGCACACAGGTCGCGGTGTATGCACCGCCTGCCTTCAATCGTTTTCAGCACAGCTTTTCGCATATTTTTGCCGGCGGTTACGCCGCAGGCTATTACAGCTACAAATGGGCTGAAGTGTTATCGGCGGATGCATTCTCGTTGTTCGAAGAGAAGGGTATTTTCGATCGCGAGACCGGCCAGCATTTTTTGCATGAGATTCTCGAGCGCGGCGGTGCGCGCGAGCCGATGATGTTGTTCGAGGCCTTTCGCGGTCGTCAGCCACAGGTCGATGCGCTGCTGCGCCACAACGGTATCGGAGTGCAGGCGGCATGATCAAGCGACGCTTTATCGCCGGCGCGGTGTGTCCGCGCTGCGCGCAGATGGATAAGGTGGTGATGTACGACGACGATATCGGACAGCGCATACGCGAATGTGTCAGTTGCGGTTATCGCGATGCGCTCGACGAAAACGGCCAACCGAGCGAGTTAAAAACGCGCGTTAATCAGCCGCGGCCCGGCGAGCCGGTGCTGGCTCACGAAGACGAGGTGACTATCGTGCGGCTACTCGATCCCAATCCCGGCGCCAAGCGCCGCGATCATTAGTGGACGCGGGCGGCGGCTGGCAATAACGGCCGGCCACCGAGCCGGCTATATAAAGAGGCGGCAGGGCGCTGTCCTGAATCGCCGATCGTCCGCCACAGCGAGAAAACGCGTCGAGACTAATTATCTTCGCTTCTCTGCGCCGATCGAGTGGCCGCTAGCGGCTCTTTGGTCGGCGCTCGCTGCTTTTTTGAGCAGCTGTCTCGGCGTCCAGCCGTTTTTTTGCGCGGCGCCATTTACGGCGCCGGCGCGCGACAGTCGCGATTTTTGTCGAAGGTATTATTCGAGCCTAGATATTTGTGCGTTCTGCACTATATTTTGTGGTCGATAAAGACTTCTTCTGTCACATCTTGCGTTATCGATCGCGGTCGCGATTCTCCCAAGTATTTGTGAGGCAATTTTGTGGCATAAGACTTTGCGTCGAGGTTATAATCGCGGCGTTTTGCCGCACCCCGATGTCGCTAGCGGTGAATGCGAGTTGTCGGTGGTAGCTATTTACCACCCCGCAATTTACTCAACCAATATGCTCAGCACCTGTTCGGCGCGAGTCAATAAGGCTCCGCAGTCGGATTGTGCTGTTGGGTATTTTTAGCGGCGACGTGGGCCACAATTATTATTAACTTACCTTGGAGACACGGGAGATGTACCTAAAAGCGAAGCGGCTTTACCAGCTAGCGCTTGGTCCTGTGCTGTTGCTACTCAGCCTGGTTGCCACCAATGCATGGGCCACCGATGCCCTGCCTTGGCGTCGTCGATTCCAAACCAACCTAACGGTTGGCGCCACGGATATCGGCAAGCAAATCTACGATCTGCACATGTTCGTATTTTGGATTTGTGTCGTAATCGCAGTGATCGTATTCGGCGTCATGTTTTACACGATCTACGCGCATCGCAAGTCGCGCGGCTCCGTAGCGGCCCATTTCCACGAGAGCACCACGCTGGAAATCGCTTGGACAGTCGTACCGTTTTTGATTTGTATCGTTTTGGCGGTGCCGGCCACCAGTACCCTGCTGGCGATCTACGACACCAAGAACGCCGATCTCGATATCATGATTACCGGCTACCAATGGAAGTGGAAGTACGAGTACATCGATCCGCAAGGTAATAATGTCAGCTTCTTCAGCTCCCTGCGCACGCCGCAATCGGAGATTTATAACGAAGAAGCGAAAGGCGAGAATTATCTGCTCGATGTCGATGAGCCGCTGTATCTGCCAGTCAACAAAAAAGTGCGCTTCCTGGTCACCGGTAACGATGTTATCCACTCCTGGTGGGTACCCGAACTGGCGGTCAAGCGCGATGCGATCCCAGGCTTCGTCAACGAAGCGGCTGCGCACCCGATCAAAACCGGTATTTTCCGCGGCCAGTGCGCTGAGCTCTGTGGCAAGGATCATGGCTTTATGCCGATCGTGGTCAATGTCGTGTCCGAGGACGAATACAACACCTGGCTAGGCAAGAAGAAAGCCGAAGCGGTCGAGTTGAAAGCATTGATGGAAAAGGATTTCACGGTTGCCGAGCTGGTTGAGCGCGGCAAGGGCGTATACGATCGCACTTGCGTAGCCTGTCACGGTGCCAACGGCGAAGGCGGAGTCGGTAAGCCGATTGCCAAGAGCCCGATTGCCACCGGCGATCTCAAGGGACATCTCGATATCGTTGTGCACGGCAAGCCCGGTACTGCCATGCAGGCATTCGGTGGTCAGTTGAGCGAGGTCGATCTCGCCGCCGTAGTCACCTACGAGCGTAACTCTTTCGGCAACAACATGGGCGATAAAGCCACGCCCATCGATGTCTACAAACTCAAGAAAGGTCAGTAGGAGCATTCACTATGAGTAATCAACACGTGGGTGAGCACCATCACGGACCTGCGCAAGGTTTCACCCGGTGGCTATTTACCACCAACCACAAAGATATCGGCACGCTGTACCTGTGGTTCAGCTTTGCGATGTTTATTCTGGGCGGTTCGTTCGCGATGGTTATTCGCGCCGAGTTATTCCAGCCCGGTATGCAGTTGGTGCGGCCTGAGTTTTTTAATCAGATGACCACCATGCACGGCCTGGTCATGGTGTTCGGTGCGATTATGCCGGCGTTCGTCGGTCTGGCGAACTGGATGATTCCAATGATGATCGGGGCGCCGGATATGGCGTTGCCGCGCATGAACAACCTGAGCTTCTGGATTCTGCCGTTTGCGTTTGCAATGCTGGCCTCCACGCTGCTCATGGATGGCGGCGCGCCCAACTTCGGTTGGACATTCTACGCGCCGCTATCGACGACTTATGCGCCGCCTAGCGTGACGTTCTTCATCTTCGCGGTCCATATCATGGGTGCGTCGTCGATCATGGGCTCGATCAATATCATCGCGACCATCATCAACCTGCGCGCTCCCGGCATGACCTACATGAAAATGCCGCTGTTCGTATGGACCTGGTTCATCACCGCATTCCTGCTGGTCGCCGTTATGCCGGTGCTGGCCGGTGCGGTAACTATGATGTTGATGGATATTCACTTCGGCACCAGCTTCTTCTCGGCAGCGGGCGGCGGCGATCCAGTGTTGTTCCAGCACGTATTCTGGTTCTTCGGTCACCCTGAAGTTTATATCTTGATTCTGCCGGGCTTCGGCGTGGTATCGCAGATCATCCCGACCTTCGCGCGCAAGCCGCTGTTCGGCTATGCATCGATGGTCTATGCAACCGCGGCGATCGCCTTCCTGTCGTTCATCGTGTGGGCTCACCACATGTATACGGTCGGTATGCCGGTAGCTGGCGAATTGTTCTTCATGTACGCGACGCTGTTGATCGCGGTGCCGACGGGTGTGAAAGTATTTAACTGGATCACCACGATGTTCCGCGGTTCGATGACCTTCGAAACGCCGATGTTGTTCGCGATCGCCTTTATCTGCTTGTTTACGGTCGGCGGTTTGTCGGGCGTAATGTTGGCGATGGCGCCGGTGGACTTCCAGTATCAGGATACCTACTTCGTTGTTGCGCACTTCCACTACACCATGGTGGCCGGCGCAATCTTCAGCTTGACCGCTTCGGTGTACTACTGGTTGCCGAAATGGTGCGGCCGCATGTACAACGAAACGATGGGTAAAACCCACTTCTGGATTTCGTTCATCGGTTTCAACCTGACGTTCTTCCCGCAGCATTTCGTCGGCCTGGCCGGCATGCCGCGTCGGGTTCCGGATTACGCATTGCAGTTCGCCGACTTCAACATGATGTCGTCGATCGGTGCGTTCATCTACGGCTCGAGCCAGATCCTGTTCTTGTTCAACGTGATCCGCACGATTCGCGCCGGCAAGCCGATCAGCGATCCGAAAGTGTGGGACGGCGCGCAAGGTCTGGAGTGGACATTGCCGACACCGGTTCCGTATCACACGTTTACAACGCCGCCCGAAGTGAAATAAAGCCCAGGGCGATTCTGAAAAAGCACGGAGGCTCTTTCGCGCAGTGTTTTTTTAGAGAGCGCTAGGCGCTCTCGAGGCGAGTAACAGTTATGGCGTTCAGTGGTATCGCCAAGACGACAGGTAAATTAGCGGTAGTCGTCGTCGCCATGTTTGCATTCGTATTTGTGGTGATGGTGCCGTTATATAACACCCTCTGCCAGGCGCTGGGTTTGAACGGTAAATACAGCGGCAAACAGTACGAAGTGGTGCGGGCAAAGGTCGATACCACGCGCACGATTAAAGTGCAGTTCGTTGCCGTTAACGCCGAAGGTATGCCGTGGCAGTTTCAGCCGATGCAAGGCAGTATCGATGTGCATCCGGGTGCGGTAAATACCGTAGAGTTTTACGCTAAAAATGTCACCGATAAGGATATGGTGGCGCAGGCAGTGCCGAGCTTCGTGCCGGCGCAAGCGGCGCAGTACTTCCATAAAACGGAGTGCTTTTGTTTTCGCCGCCAACCGCTGTTAGCGGGTGCCGACGCTAAATTGCCGATGCAGTTTATTGTCGATCAAGCGCTGCCGGCGGCAATAACCGATATTGCGTTGTCGTACACTATTTTTGATGTGACGGCGATGGATAAAGCCGATCAGGCTGTCACCAATCGCTAACTAGTTTTAGATATTTTCTCGATCAGAGAATAGCGGAGATACACCATGGCAGTTCACGATAATTCGGGGTACGAACATTACTACGTACCGGACCAAAGCAAGCTGGCCATTTGTGGCGCGTTCAGTCTTTTTCTGAGCGTATACGGCGCAGCTACGTTTATTAATCATCACACGCATCACGCGGGCGAGCCCAGCCATTCCGGTTTGATTTTATTCGCCGGCTTGGCCTGTTTTATCGCTACTTTATTTGTATGGTTTCGCACGACCATCCGCGAAAATATGGCGGGTTTAAATAGCGCGCAGATGAAGCACTCTTATGTGCTGGGCATGCAGTGGTTCATCTTCAGCGAAGTCATGTTTTTCTGCGCGTTCTTCGGCGCACTGTTCTACGTGCGTAACTTTGCCGGTCCATGGTTGGCGGGTTTGGGCGACAAGCACATGAACACGCTGATCTGGCAGGGTTTCCAATACCAGTGGCCGTTGATGCATACCCCGCAGGATGCGATCGGTGGCGTGGCTAAGCAGTATCTCGCCAACAACGGCGTATTCACCGGCCCGCAAGAAAACCTGTCATTCCCCGGCTGGAGCAAAATGCTGCATTGGTTGCCGCTGTGGAATACAGTCGTGTTGTTGTCCTCCAGCTTCACCGTGCATATCGCCCACATGGGCATCAAAGAAAACAATCGCGCGAAGTTAAAGCTGTGGTTGGGTATCACCGTTGCGCTGGGTCTGACGTTCGTATTCCTGCAGTACAACGAATATCACGAAGCCTTCAACGAGCTCGGTTTGACGCTGAAGTCGGGTATCTACGGCACGACCTTCTTCATGCTGACCGGTTTCCACGGCTTCCACGTCATCATGGGTGCGACCATTTTGTTGGTGCAGTTCCTGCGCGCCAACGTCGGCCACTTCAGTGCCGAGGATCAGTTTGGTTTTGAAGCGGCCTCTTGGTACTGGCACTTTGTAGACGTGGTTTGGGTTGGCCTGTTCCTGTTCGTTTACATCCTGTAACTAGCTTGCTTGTAGTTTGAAAGCGTAGTTTGAAAGCTTAGTTTGAAGGTGTAGTGTAAAAGTTTAGTGTGAGGGTTCCGCCGTGGGGTTTGCCAGTTGAGCATCCCACGGCGCTTTAGAACCGAGCTGCCCCGTATAGACGCCGTAAATCAAAAAGCCCATCAGCAGTGCAGCCAAAATCAATCGCACCGATAGCGAATTCCAGGTGCGATAACTACTGCCTCTATCTTTTAGCAAAAATACATAGCCGCTGAACAAGCTCACGACCAGAGCGATGAACAGCAGGACGATGACTACTTTGATCCACATGAAAACCCTCCAGGGAGCGCTCGGCGCTAGCGTGCAAGGATCCAGTATACACAAACGTCTTATTGGCGCTCGCGCGCTAATGCGGTGAATCGTATGCGGCTGACTTGGAAACTACACTGGCCCACCACGCTATTCGCGCTGGCGTTGTTGCCGCTGTTTCTTGGCCTTGGTCGTTGGCAATTGCAACGCGCGGAGCAAAAGGCTGCGGCGCAAATCGCTTTCGAAGAGCGCGAAAATGCACTGCCGCAAGACGTATCGCAACTGCCCGCCGAACCGGAGCTCTATACTCGCGTCGCCGCTACCGGGCATTACGACAACGCGCATAGCTTTCTGCTCGATAACCGCATTTTGCATGGCCGCTTTGGTTATGAAATTATCACGCCTTTTGTTTTGGAACAAAGAGGCTCTGAGCAAAGCAATGTGCAGCAGGACGCGCGCCATTTATTGGTAAATCGCGGTTGGATCGAGGGCGATCCGGCGCGAGTGCAACGCCCGCACATCGATGCGGTCGAAGGCGCAGTGCGGATAACGGGCTATGTTTATCGCGATGGCACCAAGATGACTTTTTTTGGCAATGGCCAAGAACAGCAGTGGCCCAAGCTGATACAGAATTTAATCGTTGATGATTTGCAGCGGCAACTCGGCGCACCGACCTACCCGTTTATTCTGCGGCTCGATGCCAGCAGTGCCGGCGCGCTCCGCACCGAGTGGCAGATCGTCAGCATGGGGCCGGAGCGGCATATCGCCTATGCGGTGCAATGGTTTGCGATGGCGCTGACATTAATCGTCGTTTGGCTGCTGATCAGCAGCAATTTATGGCAATTGATTAGAGGAAATAAATCGTGAGCATCGATGTAGCCAAAACCAAGCGCAATGTGCGCGTGCCGGCGATAATCCTGGGCTCGTTGGTGTTGGTGATATTCGCTTCGACATTATTGTTTCGCGCGTCGGTGTTGGGCACCATCAATTTGCCGGAGCTGCTGGGTACTAGGAATAACGGTACATTGATCAAGCCGCCGCAACCGCTCGCCGACTTGCCGTTGCAGATCGCCGGTGCGGATAAATTTCAATTCGACGCGCTGCCGAAACAATGGACGCTGCTGATTCCGGTGGCAAGTCATTGCGACGAACAATGCCGGCAGGCGCTATATATCACGCGCCAGCTGCATATAGCGCTCGGCAAAAATGCCGATCGCGTGCGGCGCTTTTTAGTGGCGACCGAATATCCGCTCGATGCGGATTTCGAACACCTCCTCACCGAGCATCCGAAGTTGCAAGTGTTGACCGCGGATGCGACAGCATTCGCGCAATTTTTTGCCAAGGCTGGTTTGCAGCCGCTACGCGATCGCCAATATTTTATTGTCGATCCTAACGGTTGGGTAATGATGTATTACAACAACGAGCACAACGGCAAGGCCGTTATGACGGATTTGAAATTCTTGCTGACTAATTCGCACGAAAACGAGGATCGCGGTTAATGGCGTTGTTCAACGATTCGCAAAATCGTAAACCGGGCTTTCGCTTAGCTTTGCTGGCCAGCATATTGGCGATTGTCGTGGTAGGTCTTGGGGCATTTACGCGTTTGTCGCATGCCGGACTAGGCTGCCCGGATTGGCCGGGCTGTTATGGGCATGTGTGGGCGCCACAGGCCGACCATGAAATTGAGCGCGCCAATGCCGCTTATCCCGATATGCCGGTAAAGCTCGATAAAACTTGGCCGGAGATGGTGCACCGTTATTTTGCCGGTAGCTTAGTGATACTCACCCTGTTCATTCTGGCGCTGGCGATTAAGCATCGGCACAAGCCCGCGCAACCGTTGAAATTACCGATTTTTATTCTCGGTTTAATTATTCTGCAAGCGTTATTCGGCATGTGGACGGTGACGCTGAAGCTGTGGCCGCAGGTAGTGACGACGCATTTGCTCGGCGGCTTCGCGATGCTGAGTTTGTTGTGGTTGTTGACCTTGCGCCTGGATAATCGCAATTGGCGGTTGGCGGATCGCGATGTGGGGCGCGTGGTGGCGCTGCGACGCTGGGCGCTGCTCGGTCTGGTAGTAGCGATCGTACAAATTAGTTTAGGCGGCTGGACGACATCGAACTATGCCGCGGTGGCATGCCCTGATTTCCCCACCTGCCAAACGCATTGGCTGCCGCCGATGGACCTCGCCCAGGGTTTTAACTTATTTCAACACATCGGGCCGAATTATCTTGGCGGCACGATGGATAATGCGGCGCGTATCGCCATCCATTTCAGCCATCGCATCGGTGCGATCGTCACCGCGCTATATGTCGCTTTTCTGGCGTGGAAATTGTTCTTTCAGGTGGCGTTGCCGGAGACGCGCCGTATGGCGGTCATCTTGTTGATAGTGGTCTGTGCGCAAGTGCTGCTGGGTATCGGCAATATCGTTTTACACTTCCCGCTAGCGGTTGCAGTCGCGCACAACCTGACGGGTGCGTTATTATTGCTCACCCTCGTTACCCTCAATCATCGCGTTTTCACCGCGCAACCGCGTTAAGAGATCAAAGCTATGGCGAAGATAACTAGCGCTGTGACGCATCCGTTGGCGAATTGGCACGACTACTACGAGCTGTGTAAACCGCGCGTCGTCTTGCTGATGTTGCTGACTTCAGTGATCGGTATGTTCATGGCGACGCCGGGCATGGTGCCGTGGCAAGTGCTGTTGTTCGGGAACTTGGGCATTGCGCTGTGCGCGGGCTCCGCTGCGGCCGTTAATCATCTGGTCGATCGCCGCATCGATTTAGTGATGGCGCGGACGCACAATCGTCCGATCGCGCAGGGCCGTGTAGATACCTTGCACGCCGTATTGTTCGCGTTGGTGTTGGGCGTGCTCGGCATGGCGATTCTGATCACGCAGATCAATCAGCTCACGGCGTGGCTGACGCTGGCTTCGCTGCTCGGTTATGCCGTGGTCTATACGCTTTGGCTGAAGCGCGCGACGCCGCAAAATATTGTTATCGGCGGTCTGGCCGGCGCTGCCCCGCCGCTGCTCGGCTGGACCGCGGTCACCAACGATATTCACGGTCATGGCTTGCTGCTGGTGCTGATCATTTTTGCCTGGACGCCGCCGCACTTTTGGGCGTTGGCGATTCATCGTCGCGACGATTACGCGAAAGCGGATATTCCGATGCTGCCGGTTACGCACGGTATTCGTTACACCAAATTGCATACGCTGCTTTACACGCTGATTTTGTTTGCGGTTACGTTAATGCCGTACGCCTCGCGCATGAGCGGTCCGCTCTACTTGCTCGGCGCGGTGGTATTGGGTATTGGGTTCCTCTATTGGGCGATTGTCATGATCATCGGCAAAAATCCGAATGCGCCAATGCAAACCTTTCGCTACTCGATCGTTTATTTGATGGCATTGTTTGTCATCATGCTGCTCGATCACTACCTATTTCCGATGAAGATTTTTGTCGAGGCGCAAGGTTGATGGCAAAGCCCACTGCTGCCAGTTCCAGGCGCGGTGTTTTGCGCACCGTTATTTTATTGGCGATCTTCATCGCCCTGCTCCTGGCTGGATTTGTATACAAGATGACCAAGCCGCGCGTATTAAGCGATGCGGCATTGCGCGCCAATAATGCTTTCCTGTTCGATAAGGTGCGCGACATCGGCAATTTTTCGTTGCTCGACGACAACGGCAAAGCGTTCACGCCAGCGGCGCTTAAGGGGCACTGGTCGCTATTATTTTTCGGCTATACCTTTTGTCCGGATGTCTGTCCAACAACGATGGCGGTATTGAGCCAGTTTTACGGCAAATTGCGTCCGGAGTTTGCGCCCGATACGCAAGTTATTATGGTGAGCGTCGATCCGGCGCGCGACAACTCGGCTAAGATGCACGAGTACGTAAATTATTTTAATCCTAAGTTTCGCGGCGTCACCGGCGAGTTCATCGCTCTACAGCAGTTCGCTACGGCGTTGAGCATTCCCTTTTCAAAAGTACCGGGCGGCGGCGATAACTACGTTATTGCACACAGTGGCAATATCGTACTGATCGATGCCGATGGTCACTACGTAGGCTTTTTTAAAGAGCCGCACGAATTAAATCAATTGTTGATGAACTACCAATCTATTCGCGTCACCCGCGATTAATCTAATCGCAAGTATATTTCTTCTCGCTGCGAGTTAGCGGGCAGCGAAACTCTAGATTTACCGCACGCAGGGCGAGCGGCTCGCCGCTGCCTTTGCCATACCGATAATCCCCCACCACCGGAAAGCCAATACCTGCGAGATGCCGGCGGATTTGATGCTTGCGGCCGGTAATCAGATTCACAGCGAGCGTGCTGCGATTGAGCTCGAGATCGAGCGCGGCTACGCTAAACTCCGTTGCGCTGAATTTTTCGTCGAGAGTCGTTTCGATGCGCCGCGAACTGCCAACGGCGTCGATTAATCCCTCGACTACGACTCGATATTGTTTGCGCACTGCGTTCTGTTGCCAGAGTTTTGAAAATGCAGCGGCGGCGGTAGCCGTGTGTGCGATCAGCATTAGACCTTCCGCTTCGCGATCGAGACGATGTACAAGAAAACAGTCGCGCGGCGGAGTAAACGCTTTCTCGCCCCAGCGCAGTAGCGCGCAGTGATCCCCGAAGTGGGTGCCCTGCGCTAGCATGCCGGCAGGTTTGTACCAGATACTGAAAGCTTTTTCATCGGCGATCAAGGTCGGTGTCGGAGCTGCGCGCTCTAGTACTTCGGTATCGTAATACAGGGATACCTGAGTGCCGCGCTGCAGGGTTTTAGTCGCGCGTCGCAAACGTTGTTCGCGACCGCGTATACGCAGCCAAACAGCACCTTTATTCAGCGCATCTTTGATGCGTTGTTTCGGTAGTTCGCTATGCGCGGAGAGCGCATCGATGACGCGTGTACCATCGCTGTCGATGGTGAGATGAAACTCCTGCTTCATGCGGGGACTACTCTGCGTAAACTTAACGACAGGATAAATGCGCAGGCGGCGCTGAGTACCACCGATGCACCGGTAGGTGTATCCAGCCACATCGAGCCGGCGATGCCGATTAATACCGCTACGCCGCCGAATATCGCGGCTAAGACCGCCATATATTCTGGCGAACGAGCCCAAGGGCGCGCAATGTTGGCTGGGATGATCAATAGTGCCGTTACCAGCAGCACGCCCACAACTTTCATTGCCACAGCGACTAATAGCGCTAGCAACATTAATTGCAGCAATCGCAATCTAGCGACAGGTAAACCTTCCACGGCTGCCAATTCGGCATGCACAGTGACAGCTAACAACGGATCCCAATAGCGTATTAGTAAAGCCACGATAGTTGCGCCCACCGCTGCGATCAACGCCAAATCATCGCGCGTAACGGCCAGTAAGTCGCCAAAGAGATAACTATTCAGATCGACGCGAATACTCGACAAGCTAATAGCTACCAGTCCGAGCGCTAAGCTACCGTGAGAAATAATACCCAATAAACTGTCGGCGCTGAGTTGCGGGCGGTTTTGCAACAGCGCTAATAGGCCGCCCACTAATAGCGCCACGCCAAGTACAGTCCACCATGGGTTAATGCTAAGTAGCAATCCGAGCGCGGTGCCCAGCAATGCGGAGTGCGCGAGCGTATCGCCGAAGTAAGCAAGCCGTTGCCATACCACCAACGTACCCAGAGGGCCCGCGACTACCGCAACGATCAGCCCGGCGGCTACTGCGTAGAGCAAAAAGTCAGGCATCGTGTGCGGCCTCGTGCATGACTTCGCCGTGAATGCCGTGCGCGTGATTGTGATGATGATGATAGGGCGCGATGTTGCGAGTGCCGTCGCCAAAGAGCGCTTGGTAGGCGGGGTCGTTGCCGACGTGTTCCGGATGCCCTTGGCAACAAACGTGCTGGTTGAGGCAGACCACATGATCCGTTTTGGCCATTACCCAATGCAGATCATGAGAGACCATCAGCACGCCGCAATGGTGGCGCTGCCGCAGTGCACCGATCAGATCATACATCGCGATTTGACCGGCAACGTCTACGCCTTGCACAGGTTCGTCCAATACCAGCACATCGGGTTCGCGCAATAAGGCGCGCGCCAGCAACACGCGTTGTAGCTCGCCGCCGGATAGTGCTTGGAGCGGTTGCGCGTCCATGCCGGCCATTTCGACTTCGGCGAGCGCCGTAGCAGCAGCTCGTTTATCCGCGCCGCCTAATTGTAAAAAGCGCTGCGCAGTGAGCGGCAGGCTGGCATCGATTTGCAGGCGTTGCGGCATATAACCAATGCGTAAACTAGTGCTACGCTGCACTGCGCCTCGTGTGGGTTTAATCAAGCCGAGTGCAACTTTTACCAGCGTAGATTTGCCTGCGCCATTCGGGCCGATCACGGTGACAATTTCACTGCGACCCAACTCCAGCGATACCGCTTCAAGTATTACTCGGTTGGATAACTGTACGGAAACATGATCGAGCTTAAGTAACACTTCTTTCATTGCGCTTTCCGCCGACAGGCCGAGCAGTGGCCGGTGATTTCCACGAAAGTGCTGTCCGCGACGAATTGAGCTTCTTGAGTTAATTCGTGAATGGCTTTATCGAGTGTGGTATCGACGACCTCGACGGTGCTTTTGCATTGTTGGCAAATCAGGAAGTGACTATGGTGTTGCGCGCGTGGTTGCGAACAGCCGATAAATGCGTTTAGCGAATTAATGCGATGCACCAATCCGTGCTCGAGTAAAAACTCCAGCGCACGGTAAACGGTAGGCGGTGCCTGGCGACGCTTCTTCTCTCCCGGCTGTTCGGCCAGTAAATCCAAAATCGCGTAGGCGCCGAGCGGCTTATGGCTTTGCCAAACTAGTTGAAGAACTTGTTCGCGTAGCGGAGTTAGGCGCACTGCTCGCTCTTCGCATAAGCGTTTGGCGGTACTAAGGGCGCTATCTATACAGTTCGCATGGTTGTGCGCGCGAAAGGCGAGATTGGGCTTCGATGTACTCATGATGTGTAGTCTTAGTCAAATGTTATACTATTACACTTTTTGGCACGCGAGGCCAGAGCGATTGAATACTTGGTGCTGTCGTAGTTGGGTCTTCTGTTTATTTTCCATGCTGCTCCTTTCTGGCCGCCTGTGTGCAAGCGAGCCGCAACTGCGAGTGCTTACTACGATCAAGCCATTGCAGATGATAGCAGCGGAGATTGTCGGCGATGCGCAGCAAGTAGATGTGCTGTTGGATCCACGGATGTCTCCGCACGATTATCAGTTGCGTCCGTCCGATCGTAGCAAGCTGGAGCGGGCCGATGTGGTCTTTTGGTTGGGGCCTGCGCTGGAAACATTTTTGCAACCGGTATTGTCGTCCCTGCCACCGCGCACAAAAGTCATTCCACTACAGGCAGGAACGGCTGTGACCGGCGATCCTCACCTTTGGATGGACCCGTTATTAGCTGCTGCTATTGGGCACAAAATGGCTGATGCGCTGGGTGTGTTGGTGCCCACTTACAGCGCAGCATTACACGCTAATGCAGCGCGTTTAGAGCAATCATTAATTGTTGAGGACAAGCTTTTGCGTCAACAATTTGAGGAGATCAAGTCGCCTGCCGGCTATCTCGTGGCGCACGATGCGTACAGTCGCTTCGAGGCTCGTTACGGTCTGAACCACCTTGCGGCACTGACCGATATTGCCGATTTACCACCCAGTGCACGGCATATCGAGCAAATCGATTCTCTATTGAAAGCGGGTAAGATTTCTTGCGTCATGCGTGAACCGGTTGCACCGCCGCGAGTTTTAACAACGCTATTGAAGGGCCGGCAGTTGCGCGTAGCAATAATCGATTCGATGGCTGCTAAGGTGCCTTTGAGGGCAGGTGTTGTAGAGTTTTATCGACAAATTGGAGCATCGATGCTGGCGTGCTTGGAGCCTTAAGATGATATTCAGCTACTTAATTGATCGCGAGATGGGCTTGCAGGAAAAGAAAAAACCGGGATCGATTTGACCCCGGTATTTAAGACTCAGTGCATCGCATAAGCGAGATCCTGCGTTGATTTGTCGGATGGTTTGGCGGCATTGCGCAACGCTTCATTATCGGCGCTACTCAAAACCTCTGCTTCCGCTACTACCGTCTGAATTTCTTCGACGGTAACACTGCCTTTCGGTAAGTTGGAGTTTTGTACCGCTTTGATGACGCCTTCGGCACCAACCGCTCCTGCTAATACGCTTACCAACATTGCTACTACAGCTATTCGCCTCATGGGCCTTCTCCTTACTGGGTGATGACTGTCGCTAGCTTGTGACCAGTTTCAGTCGGTTTGTTACCTTCTGATACAAATAGTAACGGCCGATCTTTACCTGGTCAATCATTTTCCATTAATTTTTTGTTACTTTACCTGTAGTAATGGTTATAAGTTCATGTGATATTCAGTTTATATTTTGTTTTTATTGCCATGAAAATTATAGATTTTTTATTTATCGTTACCGTTCGGTAAAAAATCCATCAGAGGTAACAGGTAATGTTTGATAAGGGGTTTTAGGATTAAATTTAGGTAACACTTCCTAATAACGCTGCGCGCAGCAAATGCCCCTATGTGAAGCGAATGGTCATTTGATTTATCTTAATGGCAGCTTTGCGCTATCGTGGCGCGTTAAGGTTGGGCTGGCTTGGCGAGTTGGCAGTATAAAAGCCCAGAAAAGCGATGCTGGATCTTAGGCCGCGCTGCTAATTTACTGTGGGTTATGAGGGGTATTGCTAGCCACTTTAGGCTTCGTGGGCTTTTATCCCCTTTATGGCCGTGTGTATATCGTTGCCGTTAAAGGCTCATGTCGAAAGTGGGCACCAACTTTCTTACCTAATCGGCTGGCTATTTCTCAATAATAGTTTGGGTAGCAGTTCGCTCCGAGCGGAGGATAACCTGCTGCTTTGTGTAGCCTTTTGAGGATCAGATGAAGCAAGGCTGCATGATACACTTTGTGCTCAAAATGACCTGCCCAATGGAATAAACATGACCGATCGGCAACCGCCACTCGTCCTCGTCGACGGCTCTTCTTATTTATACCGCGCTTTTCATGCACTACCGCCACTCATCAATTCTGCTGGGCGGCCCACAGGAGCGGTAAAGGGTGTTATCGCCATGTTGCGGCGTTTGCAAAAGGATTATCCGGGTAGCTCTCTGGTAGTGGTTTTCGATGCCAAAGGCAAAACCTTTCGCGACGATCTATTTGCCGAATACAAAGCTAATCGCCCGTCGATGCCCGATGATTTGCGCGTACAAATCGAGCCGATCCATCGAATAGTGCGCGCTATGGGGTTGCCTCTATTGATAGTCGACGAAGTAGAGGCCGATGACGTTATTGGTACGTTGGCTGTCCAGTCCGCCGCGAGAAGTGAGCCTGTCGTGATCTCTACGGGCGACAAGGACATGGCTCAGTTGGTGAATCCTCACATCACGCTGGTCAACACCATGACTAACAGCGTATTGGATGAAGCTGGAGTCAGCGCTAAATTTGGTGTTCCGCCTAATTTGATCATCGATTACCTCGCGCTGGTTGGTGACAGCAGCGACAACATTCCCGGTGTCGCTGGCGTCGGTGAAAAGACGGCCGTACCGCTGCTCACGCAAATCGGCAGCCTGACTCAAATCTACGCAAACCTTGGCAAGGTTGCGACCTTGGCTGTTCGCGGCGCTAAATCGCTCGCCGAAAAGTTAGAGGCAGAGCGGGAGATGGCTTTTCTATCTTACAAACTTGCCACTATTAAGACGGACGTCGTTCTACCTTTCGGCCTGGACGAGTTGGATCGACACGGGGAAGATCGTGACGAGTTGGTATCCGCATTTCGCGAGCTCGAATTTAAAAGCTGGCTGGAGGAGTTGGAGGCCAGTCCCGCCAAGGGGGCCGCGGGTGCCGAAAATCCCGTTATCGACCCGCCGCCGTCAGCGCGCGATTTCCATACCCTATTGAGTTGGGCCGATTTTGATTTATGGTTGCAGCGACTGCAAAGCGCCGATGTTTTTGCTTTCGACACTGAAACTACCAGTCTGGACTATATGCAGGCGGAGATCGTCGGCGTGTCCTTCGCGGTGCGTGCCGGCGAAGCCGCCTATGTGCCACTGGCGCACGATTATCCGGGCGCGCCCGACCAGCTCCCAAGAGCGGAGGTTTTAGCGCGGCTTAAACCGTTGTTGGAAGATGCGTCACATGCGAAGGTCGGTCAAAATCTAAAGTACGATAAAAGCGTGCTAGCCAACCACGGCATCGAGCTCAACGGCATTGCCTACGATACGATGCTCGAATCCTACGTGTTGGACTCTACCGGCACGCGCCACGATATGGACAGCTTGGCGTTGAAATATCTTGGCGTAAAAGCCATTTCTTATGAAGAGGTCGCGGGCAAGGGCGCCAAGCAGATTTCGTTTAGCCAAGTGGCGCTCGAGCAGGCCGGCGAATACGCCGCCGAAGATGCGGACATCACGCTGCAGCTGCACCAAACGCTGTGGCCGAAATTGCAGGCCGAGCCAAAACTGCGGTCGGTGTTTCTCGAGATCGACATGCCGCTGGTGCCTGTGCTATCGCGCCTGGAGCGCAATGGCGCGCTGGTGAGCCGCGAACTGTTGTCGCAACAAAGCCATCAACTCGGGCACCGCCTGCTGGAGTTGGAGCGGCAGGCTTACGGGCTTGCGGAGCAAAACTTCAATCTCAGCTCTCCGAAACAGCTCGGTGAAATTTTGTACGGTAAGCTCGGCTTGCCAGTGATTAAAAAAACGCCGACCGGCGCGCCCTCCACGGCCGAGGAGGTGTTGGCTGAATTGGCCGAGCAATATCCATTGCCTAAAGTATTGATGGAGTATCGCGGACTGTCGAAACTGAAATCGACATACACCGATAAATTACCGGAAATGATCGATGCCCGCACCGGCCGTATCCATACCTCGTATCAGCAAGCGGTTGCCGCAACCGGCCGTCTCTCCTCTACCGACCCCAACCTGCAAAACATCCCGGTGCGCACCCTCGAAGGGCGTCGCATCCGTCAGGCATTTATTGCGCAGCCCGGCTATCGCATTGTTGCGGCGGATTACTCGCAGATCGAGTTGCGCATCATGGCGCACCTATCGCGCGACGAGGGTTTATTGAAAGCGTTTGCGTTGGGCGAGGATATTCACCGTGCCACTGCCGCCGAAGTATTTGGCGTCGGTTTGGACGCGGTCAGCAACGATCAGCGGCGCAGCGCCAAGGCCATTAATTTCGGTTTGATTTACGGTATGTCGGCATTCGGTCTTGCCAAGCAATTGGAGGTTGGCCGCAGCGAGGCACAGAGTTATATCGATCTGTATTTCGCGCGCTATCCGGGCGTAAAGCGGTTTATGGACGCGACGCGCGCCGATGCCGCGCAGCGCGGTTATGTAGAAACCATTTTTGGGCGCCGTCTGTACGTGCCGGAGATCGCCAGCAGCAACGGCCAGCGCCGCCAAGCCGCGGAGCGTACGGCGATCAATGCGCCGATGCAGGGAACGGCGGCGGACATCATCAAGCGAGCGATGGTGGAAGTCGATCGCTGGTTATACAAGAGTGCCGGCGCGGTCGATGCGCGCATGATCATGCAGGTGCATGATGAACTGGTATTCGAAGTGGCGGAGGCTCAGGTTGAAAGCTTCCGCCGCGAGATAGCCGAACGCATGGCGGCGGCCGGCGAGCTTAGCGTACCGCTAGTGGTGGAAGTGGGTGCGGGTTACAACTGGGATGAGGCGCACTAAGCCTGGCTATCGTCTTGCTCCAAGAGCAGCCAACTATCCAACTGCTGCTGCAAAATATCGAGCCCATCGTTGTTTAACGCTGAAAAGAGTTGGATCGTGGCAGGGACTTTTGCGTTGGGCAATTGTTTTCGCACGCTCAGCAGCGTGCTTTTCGCGGTGCCGAAATTTAATTTATCGGCCTTCGTCAGCAATACGTGGACCGGCATTTCACTGCGTTTTGCCCAATCCAGCATCTGCGTATCGAACGGCTGTAGCGGGTGTCGAATATCCATCAACAGGACCAGCCCGCGGAGGCTAACACGCTGGCTAAGGTATTCGTCGAGATGCCGCTGCCATTCATTTTTAACCGCGAGCGGCACTTTGGCAAAACCGTATCCGGGTAGGTCGACCAGGCGGCGCTGCTGATCCAGCGCGAAAAAATTCAACAATTGCGTGCGCCCGGGCGTTTTACTGGTGCGGGCTAATTTGCGTTGCCCGGTCAGTGCATTGATGGCGCTCGATTTGCCGGCATTGGAGCGCCCGGCAAAAGCGACTTCCGCGCCGGCGTCGGGTGGGCATTCGCGCAGGCTGGGCGCGCTGATGAGAAAACTGGCTCGGCGGTAATCGATCGACAATTTCAGGTGGCCTTGCATAAACGTAACGGTTGTAGGGATGGCGACTCGCGTTTGCGATCAGGTATAATGCCGCGGTTTTTTGTACGGGTATCAACGGCCGGCAGTTGCGCGCCATCATACCCGCTCCAAGCTCTCGGCAAGAGGTTTCGCAATGAAAAAATTGATCGCAGGCGCTATGCTCGCTGCGGTGTCCTGGATTGTGGGCGCCGCCGATCAGGCCGTGATCGATCGCTACAACAAAGCCTGCGTGGTGTGCCATGCTTCCGGCGTCGCGAATGCGCCGAAGCAGGGTTCAGCGGAGGATTGGAAACCGCGTTTGGCGAAGGGTGCGGACAAGCTGCTGGTCAGCGTTAAAAACGGACTGGGTGCAATGCCGCCGAGAGGCATGTGCGCCGACTGTTCCGATGCGGATTACAAAGCGTTGATCGCCTATATGTCTGCACCAAAAAAATAGGGTCTACGCCAAAAGAATTAGGGTCTACGCCCAAAGAATTAGGGTCTACGCCCAAAAAATAGGGTCGACGCCGAAAAATAAAGGCTTCGCAAGCGCCAAATTGGCGGTCACATAAACAGTTATCGGGTGTGGATTCATGATGAGAAAGATTTTGATCGCAGGTGCAGTCGTATTCGGTTTGGGTAGTCATAGCGTCTGGGCGGCCGGCGATGCCGCCGCCGGTGCTACCAAAGCGGCAGCCTGCTTCGCCTGCCATGGCCAGGACGGTAATAGCGCCGCCCCAACCTTCCCCAAATTGGCCGAGCAAAGTGCGCGCTACTTGAGCAAACAGATTCACGATATTAAATCCGGCGTGCGCTCGGTGCCGGCGATGGCGGGTCAGACCGATAACTTAAGCGATCAAGATATCGAGGACATCGCCGCTTATTTCTCCTCCAAAAAAGCATCGGTCAATCAAGCCAAAAAAGATTTAGTCGCTAAGGGCGAGCAGATTTTCCGCGGCGGTATTCGCGACAAAGGCGTGCCCGCCTGCGCGGCTTGCCACGCACCGAATGGTATCGGCAACGCACCGGCGGGCTTCCCGCGCTTGGGCGGACAGCATGCGGATTATGTCGCGGCACAGCTGAAAGCTTATCGGGCGGCGGCCGACGGCGATGCCACTGGGCGCGTCACCGATGGCGATACCAAACCGATGCGCGGCGTGGCAGCGCGTTTGAGCGACAGCGAGATCGCTGCGCTGGCCAGCTACATATCCGGATTGCATTGAGCCAGTCGGTGTCGATGGAATAGTAAAAAGGTGGCCTCGCGCCGCCTTTTTTATTCGGCTATCGTTAAACCGTTTTTTAGTGTCCCTAGTGGTGCTACGCAACATAATTGATTAGATGCAGAATCACTTCGCTTAAGGAGCAGCTACCCATGATTCGTTCGCTTGTTCTCACTGCCGTATTTGCATTGCTACTACCGTTTACCGCGCACGCACAGTCGACTGCGCCGGCTTTCCAAGAGGGCGTTCACTACTTTTTGTTGAGCGATCCGGTGCGGCCGCGCGATCCGAAAAAGATCGAAGTCGTAGAGGTCTTTCAATATGGTTGTCCGCATTGTTTTCGCTTTGAGCCATTAATAAAAGCCTGGCAAAAAACCTTGGCGAGCGACGTCGATTTTTATCACCTGCCGGTGATTTGGAACGCGCCGGGACAATTGCATGCGCAAGCGTTTTATGCCGCGCAAGCATTGGGGGTGCTCGATAGCAAAATGCACGACGCGTTATTCGATGCGATTCACGTGCAGAATAATCCGCTCAACACCAAGGAGCTTATCGCCAAACTCTTCGCCGCAAATGGTGTCAACGCCGACCAATTCGCCAATGCCTTCGATTCGTTTGGTGTAGCCAGCCAAGTCAATCAGGCGAAAGCGCGCACTTTGAGCTACAAAATCGATGGCACGCCGGAGCTGATCGTCGCCGGTAAATATCGTATCGATGGCAAAAGCTTTGGCGGCCCGAACGTCTCCGAGCGCGACTCGCATCAAAAAATGCTGGAGGTTGCCAATTTTCTAATCGCCAAAGAGCGGCCGGTTAAAACCGCCAAGTAACGGTGTGAATTAAATCGCTGTTTAGTGTATTCGCCGGATGGCGTATCCACCTGTTGTATAACCGACAAGGCAAGCGACAATGGCATCAGATGCACGTGAGGGCGATATTCAACGCAATCGTGAACGCGAAGAGTTGATCCGGCTGTTATGCCGTGCGTTATCGCGTTTAGCGGTAGCCGCGCATGGCGTCGATCGACGCCTCGATCAAATGCTGGGCGAGCTACGCCAATTGCTGCGCCGCGATATCGACGATCCCGCGCAGCTGGTTGCTTTGATAGATTCGATCGACGCGCGCATCAAATTGGTCGACGATGAGCGCGATGTACGCGGCGATATGATGCAGCGCGCGCTGCAGCAATTGATCGAGCAATTACTCGCGCTCAAACCGGCCGCGACATTAACCGGCGAATTGAAAAATCTGCTGCGGACATTGAAAGCCAAGGCCGAGGATGGCGAGGAGATCGCTCTGCTGGTCCGTCTGCCGGCCTTGCAGGAGCAGGTGTTGCAGGGGGGCAGCGCGCAGCGCGGGGGGCTGCTGGCGCGTTGGTTCGGCGGCAATCATGCGGCGCCGCCGCGCGCCGGGGACAGCCAGGCTGCGGTCGATGCAAGCGATGACGCCGATGACGAGCCCGCTCTAGCTATAACCGCGACTCCCACTCCACGCGAGGATGTGGCCGTAGCGGCTACCGACATTGATCTACCGCTGTCGGCTGTCGCTGCGGAGCAGCCGGCCGGCGCGTTGGACGAAAGCGAAAATGACGAGCCGCCCTTCGCAAGGATTAGCACGGCGGTGTGCGACGTGCTGAACAATTTATTGCAGCAGATCGAGCCGCCGCCGACCGCTGCCGATAACTATCAGCATGCCTGCGAACAGATTTCAAAAGGTTTGAATTGGTACGAGCTGGTTTCGACGCTCGAAGAAGTCAGTCTCGTGGTGCTCGCCGCGCTGGAGCGCGATCAAGGCGACTTCCAGCATTTCTTATTGACGCTCAATCAACGGCTAGAGCAAGCCCATCAGGCGTTAAAAGCTTCGCAATCGCATCAAACAGATCGCGCGCGCGACGATGCTACGTTGAACACGACGGTGCGCGATGAAGTTGCGCAGATACAGGTGCAGGTCGCCGAAGCCACGCAATTGGAATCGTTGAAATCCGAAGTGAAACAGCGCCTCAGCAATATTGTCGGCGCGATGGATCATCACGCTTCGTCGGAGCAGGAGCGCCAGCAACAGTTTGAAACGCAGTTGGCGGCAGTGACCGAGCGCTTGCAGGAAATGGAAAAGCATTCGCACATCATTGAGCAGCGTCTGGTCGAGCAGCAGCGCTTGGCGCTGCTCGATATGTTGACGCAATTGCCGAATCGCCATGCCTACGACGAGCGCTTGGAGCAAGAGTTCGAGCGCTGGCAGCGTTATCGACATCCGCTGGTGTTGGCCGTGCTCGACGTCGATCATTTTAAAACGATCAACGATAATTACGGTCACTTGGCCGGCGACAAAGTATTGCGCATCATCGCCAAGACACTGCGCTCGCGCTTGCGGAAAACCGATTTTATCGCGCGTTTCGGCGGCGAAGAGTTTGTCGTGCTAATGCCCGAAACGAGTTTGGAGGCCGCGCTGAATACATTGCAAGCCATGTGCGCGGCGGTAGCGGAGTGTCCGTTTCATTTTCGCGAGCAACCGGTCTCGATCACATTGTCGGGCGGCGTCGCCGAGTTTGCCGTGGGTGTCGCGGCGGATACTATTTTCGAGCGCGCCGATGCGGCGCTCTATCGCGCCAAAGCCGCAGGTCGCAACCGCTGCGTTGTCGCTCCATCGTAGCGCGCTCGCGTGCTTAGTTTTTTCGTGGTAACTACATGTCCGCAATCGATACAACCGAGCCGACCTGGCTCGCTCGCGCCCTCGCTAAACCGGGTCTATCGCGCTGGGTAGAGCTGGAGGGCAATCGTCTTCACTATCTGGAATGGCCGGGACCGGACAGTGCTCCGGCTATTTTATTGGTACATGGTTTTCGCGCGCAGGCGCATTGGTGGGATTTTACGGCACCGTTATTAGCCGCCGATTTTCGCGTTATCGCGCTCGATCTGGGCGGCATGGGCGATAGCGGTCATCGCGCGGTTTATAGTCATCGCGGCTTTGCCGACGATATCGCGACTGTCGCCAGGCATCTGTACCTGCGCGATACGATCTTGATCGGCCACAGCTTTGGCGGCATCGTTGCCGTCGACGCCGCTTACCATTTTCCGGAATTATTCGCGCACGCGATTTTAATCGACTCCAAAGTGAGCTTCGCCGACGACGATCATCGCACCGACGGGCCGCCCGCGCACCCGCCAAAAATGCGCAGCGATCGCGCCATCGCACTGCAACGGTTTCGCGTCGTGCCCGAGCAGGAAGGCATCGACGCCGCGATTTTGCAGCATATCGCGCAGCATTCGCTACAACAGATCGACGGACTGTGGACCTGGAAATTCGATCCGCTGTGCGCGGCGCCGGATCTAGTGGTTGCCGAGCAACACGAGTCCGATATGCTGCGACAATTAACCATGCCGGTAGATTTTATTTACGGCGAACACAGCGCCATTATCTCGCGCGAATTTGCGCGCCGGGTCGGCGCCTGTATTCGCACGGGTCGCACGCCGATCGAAATTCCCGATGCTCGGCATCATATATTGCTGGATCAACCGCTGGCGCTGGTGGCGACGTTGCGCGCATTATTGGCGCGGAAAATAGCGGCGGCGCGCTGAGCCTCCACATATCGATTATCAGATAGGAGACAATCATGAATTTAACGGCTAAAACGGTGGTGATTACCGGCGCTAACGGCGGCCTCGGCAAGGTCGTGGCGGACAAGGCGCGCACGCTTGGCGCCAAATTAGTATTGCTCGATGTTGCCTTCTCCCCCGAGCAATTGCAGGAAAGCAACGCGGATATTCGTAAATTCGCTGTCGACTTAACCAGTGTCGATGCGACACGCGCCTGCTTTGAAAAAATCGGTGCGGTCGATGCCATTTTCAATTTGGCGGGCGGTTTCACGATGGGGCCGGCGGTGCATGAAACCACCGACGCCGAGTGGGATTTCCTGTTCAAAATGAATGTCACTACGCTGCACAATGTAGTGCGCGCCGCCGTGCCGAAATTAATTGCACAGGGCCGCGGCGCCATAGTCAATGTTGGCGCGCTCGGCGCGTTGAAAGGCGCCGGCAACATGGGTGCTTACTGCGCGTCAAAAAGCGTCGTGATGCGCCTGACCGAGTCGATGTCGGAAGAGTTGAAAAATAAAGGCATCAATGTCAACGCCGTATTGCCGAGCTTGATCGATACGCCGCGCAATCGCGCCGATATGCCGGACGCCGATTTCAGCAAATGGCTGGCGCCGGAAGATTTGGCGAATGTCATTTGCTTTCTGGCTTCCGACGCGGCGCGCGCTGTGCACGGTGCATTGATTCCGGTAGCGGCATTGATGTAACAATTTTCAATCGATCAGATCGAGGAGACATCATGAGTGAATCCGCAGTGTTGCTCGAATATCGCGGGCAGATCGCGATCCTTACGCTGAATCGGCCGCACGCCTACAATGCCTGCAATACCGACATTCGCCACGGCATGCTGGAAGCGGTGTGGGAGTTATCCAATCGCGAGGATATTCGCGTGGTGATTCTCACTGCGAACGGCAAAGGCTTTTGCGCGGGCGCCGATTTACGCGAAACCTTTCCAAACAATGTGCAAATGCAATTGCACAAAGAATACGAGCCGACATTGATGGGCTTGCGGCGGTTAAATAAAGTAGTTATCGCCGCCGTGAATGGCGCCGTCGCCGGCATCGGTTGCGCATTTGTCGCCGCCTGCGATTTAGCAGTGATGGTCGAAGATGCCTATATGCAACTGGCATTCAGCAAAATCGCGTTGGTGCCGGACGGTGGTATCACTTGGGATCTGGTGCGTGCACTCGGCTACAAACGCGCGTACCGCCTGATGATCGAGGCCGGTAAATTGTCGGCGCGCGAATGCGAACAATACGGCCTGATTAATGAAGTCGTTAAAGAGGATGCACTCGGTTATGCGCTCGATTGGGCGCAGCGCCTCTGCGCATTATCGCCGGTGGCGAATGTATTGACCAAGCGCGTTGCACACCATGCCGAGGAGCTCGACATTCACGGCACCTTTGCCATCGAGGCGGAGTTGCAACTAGTCGCCAGTCGCAGCGCGGACTGCGCGGAAGGCGTGACGGCATTTTTGGAAAAGCGCGCGCCTCAATACCCAGGCAAATAGCAGTTGTTAGGTTTTAGATTTTGGTAGTTAGCTAAAGACTTCGGGGTAACTCGCTACTCTGTGTCCTTAACTAACTACTAATACCTAACTACTAACAACTAGCTTTGGACCTGTCCCAGATTGGCGTGTATTACCGCGCCATTGATCACCGGATTTTGCGCGCAGAAATAAATCGTGCGGGCAATTTCAGCCGGTTCGATCAAGCGTCCGTGCGCCACGCCACTGGCGATCGATTGTAAAATCTCCTCGCTGTTGCCGACGTGATCGCGCAACATTTCCGTATCGGTAAAGCCGGGGCAGACGCAGGCGGTATGAATGCCGCTGCCGGCCAGATCCTGGCAGGTCGAGCGCATCAAGCCGAGTAAGGCATGCTTCGAGGTAACATAGGCGCAACTGTTCGGCACAGCGATATCGCTCAAGGTCGAGCCGACATAAACAATCGCCGAGCCGGCGCGCATTTCCGGCAGCAACAGGCTGGTGAGCAACGCCGGTGCAACGACATTGATCTCCATCACCCGGCGAAAATCCTCGGCGTCGAAATGGCTCAGCGAATCTTTGATAATAGCGCCGGCGTTATGTACAACCACCGTTTGCGTTGCACCGGCGACAGCTCGTAGCAGTGGAATTTTTGTGCGCTCGACCCAATTGGCTTCGCTTAAGTCCACATCGATTTGCTCGACATTCGGCAGATCGGTACGCGAGCGCGATAGGTTGTAAACCTTGAAGCCTTCGGCGGCAAATAGCTGCGCGGTGGCGCGACCGATGCCGCGGCTGGCGCCGGTAATGACGAGCACTTTATTCATACATCGCTCCACGTGGTGATGCTTAAGTTTGTAACTACGATCGACTACAGCCAGTCGCTGATCAAGAAGCCGGCGCCAAAACTTTGCGTGCGATGATTGTAATCGATAAGGCTTTCGCCATAGCCGTTAAAATATTTTAAGTAACCTTTTAGCTTGGTATGGCCGATCGGAAAACTATAGCTGAATTCGGCAGCGCCTTTGTTGTCGCTGCGCAAATTGTTGCGTAACAGTAAGCTCAGTGTTTGGCCATGCTCGACCTGATACATGGTCAATAATTCGAAATTGCCGAGGTACTTTTCAATATCGGGATTATCGTCGCCGCTGGGGTCGGTCGGCGAGCTCTTCTTATCCTCGGGTACGCGGTACCAAGGCTTCAATGAAAATACCAGATTGTCTTTTTCCCAAATACTGTTAAACATGATGCGATTCCAACTGCGCGATAGATCGCCGCCGCGGCCATTGGATTGGTGATTCAGAATAAACTGATCCGCGGAATTGCGCAGTCCCAAAAACTGCCAATCGTTTTCCAGTGTAAATAACAACTCCGGTTCGTGATCGGATTCGCGGAACGGCGCCGACATATTGCTGTTATAAGCCTGCCAAAAGGAATGATCGGTATAGGCAAATGAGAGGTGGCCGTTGTTGCCGAGCAAATTCTCCAGCACCAGCACTTTCAGGCTCAGTTGAAACTGCACTTCGGTATGTTGCAGCTTTGCGTCGGTATCGGCAAACGGCGAGCTGTCCGGGTGCGTGGTATACACTACCGGCAGCAGGTAGTTGGGGCGGTGCGGCGTCAATACGAAGGGATTATCGTGACTGTAGCGCTCCAGCGCCAAGCGTTTTTCCACGACGCCTGGGGCGTTGGAAGCAACGGCTGCGGCTTGTTCGGTAGCGGCAGCCACCGGTTCGGTCTGCACATTCGCGAGCTTTTGTTCGCACAACGTGCGCAATTCGCCGACCGTAGTAGCGGCGCTGGCGGATTGCACAGCGTTTAACAGGCACTCATCCAATGTTTCGGCCTGGCTATTAGCTGCTATCAACAAACTAAAACTAATAAAACTACCGTGGCGGAGAAATTTGATCAGCATAAAGTGATATCTCGACAGGAGTTAGGCAGTGTACGACACTAACTTGTTGGATACTCAGGGTCATTCGATACTCTCGGCCATTCGAGACCCGGGCTTGGCAATGTGCCGCCATTGATCAACAATACGTACTCAGGAAGATATAACACCAATAACTGCGAGGAAACTACCATGTTGAATCGACTGATTATTTTGCTGTGTGCGCTATTCGCCTTCGCGGCGACCAATGCCCGTGCAGGCTACGACGAGGACTTGGCTGCGCTGCAGCAGCGCTGGGCGACGATTCGCTACGAGATGAAAGGCGACGAACAGAAAAAGCAGCTCGAAAAACTCATTGTTGAAGCCGATCAATTCGCGCAAAAAAATCCTGACAAGGCAGATGGTTATATCTGGGCTGGGGTGATACGCGGCTCCTTGGCCGAAGCAGTTAATGGGCTCAGTGCATTGGGGACGGTTAAAGATGCAAAGGCTAATCTGGAAAAAGCCATTGCCATCGATCCCAAGGCTGAGGATGGCTATGCGTATAGTGTGTTGGGTCTGCTGTATTCGAAAGTGCCTTCAATGGTTTCGTTTGGCGACAAGAAAAAGGCGAAGGAATTGTTGCTGAAGGGCTTGGAAATAAACCCCAACGGCATGAATACCAACTATTTCTACGCACAGTTTTTATTTGAAGATGGCGACTACAAAAAGGCATTGCCGTACATCGAGCGCGCAGCTCAGGCGCAGCCACCAAGACCTCCCGAAACATCGTTAGCGGTATCGAATCGGCAGCGCGAAATTCGTGAGCTGGCTGAAAAAATAAAAGCCAAGCAGTAATTCACTTATCCTTAAGCTGCGCCGTTGACGAACAATCGATTAACGGTACATAAGTTAATAATGACTACAACAGACACACTAAACTCGTTACCCAAACGCCCGCTTGAAGGCGTGCGGGTACTCGAACTGGGGCAACTGATCGCCGGCCCGTTTACCGGCTCGCTGCTGGCCTATTTCGGCGCCGAAGTGATCAAGGTCGAGCCACCCGGCAGCGGCGATCCAATTCGTCAGTGGCGCGTGGTGCGCGATGGCTCGTCGCTGTGGTGGCACAGTGTCGGCCGCAATAAAAAATGCATCACCATCGATTTGAAACAAGCGCGCGGCCGCGAACTGGTGCGCGATTTAGCGCAGCATTGCGATGTGCTGGTGGAAAATTTTCGCCCCGGCGTCATGGAGGAATGGCAGCTGGGCCCCGAGCAAATCAAGGCGCTGAATCCCGAGTTGATCTACGCGCGCATCTCCGGCTACGGTCAGACCGGACCCTATGCGCAAAAACCAGGCTTTGCTTCGGTCTGCGAAGGCATCAGCGGCTTTCGCTACGTCAATGGCTTTCCCGGCGAAGCGCCGGTGCGCCCCAATCTCAGTATCGGCGATACCATCGCAGCGCTGCATGCGGTACTCGGTATTTGTTTTGCGCTGCTCGCCAGAAAAAATCATGGCCAAGCCGGTCAAGTGGTCGATATTGCTATCTACGAATCGATGTTCAATTTGCTCGAAGCCGTGGTGCCCGAGTATTCCGGCGCCGGCGTTATTCGCGAGCCGGCCGGTACCACCGTCACCGGCATCGTGCCCACCAATACTTATCGTTGTCGCGATAACAAATATGTGGTGATCGGCGGCAATGGCGATTCGATTTTCAAACGTCTGATGACCGCGATCGGCCGCGCCGATATGGCGAACGATCCCGAACTGGCGCGCAATCCGGGACGCGTAGTACGCGAGCGCGAAATCGATGCGGCCATCGCGCATTGGTGCTCGGGATTGGATTCGACAATGGTGATAAAGTTGCTCGGCAGCGCGCAAGTGCCGGTCGGCCCGATCTACAGTGTCGCCGATATGTTCGACGATCCGCATTTCCGCGCGCGCGGCCTGTTCGAAGAGTTCACCGTCAACGATAAGCCATTGACCATTCCCGCGCTGCTACCCCGCTTGACCGACACGCCGGGCCGCACCGATTGGACCGGCCCCGCCATCGGCAGCCACAACGCGGAAATCTTCGGTGGTCTATTGCAATTGAGCACCGAACAGCAGGCGCAGTTGGCGATCGACGGCGTTATTTGATGCAAATGATCCACGGTGTATCCGGGTAATTCGTTGCTCAACCCGCCGACTGCAATATCTTATATAGCGCATCCTTGAGTTGTACCCGCTTCTTCTTTAAATCTTCAGTGTATTGGTCGGACGGGTTTTCGATACTTTGTTCGATCCGCAGTAGCTCGCGATCGACATTGTGGTACTCCTCGAATAAATTACCGAAGTGACGGTCATTCATTTTCAGTTGATGGATACGCTCTCTATGCTCGGGAAATTCATCGGCTAGATTGTGATGTTCGGACATGGGTTCGCTCCTTAAAAGCTTGTTGACGCCATTATGCTGTCCGCGTTGGCGGGCGCGTTTGATATGCATCAAGCGTGGTTATCTATAGCTGGCCATGCAGCTGCGATGATTCCGCTGGTTAGATGCGACACTGCGGTGTAAATAGGTCGTTTGTGTTGTCCATAAACATCGAGTTGATAAATCAGGGTCCAACTATGAATTGGAAAATCATTGTAGTCGCTTTGATTGCCGTAATTGGCGTCGGCGTGTGGGGTTGGTATTTGCAGCGCGAGCTTCCAACTACCGAATCGACACCATTGGCTGCGCAGGGGGTGCCACCGGCTGCGGAAGCGCCGCCCGTGCCGGTCCCAACGCCGGCCGCTGCAGCTGCCGAGCTTCAGCCGTTAGTAGCGATGCCGGCTAATTTAGATAACAGCGATGCTCAGGTGCATGCGGCGGTCAACGATTTCGCTGCGCAGTTGGCGGCGTGGCTGACGCCTGAAGAGCAGTTGCGCAAATGGGTGTTACTGGTCGATCAAATCGCGGAAGGAAAACTGCCGCTAAAGAGCCGCCCGTTAAATTATCCGATGGCGACTTTTACGACGCAGCGCCAAGGCGATAAACAAATACTCGATCCTGCCAATTACGCGCGCGCCGATCTGCTGATAAAAATATTTACGTCGATACCGATCGAGCGTCTCGCCGATTATTATCATGCATGGCGGCCTCTGCTGGATAAGGCGTATAGCGAATTGGGCGGTAGCGGCGGTTTCGATAAGCGCCTGCGCACCGCCATCAAACGCGTAGTAAAAGTGCAGCCCTTAAACATGCAGCCCGAACTGATTCGCCCGATCACTTATTACAAATACGCCGATGCCAATCTCGAAGCCGCCAGCGATGTCGAAAAATTAATGTGGCGATTGGGTCCGGCGAATGCCAAGCGCGTGCAGGATTATTTGCGGGTGCTGGAGCCGGAGTTATAAAACCTTAGCTTCTTTGGCGAGCGCGATAGCCGAGACTCTTTTCAGAACCTCATTGGAGTAGCGATCTTTATGCGGCCTTCAATTTGGTTTATTCGATCTCGGTGAGTTCTGCGAGGACGTGTGATAAACGAGTGCGCTTTCAGTGTTCTGAAAAGAGCCGTCGGCTACCGCACCGTCAAACGCAGTGCCAACGAAATCGGCTTGGTGGTGGTCGCGAGAAAATAAATGATTGGCTTGGTGCTGAGGAGAGGGATGAATGGTGTTGTTTTCAATCATCGTAATGACAACCTGCTTGTGAATTCCGGCTTTCTTTTTTATGGTCTGTTTGTAGTTTTTGGCTTTGTTTTTGTGTTTTGTTGTTACAGGATGTAAAGACAAATTTTCCCTTGCGACAAAGATTGCGACGCGATGCCGGCAAGATGGTTGATTGATTATCCATGTTGCATGGTGTTTGCCTGACAGGCCGTATCGCAGCAAAAAGGAGGTTGCTTTAATGTTCAGAAATATACAAATGCTGCGGGCAATAGCGGCCATTCTTGTCTTTTTTCACCATGCTGTCCCTCATTATGATGCCATGAACGGAAATATGTGGCTCTTGAAGACGGTTGGTAAATGGGGGTTTACCGGGGTAGAGATCTTTTTTGTAATAAGTGGGTTTGTTATTGCACACACAACTCTCTCAAAAGAAAGAAGTCTCCCAAACGCCATTGAGTTCATCAAGCATCGCCTGTTGAGAATCTATCTGGGGTATTGGCCATTTTTGGCTATTTATTTCTTTATCATCCTTAATGTCGAGCCGGGCAGAATTCCCGGCCTGAGCCTCGTGGACTCCATATTTCTGACCAGTACCGACATATTCAAGCTGGTCTTGCCCGTGGCCTGGAGTCTAAGTTATGAAATCTATTTTTATGGTCTTTTCCTGCTGTCTTTCGCGTTATCGGCTGCAGCGACTAAAAAGCTCATCGTTCTCATCGGCGTAGGCCTGTTGGCGCGTCATCTGCTCCTTCCGGCAAGTAATAATGCGGCGATGTCGTTTCTTTTTTCGGAATGTCTCATTGAGTTCTTTGCCGGCGCCACTATTTATATTTGTCTCAAGTGGCTGGACAAGCCTTGGCTTGTTCCTATTACAGCAGGGATTGCGGTAGTTTGTTATTCAATAGGTATGATGCTGCATGCTACAAATGGTCCAGTCAGAATTTACACGTTCGGTACCGGCGCGGCATGCATTGTTATTGCCGCATTGGCGATGGAGCGAAGTCATTTCTACAGGGCTGGCAGTATGTTTGTTCAGCTTGGCGATGCCTCCTATACGATCTATCTGGGACATTTAACTTTTCTGGCCATATTTTATTTATCCGGGGTGCGGACATTCCTGTCCGGTTATGGCCATCCGATCATAGAGCTCGGTTTTTTGGCTTTTATCGCCACTTCGCTTATTTTTTCCGTAATGATCTATCGGTATTTTGAGAAGCCGCTATACAAATTCGTGTGCTCGGTGCGATTTGCGCAGTTATTGGGATTTATAAAGCCCGAGCGCCGATTTTCCTAGCGGATAGGTTTTGAGCCCGCTATTGGGGCGAGAGGCGGTATTCATAGGGTGCTGGGATGACGTCGGCGCTGGACTGAATAGCGCTAGAACATACCGAGCTCGAGCTTAGCTACTTCGGAAAGCATGCTGCGGTTCCACAGCGGCTCGAATACCAATTTAACTTCGACTTCCTCGACATTCGGCACTTCGCGCAGACGCTGCGCGACTTCGGCGCGCAATACATCGCCCATGCCGCAGGCCGGCGCGGTCAGGGTCATGTCGATGGAGATTTTTTTGCCTTCGACGCGGCGCGCGTAGATCAGACCGAGATCGAGTAGATTGACGGGAATTTCCGGATCGTAAACGGTGCGCAGCACTTTATCGATATGTTCGAGTTTGATGACGCCCGGCTCGGCATCTTCGAAATTCAATTGCAGCGCGGGCTTGCCCAGCGCATCGGCCTGGGTGCCGTCGATGCGGTATAAACGGCCATCGTACTCGACCGAAAAGCTGCCGCCCAGCGCCTGGCTGATAACGACTTCGGCGCCAGCCGGCAATAACTCGGCATCGCCACTCGGCACGCGCAGCGCATTTACCGCGCGCTGCAGCGCGGCTTTTTCACGCGTTGAGCTGGGTTTCGATTTCGGGATCAACGGTGAAGCTTTCGCCACATCCGCAGTAAGATCCCGCATTGGGATTATCGAATTTGATGGTTTCATTGACGCCCTCTTTCACCAGTCGCAAAGTGCTGCCGGATAACGCGGGCACACTTTTTACATCGAGATACAGCGACAACTGTTCGTCCGCGGCAATGCGCAGATGATTTTCCGGCACCGTCTCGGTGAGATCCATTACGTAGGCGTAGCCGGAGCAGCCGCTATCCTTCACGCCGATGCGTACGCCGATGGCCTTGGGGTTGCTGCGCACATGCCGCAGCAAATGTTTGGCCGCCGCCGGCTCGATGGCGAGGATTTGCGCTTGTTCAAATGTGGATACCGACATTACATTCTCCAACCAACCCGTAGGGCGCAATAAGCGAAGCGCATTGCGCCGGATACTAGCTCGGCGGCGCAATGCCTTGCAGTTATTGCGCCCTACAACCATTGCATCCTACAACAACTACTCCGTAGACACGGCCTCGTTGATATCGCCTTTTAACAAATGCTCGAGCGTATGCCATGCCAGTGTCGCGCATTTAACACGCGCGGGAAAATCTTTTACGCCCGCCAGAATTTCTAGCCGCCCCATGCCGGTCGCGTTGGCCTGGCCGGTGACGAGGCGATGAAAACGCACGAATAAATCCTGCGCGAAGTCGTTCGATTTACCTTCGACTTCCTCGCACATCATCGACGCCGAAGCGACCGAAATAGCGCAGCCCTTGCCGTCGAATTGCACGTCCTTCAACTCGCCGTTTTCGATCGTTGCGTATAGCGTCAAACGATCGCCGCACAGCGGATTGAATGCTTCGAGCTTATGCGTGTAATGGGCCGGCGCGCCGAAATGCCGCGGCCTGCGACCGTGGTCGAGAATCATCTCCTGATACAGCGACCGTAATTCTGGGTTCATACTTCATCTCGCTATTTGTTCCCCCCTTTATAAAAGGGGGGTTAGGGGGATTTCGCTGCTCCGCTAAATCCCCCGCCTGCGGCTGCCCCCTTTGTCAAAGGGGGCGAAGCTTCGACCCCCGCTTCGGGGGGGCTGACCCCTCTAATACTACGCAAATGTTTTTACCACCGACTCGATCGCCGCGATCAGTTGTTCCACTTCGGCGATGGTGTTGTATAACGCGAACGACGCGCGCGCGGTGGCGGGCACATCGAAGCGCTGCATCACTGGCATCGCGCAATGGTGGCCGGCGCGCACGGCGATGCCTTCGAAATCGAGAAAGGTGCCGATGTCGTGCGGATGCACATGCTCCAGCGTGAACGAAAGCACTGCTGCTTTATTGGCGGCCGTGCCGACGATTTTCAAGGTTGGAATTTGTAGCGCCAATTCAGTCGCGCGCGATAGCAGGCGATGCTCGTGCTCGACGATCTGTTGCCAGGGCAGCGTATTCAGGTAATCGATAGCGGCGCCGAGGCCAATAAAGCCGGCGATATGCGGCGTGCCGGCCTCGAATTTATGCGGCAGCGGTGCAAACGTGCTGCGCTCGAAAGTGACTTCGCGAATCATATCGCCACCGGTTTGATACACCGGCAACTTTTCCAACCATTCGCGTTTACCGTACAAAATGCCGGTGCCGGTCGGGCCATACAGTTTATGACCGGAAAATACATAAAAGTCGCAATCGAGTTGCTGGACGTCGACCGCGCCGTGCGCCACCGCCTGCGCACCGTCGATTAATACGGCGGCGCCGGCCGCACGTGCTAGCTGCGTTAATTGCACGATGGGATTGATCGTACCGAGCGCATTCGAGACGTGCGTAAACGCGGCGATGCGCGTGCGCGCGGATAATTTACGCTGGAAGTCCTCGACATCCAATTCGCCGGCGTCGGTGATCGCCGCCACTTGCAAGGTTGCGCCGCTGAATTCGCAGGCCTGCTGCCACGGCACGATATTGGCGTGGTGCTCCATCGCTGTGATCAGCACTTCGTCGCCGGGTTTTAGAAATGCGCGCGCAAAGCCATGGGCGATCAGGTTGATCGAATCGGTGGTGCCGCGCGTGAAAATAATTTCTTCGCGCGCGCCGGCATTTATAAAGCGCTGCACGGTATCGCGCACGTTTTCCAATTGTTGGGTGGCGCGCTCGCTGAGCGTATGTACGCCGCGATGCACATTGGCATTGTCGTGTTCGTAGTACCGACTCACCGCCTCGATTACCGCGCGTGGTTTTTGCGTGGTGGCGGCGTTATCCAGATAAACCAGCGGCCGACCGTGCACTTGTTGATCGAGCAGCGGAAAATCGCGGCGCAGTAACTCGATATCGAAAGCTTGTAGCGCCGGAGACGGGGCGTTCATGCGGGATTCTCCAATGTCGGCATCGCCACCAAGAGTTGCTGCAGCAGAAATTCATTGATCGCGCCATTGTGGCAATCGAGCAGGCCGGCTTTTAAAAAGCCTTCCGTCAGCAGCGCGATGGCGCGCGGGCGATCGATGCCGCGCGTTTGCAGATAGAGCAATTGTTCTTCGTCGAGCTGGCCGATAGTGGCGCCATGCGCGCAGCTCACCTCGTCCGCGTAAATTTCCAGCTCCGGTTTGGCATCGATTTCGGCATCGTTCGATAACAGCAGATTGTGCGATGTGAAATGGCCGTCGTTGCCGCGCGTATGCTTGGCGATAAATATGCGGCCATTTACCACGCCGCGGCTGCGATCGGCCGCCAGACCCTGCAACAGTACATCGCTGCGGCCATGATCGCTGACATGGTCGACGGTGAAGTGATAGTCGATATGTTGTCGGTCGCCGGCGGCGAAGGCGCCGCGCGCGGTGAATTCGGCGTTGGGTTCGGCCAGGCGCACATAAATACCGTTGCGCACTTTGTTGGTTAAGGCTGCGCCGCTGGCGCTTTCCAAGGCTTGCAATTGCAGGCGCGCGTCGCGCGCCAGTTCGGCTTCGAAGACGCCGAGGTGTTGGGCTGCAGCGCCATCGCGATTGATGCGCGCATAAGTCACTTTGCTATTGCTGTCGAGTTTAATCGCGGTATGCGCGCAGTGCAGATACGCACCGGCGTCCGGCGTCGCGGCGAAATGTTCGACCAGAGTCGCTTCCGCGCCGCTTTGTGCCCATACCACTAATTGGCCGATATGGCTGCCGGCCAGCGTAGCGAGATGCGAAATCAGCACCGGATGTTTTAGCCGCGCGCCCGCTTTGATAATAAGAACCCAGGTTTCCGGCGCGAGTGCGGTGACCAGATCGGCGATCGGATCGGCGTGTTCGGCAGCGCTCAACCAGGCAATGAATTGTGCGTGTTCGGCGCTATCCAGTTGCGCCAATTGCTTTATGCGCAATTTATCGCGATCGTCGTGTTCGATATGTTGATCGATCAAGTAGCCGTGATTGAAATGGATGCGATGACCGCTCGGCAATTCGCCGATAAATTGTGTGCTATTGGCATCGGGCGCAATCGGTGCGAGCGCATGTTGCTCGCTGAATTGTTGCAGCCAGAGATCGGCGGCGCTGTAGTGCCAGCTCTCCCATTTCTTGCCGGGCAGGCCGCTCTGTTGCAGGCGCGTCAATGCCGCCGTGCGCAGCTGTTTGAGCCAGGCGGGATCGCGTTGCTGTTGCAGGCGTGCGCCGATCAGAGCGCTGTATTGCTCGAGAACAACTTGACCCGGCGGAGCGGCTTTTAACGCTACGTTTGACGAACTCACTACGTTTGGCGAACTCATTGTAATATCTCGTCGCTCGATTACGCGGCAACGCCGCGATAGCCGCTGCGCTCCAGTTCCGCGGCGATTTCCATGCCGCCGCTGGCAATGATTTTACCGGCCGACAAAATATGTACGTGATCGGGCGGAATATGATCGAGCAGGCGACGGTAGTGCGTGATCAATAAAAAGCTGCGATCGGCTGCGCGCATTGTGTTGACGACATCGCCCACTACTTTCAATGCATCGATATCCAAGCCGGAGTCGGCCTCGTCGAGCAGGCAGAGATGCGGTTGCAGCAATAACATCTGCAATAATTCGTTGCGCTTTTTTTCGCCGCCGGAAAAACCTTCGTTGACCGGGCGCTGCAGAAACGTATCGTCGAGATTGACGCGTTTGATACCTTCGCGAGTCTGCTCGAGAATTTGCAGCGCATCCAGCGGCGGTAAATTGCGGGCATCGCGCTGCGCATTGATCGCCGCTTTTAGAAATTGGATATTGCTGACGCCGGGAATCGCCACCGGATATTGATAGCTTAGGAATAAACCGGCGCGCGCGCGCTCCTCGGGCGCTTTATCGAGCAGGCTCTGGCCGAGAAATTCGATGCTGCCACCGGTGACTTCGTAGCGCGGATCGCCGCTCAGTACGCGCGTCAGCGTGCTTTTACCCGAGCCGTTAGGGCCCATGATGGCGTGAATTTCGCCGGGGTTAATCGTCAGGCTCAAGCCTTTCAGAATTTCTTTGCCATCGATATTGGCGTGTAGGTCGGTAATTTTCAGCATTTACAATTCATTCCTATACGATTTCCTCTACCCTCGGGCAGAGGTCGGGGAGAACTCACCCCACGCTGCCTTCGAGACTGAGTTCGAGCAATTTCTGCGCTTCCACCGCGAATTCCATCGGCAATTGATCGAATACTTCTTTGCAGAAGCCATTGACGATCATCGCTACCGCTTGCTCGGCATCGACACCGCGGCTGCGCAAATAAAATAATTGCTCTTCGTTGATGCGCGAGGTGCTGGCTTCGTGCTCGACCACGGCGCTGGGCTGTTTCGATTCGATATACGGAAAGGTGTGCGCGCCGCATTGATTGCCGATCAACAGCGAATCGCATTGCGTGTAGTTGCGCGCTTTCTCGGCGCGCGGCGAAATGCGCACCAAGCCGCGATAAGTATTCTGGCTTCTGCCGGCGGAAATACCTTTCGAGACAATCGAGCTTTTGGTGTGGCGGCCGAGATGAATCATCTTGGTGCCGGTGTCGGCCTGCTGCAAATGTTTGGTCAGCGCGACCGAGTAAAATTCGCCGCTGCTGTAATCGCCGCGCAAAATGACACTCGGATATTTCCAGGTGATCGCCGAGCCGGTTTCGACCTGCGTCCAGGAAATTTTCGAGCGATCGCCGAGACATGCACCGCGCTTGGTGACGAAATTGTAAATGCCGCCGCGGCCCTCTTCGTCGCCGGGATACCAGTTCTGCACGGTCGAATATTTGATGTCGGCATCGTCGAGCGCGATCAATTCGACGACGGCGGCGTGCAATTGATTTTCGTCGCGCTGCGGCGCGGTGCAACCTTCGAGATAGGAAACGTGGCTGCCCTTATCGGCGATGATTAGCGTGCGCTCGAACTGCCCGGTATTGGCGGCATTGATGCGGAAGTAGGTCGATAGCTCCAGCGGGCAGCGCACGCCCTCGGGGATATAGACGAAGGAACCGTCGGAAAATACCGCCGAATTCAGCGCAGCGTAAAAATTGTCGCTCTGCGGTACCACGGTGCCCAGATATTTTTTGATCAGCTCGGGATACAACTGCACCGCTTCCGAGATCGGGCAAAAGATCACGCCGGCTTCGTGCAGCGAGGCTTTGAATGTGGTCGCCACCGATACGCTGTCGAACACCGCATCGACCGCGACGCCGGCCAGCATCAACTGTTCATGCAGCGGAATACCGAGTTTTTCGTAGGTGCGCAACAGTTCGGGATCGACTTCATCGAGGCTTTTCGGGCCGTCGGCCATCGACTTGGGCGCGGAATAATAGGTGATAGCCTCGAAATCGATCGGCGCGATATTCAGCTTGGCCCAATCCGGCAGCGGCATCTCGCGCCATTTACGATAGGCTTGCAGCCGCCATTCGAGCATGAATTCCGGCTCGTTTTTCTTGGCGGAAATCTGCCGCACGACATCTTCGCTGAGGCCCGGCGCGATGCGGTCTTCCTCGATATCGGTATAGAAGCCGTGCTCGTATTCGCTTTTGACCAGCGCATCGAGCGCGGCCGCGTTTTCGCTCATCGGAGCGGCTTGCTCGGTTGCGGGGGAATCGCTTAGGACGGTGGTGCTCAGGGCTGGTTCTCGCATGGCTGTGTTCCCGCTCAAGGCAGTCATCCGCGCGTATGGAGGAGGCGAACGAAGGGAAGTTGGCTAGGGGAAAGCATACTAATCTGGTAGGGTATTAAAATCAACACCGAATTGGTGTACTCTTGCTCGCTCTTACGGTTGTAGAGCCCGTGCGGCTGAGTTTGGCGCCCGCGCTTCGACCCAGTACTTCGAGCCAGTACTTCGACTTAGTACTTCGACAGAGTTAATTGGAGTTATCGATCTCATGCTACGCATCGGAAAAATGGCGGATTACGGTCTGTTGATCGCCGATTGCCTGGCCGGTGAGTCCGAGCAATTGACCACCGAGGCCATCGTCCAGCACACCGGTCTGCCCGACGCGACGGTGCGCAAGCTATTGCGCCTGCTGGTGGATGCTGGCCTAGTCAGCTCGCGGCGCGGTCTTAAAGGGGGCTATCGGCTGAACCGGGAGGCCAGCCGAATTTCGGTGGCCGAGTTGATTGCGGCCATCGAAGGCCCAATCGGGCTCACCGAATGCAGCCAGGTAGAGGATCACTGCTCGTTGTCGCCGGGCTGCGGCCAGCGCGCCAATTGGAATGTGATTAACGAATTGATCAACCGCCAGCTCGCGACCATCACGCTCGCCGATATGTGCGGCGACCTGACCCAGCGCGGCGGCAGCCGGATCGCGGTCAGTAGCTCCTGATTTTTACTTCACCAGCGGATAGCTATCTATTCGTTAGCTACGCAGCGATAACAGCTCGCGATTTAATTTGCGCAGATGCTCTGCGATCGCCGGCCCCTTGGTGCGGGCCACGCCCACCGCCAGAATATCGATAACCGCCATGAAGGCGATGCGCGACGGCAGCGGCGTGTAATTTTCCGATTCCTCCTCCACATCGATAAAAATTGGTATATCGCTCTGCTGCGTCACCGGCGTATTGCTCGGCCCCAGGCCGATGATGCGCGCGCCGGATTGTTGCGCCAGCGTCATTGCCTCGAGCAGCGCGCGCGTGCGGCCGCTCTGCGAAATCGCTACCACCACGTCTTGATCGCCCAGCGACAGTGCCGACATCGCTTGAATATGCGGATCGGAATACGCCGCGCTGGAAATCTGCAGACGGAAAAACTTGTGCTGCGCATCGATCGCCACCGCGCTCGACGCGCCAAAGCCGTAAAATTCGACGCGGTGCGCCTTCGCCAGCTCCGCCACCGCGGCTTCGATGGCGGCGATATCGATCGCTTCGCGCACCCGCATCAGCGTATCGCGCAGGGCGTCGAAGACTTTTAAGGTGTAGTCGCGCGCCGAATCTTTTTCGTCGAGATTGAATTGTTCGATCGGTGGATTGCTGGCGAGATAGCGCGCCAGTTCGAGCTTGAAGTTCTGAAAGCCATGGCAGTCGATGGCGCGGCAGAAACGCACCACCGTCGGTTCGCTGACCCGCGCTTCCTGCGCCAGATCGACGATACGCATATGAATCACCTGATCGGCGTGCGCCAGCACATAGTCGGCGACCTTGCGCTCGGATTTACGCAGCGCGGCGCATTTGGCGCGAATAGTTTGGAGCAGATTGGACGCTGTCAAAGGCCACCATCGAAGAAAGCGCTACGGCATTCATTGTAGTTTATTAGACGGCTCATTAAATGGTTCATTAGACGTTTATCGGATTGCGGAGCGATCGGGAGTTTGGTCTGATAATTGGCGGGCCGCTCTGTTAAAATACCGCGATGGACGTCTCCCACATTCTCAATGATCTCAACGATGCGCAGCGCCAGGCGGTCACCGCCGAGGCTGGCAATACCCTAGTCTTGGCTGGCGCCGGCAGCGGCAAAACCCGCGTGCTGGTGCATCGCATCGCCTGGCTGATTCAAGCCGAGGGTTTTTCGCCGTACAGCATTTTGGCGGTGACTTTTACTAATAAAGCGGCGCGCGAGATGCGCGAACGCATCGATCATTTGCTTGGTATCAGTACGCGCGGTATGTGGGTCGGTACTTTCCACGGTCTCGCGCATCGCCTGTTAAAGGCGCATTGGCAGGAGGCCGGGCTGCCCGAAAATTTCCAAATTCTCGATGCCGACGATCAACTGCGTATTATCAAGCGCATCTGCCGCGAACTGGAGTTGGATGAAGCGCGCTGGCCACCTAAACAGGCGCAGTGGTTTATTAATGCGCAGAAAGACGAAGGTCGCCGGGCCGCTCATCTCGATCATCACAGCCGCGATTTATTTCAACAGATCATGTTGAAAGTCTATCTCGCGTACGAACAGGTTTGCGCGCGTCAGGGCGTGGTCGACTTTGCAGAATTGTTATTGCGTGCCCACGAATTGTGGCTGCAAAAACCGGCGATTTTACAGCACTATCAACAGCGCTTTCGCTACATGCTGGTCGACGAGTTTCAAGATACCAACGCCGTGCAATACGCGTGGCTGCGCGTATTGGCCGGCGATCGGATTCCGATAACGGCGGTCGGCGACGACGATCAGTCGATCTACGGCTGGCGCGGTGCGCGCATCGAAAATATCCAGCAGTTTTCCAAAGATTTCGCCAACACCCAATTCATTCGCCTCGAACAAAATTATCGCTCTACCGCGACTATCCTGAACGCGGCGAATGCCGTGATCGCCAATAATCACGGTCGGCTCGGTAAAGAATTATGGACCAGTGGCGAGGACGGCGAACCCATTTCGCTGTATGCCGCTTTTAATGAAATGGACGAGGCGCGTTTTGTTATCGAGCGTATCCAGGCCTGGGTCGACGATGGCAATGCGCGCGCCAGTGCCGCCGTGTTATATCGCTCCAACGCGCAATCGCGCGTGCTCGAAGAAGCGCTGATTCGCAGCGGTACGCCATATCGTATCTATGGCGGTCTGCGTTTTTACGATCGGCTCGAAATCAAAAATGCGCTGGCGTATTTGCGCCTGTTGGTGAATCGCGACGACGATACCGCGGTCGAGCGCGCGATCAATACGCCGACGCGCGGCATCGGCGATAAAACCGTGGAAACGGTGCGCGCCTATGCTCGCGAACAAGCCGTATCGCTGTGGCGCGCTGCGCACGAAGTGATCGCCAAAAATTTATTGCCCGGTCGTGCGTTAAACGCGCTGGCACAGTTTCTTGAATTGATCGACAGGCTCGATACCGAAACCGACGACATGAGTCTGGATGAGTTGACCGATTACGTGTTGAAGCATTCCGGACTGCTCGAATTTCATCGCCAGGAAAAAGGTGAAAAGGGCCAGGCCCGCGTCGAGAACTTGGAGGAATTGGTGGTCGCCACCAGCGAGTTCACCGTCGAGGACGAAGACGCTTCGCTGCTGCACGCCTTTATCGATCGCGCCGCGCTCGATGCCGGCGATCACGAGGCCGCCGAATTCGAGGATAGCGTGCAGCTGATGACCTTGCACTCCGCCAAGGGTCTGGAGTTTCCGCTGGTGGTGATCGTCGGGCTCGAAGAAAATTTATTTCCGCACAAAATGTCGATGGAGGATCCCGGCCAGATCGAGGAAGAGCGACGGCTGTGTTACGTCGGCATCACGCGGGCGATGCAAAAGCTCTATCTCACGTATGCCGAATCGCGGCGCTTATACGGCGAAGACACCTATCATTCGCCGTCGCGTTTCCTGAAAGAAATTCCGCGCGAATTGATTCAGGAAGTGCGTCTGCAAACCAGCGTGACGCGTCCCGTGTCGTTTGGGCGCAACGATGGCGCCAATCTCAATGCCAATCACACCGGCATCAATTTGGGCCAGCATGTTTTTCACGAATTATTCGGCGAGGGCGTCGTGCTGAATTTCGAAGGGCGCGGCGCGGCGGCGCGCGTGCAGGTTAATTTCGCCGACGAAGGCAGCAAGTGGTTGGTGCTACAGTATGCCAACCTACAGATGCTGGGGTGAGGCGCTGGGTATGAGTAGTTAGGTTTTAGTAGTTAGTAGTTGGTTAAAGACACGCTGCCATTCGATTACAAAGAAGTCTTTGCTAACTACTAAAACCCAACTACTAAAAGCGTCTCAGGCGCGGACCGGCCGGGTGCGGCCCGTTTCATCGATCGCTACAAATACGAATTCGCCTTCGGTGACTTTGGTCTGCTCGAAACTGCTGGCGCGCGCGATCCACACTTCGACGTTGACGCGCACCGAGCTGCGGCCGACTTCGACGACTTCGGTGTAACAGCTCACCACCGAGCCGACTTGCACCGGCGTATAAAATGCCATGCCGTTGATTGCCACGGTGACGGCGCGACCCTTGGCGACACGCGTGGCGGTAATCATCGCTGCCATGTCCATCTGCGAAACCAGCCAGCCGCCAAAAATATCGCCGTTGGAGTTGGTGTCTTTCGGCATGGCCACCGTTTGCAGCGTCAATTCACCGCGCGGGCTTGGCACATCGTCGATATCCGCTTCTTTCATGGCGCTACCTTTTATCTGAGAAAGTTGGTTTTATGTAGGAAAGCCGGGCTGTATGGAAAAGCTTGGGGCAGTGTAGCAGGCTGCGTATGATAGCGAAATTACAAAGGGTGTCTGTAAAAATTGTCTCAATATGCGACACCAGGCAGTATTGTGAAATCGATGTTATGGCCTGCTGGCAACTGTTGTAGTACCTATGAGTTTGCGGCTATTGCCGGAAGCATCTAACAAAATGAATGTCGGCATCTGTAGTTGGCGGGATGCTGCAGCTCCTTCTTGGGATCGCCAAAAACAAACATCCTGTTAGGCTCGGGCGCGCGCATCCCTGCGCGCTCACGTCCCCAGAAGGAGCTGCAGCATCCCACCTTCTCGTGAGCAGTGTGGTTCATTTTGTTAGACGCTCTAAACGGCTGTACATATTACGTGCATTGGGAGAAATTGGATGAATGAAAAAACCACCGAGACGGTGCTCGATTTATTGGCGGGCAGCTTTCCCGATGGCCGGCCGGTCTTGGAAAAGGTGCGCGCGCTGGCGGCGCCCGAAGGCAATCGCTATCGATTGTTACAGTCGCCATTATTCGTGACGGGGGTGGCGTGCGGCGATTTGATCGAGCCGCTGAGCAATAACCCCGGGCGTTTTCGCGTGCACGAACGCAGCGGCCAGCTCGCGGTGCGCGTATTGCGGCGCGATGGCGTTGCCGAGCTGGAGCAAGAGCTGACGCCGGCATTGGAAAAACTCGATGGCGAACTCGATGTGCAAAGCGAGCGCGCACTCGTTTACAGTATCCATGTTGCAGTCGGTTTCAGCGAAATTGAACAAGTCCTCGACCGCATTATCACGTCGACTGATAACGCAACTTGGTCGTACGGCAATGTTTACGATCCAGAGACTGGCGAGCCGCTCGATTGGTGGGAGAGTTTGTTAAATCCTTAGTGCTTAACAAAAAGAATTCGCACGGGACAGGATAAGGCGGGATGCTGTAAGTCCTTCTGGGGACGTGAGCGCGCAGGGATACCCATAGGGCACAAGTGCGCGCGCCCGAGCCTAGCAGGATGCTTGCTGTCGGCGTTCCCCAGAAGGACTTACGGTATCGCGCCAACAACGAACGCCGACGTTCATTTTTGTACACGCTGTTAATGCATCCCTACGCATGGAGTGAAAGCCATGACCACACGTCTGCCGATCACGCAACTGCCCACGCATACCGTCAGCAATCAACCGCCGCCGCTCGAAGATATCAATCTGTTCGAATTGGATATCGCGCTGCGCGATGGCCTGAAACGCGAAGGCGCGGCATGGGCGGTACCGCAGGCATCGCGTTTCGGTGCGCTGATGGGCAATGCCGATGTGCTAAAAAATGGCGAGCTCGCGAATCGTTACGCGCCGCTATTAAAAACCTTCGATCGCTTCGGGCAGCGTATCGACGAAGTCGAGTTTCATCCGGCCTACCACGACATGATGAAGCTCGGTATCGAGGCTGGTATTCATTCGATCGCCTGGAACAACTCTTCATCCGACACCGGTAAAGGGGACGGCGGCGGTCATGTAGCCCACGCGGCGCTGGAATATTTATTGGTGCAGACCGAAGCCGGTGTCTGTTGCCCGATCACGATGACGTATGCCTCCATACCGGCACTCCATCATCAGCCTGAACTTGCCGCGCTATGGGCGCCGAAAATTTTGTCGAATCATTACGACGCACGCATGGCGCCAATGGCGGAGAAAAGCGGCCTCACCATCGGCATGGCCATGACCGAAAAGCAGGGCGGTTCGGATGTGCGAGCTAATCTCAGCAGCGCGGAAAAAATTTCCAACAATGAATATCGCCTGACGGGCCATAAATGGTTTTGCTCGGCGCCGATGTGCGATGCGTTTTTAACGCTGGCGCAAACGCCGCAAGGCCTCACCTGTTTTCTGGTGCCGCGCTGGCTGCCGGATGGCGCGCGCAATAATTTTTTCATTCAGCGCTTGAAAGACAAGCTTGGCAATCGCTCGAATGCCTCCAGCGAAATCGAATACCAAAATACTTTTGCGATGCGTGTCGGCGACGAAGGACGCGGCGTAAAAACTATTATCGAGATGGTGCACCACACGCGCCTCGATACCTGCCTAGCCGCCGCCGGTTTGATGCGTCAGGCGTTCGTGCAGGCGGTGCATCACGCTAATCATCGCAGCGCCTTTGGCAGACGCTTGATCGAACAGCCACTGATGCAAAATGTGCTCGCGGATATGGCGCTGGAAAGCGAAGCGGCGCTATTGCTGACCTTGCGCATCGCCCGCGCTTACGACGAATCGCGTAGCGATGAAAATGCCGCGATTTTTGCCCGGCTGACGGTGGCCATCGGCAAATACTGGGTCAATAAGCGCACGCCGAATCTGGTGTACGAGGCGATGGAAAGTTTGGGTGGCGCCGGTTATGTCGAGGAGTCAATGTTGCCGCGCCTATACCGCGAAGCACCACTGAATAGTATTTGGGAGGGCTCGGGCAACGTGATCTGCCTCGATGTACTGCGCGCCCTGATGCGCACGCCGGCAAGTTTGGCATTGTTTTTCGACGAAGTGTCCGCTCAGGCTGGCGACGCGCGCATCGCGCCGGCGATCCAAAAAATAAAACAATTGCTAGCGCAACCCGAAGTTTTGGAAGCGCAGGCGCGGCAGTTGGTAGAAACCATGGCGTTGGTATTGCAGGCGAGCTTGATGTTGCGTTATGCGCCGGCGGTTAATGCCGATGCATTTATCGCCGCGCGTTTGCAGAATCACGGCGGCTTGGCGTATGGAACGTTGCCGGCTGGAACCGACTGTGTCGGTATATTGAGGCGCGCCTGGCCGTTGATCAGCTAACGGTTAATTGCAGATCGAGCTTGTGTAGATCGGGCTTCAGCCCGGCATGTCGGACTAAAGTCCGACCTACAATATATAGCCGCGCATAAATACAAACCGAAAATCTGGTTAAATCATCGCGATTAGAGTGAGAGTAATTTTCGCCACAAAATATAAGAATAACAACGCAGATACTAAGTGACAGCCCTGCTGAAAACGCGGGCCGAGCACGCGGCCACCGTACACTGCGGCGCCGATAACAAAAACGCACCAACCGGCACTGGCGCAGAAGAACCCGCTCAGCAGTGCGAAAATACCGAATGACGTATGCGCCCCGCTCTGCGCAATCAGGCTGCCGCCGACCGCCGCGAACCAGATAATTGCGGAAGGCGATGCCAGTGTGATGCCGAGGCCATAGAAAAATAATGAGAAGAATGATTTATCCGCGCCGGGTGTTGCGGATGCAGTGCGCGCGGGCGCTGAGGTCAGCGCGGCGCGCAACGCCAGCGAGGCCATTCCCAACAATACCGCGATGCCGGCGGCATTCAATAGCAGACGCACGCTGTCGTATTGCAATAACAAGCCGATACCGAACAACGACGCCACTGCGTAGATCAGATCGCCGATACACGAGCCGATAGCGAACAGCGCGGCGGCGCGCGGGCCTTTTTGCAATGTGGTATCGATTAAGGCGACATTGACGATGCCGATATCGAGGCAAAGCGATATCGATAGCAGGAAGCCGGTGATAAAGAGTTCAGGAAAATTCATTGGGTGATTTTATATCGATAAGGGCTTTGTTCGGATAATGGGTCGGAAATTATTTTTGTATTTCTCCTGCCGGTGGGGCGTGCCTGCGGCGGATAGCGCAGGTTTCGCCTGCAGGCGAGTTACTTTTCTTTTCCAAAAAGAAAAGTAACCAAAAGGCCGCTCTTGCGAATCCATTCGCTTGCGGCATTCGTGCATCCATACACATCAAGTTGGCCCTCGCCGGGAAGCTCCCAACAGCATCAGGTCGCAAACTAGCTAGTTTGCGACTTCTCGAATTTCAGAAAGTAGCACTTTCTGAAATTCGACTGCTGCGTTGGGGCCTTCTAGCGACTACGCCGCTGAAGGGGTAAGACAAGACCAATGAAATACGCTAACGGGTTTTCCACAGCCTTGCGGATTGCAGGGCTAATTATAAATTCGCTTTTTGCCGCCCCGCCATTCTCTTGAACAGTCGCAACGCGACTATGCCCTGCCTCTGTTGTGGCTGTCGGTTTTGCAGAAAGTGCTACTTTCTGCGACAAGTTCGGTTACGAATTTGAGCGCCCGCATGGGCGACCCGAAGGGCGAGGCATTTATGCCGAGTACAATCGAGAAGTCGGCGCGAAGCGATGACCCGCTGCACGGAGGCGATCCCGGCGAGGGTCGCCTTTTTTTGTTACTTTTTTCGCGATGAAAAAAATGACGCCCCCGCCGGCAGGCGGTTCCTCGCCATCAGGCGAAACCTGAGCTAAATCGCCGCAGGCGAGCGACGAAATTAAAAACCTCTTTAATAAAAATATCAAAGCCGATTTAGCGGCCAAACATCAGGTACAACAATTGCGACCGCCCGCAACTCAATCGATTTTCTAACCAACTTATCCATTGCAATGGTTGCGCGAGCTTTCCAGTCGCTGGGTGCCGAGCAGAGTATTTCAGGCTGCGTATGGGCTTCGGCGATTAATGCGTCCATCGTGGCGATAGCTTGGCACAGTGGTACGGTTGTGTCCGCTGGCAATGAATCGATATGCGGCGCGGTGCGGTTTTTTAAGACATTGGCATCTCCGGCGGCCAGTGCATCGAGTGCGGCTTGCAGGCTTAGATAGCGCTGCTCGGCAGCCGCTTCGCCCGGTAGAATAAACGCACCGTGCGGCGTGCCCAGTGTGTTAAAAACGTAGGCGCGTTTTGCATCCATCTTCGATGTGAAGTACCACTGCTGAGCGTCGTCGTGCAGAAATGTCCAGATGTCGTTGAGTTTGCGCTCTTCGTCGCGCTGTAGAAAATCATCGGTGGGCAACGCGTAGCGCAATTGATGGCGCCGGCGATCGACCGTGCGTTGATCCATCAGTGTCAGCGGCCGGGTGATCTGCTGCAGCGGTATCCAGAGATTGACGAGAAATACCGGCGAGTGTCGATTGGCGCCGTCCGGCGCCTCGTGGCGAAATAGCCACGGTCCCACGCCCCGCATGATTTGCCGGATCGGCGTGCCGCGCACGTCCTGATCGCTGTGCACGGCCTGCGATGCGCCGTGGCCATTCATTTCGCTCATTTTTTCCGAACTGATCTGCAAACCGTTGGGTCCGGCCTTACGCAGAATCAATCCTTCCGGCGCAATAAATAACAGGCGTAGGCGTTTGCCGTTGCTGAGCCGAAAGGATTGCCCGGACAATGCACTGCGAATTGCGGCGGCGTCTTCATTAGCGATATGGCTGGCCTGGCGCACGCGCTCCAGTACTGTTTGCAACTCGCTTAAATGCGCCAAGCCGATGGTATCGAAACCGACTTTTGCCAGGTCCAGCGGCGCTGCATTGGCCGCCGCAAGATCGCGAATGCGGCAGCTATGCGCTGCGAAATGGCCGGGCTCGTCCTCGTAGGGCGGCACTTTCGCGCGCAACATGCCGGGATGTTCGGTATCCGGCGAGACATCGTCCGGCTTGGTAAACGCCAGCGCTGCCTGCACTTCCGCAACAGCATTTTCGGTATTCAGTCGCGAGTTCATGTCGCCTCCCGATTTACGTTTTAATTTTTATAATTCGATCGTGCTGCCGACTCTAAACCTCGCCAGCCGAGAAGTCATCTGCCGATTGCTTCTATAAGGTGCCCTTCTCGATTTCTTCCAGATAAATGAAGTTGGGCGCCTTCACGCCGGCCTTGGCGCGTATTTCGACCAGCTCGGGCGATTCAAAAAACTGACGCGCGTTGGCCAACGATGTCCAGTGCGAGAAATGCACGATGTTGTTAGCGTCGGTATCGTATTTGAGGAGTTGGTAGCTGACCTCCCCCGCCGCTTTACGGATTTGCGCGGCGTTGTCGAAGATGGCTTTCCATTTGGGATAGTCTTCGACTTCGTGAATGATTAGTACGTATGGCATATGTAAGCCCTATATTTAATTCTCGGTGAGCCGAATGATTGCATGTTTCGCCTGCAGGCGAACAACCGCCTGCCGGCGGGGCGTCACTTTTTTGCTTCGCCAAAAAAGTAACCCAAAAAGGCGACCCTCGCCGGGAGGCGTCCCCTTAGCAGCAGGTCATCGCTGCGCGATGACTTCCCTCCGCTCGCAAGTGGCACTTGCTTCACGTCGGCTTGCCACATTGGAGACAGACAACAGTAGGGCGCGCTGGGCTCAGGCCTTAGAGAACTTTTTTGGGAATCGTTAATCATCAATAGCACTGATTTATTTTAATTGTTGAACCTCAAAATCGGCGCTGCCCGAGCCGTCGTAATACTCGACGAATTTAAGAGAGAACTTCTTGTCGCCGAAGTTGTACTTCCTGACATCATTCAAATGGAATTTTTGCGGAATCGAATGCTGTTCCGGGCCGAGTTTTGGCTTATAGGTGATATCGATCGAAACGGCGGGCCCTTCAGGCGCCTTGTTTGCAGCATCTTTTTTGTACTCATCGTCGGCTGTTTGTGCGTTCGTTGGATCGAGCTCTATAAATAACGTCCCTCGATCGAACAAGTTCGATGCGCCGGTTAGCAGCGTTATACGGCCATTGTTTGGAAAAGGCTTTACCGGAACTACCGATGGAGCAATTTTTGCCTGGCCATAGGCCGGCAGAATCTGACCATAAAATATTTGCAGTAATTCCAGCGTCTGGTTGGGGCTTTGCCGAATCGCTTCGCACACAAGATAGGCGCGCAACTGAGCTTCCATAATGCGGTCGGCATTAGGTATCCCCTTAAGCAAATCCTCCTGCGAAAATTTGCCCTCTATACCGCCTTCGCCGCTCAGTATGGGCAAACGTTTCAGGAGTGTCTCAACGCCGGCCTTCGCTCGCGCCTCCACTTCCGTGCTGGTCTGACGAGGCGGGTTTAGCGGTTCGCAATTTATATCCACGGTGGTCGAGCGGTAGGTGCCGTCGGCAAAAGCGTAACCGCTGACAGCCAGTAGAAGGACTTTCAGGAGAGAATTTTTCATTTCCGTAATCCATCTCGAAAACAATGTTTGAGGAAGAATGGGGGACAGATTTATTTTGCAGTTATTATGATTGGCCTAAGCAACGAAATAAATCTGTTTTCGATATTTGGTTGAGCGGCACGAATTCAAATACCACGTGCAACGCGGAGAAGTCGCCGTTGGCTGTCTAATCGAAGGGATGGCTAGCGTTTGGGCTGGTACCGCATCGCCACCGCGCCGGAGTCGAACTCCAGCCGGCTCACAAGCTTCAAGTCGACATGCTTCGATAGCCCAGCGAACAAAGTGGGGCCGTGGCCCGCCAATCTGGGATGCACGATGAATTCGTATTCGTCGATCAATCCCAGTTCCGCCAATGCCAGCGGGAGCTGCACGCCTCCCAAGGCCAATCCCCTGCCCGGCTCTCGCTTGAGTTGTTGAACGGCTGTCGCCAAATCCCCGCGCACGAGTTCCGCATTCCAATCGACCCGCTTCAGGGTGCTCGACACCACATACTTCTTTGCCGCATCGATCGTGCGGGCGAAGGGCTGCATCCACTCCGGCAGCACCTCCGCCGCTGGCGGCCGAAACGCCTCCTCCATCATTTGATAAATCACCCGCCCAAACAGCAGGGCATCGGCGCGCTGGAAGTTCTCGACCGCGTGACGGTGCAACTCCTCGCTCGCGAAACCCGCACGATGATCGCAGCAGCCGTCCAAAGTCACATTGATGGAATATCGAATAGGCCGCATTGCTCAGGCTCCTTGTTAGCCATGCTTCCGGCCATTGGTGACCGGCTTGTTTCTGGCTCTATCCAGTAGACGAACTGGAGTGCTCAAAATCGACAGTGGGGCTGAAATAAATTCATTCGCGATATTCGCGTACTATGTATTTACGAATTCTGCTGCTGGTAACGCATTGCTAAGGACGCTGATGCAGCCGTTTGTTGTTGCTATAAACCATTCACTAACTTCAACTGCGATACTTACGGATAGGGTGTTTTGCTGGATGGACTCACCATTGGACCAGCCGCCAACGATAATTTTATAAAGGTGATAAGGTGAATGAAATTTTTCAGACTGCCAGTAATAGGTGAGATCGCCTTCGTCCAGATACCTAAAGCCGCATGCGCCTTCAAAGTAAATTTTTAAATCTCTTCTAGCTCCTTGATCGTCGACCGTATCAATAAGAACGGTTAAACCATCTCTCGTGTAAGAGATGTTAAAGATGTCACTCTCATGACGCTCCAATGTATGCTTTGGACCAAACTCTGAGACTTCCATTGATCATTCCCTATGGACAACGCCAATGATTCGATCGGGTTTGATTTTATCGATCCAATAATTAATCCGCATCAATCGCTGTATTAACACAGTCAACTTTCTGGGAATCCAGTTCTTGAAACTTTCCAGACGGTAGCGCGACTTTAAATGCCCAGCCGGCTGCCTTTATATATTCGGGAGCCTCTGAATCGTGAGGTGGCACTAGAGCTACGACGGCATCATCAGATTCTCCGCTATACCGGCAACTGCTGTACTGGATAAATCTTCCCGCCATATTGGATGGCAGCGCTATTTCGTCGAGTATCTCCCAGGTTGGGTTCCCATCCGGGCCGTCGCCCAGGGACTTTTTCGATACAAAGGCGGTTGGGGTCGAATTCTTTTCTACCACATTCACCGTAAAGGAGCATAGGTCATAGCTTGCGCCTCCTATGCAGGCGCCCTGTTGATCATTTGCTTCAGCGGAGTGAGGGAGCTTTTCGGCTTTTTGTTGGGCAGCACATCCGCAAAGCAATAAAGCAGCAACGATAAAATACTTGCGCATATGATACCTACCGCCTAAGCCAGAGTTGGTAATGGTCATGTCTTTCGGTCCCTCCTTCATTGCGTTGTCGTGCTTGGTGTCCAACATAACCTGAATGCGGTTTTCTCGGCTAGAGGCAGTTGCTTTGTGATTGCTTTGCTGTGCTTTTGACCTTCCCCGTCGTAGCAGCCGACTAAGGAAAATATTTTGTAGGGAAAGTTTAATGCAATAGATAAACAGCGCAGCGGCGCAATGCTCTTCGGTTATTGCGCCCTACGATAATGCGTCGTAGGTCGGACTTTAGTCCGCCTTTTTATTTTGGCAGAGCGTGGTGTCGGACTGAAGTCCGACCTACAAAAATAAAGATCAAAATCGCTCTCACCCAGGCCCCTCTCCTGGAGATAGAGGTGTTTATGCCGAGTGCAATCGACTAGCCAAAGTTGTAGGGCGAATTGTTTAGTCTGCACGCGATTCGGCGAAACTGGATGGTGGGTCGAATGACCCACAGCTTTACTGCTCTCAGCGGGATAGGTTTTTTGATCTTTATGCAGTCGCACCGCGACTGCGGTTTGCCTCTGTTGTGGCGGACGATTTTGAAGCAAGTGCTACTTTCTGCGACAAGTTCGTTTACGAATTTGAGCGCCCGCATGGGCGACCCGAAGGGCGAGGCATTTATGCCGAGTACAATCGTGTAGTCAGAGCGCAGCGATGACCCGCTGCACGGAGGCGCCTCCCGGCGAGGGTCGCCTTTTTTGGTTACTTTTTTCGCGATAAGACAAATTCGCTCGCGAATTTGAGCGCCCGGATGGGCGACCCGTAGGGCGAGGTATTTATGCCGAGTAAAAGTGACGCCCACCGCAGGTGTAACTCGCCAGCAGGCGAAATCTGCACTGGCTCGCCGCAGGCGCTTCCGAAAAAAGAATTTTAAAAGTGAAACTTATAGAGAGAGGATAACCGCACTTCCCTGTGCGCTTATTTGTAGCAGCTACTGCAATTGCAATTAAAGCTTGTTGACGCCATTGCGTTTGCGTTCGATTTCCGTCAGATATTTTTTACGGATTCGCACGCTTAGCGGTGTTACTTCGACCAGCTCGTCATCGTCGATGAATTCCAGCGCCTGCTCCAACGTGTGACGTACCGCAGGTGTCAGCACGATGTTCTCATCGGTGCCGGATGCGCGCATGTTGGTCAGCTTTTTACCTTTGGTTGGGTTCACTGCCATATCGTTGCCGCGTGCATTCAGGCCGATCACTTGGCCTTCGTACACTTCGACGTTGGGGCCGATGAACATGCGGCCGCGCTCCTGCAGCGTGAACAGCGAGAAGCCCAGTGCTTTACCCTCGACCATCGAAATCATTACACCGTTTTGGCGCTGGGCGACTTCACCCATTTTTACCGGGCCGTAATGATCGAACACGCTGGTCATGATGCCGCCGCCCTGCGTCATGGTCAGGAATTGCGAGCGGAAACCGATGATGCCGCGCGATGGCACGATGAACTCGAGCCGCACGCGGCCTTTGCCGTCCGGCATCATATTGGAGAGGTCGGCCTTGCGGCGGCCGAGCTCTTCCATCACCGAGCCTTGGTGTTGTTCTTCGCAGTCGATAACGACTTGCTCGTACGGTTCCTGCACTTCGCCGTCGACAATCTTCTGCACAACTTCAGCGCGCGAAACGCCCATCTCGAAGCCTTCGCGACGCATATTTTCGATCAACACCGACAAATGCAATTCGCCGCGACCAAAAACGCGGAATTTATCGGGCGTGTCGCCCTGCTCCACGCGCAATGCAACGTTAGCGATCAATTCGCGCTCGAGACGCTCTTTGATATTGCGCGAGGTAACGTATTTGCCTTCCTTACCGGCGAACGGCGAATCGTTCACTTGGAAGGTCATGCTCACGGTCGGCTCGTCGACCGTTAACGGCGGCAGCGCTTCGGGAGTTTGCGGATCGCAAATCGTGTCGGAAATTTTCAGGCCGTCGATGCCGGTGATACAAATGATGTCGCCCGCTTCGGCACTTTCGACATCGTTGCGCTCGAGACCGAGATAACCCATTACCTGCAATATGCGACCGTTGCGGGTTTTGCCGTCGGCGCCAACCACAGTGACTGCGGTATTCGGCTTGATCGAGCCGCGCGTGACGCGACCGACGCCGATAACACCGACATAGCTCGAATAATCGAGTGCCGAGATTTGCATCTGGAAGGGGCCGTCGACATTCACTTTTGGCGCCGGCACTTTATCGACGATCGCTTGGTACAGCGGCGTCAGGTCTTCGGCCATGGAGGCGTAATCGTCGCCCGCTTTGCCGAGCAGCGCCGAGGCGAAAATGATCGGGAAGTCGAGCTGTTCGTCGGAGGCGCCAAGGCGGTCGAATAAATCGAAGACCTGATCGACCACCCAGTCCGGGCGCGCGCCGTCGCGATCGACTTTATTGATGACGACGATCGGGTTGAGGCCGTTCTCGAAAGCCTTCTGGGTAACGAAGCGGGTCTGCGGCATTGGGCCGTCGACCGCGTCTACTAATAGCAGCACCGAATCGACCATCGACAATACGCGCTCGACCTCGCCGCCGAAGTCGGCGTGGCCGGGGGTGTCGACGATGTTGATACGGTAGCCGTTCCAGGTGATGGCGGTGTTTTTCGCCAGGATGGTGATGCCGCGCTCGCGCTCCTGATCGTTGGAGTCCATGATGCGCTCGGTGCCGACATCGCGCCGGTTAAGGGTGCCGGACTGCTGCAGCAGCTTGTCGACCAGCGTAGTTTTGCCATGGTCAACGTGGGCGATGATGGCGATATTGCGGAGTTTCTCGATCACAACACAAACCTCTTGGGGGAGGCGCGACTGCTGGTGACTCTCGTAAAGGACCAGGGGTGGCGCGCAAAATAAGCGGCGCATCTTGTGGCGCCACGAAAAAAAAGCCGCGCATTATACCTCAGCGCGCGTGAAGTTGATGCTAGGTACTTTTACACAAGTACGATACCCATACGGCCCACTGCCACGCGCCACCCGATACCTGCTGGCGGTCGGGGTCAGACCCTGTGCGTTGCGATCGGGCATTGGCGCAGTTTCTGCTTTTAAAACTGCGCCGACTACAGGAAACTACCGCGCTTTGGTGCGGAGCCGCTTCGGTGTATCGATCAAGTCGCCGCATTTCTTACTAAAAACGGGAAGATAACAATATGAATAGCCTGTGGGCCCGCAAATCGGTGGAGGTGTTACATGCCGAAGTCGCCGATTCGGAGCATGGTTTAAAGCGTTCGTTGACGGCCTGGAATCTGATTGCGCTTGGCATCGGCTGCATTATCGGCGCCGGTATTTTTGTACTGAGCGGCCACGCGGCCGCCGAACACTCGGGCCCGGCCGTGGTGTTGTCGTTTATGGCGGCCGCTGGCGTCTGCGTGTTCGCCGGCCTTTGTTACGCCGAAATGGCGGCCGCGGTGCCGGTGGCGGGCTCCGCTTACACCTATGCCTATGCGACCATGGGGCAGTTAATCGCATGGATCATCGGTTGGGATTTGGTGCTCGAATACGCGGTGGCGGCGGTATCGGTGGCGATCGGCTGGTCCGGTTATGTGGTCAGCTTCTTGAAGAATTTCGGTGTGATCGTGCCGGCCCACTGGTCGCAGGCGCCGCTCAGCTTCGATCCGATCACCAGTACCTGGACCGCGACCGGCGCGCTGCTGAATATACCGGCGATGGTTGTGGTGCTCTTTACATCGATCCTGCTGGCGCTGGGCACGCGCGAATCGGCGAATTTCAATAATGTGATCGTGGTGATCAAGTTGCTGGTGGTGGCGGCGTTTATCGTGCTGGGCATCGGCTCGGTCGATCATCATAACTGGGTGACTGTCGGCAACCCGCTCGGCAACTTTGTCCCTCCGACCGACGGCAATGGCAATTTCGGCTGGCCCGGTGTGCTGCGCGGCGCGGGCGTAGTATTTTTTGCCTATATCGGTTTCGACGCGGTGTCGTGCGCCGCGCAGGAGGCAAAAAATCCGCAGCGCGATGTGCCGCTCGGCATCATCGGTTCGCTGCTGATCTGCACCGGATTGTACGCGGCAGTCGCTTACGTGTTGACCGGTATCGTGCCCTACGATCGCCTCAATGTGCCCGATCCGATCGCGGTCGGTATCGATACGCTCGGTCTGGTCTGGTTCTCGCCGATCGTGAAGTTCGGCGCGATCGCGGGTCTCACCACGGTCGTGATGGTGTTGCTGCTCGGGCAGGCGCGGATTTTTTATTCGATGTCGCGCGATGGTTTGCTGCCGCGTATTTTTTCCGATGTGCATCCGCGCTTTCGCACGCCGTTCATCACGACGCTGCTCACCGGCGCCATCGTTGCGGTGTTAGCCGGTTTATTTCCAATCGGCTTGGTCGGCGAACTGGTCAGTATCGGCACATTGGCGGCGTTTGTGATTGTCTGTGTCGGTGTGTTGGTGTTGCGCAAAGTGCGGCCCGAATTGCAGCGTCCGTTTCGCGCGCCGGCGATCACATTGGTCGCGCCGGCCGGTGCGCTCTCCGCGTTGGCGTTGATGGCGGCATTGCCCGGCGATACCTGGCTGCGCCTGCTGATATGGATGCTCGCTGGCTTGGCGATTTATTTTTTCTACGGTCGTCGCCACGCCTTCCCTGTATAGGGCGCGTAATAAGCTGACGCAGCACCCGTGGTAATCGAGATGGGCCTAATTCTTCGCGATGAATAAATTGTTCAGTAAGCCGCTGCATGCAGCGGTTTTGGTCACGTTATTGTTGGTCGGAGCGTTGTATTGGTATTCCGGGCAGCAACAGCAGCGCTACGATGCGCAGGCGAGCGCCTATCTGCGCGGCGCGCTGGCCGATATCAGCGGTTGGCAGGCGGTGGCGTTGCAGCGCCAACTCGCGGCGGAAGCATTGGCGGCCATCGATAAAACGCAACTCGATGCGTTGCTGCAGCGCTATCGGCCGCTGGGTACTTTTGTCGATTTGGAAAGTCTGCAATTCGGCCGGCTCGCTGCGGCGCTGTCGTTATTCAGCGGCGATACTTTGCTCAGCTATAGCGGACAGGCGCGTTTTCAGAATGGCAATGCGCATTTCACCGCCACCTTAGTGCTGCGCGACGGCCATTTTAAGTTGTACAACATCAACTTCGGCGAGCCTGAGTTGCGACAACAGTTGCAGCAACGGCCATAAGTCTGAGCAATCATCGGTTTTTTTCAGCCATAACTTCATCGCTTAAAAGTATTGCCAACGCCGCGGTTTTTTGTCTTACTTAAGCCGACCGTTATAGAAGCCATGGCGCTCGCTGCCGTTTAATCTAGTGTCGAAATCGAAAACAACAATATTCTCGGGAGTGCTGTTATGAGTCTGTTTACGGAATTCAAAGAGTTTGCGGTAAAAGGCAACGTCATCGACATGGCTGTGGGTGTGATCGTCGGTGCGGCATTCGGCAAGATAGTCTCATCGTTAGTCGGCGACGTGATCATGCCGCCGATCGGCGTCCTGCTCGGTGGTGTCGATTTCAGCAGCCTGGCGGTGACCATTCATGAGGCTGCGGATGGTAAGCCGGCGGTGTTGATCAATTACGGCAAGTTCATTCAAACCACAGTCGACTTTACCATTATCGCCTTTGTAATTTTTCTAGCGATTAAAGGTATCAATAAGATTAAACGTCCGGATGCGAAGGTCGTGCCCCCCACCAAAGATCAAGAGCTGTTGATCGAGATTCGCGATCTATTGAAAGAGCGTCGCTGAAATAATCGCAAAGTAATTCAGGAATAGTCGCGCAGTAATTCAGGCATCGGTCATGGCCGGTGCCTGAATGGCGCCATCGATACCGTGTTTCCGGTTATCGTCCGGTTAAGAACATAGCCTTGCTATGTAAAATCGCTTGATTGTACTATACGCGCTACTTTAAACGCGCCAGTGTAGATATCTTCATGCCGCAAACGAAGTCCGGCCAGCCTAAATCCGTCTCTTCCCGATCCGCTCGAGCCGATGCCGTGCCGCTTAAAGCCAGGCAGGCGAAGCCGGTGCCATCCAAAACCAGCCAAGCGAAATCGAAACAACAAAAGTCCGATCAACTTAAACCCAGCCAACTTAAACCTAGTCAACTTAAGCCCAGTCAATTTAAGTCCAGTCAACAACAGCGTGCCGACGCGACCATCGATTTATTGGTGCAAAGCGCTACGCGGTTGTTCGGCGAGCGCGGTTACGCGAATACTTCGCTGGAAGATATCGGACTCGATTGCGGTCTGACGATCGGTGCGATCTATCATCACTTCGGCAATAAAAAAGCTTTGTTTGCCGCCGCCAACGAAGCGGCGGAGCGACGCATCATCGAAACCGACGATGATGTTGCCGAAGGAGAAATGTTGAGTTTGTTTCAGAAGCGTTGGAAGGCATTGTTGACGCTTTGCAACGAGCCGGGCTTTCGGCAAATCGTGCTGATCGACAGCCCGAATGTACTCGGCCGCGATCGTTGGGTTAATAGCGAGGTTTCGAAAAATGCGTGTGCATTGGCGACTAACTCCGCGCGCCGCAATGTCGAACTCGAATTGGCGTTGCGCATCATGCGCGGCGCCGCTGCCGAAGCGATCCTGGCGGTTGCCGAAGCGAACAATACCGCAGCCACGCGCCGCATCGTCGATGGCATTATCAATCGGTTGCTTACCGTAATCGTCGACGATTTCGCCGCCGATCCTTCTAGTTAGATAATCGAGTCAGTCAGACAATCGAGGTAAATACTATGGGCAAGTACGCAGTAACTGGCGCAGCCAGCGGTATCGGCGCGGCCATCGTCAATAAATTGAAAGCACAGGGCCATGAAATTATCACTATCGATTTGCGCAATGCCGATATCAATGTCGACTTGAGCAGCTCGGAAGGTCGACAGGCCGCCATCGATGGCATTCTTAAAGCGGCACCGGAAGGTCTCGATGGTTTTGTGCCCTGCGCCGGCGTCGGTCCACAAACCAATCCGATTTCGCTGGTCACCAAAATCAATTATTTCGGCACCGTCGCTTTGGTCGAGGCGCTGAAAGATAATCTGGCGAAGAAAAAAGGCGCCATCGTTTTAATCAGCTCCAACTCCGCAACCATGATGCCGTACGATCCGGCCTACCTGCAGGCGCTGGCGGATAACGACGAGGCCGGTGCGGTGGCGCTGGTGGAAAAACTGGATGGTCAAACAGCATATGGCGGCAGCAAATTCGCAGTGGCGTGCTGGATGCGTAAAAACAATCAGGCGTATGCGGCGGCGGGTATTCGCGTTAACGCAATTGCGCCGGGCTACACCGAAACCGCGTTAACGAAGGCCGGTATGCAGGATCCGGTGTACGGTCCGTCGATCAAAGCCTTTGTCGATAGCATTCCAATCGGGCGTCCCGGCTTGCCGGAAGATCAGGCCAATGCCACGGCATTTTTGCTGAGCCAGGAAGCCTCGTTTATTTCCGGCGTCGTGCTGTTTGTCGACGGCGGCCACGATGCTTTCTTCCGCCCGAACAATTTCTAACAAACAAGCTTTGGTTGATGTAGGGCGGATCATTCGATCCGCCGTTGCGGGCGTTGTGAGATTGATGGCGGATCGAATGATCCGCCCTACAACTGACTTCATCAGGTCAACAACTCTGATTTGCGAGCACAGCATCATCGATTCGATGGCATAGCGCGTGACGGTGCGTTGAGGGATTGCTCTTTTCAGAACACCGGATACATAGTTGTTATTGCGACTTCATTGAAGAGTCCGATGCACTGGAAAGAGTCCAACGGGAAAGTGGCAATGAAATCGCCTATTTCAAAGAAGTTCTGAAAAGAGTAACCCTCAACGCGCTTAGCCAACCGGCTTTATATTGCTTTAGGCAAACAGCGCCAATACTTGCGGCGGCAGCGGAATCGACTTGCCGGATGCGATATCCACCCACACCAGCTTTGCATACGCTTCGACGTAACAAATTTCAAGATTGTCGGCATCGCGAATTTCGTGGTGCAACGAAATGCTGCGCGTACTGTGCTCGCTGAGACAGAGGTTGACGCGCAATTTGGCTGGATACAGCGCCGATTTTAAAAACGTCACACCGGATTTAACCAATACCGGGCGGATCGTGGTGCCCTCCTCCATGAACTTATGCTGCATCATCCACTGCACGCGTATCTCTTCGAGGTAGCGAAAATATTGCACATTGTTGACGTGGTTGTAGGCGTCCATATCGCCCCAACGCACGTTCATTTCGGTGGCAAAAATTTCTTTGCCGATAATTTTTTGTCCGCTGACTTTTTGTACGGTCACGCTGAATACCTCAACACCTTACCGACACGCTGCGCGCCAGCGTAGTGGCTGCGCGAGGGTAAAGCAAGAGAGGTAAATGTGTTGCGCTTTAACGCTAAGACCTAAGTATCGCGCCGCTCGCGCGCAACGCGATACGGTTTAAGCAATCAGTCGTCTTCGCCATCGTCGTCGCCCATGCCTAATTCTTTGATTTTACGCGTCAGGGTATTGCGGCCCCAGCCGAGTAGAATAGCGGCATCGCGCCGGCGGCCGTTCGTATGTTTGAGCGCGGTTTCAATCATGATGCGCTCGAAAATAGGTACGGCGTTGTCGAGTAAATTGTGGCGCCCGAGCCCCAACTCCTGATCGGCCCAGCGTCGCAGGCTTTCCTGCCACTCCCCGCCCGCCGCCGCTACGGTCTCCTGACTTTGATTGAGCATTTCCGGCGGCAAGTCATTGACATGCACCTCGCGGCCCGACGCCATCACGGTCAACCAGCGGCAGGTATTTTCGAGTTGCCGCACGTTGCCCGGCCACTCGAGCTTGGTTAGAAATACTTCGGTTTCCGGCAGCAATACTTTCGATTCGACCGCCAATTCCTCGGCGGCTTTCTTGAAAAAGTAGCCCATCAACTTGGGGATATCTTCGCGTCGATCGGATAGTTTCGGAATGTGAATGCGAATGACATTGAGGCGGTGAAATAAATCTTCGCGGAATTTATGTTCCTGCACCAGTTTTTCGAGATTCTGGTGCGTTGCGGCGATGATGCGCACATCGACCTTCACCGGCGTGTGACCGCCTACGCGATAAAATTCGCCGTCGGCGAGTACGCGCAATAAACGCGTTTGCGTCTCCGGCGGCATATCGCCGATTTCATCGAGAAATAAACTGCCGCCATCGGCTTGCTCAAACCGGCCTTGACGCTGTTGCGTCGCGCCGGTGAACGCGCCCTTCTCGTGGCCGAATAATTCCGACTCCATTAAATCGCGCGGAATTGCCGCCATGTTCAAGGCGATAAAAGGTTTTCCCGCGCGCGGGCTATGTCGGTGTAGCGCGCGTGCCACCAATTCTTTGCCGGTGCCCGATTCGCCGTTGATCAAAACCGTGATATTGGAATGCGACAGGCGACCGATGGCGCGAAATACCTCCTGCATCGCCGGCGCTTCGCCGATAATTTCCGGCGTCGCATGCGCGGGCTCCACCGCGGGTTGGGTAAAACGTTCGCGCGCGTGCGCCAGCGCGCGCTTGGTCATCGCCACTGCTTCGTCGATATCGAAGGGCTTTGGCAAATATTCGAAGGCCCCGCCTTGATACGATGCAACGGCGCTGTCTAAATCGGAATGCGCGGTGGTGATTATGACGGGCAGGCCGGGAAAGTCGCGGCCCAGCCGCGCCAGTAATTCCAGGCCATCGATACCTGGCATACGAATATCGCTGATGATGGCGTCGGGTTGTTCGCTCTGTAATTGATGGCTGATCGCTTCTCCGCTATCGAAAGTTTGCGTGCGGATATCCGCTTGATTGAGCGCTTTCTCCAATACCCAGCGAATGGAGCGATCATCGTCAACGATCCATACGTTGTTAACCTTGCTCATTTAAATTGCTCCAGCGGTATGTACAGCGAAAATGTGGTGCTGCCGGGTTGGCTGTGGCATTCGATCAGACCGTGGTGACGGTTGATTATCGATTGCGAAATGGATAGGCCGAGGCCGGTGCCGTCCGAGCGGCCGCTCACCATCGGTAGAAAAATGGTCTCCAATAGATCGCGTTGCACGCCGGGGCCGTTATCGACGATGTCGAGTTTGGCGACCAGGCGATGGCGTTGCGTACCGATCGTGAATTGCCGCATCGAGCGCGTGCGTAGCATGATGGTTGGAATTTTTGGCGGCGTTGTCATGCCCGCTAATGCTTCCACAGCGTTGCGGACGATGTTCAGCACGGCTTGAATCAGTTGTTCTTTATCGCCGAGCAAATCGGGAATGCTCGGATCGTAATCGCGTAGGAAGCGCACGTTACCGTGCGTTTCCGCTTCCAGTAGCTGGCGCACGCGCTCCACGACTTCATGCAAATTGAGAGGCTTTTTATCGGGCGCCTTGTTGGGGCCGAGCATTTGATCGACCAGATTGCGCAACCGGTCGGCCTCTTCGATGATGATATTGGTGTAGTCCTTCAGGCCGCCGCTGTCCGGTAATTCGCGCGCCAGCAATTGCGCGGCGCCGCGCAGGCCGCCGAGCGGGTTTTTAATTTCATGAGCCAAACCGCGCACCAGTGCGCGAGTATTTTGCTGCGAGCTGAGAATGCCCTCCTCGCGGCTGATACGCAGCATGCGGTCGAGCGGCTGTATTTCCAATACCAATGAGATTTTGCCGCCTTCTTGCAGTACCGGGCTAACCGCATAATCGACGGTTATGCGTTGGCCGCTGGGGAGAGTTAGCAAGGTTTCGCGCTTGGTGTATGCACTGCCGGCGCGGATGGCTTCGCGCAGGCCGGCTGCGGTGTCGCCGTGCTCGCGAAATAATTGAGTGACTGGCTCACCGAGCGTGCGGCTGCCGGAAATCTCCAATAACGCCTCCGCCGCCGAGTTTATATAACCCACTGTCAAATCCGGTTGAACCAGCAAGATCGCGGTCTTGAGGTTGTCGAGGATATGTATGTGTAGCGTGTCGGAAGTCATAAGACGAATTGGGTTTCAAGAATCTCGGGTCGGGGTGCTGCAATTTCTAAACCATGTCGCGAATTGGTGCTTAAACGCGAAATTGGTCGTTGCGCAGGCGACGATGCACCGTTCCAGCCTTTAGGCGCGCCTATTTCGGTGCGAGCCAATTAAGATGAGGCGCTCAATTGCACGAAAGAATGCAGCAAAAATATTGCGCGCACCAGTGTTGTGCTTAAGCACATTAACGGTTCTTCGAGGGCCAATATACAAAAACACTGATTGGCTCTGAGCTGCCGACGGTGTTGCCGTTTTGATCGATGATTTGTAGTTGTAATTGATGGTCGCCGCGCGCCATTTGTTCGATGGTTGTACTCGCTGCTTGGCCCTCCGCCTGTAGCTGGCCATCGAGCAACAGCTCCCAGTGATGCTCCGGTTGCAACTTCGGTTGTATGGATATGCCGATAGTGGTGGGAGCCAGACCGTTGGGGATGCTGGACGGCACGACAAGTTGCACCGCGCTGTAGCCGGATAATTTGATCCCTTCGGATTGAGGTCGACTAGTGGTGGGGATAACGCCCGGGGTGGTATTAGTGGATTTTACTTCGACCGGTTTAGCGGACGGTTGCGGCTGATCGGTGAAGACAGGGTTGCCATTTTTATCGGTCGATTGATAGATCGTCTGCGCATTCGCGAACGAGCAGGTTAACAGCAAAATCCATGCGAATATTTTGATCATTGCGATAACTCCCACGTCCAAGCTTTGCTGTATCGATCAAGTGGTCAGTATCAACCGGATGGCGCGCAAAAAAAAGCCCGCCGAGTGGCGGGCTTTTGGTTTCCAATGTGCTGCGTCTAGCAAATTACCGCCATTCGCAGTTGTACTGCTTCTTACAAGCTATAGTACATCGCAAACTCGACCGGATGAGTGGTCATGTTCAAGCGCTCGATCTCTTTGCGCTTCAATTCGATGTAGGCATCCAGCATGTCGTCGGTGAATACACCGCCGGCAGTCAAGAAGCTACGGTCCGCGTCCAAGGCAGCCAACGACATTTCCAGCGAGTGCGAAACAGTTGGAATAGCGGCTGCTTCTTCGGGCTCCAGGTCGTACAAGTCTTTGTCGGCAGGATCGCCGGGGTGAATCTTGTTCTGGATGCCATCCAAGCCGGCCATCATCAATGCAGCGAAGCACAGATAGGGGTTGGCGGAGGGGTCGGGGAAGCGCGTTTCGATACGACGTGCTTTCGGGCTGGTGACATACGGAATACGGATCGATGCCGAACGGTTGCGCGCCGAATAGGCCAGCATAACCGGTGCTTCGAAGCCGGGTACCAGACGCTTGTAGGAGTTGGTGCCCGGGTTACAGATCGCATTCAACGCGCGCGCATGTTTGATGATGCCGCCGATGTAATACAGAGCTGTTTCCGACAGACCGGCATAGGCGTCGCCAGCGAAAATGTTGACACCGCCTTTCGACAGCGATTGGTGGACGTGCATACCGGAGCCATTATCGCCAACCAGCGGCTTCGGCATAAACGTCGCGGTTTTGCCGTAGGCGTGCGCCACGTTGTGGATCGCATATTTCAGGATCTGAACTTCATCGGCTTTCTTAACCAGGGTGTTGGCGCCGACGCCGATTTCGCACTGGCCGGCGGTCGCAACTTCGTGGTGATGCACTTCGATATCCAGGCCCATCGAGCTGCCGGCGTCGCACATTGCGGCGCGGATGTCGTGCAGCGAATCGACCGGCGGTACCGGGAAGTAGCCGCCCTTAATACCTGGACGGTGACCGGTATTGCCTTCCGCGTATTCGCGATTGGAGGACCAAGCGGCTTCGCTGGAGTTGATGGCATAGCTGGCACCGGAGATATCGACGTGCCATTTAACGTCGTCGAAAATAAAGAATTCGGGCTCGGGTCCGAACAGTGCCGAGTCGGCGATACCGGTCGATTTCAGATACGCTTCGGCGCGTTGACCGACCGAGCGTGGATCGCGCTCATAGCCTTGACCCGTGGCAGGCTCAACAATGGTGCAGCGTAGGATAATGGTTGCGTCGTCGAAGAAGGGGTCCATCGTCGCGGTCGAATCGTCCGGCATCAGGATCATGTCGGAGTCGTTGATACCTTTCCAGCCTGCGATCGAAGAGCCATCGAACATCTTGCCGGAAGAGAAGGTGCCGGCGTCTACCGAATGGGCCGGATAGGTAACGTGCTGCTCCTTGCCGATGGTGTCGGTAAAGCGGAAGTCGATCCACTTCACTTCGTTATCTTTCATCATTTGCAGAGTTTTCTCTGACATTTTTGGACTTCCTCCAGTCAAGGGTCAAGGGTGAATATTGCGCGCTATCTGGCCGCCAGGAATACAAGGCCGGCGATTATAAAACTAATTCGGGCATTTACTCACTGCTGTTGATGCTGCCCCACAGTTAAAGGTGGCGAGGCAAAGTCTATGCCAGCGGATCAGCTCGGTTAAGCTGCTGAATTTATACCACCTTTGCCCCATTCAAAAGTGGTTTCTAACTGCAGTGATCCGATTTGGTGCGTTTATGCCCAGTATTGGTGCGTCGGTGCGGTGTTTTCCGGCGGAAGCCTCCCTTGTCTCTGCAGGGTATACTTACTCAGTCGTTTTTGAGCCCTCTTTAATGAAATTTATTGTTAAGTTTTTTCCTGAAATCACCATCAAAAGCCGCCCTGTGCGCAAGCAATTCACCAAGCAATTGCGCGATAACTTGCGCGCTCAGATGAAGCCGATTGATCCCGACATCCATATTCAGCGCGAATGGGATAAGTTGGTGGTCGAAACGGCGTTGGAGGATGGCGAGCAGCAGCGTCGATTGATCGAGATATTGAGCAGCACCGCGGGGATTGCGTACTTCCTGGACGTTCAGGAGTTTCCCTTTATCGATTTGGCGGACGCCTATCAAAAAACGGCATCGCTATGGACGGAGCGGCTGCGCGGTAAAACCTTTGTAGTGCGCTGTAAGCGCAGCGGCGATCACTCTTTTACATCGACCGAGGCGGAGCGTTATATCGGTGGCGAGCTATTGCAAAATGGTTATGCCCACGGTGTCGATTTGCATAATCCCGACGAGACCGTGCGTGTCGAGATTCGCGACAATCGATTGTATGTAGTGAATGAGCAATATCCCGGCATCGGCGGGTTCCCGCTGGGTACGCAGGAGTCGGTGCTGTCGTTGATCTCCGGTGGCTTCGATTCTACGGTGGCGAGTTTTCTGACGATGCGGCGCGGAATGCGTACGCACTTCTGCTTTTTTAATCTGGGGGGGCGTCAACACGAACTGGGCGTTAAAGAGGTGGCGCACTATATATGGGCGCGATACGGTTCGGCTTCGCGCATAAAATTCGTTGCCGTACCGTTCGAGGATGTGGTCGCGGAAATTCTAAAAAATGTCGATGATTCGCAAATGGGCGTGGTATTAAAACGTATGATGCTGCGCGCTGCCGCACAAGTGGCCGAACAATTGGAAGCGAAAGCACTAGTGACCGGCGAGAGCGTTGCACAGGTTTCGAGTCAAACATTGACCAACCTGACGGTTATCGATCGCGCCAGCGACATGCTGGTGCTGCGCCCGCTAATTACGATGAGCAAAGGCGAAATTATCAATATGGCGATCGATATCGGCACAGAGCAATTCGCCAAACATATGCCGGAATACTGCGGCGTTATTTCAGTTAAGCCGACCACGCGCGCAAAACTTTTAAAAATCGAGCATGAAGAGACCAAATTCGATAGCACCGTATTAGCGAATGCCGTTGCCAATGCGCGTTACATCAATATCGATGAGATTGCTAACGAAGACATTCAGCAAACGTCAGTGGAAGTTCTCGCAGCGCCGATTACGGATGCGATTATTATCGATGTTCGGCATCCCAGCGAAGCGCAGCGCGCTCCGCTGCGCGCAGGCAAGGTGCGTATCGATAATATTCCCTTCTACGAATTACAAAGTAAATTTCAGCAGCTCGATCAGCAGAAAACTTATTTGTTGTATTGCGATAAAGGCGTGATGAGTAAATTGCATGCGGCACATCTGGTCGAGCAGGGATTTGCCAATATCAAAGTTTATCGGCCGAGCTAATTATGTTTGATGTAGTGTTATATGAGCCGGAAATTCCTCCCAATACCGGCAACGTCATTCGCTTGTGTGCGAACACCGGCGCGCGTTTGCATTTGATTAAACCGCTGGGATTCGAGTTGGATGATAAAAAGTTGCGGCGCGCGGGTTTGGATTATCGCGAATGGGCGAATTTGCAGATTCACGACAACCTCGATGCCTATTTAAGCACTCAACAGCCGCCGCGATTATTTGCTTTTAGTACGAAGGGCAAGCAGGCATACGGCAACACGCGTTTTGCGCTGAACGATGCCTTTTTGTTTGGCCCCGAAAGCAGGGGCTTGCCGCTGGATTTACTGCAGGCCCTGCCGCCGGAACAGGTATTGCGACTGCCGATGCGCGAACACAGCCGCAGCTTGAATTTATCGAACACCGTAGCGATTGCGGTGTTCGAAGCGTGGCGTCAGCTGGACTTTATCGGTAGTTACTGAACGCTCGGTGCAGGCTCTTGGGCTTGTTGCATCGCCTGTGCGTACAAGGCCTCGAAATTGACCGGTTGCAGCATCAACGGCGGGAAGCTGCCGCGCAGCGATAACGAATCGATGGCTTCGCGAGCATATGGGAACAATATGTTCGGGCACATGACCATTAATACGCGCCGCAATTGCTCGCCTTCTAAACCTTTTACCAGGAACAGGCCTGCTTGCTGCAGCTCGATTAAGAACGCGGTTTCGGTGCCGAGTTTGGCGGTGATGGTGATCGTCAATACGGCTTCGTAAATATCGTCGGCGACATGATCGCTGCGAGTATTCAAATCGACCTGTACTTGCGGCTGCCATTGCTTGGTGAATACTTGCGGGCCCATCGGCACTTCGTAGGAAAGATCTCTGATGAAAATGCGCTGCAGTGCAAACTGCTGTTCCGGCGCTGCCGCTGTCGGTTGTTGGTCTGTCATGATAGTTCCTCGTTAGGTTTTATGTTGTTAAGGGTTGGTGCGACCGGCAGCTAACAAACCATCCAGCTGACCGCCGCGTTCCAGCGCGTATAACTCGTCGCAACCGCCGATGTGCCGTTCGCCAATCCATATTTGTGGCACCGTATGGCGACCGCTGAGCTGGGTCATTTCGTGGCGCAGCGCAGGATTGCCATCCACTTTAATTTCTTTGTATGGTGCTGCTTTGCTATCGAGCAAACGCTTGGCTCGAATGCAATAAGGACAATAGGCGGTGGTGTAAATAACGACGGCCATCGCAGCGTTTAACTTTTTATCAGCGGCATCTGAGAGGCTTGCCAATCGCTGATGCCGCCTTGCAAGCGATGTACTTGGGTAAAGCCTTTTGCCAGTAACCGCGTCCCTATCGCCGACGAAAATTGGCCGAGCTTACACACCAAAACGATCGGGCGTTCGCGCAACGATTCTAATTCGCTCCAGCGGTCATCGATTTTCGCATACGGGATATTGATCGCGTCGACGATGTGGCCTTTGCGGAATTCGGCCGGCTCGCGTAAATCGATCACGGCGGCTTGTTGATTATTGACCAGACCAACCAGCTGCTGCGGTGTGACGGTATTGCCGCCGCGCCGGGCGCTATGTGCGATCAGTAACAGCACGCTCACTACTAAGCCGGCGACCAATGGCCATTGCTGGAGCAAAAATTCGAGAATCATTAGTTCGCCTAGTGTAAAACGGGTATGTGACAAAAAGTCGGGATGCGTTGCCAAACCGGCGCGTAAGTATACACGCCGACCTCGATTTGCCACAGTATCGCGTCGTGGTTATTCCCTGAGCGCCAAGCTACAATTCAGCTTTCGCCATATATCTCCGCTTTAAAAGCTTAACTGTAGACGCGCAATGGAAACCCAAGCCAAGCCATTAACACTGATTATTCTCGATGGGTGGGGTTATCGCGCCGCGCCCGAGGACAATGCGATTTATCAAGCCAACACGCCGACCTGGGATTCATTGTGGGCGACGGCGCCAAAGACACTGATCTCCGGTTCGGGCTTGGATGTCGGTTTGCCGGACGGGCAGTTCGGTAATTCCGAGGTCGGCCATATGAGCCTCGGCGCCGGCCGGGTTATGTTTCAAAGCATCACTCGTATCGATAAAGCGATCGCCGATGGCGATTTTTTCACCAATCCCGCTTATGTAAAGGCGGTCGATCGAGCGCTCGCGACCGGCAAAGCGATCCATATATTGGGGCTGTTATCGAGCGGTGGAGTGCACAGCCACGAGTCGCATATCCATGCCATGGTCGAATTGGCCGCGCGCCGCGGCGCAAAAAAAGTCTATGTGCATGCATTTCTCGATGGGCGCGATACACCGCCGCGCAGCGCCGAATCGTCGCTAAAGGCGCTTACCGCTAAATTTGCCGAACTGGGTTGCGGCCGTATTGCTTCTATTATCGGTCGCTACTACGCAATGGACCGCGACAATCGCTGGGATCGCGTGCAAGTCGCCTATGAATTACTGACCGAGGCCAAGGCGCAGTTTCACGTCGCCACGGCGGTCGATGGTTTACGCGCCGCTTACGAGCGCGGCGAGGACGACGAGTTTGTTAAAGCGACGGTCGTGCAAGCGGCGGGCGAGCCCACGGTTGCGCTCGACGATGGCGATGTTGCGATCTTTATGAATTTCCGCGCCGATCGCGCGCGCGAAATAACCCGCTCTTTGACCGATGCTAAATTCGACGGCTTTACGCGCGCGCGTTGGCCGCAGCTGGCCGATTTTGTAATGACCACCCATTATGCCGACGATATTCGGGCGAGCTGCGCCTATGAATCGACTTCGATGGCGAATGTGCTGGGCGAATACTTATCCAATTTACACAAAACGCAATTGCGAATTGCTGAAACTGAAAAGTACGCGCACGTAACATTCTTTTTCAGCGGCGGACGCGAAGCGGTGTTTCCCGGCGAGGATCGGATATTAGTGCCGTCGCCCCAGGTGGCGACCTACGATCTAAAACCGGAAATGAGCGCGCCGGAAGTCACCGATAAATTGGTCGAAGCGATCAAGAGCGGCAAATACGATGTCATTATCTGCAACTATGCCAACGGCGATATGGTGGGGCACACCGGCGTATTTGCCGCTGCGGTTAAAGCGGTCGAGGCTATCGATGCCAGTTTGGCGCGCGTGATTGCCGCACTGCGCGAAGTGGGCGGCGAAGCATTGATCACTGCCGATCATGGCAATTGCGAGCAAATGATGGATTACGACAGCGGCCAATTACATACGCAGCACACTACTGATCTGGTGCCGCTGGTTTATATCGGCACGCGCGAACTGGCTTTACAGCAGAGCGGCGGCAAACTCGCGGACGTGGCGCCGACCATGCTGGCATTGTTGGGTTTACCGCAACCGCCGGAAATGACGGGCCACAATTTGCTGCAGTTTAATTAGATGAGCCGAACTGGAGCGATATTGAAGGCGTTGCGCAATATTGGTTGGTCGATCTGTTGCGTGATGGCAATGGCTCCAGCGTTGGCAGCCGACAACGATGGCGCGCGCCAGCAGCTCGACGACATCAAAAATGAAATCGGCAAATTAAAAGAGGTTCTGCAGCAGTTTAAGGGGCAGCGCGTCGAGCTACAGCAATCGCTGCATAAGTCCGAGTCCGAGATCAACGAAACCCAGAAAAAAATTCAGCGCATCCAACAGCAATTGCAGCAGCAGGAGCAGGAACTGCAGAAGCTGCAACAGCAGCGTCAAAGTTTGCAGCAGGCTAAAAGCGAGCAGCAATCGCAGATCGGGCGGCAGGTGCGCGCGGCCTATGAGATCGGCCAGCAAAATCGGCTAAAGGCTTTGTTGAATCAAGAGGATCCCGAGACGGTCAGCCGCACCATGGTCTATTACGATTATTTCAATCGAGCCCGCTCCGAGCAAATCAGCGCCTATATCGAGCTGATCGGCAAACTCGATATGATGCAGCCGGAAATCGAACAAAAAACAGAAAGTCTGCGGTTAGCCAAAGTCGATCTGGACAAGGAGCGTCAGCAGCTAATGAGCGCGCGTGCCGACCGTACGCGGACCTTGGCGAGCATCAATAGCACCATTCAAAGCAAAGACGATCAACTCAAGCAGCGCGCGCGCGATCGCGATGCGCTCGAACAAGTATTGAAAAAAATCGAGCGCGATGCGCGTGCACGCGAAGCCAAGGAGCGCGAAACTCAAGAGCGCCAGAGTCTGGCGAATTCGCAGTTGCAGCCCGTATATGGTGGCCGTCCGTTTCGCGAACTGCGTGGTCAGTTGCCTTGGCCGGTTGCCGGCAAACCGGAGAATCAGTTCGGCGGCCTGCGCGACGGCACCGAAATGCGCTGGCAAGGCATTAGCATTCAGGCTCGCGAAGGCGATAATGTACAGGCGATACATAACGGCAAGGTTGTATTTGCGGATTGGTTGCGCGGCTCGGGTTTGTTGATCATCGTCGATCACGGCGACGGTTACATCAGCCTCTATGCGCACAATCAAACGTTGCTGAAGGCGACTGGCGACGCGGTCAAAGCCGGCGACGTGATTGCCACGGTCGGCAATACCGGCGGCGAAGAGCATGCGGGTTTGTACTTTGAAATACGCCATAAAGGCGTTCCCGCTGACCCCGCGGATTGGTGTCGACGCGCATGAGCGCGAACTTTCTTAACAGTTTAATTTTCTTAACAATTTAAAGTGGCTGAGCCGCAGAGGTTGGTTATGAATAAGCAGGGTTTTCGTTGGGCCTTGACGCTCGCCACGGTTTTATTTGCTGCGGGGCTTTCGGCCCAGGATGCAAAACCCGATGAGGGCAAGCTTCCGCTGGACGAGCTGCGCACCTTTGCCGATGTGTTTAATCAAATCAAGCAAAGCTATGTCGAGCCGGTCGACGATAAGACGCTGCTGGAGAACGCTATTCGCGGCATGTTGTCCGGCCTGGATCCGCATTCCACCTACCTAGATGCTAAGTCCTTCGACGAACTGCAGGTCAATACCACCGGCGAGTTTGGCGGCCTGGGTTTAGAAGTCGGCCTCGAAGACGGTTTTGTTAAGGTCATCAGCCCGCTCGACGACACGCCGGCGCAAAAGGCGGGTATCGAAGCCGGTGATTTGATTATCAAAATCGACGGTAAACCGGTCAAAGGCATGGCATTAAACGAAGCGGTCGATTCGATGCGCGGCCCACGCGGCAGTACTATCGAACTGACAATCGTGCGCGAAGGGGTGCATCAGCCCTTCGACGTGAAGTTGAAGCGCGACACTATTAAAGTGCTGAGCGTGAAAAGCCGTAGCCTGGAGCCGGGTTTTGGCTATATTCGAGTAGCTCAATTTCAGGCCAATACCGGCCCGGAATTTCGCAAGGCGGTGGAAAAACTCAAAAAAGAAAATAAAGACTTAAAAGGCTTGGTGCTCGATTTGCGCAACAATCCGGGCGGGATTCTGCAGTCGGCGGTCGATGTCGCGGATGCGTTCATCAAAGAGGGCTTGATCGTATATACAGAGGGCCGTTTGCCGAACTCGAAATCACAATTTCGCGCCACGCCGGACGATATTGCCGAGGGGGTGCCGATAGTCGTATTGATCAATGGCGGCTCCGCCTCTGCCTCCGAGATTGTCGATGGCGCGCTCCAGGATCAGAAGCGGGCCGTGATCATGGGCACCGCAAGCTTTGGTAAGGGCTCGGTGCAAACCGTGATGCCGCTATCCGAGACCAGCGCCATCAAACTGACCACCGCGCGCTATTTCACGCCCAATGGCCGCTCGATTCAGGCGCACGGTATTGCCCCAGATGTCGAAATAGAGCGGGCCAAATTCGAGACCTTGCCGCGCGGCGATAACATCACCGAGGCCGATCTCGAGGGGCATTTGCGCAATGGCGATGGCGGTAAGGAAAGCGACAGCAAGGCGCGCAAGCAGGAGCAGCAGGACAAGTTGATCAGTAGCGATAATCAGCTTTACGAAGCGCTAACCCTGTTGAAGGGGCTAAATATTTTGGGTGTCACGACCTTAAACAACGGCGCCGTCGCGGCAAAGGTTACGCCTGAATAAAAAGGGGGAAGTAAAGTGTCGGCCCCTCGACGCTAAAGTTGAGTTTGGGGTCAATAGATTGCCGTTGCGGATTTTGAGTGTGAGTGCTTGTGTGCAAATGCCGGGTCTTTGACGCTGATCACTATTGCAGCTATATACAATTGGAAAAAAATGATTAGAATCAAATCACATCAGCGATATTCACTAATTTAGGCGAACTTGATCATGGCAATGAACCTCAATCGAGCAGGCGAACTAGGTAAGGTTCCAGGTCGGCACAATCGGTTTTTCGTAGTGAGTGGCGATTGGTATTTCAAAACCCGCGAAGGCGCGCCGATGGGGCCTTTCGATGATCGTGGCGAGGCCGAACAAGGGTTGTACGATTTCTTAGAGTTTATGACGCTGGCCGAGCCCAAAACGCTCTCCCGCCTCTACGCCTCGCTGACACCAGCGCATTGATTCCAGCTAATTAATAGCATTGAGATTCGTTGCTAGAGGCGAATCTCAATGCCGTGCTCCGCCAAGTAACGTTTAGCCTGAGGCACGGTGTATTCCCCGAAGTGAAAAATACTGGCCGCTAATACGGCATCCGCACCACCTTCTTGAACTCCAGCCACCAAATGATCGAGATTGCCGACGCCGCCGGAAGCGATGACCGGTACCGCCACTGCATCGCTAATGGCGCGCGTAACGGCCAAATCAAAACCGGCCTTGGTGCCATCGCGGTCCATGCTGGTCAGCAATAGTTCGCCGGCGCCGTTCGCCACCATCCGGACCGCCCATTCGACGGCATCGATGCCGGTGGCGCGGCGACCGCCGTGAGTAAAGATTTCCCAGCGCGGCTGTTCTCCCGGCAAGCTGACCAGCTTGCTATCGATCGCCACTACGATACATTGCGAGCCGAAACGCTCGGCGGCCTCTTTGACAAAATCCGGGTTGAGAATGGCGGCGCTGTTGATGCTGACCTTATCCGCGCCGGCATTCAGCATGCGGCGAATGTCTTGCACGGTGCGAATGCCGCCGCCGACAGTCAGAGGAATAAACACCTGCTCGGCAATTTTCTCCACCGTATGTACGGTTGTGCCGCGATCCTCGTGGGTCGCCGTGATATCGAGAAAGGTAAGCTCGTCGGCGCCCTGATCGTTGTAGCGCTTGGCGATTTCGACCGGATCGCCGGCATCGCGAATATCGACAAAGTTGACGCCCTTAACGACGCGGCCTTTATCGACATCCAGGCAGGGAATAATACGTTTCGCTAATCCCATTTCATTACATCTCTACGTGAATGGCGGCGACTACGGCGCAGGCTTTGGCTCGCGCCGCTTCAATAGTTTCCGCGCGTGCCAGACCGACACCCATACGTCGTTGGCCATGTACTTCGGGTTTGCCGAACAAGCGCAACGCGGTATCCGGCTGTTGTAGCGCAGTCGCCAGATTATGGAATTGCACCTTATCGGAATTGCCCTCGACCAGCAGCGCGCACGAAGCGGAAGGGCCGTATTGGCGAATCGCCGGGATCGGCAACCCCAGAATGGCGCGCACATGCAACGCGAACTCGGATAAATCCTGCGAAATTAAAGTAACCAGGCCGGTATCGTGCGGACGCGGCGATACCTCGCTGAAAATCACGCGATCGCCGCACACGAATAATTCGACGCCGAATAAGCCACTGCCGCCTAACGCATCGGTTATAGCGCGCGCCATGTCTTGCGCGGCTTGCAGCGCGACGCTCGACATCGGTTGCGGCTGCCACGATTCGCGATAATCGCCAGCGATTTGCAAATGGCCGATCGGCTCGCAGAATACCGTGCCGCCCTTGTTGTCGACATTATGGGGCGTGCGTACCGTCAGCAGCGTAATTTCATAATCGAATTGCACGAACCCTTCGACGATCACACGCCCGGCGCCGGCGCGTCCGCCTTCTTGCGCGTAGCGCCAGGCATGCTCGATATCATTTTCAGTTTTGACGACCGACTGGCCTTTGCCAGAGGAACTCATAATCGGTTTAACGACGCAGGGCATACCGATTTCGGCTATTGCTGCGCGGAATTCGCTTTCCGTTTCGGCGAATCGGTACGGCGAAGTGAGTAATTTTAATTCCTCCGCGGCGAGCCGGCGGATACCTTCGCGATTCATGGTCAAACGTGCAGCGCGCGCCGTCGGCACTACGTTGTAACCTTCGCTTTCCAGTTCTAGCAGCGTATCGGTGGCGATCGCTTCGATTTCCGGCACGATCAAATCGGGCTGTTCTAATTCGACCACGCGGCGCAGTGCTGCACCGTCCAGCATTGAAATAACATGGCTGCGATGAGCGATCTGCATCGCCGGTGCGTCGGCGTAGCGATCGACCGCGATCACTTCGATGCCAAAGCGCTGCGCCTCAATCGCCACCTCTTTGCCGAGTTCGCCCGAGCCGAGCAGCAGAATTTTTTTTGCAGTAGCGGAAAGCGGCGTGCCGATTGTGGTCATCAAAATAATTTCCGTCGTGAACTAAATTGCTGCAACTGACAGTTGTAACTACAAATCGCAGTAGCGTTGCGCTTCGCCCAAGTCGAGCGTATCTTCGTAAATCGCGCGGCCGGTAATAGCGCCGAGAATACCTTTGCTCGCCACGGCTTTCAGCGCGCGAATATCGTCCATATTGGTCACGCCGCCGGAGGCAATCACCGGAATGCTCGATGCCTGCGCTAACGCTACCGTCGCTTCGACATTGACGCCCTGCATCATGCCGTCGCGGCTGATATCGGTGTAGACGATAGCGGATACGCCGTCCTGCTCGAAGCGCTTTGCCAGCTCGGTGGCTTTGACATTCGAAACTTCCGCCCAGCCATCGGTCGCCACCCAGCCATCTTTCGCATCGAGTCCGACGATGATATGGCCGGGAAATTGTTTGCATACTTGGCCAACGAACTCCGGCTCTTTCACTGCCTTGGTGCCGATAATGACGTAGCTGACGCCGGCATCGAGATAGTGTTCGATAATGGCTGTGTTGCGAATGCCTCCGCCGATTTGAATCGGCAACTGCGGAAATTTTTTCGCGATGGCGGTTACCGCGGCACCGTTGACCGGCGTGCCGGCAAAGGCGCCGTTTAAATCGACCAGATGCAGGCGGCGCGCGCCCGCGTCGACCCAGCGTTGCGCCATCGACAGCGGATCGTCGCCGTACACGGTGGAGTCGTCCATCAAGCCTTGGCGCAAGCGCACGCACTTGCCGTCTTTTAAATCGATTGCGGGAATGATTAACATCGGAATACTCAAAAAATAATGAACAATTAATTCCCCCTTTGAAAAAGGGGTATGGGGATTTTCGGGCTTGCAGTGTTCTGCGACTCCGAAAAATCCCCCGCTCGCTATGCGAGCCGCCCCTTTTTCAAAGGGCGCTAATCAGGCGCGACCATCCCACTGCAAAAAATTTTTCAACAACTGTAGGCCCGCGGTGCTGCTTTTTTCCGGGTGGAATTGCACGGCGAACAAATTGTCGTGGGTGAGCGCCGCATGGATACTGACGCCGTACTCGGTGGTTGCAGCCACCCAGGCAGCATTGGCGCAATGCACGTAGTAACTGTGCACAAAATAAAAGCGGCTATCCTGCTCGATGTTCTGCCATAGCGGATGGGAAATGGATTGCTTTACTTGATTCCAGCCCATGTGCGGCACTTTTAATTTGGTGCCGTCGGCCGCGCGTAGCGGATCGCCAAAAAATTTCACTTGGCCGGGCAGTTCGCTTAAACAATCGACGCCGCTATTTTCTTCGCTGTGCTGCATCAGCGCTTGCATGCCGACGCAAATCGCCAACAACGGTTTGCCGCTGGCGATGACATCATGCACCACGCGGTCGAAGTGCAGGCGGCGAATTTCCGCCATGCAATCGCGAATCGCACCGACGCCGGGGAAAATCACTCGGTCGGCATTGAGAATGATCTCGGCGTCGCTGGTGATTTGCACATCGTCCTGGCTGACATTGCGCAGTGCGCTCGCCACCGAGTGCAAATTGCCCATGCCGTAATCGATAACCGCAACGCTAGCCATCGTTAGAGAGAACCTTTAGTCGATGGCATGATGCCGAGCATGCGTTCATCGCGCGTACACGCCATGCGCAACGCGCGGCCGAATGCTTTGAAAACGGTCTCGGCCTGGTGGTGGCTGTTGGTGCCGCGCAAATTGTCGATATGCAGCGTCACCTTGGCGTGATTGACGAAACCGCGAAAGAATTCGCCGAATAAGTCGACATCGAAATCGCCGATGCGCGCGCGCGTGTACGGCACGTGCATTTCGAGACCGGGGCGGCCGGAGAAATCGATCACCACGCGCGACAGTGCTTCATCGAGCGGCACGTAGGCGTGGCCGTAGCGCGACATACCTTTTTTATCGCCGACCGCTTGCGCAAAGGCCTGGCCGAGTGTGATGCCGACATCTTCGACCGTATGGTGCGCGTCGATATGCAAATCGCCCTTGGCTACGACATCGATATCGATCAGGCCATGACGCGCGATTTGATCGAGCATGTGGTCGAGAAACGGCACTCCGGTATCGAAGCGCGAGGTACCGTTGCCGTCCAGATTGATGGTGGCGGTGATCTGCGTTTCGAGGGTATCGCGGGTGACGGTGGCCTGGCGTGCAGCCATGTCGTTCTCCAAGTGGCGAAATTCGGTATTATACGAGATCAATCCGGTAAGTCATGAGTGAATTCCATTCCGCGATGCCTGTTATTCTCGAAGTAATCAATCAGCCCGATGCCGCCGACCTGGCCGATCTCGAAAAAATTTACGCCGACTACCCGCTGCCGCCAGTGGCAACTCTTACGGATTGGCTGTTCGATCAGCGTAACGCCGGCAAAACGCTGATCGCGGGACGCTTCAACGGCACATTGCTGGCGGCGCTATGGCTGAATAATGAACATATCGAACATCTTTGCGTGCGCGCCGTGACGCGCCGGCGCGGCACCGCGCGCCAGTTATTGCAGCTGCTGCAATCGCATGCGGCGTTGCTGCGCTTGTCATCGCTGCAAGTCGTCGATCGCACGCCGCAGGAGCGGCCGTTACTCGCACCGCTCTGGCAACAATTGGGTTTCACGCGCACCGCCACGGGCTGGTTATGGCAGCCGTAAAGCCGGCGCGGGCGCCAGCGCCGCGCAGCACCGAAGTTGCCCCCCGGCTATTGGCCTGGTTCGATAAACACGGTCGCAAGGATTTGCCGTGGCAGCGCGAGATCGGAGCGTATCGCGTCTGGGTTTCGGAAATCATGCTACAGCAGACCCAGGTCCGCACCGTGATCCCGTATTTCGAGCGCTTTATTCAGACCTTTCCGACGGTGCAGGCATTGGCGGCTGCCGGCGAGGATGAAGTGCTGCATCTATGGACGGGCCTCGGTTACTACAGCCGCGCGCGTAATTTACAGCGCGCCGCAAAAATCATCTGCGCGCAACACGGCGGTGAATTTCCCGATAATGTCGAGCAATTGAGCGAGCTGCCCGGCATTGGCCGCTCGACAGCCGGAGCCATAATTTCGATTGCCTTTGGCAAGCCCGCGGCAATTCTCGACGGCAATGTAAAGCGCGTGTTGGCGCGGCTGCATGCGGTCGATGGTTATCCCGGTGTGTCCGCGGTTGGGCAGGAACTGTGGAATTACGCCGAGCGACATACGCCAAAGCAGCGCGTCGCGGATTACACACAGGCGATCATGGATCTGGGCGCCACGCTATGCACGCGCAGCAAACCCGCCTGCGGCATCTGCCCGCTGCAAAGCGATTGTTTGGCGCTACAGCGCGGCAATCCGGCGCAATTCCCCGGTAAAAAGCCCGCGAAAACGCTGCCGGTGAAAGCCGTGCAAATGCTGATTATCAGCGGCGCCGACGGCGAAATCCTGCTGGAAAAGCGACCGCCCACCGGCATCTGGGCCGGCCTGTGGATTTTTCCGCAGATTGAATCGGACATCGATGCGCTAACCTACTGCCGCGATGAGCTGCGATTGGATGTCGAGCTGTTGGAGCAATGGCGCGGGTATCGGCATACCTTTAGCCACTATCATCTGGATATCGCGCCGTTGCGTCTGCAACTGCGCCGCCCCGCCGCGCAGGCCATGGAGCCCGGCCGCTACCTTTGGTATAACCTGCGCGAGCCCGCCGCTGTCGGCTTGGCAACGCCGGTCATCAAATTAATGGGCAAGCTGACTACATAGCCGAGTTGGTCGTATAAAAAACGATCGCGCCATTTTAAGTAACTAAAGAAGCTCAGGTAACAATCGATGGCACGCACCGTATTCTGCAAAAAATATCAGCGCGAAATGGAAGGGCTGACCACGCCACCCTATCCGGGCCCGAAAGGTCAAGAAGTGTTCGAGCACGTATCCAAGCAGGCATGGCAGGAGTGGCAGGCGCACCAAACATTGCTGATTAACGAGCGCCGTCTTAGTTTGATGGACCCCGAGACGCGCAAATTTTTACAGGCTGAAATGGATAAGTTTTTTTCCGGCGCCGAAGTCGCACAAGCCGAAGGCTATGTTCCACCGCCAGAAAAATAAGCATGCCGCGCCCGCTTGACTCGGCACGACCTTAACGGTTTAATACGCGCCTCTCGCGCCGGGCTCGGTCTCTGCGCTTCAAGTAGCGCCCAGGTAGCTCAGTCGGTAGAGCAGGGGATTGAAAATCCCCGTGTCGGCGGTTCGATTCCGTCCCTGGGCACCATCTGTTCGTCTAGCAACGTCCACACAAGTCCCTAAAAGCCTTTAAATACAGTGTATTTCGTCACCCTATCGTTCGTCGGGTCTCCGCCGATCTATAACTACACCTATCTCCTGAGAGATGAAAATCGTTTCAATACAGGCCTGGATTGAGGCGCAAAGAACGCGTATTTTCTGAGTTTAAAGCCCGGCCGCCCGACTGAAGAAGAGTGCTATAGTTGAGCAATCAGGCTCATCGGCACGTCGCATCGATATGGCACCTCGGGAGGTTGTCATCTGCCGAGAATGATGCGTGGGCGTAGTCAACGGCCGCGGCCCCATTTGTCCAAGCGAATAAATTTAAAGCGAATTACCCGAAAAGTGACAGGCAGGCGCTCTGCGCCGGGATTGCAGGCAGTGACATCCTCCGCCCTGCCAAGCCGATGGAAAATACGCCCACAGGAAGAAATGGAACGCAGATGGTTTAGTCACGATCAGCGAAGCGAAGGAAACACATGGATAAGTTTTGGTCCTTGCTGGAAAAGCGTAGCCTAGTAAAAAAATTGCTCGCCGGGTTTGGCGCGCTGCTGTTTTTCATCTTGTTGCTGGGTATCAACTCCATTTTCACCGTGCGTGAAATGAGCAGGCAGAGTGCCGAGCTCTATCAAATGGAGTTGCTGGGCATATCTCATATCAAAGAAGCCAACATAAATTTAATCCTGATCGGGAGAGCGCTGCGGCAACTGGTACTGGCGCCAACACCTGTCGATCGCAATGAAGCCAAGGCCCAGCTCGAGCAGGCGCGGATCGAGCTGGAAAAGGAAGTAGACGCGGCGCGCAAGAGTATTTTCAGAGAACAGGTAAAAACCCTTCTCAATGAATTCGAGCTGGAGTTCGATCACTACAAGCGCAATGTGAACCATGCAATCGCATTGATCGAGGACGATGCCGGCTATCAAAGTAAGGCGATTTCCTTTATTTCCAGCACGCAATTCCATCAGGTCGGCGAATCTGCGGATCAACTGTTGAATCGAATAGCCTCTATCAAGGAAGAAGGCGCCCGCGAGACGGCCGCCGCGATGGCCAAGAATAGTAGGGACACGCAGTGGCTAAAGCTGGGCTTAATGCTAGGCGGGCTATTCTTCGGCACGATTATCGGGATATTGATTAGCCGATCCATCAAACAGCCGGCGGATCGCTTGCATCGGGCCATCGACAATCTGGCCAAAGGAAATGTCGATGACACAATCCCTCTGACCGATTACCCCAACGAGCTTGGCGTAATTGCTCGCGGTGTCGAGCAACTGCAGGGCGTTTATCGGGAAATGGAATTCCAGCGCTGGGGAAAGACCCACCTGGCCGAGATTGCCACTCGCTTACAACAGGCCGAAAGCTTCTCCGAGCTGTCCAACGAAGTGCTTTCCACGCTATGCCCATTGATTGGCGTCAGCCATGGCGTATTTTACGTAAGCGAAGGCGACAACCATTTGCGCTTGCTGGGCGGCTATGGCTATCGCGAGCGCAAACAACTTAAACAGAGATTTGCCATCGGCGAAAGTCTGGTCGGTCAATGTGCGCTGGAAAAGTTGCCTATCACATTGACCGACCCTCCCGCGGATTACGTGTCCATTAATTCTGGTCTGGGCGAGAGCGCGCCGCGCGCCATCGTCATATTGCCAGTCATTCATAACGAGCGTTTGCTAGGCGTGCTGGAACTCGCCTCGTTTCGGCCATTCGACAAGCGGGAAATGGATTTTCTGGACGGGTTATTACCCATACTGGGAATGAGCATGGAGCTGCTCGAGAGAAGTCTGCATACCCGGAGACTGCTCAAGGAAAGCCAGCAACAAGCACAGCGCATGGAGATGCAGGCGGCACAACTCGAAGAGCAATCCGCCGAAATGGAAGCGCAACAAGCCGAGCTGATTCAAACCGAGGCCTGGTTTCGCGGCATCGTGGAGACCGCGCCGGACGGAATGTTGGTGGTGGACGAGGCGGGTCGGATTATTTTATGCAACCCCAAGGTGGAAGAGCTATTCGGCTTCAGTCACGAAGAAATGTTGGGGAAAAATGTCGATCAGCTGGTGCCGGAAGCAAGCCGCGCCGGTCACCCGCAGCGACGCGCTGATTTTATGAAGACCGGCGGTAGTCGGCCCATGGGTGTTGGCCAAGACTTGAAGGGCGTCCGCAAGGACGGGAGCGAGTTTCCGATAGAAATCGGGCTGAGTCTATTGCCGGATTTAGGCGGCCGCGGCGTTTGCGCCTGCGCATCGATTCGCGATGTCAGCGAAAGAATTGCAGTTCAGAAACAACTGCAATTGGCCAACTTTCTCGGCGAACAAGCGATGGACCTCACGCAGACCGGCTATTGGCACGTGCCATTGACTGTAGATGACGGTTACTACAATTCGTCCGAGCGCGCGGCAAAAATTTTTGGCGATATGCCGCGTGCCGATTGGCGCTACCACGTCATGGATGAATGGTATGCCAACGTTAAGCTCGGCGACGCAGCGGCCGCCGAGCTGACGCTGGAAAATTTCAACGCGGCGATCGCGGGAACGGTGCCGCGCTACGACTCCGTGTATGCCTATCGCCGCCCCATAGACGATCGCATCGTCTGGATTCATGCAATGGGTCATGTCGTTCGTAATGAACAGGGCGAAGCGACCGATATGTACGGTGTGACCATGGATGTCACCAACGCGCACAAGGCGGAAAAAAATCTGCAAAAAGCCAAGGAGCTGGCCGAAGAGGCGACGCAGATGAAATCCGATTTCCTGGCGAACATGAGTCACGAAATCAGAACGCCGATGAACGCAATCATCGGCATGTCCAATCTGGTATTGAAAACTGAACTCACAGCGCGGCAGCGCGATTACATTAAAAAAATACAGGGCTCGGGACAGCATCTGCTCGGCATCATCAGCGACATTCTGGACTTCTCCAAAATTGAAGCGGGAAAGTTGTCCGTCGAATATGCGGACTTTGAGCTGGACAAGATTCTCGACAACGTTGCCAATTTGATTTCCGAAAAAACCAATGCCAAGGGATTGGAGCTGATTTTTGACGTCGATGAAAATGTACCCCGCTACTTGAACGGCGATTCGTTGCGAATCGGTCAAATTCTTATCAACTATGCCAACAATGCAGTCAAGTTCACCGACCATGGAGAAATTATCGTTGCAGTCAAGGTTGTCGATCAGAGCGCTGAGGATGCCATCCTCCATTTCAGCGTACGGGACACGGGAATCGGTCTGACCGAAGAACAGCAAGCGCGCTTGTTTCAATCTTTTCAGCAGGCCGACACCTCCACCAGCCGCAAATACGGCGGAACAGGTCTTGGCCTGGCAATCTCCAAGCAACTTGCTCAGCTGATGGGCGGAGACGTAGGTGTCGAAAGTACCTATGAGAAAGGCAGCACATTCTGGTTTACCGTTCGAACTAAAAAATCCAACGTCGAACTCAAGAGTTTTTTATTGGAAAAAAATTTGCGGGGCAAGCGCACTCTGGTCGTCGACGACCACGATATAGCGCGCAGCGTTTTGAAAGTGATTTTGAAAAAAATGTCATTCCGGGTGGATGAGGCCGCAGATGGCCGGCAAGCAATTGCCGCGACCAGCAAAGCGGCCGGGGAAGGGCAGCCGTATGAAATCATATTTCTGGACTGGCGCATGCCCGGTATGGATGGCATCGAGACGGCCGAGGCTATCGCGTCGTTGGGGCTTGAAGTCAAACCGCACCTGATTATGGTGACGGCTTACGGTCGCGAGGAGGTCCTGCACGCAGCGGAAGCGGCGAAGCTCGACGACGTCATCATCAAACCTATTAATCCCTCCATTTTGTTCGATTCGATAGTGCGCGTACTCGGCGGTAACGCCAGAGAAGAGCGCATCCATATTAAAGAGACATTCGGCCTCGACCAGGATGTTTCGGCGCTTAAAAACTCTTCGATCCTGGTGGTCGAGGACAACGAATTGAACCAGGAGGTAGCGGAAGGTTTGCTGGCGGATGCAGGCGTCAAAGTCACGATCGCCAATAATGGCCAGGAGGCATTGGAATTACTGAGCAAGAATAGCTACGACGTTGTACTCATGGACATGCAGATGCCGGTAATGGATGGCGTGAGCGCCACGCAGGAAATACGCAAAAATGCCGCTTTTAAACAGCTGCCCATCATCGCCATGACGGCGAACGCGATGCTGCAGGATAAAGAGCGATGTATTGCCGCCGGCATGAACGATCACGTCGCGAAACCCATAGACCCCGACGAGCTGTTTCGCGTGTTGACGCGCTGGATGACGTCGGGCGCGACGGCGACAGGCGAGGAGACCACGATTGCTTCACCGGTATTGCCGCCGGAAGATCTGCAGATGCCGCCAATCGACGGCTTGGATATGCAGCTCGGCTTGCGGCGGGTTTTAGGAAAAGTGCCCGCCTATATTTCGATGCTGCGCAAATATGTGGCCAGCCAGACCGCCACTCCAGGCGAGCTACGAGAAGCCCTGGAGCGCAATGATATGGCAACCGCCGAACGTATTGCCCATACCGCCAAGGCGGTGAACGGCAATATCGGTGCGACGAATTTGCAGCAGAAGGCCGAGGAATTGGAGCGACTCATTCACTCGGAATCCACACGCGAACTTATCGAGGCCAAACTGGCCGAGTTTGAGGGCATGCTCCTCCCGTTGCTTGAGGAACTCGCGGCAGCGCTTCCGTCCGCCGCTGAATCGAGGCCCAGCGGCTATTCGGCACACGCTCGTTCATTGCTGAAAAATTTGGCCGAGCTGCTTGCCGACGACGACAGCGAAGCCTGTGATTTATTCGATAACAATGCCGAGTTGATTAGCTCCATTTTTGAAAAGTCCAGCTATCTTCGGCTCGAGAGAGCCGTTAGAAGCTTCGATTTCGAAGCGGCATTGTTAGTGATCGAGCAGTGCCCGTTGGATGCGGTTGCCGACCTCGGCCACGGCGATTTGCCATGAGCGAACGCGCTGGATTTTTCCGGAACCTGGGAGCGACCCCGGGTATAGCTATTGCGGCAAGCGTAGTCATCGGTTTGCTGCTGGCGCATTTTTCTGTCGCTCTGCTGCAGACCTCCGCGGAGGCTAGGGGGCGTACCGAGCTCGAAATCAAGTTGGGAAGATTGCAGGAAACACTTTCGCTGTTAGCGATGCGTAACAGGGCAATGGGTGTCGCGTTGCTCCTGGGGCTCAATGAGCCGGCCGTTAAGCGGGCAGCTCTGCGAGAGAGCGGACTGGACGCACCCGATGTATTGCAACGCCTGACTATCGCCCGCAGGCACTTTGGCTTCGAGGGACTGTACGTCATCGACAAAGAGGGACAGATCGTTGCCAATGACACCGAAGGTTCAAAATCGACCGGGAAGAGCATTGCGTTCAGGCCTTATTTTCAATCGGCCATCAAGGGACAGGAGAGTGTCTATCTGGCGATTGGCAGCAACTCCAATACCCGGGGTTTATTTGTCGCCGCTCCCATACACGAAACAATCGAGACGGATTCGGCGATTATTGGCGTTATTGCGATCAAGCTGTCCGCCGAGGCAGCTTTGGACAACCTGTTGAATGGCGTCGGCGGAGAGGCGTTATTGATATCGCCGCAGGGGATTGTTTTTGCATCGACTCGCAGAAAATGGCAGCTAACGATAACTTCCGCGTTGGATGAGCGCCGCTTGCGGGAAATACGCGATCTACAGCAATTCGGTCCGCGCTTTGAAAACTCATTGCCGGCGCTGCTTGGATTCGATCCGACCAAGCCCGCCATCGATCTGGATGGACGCGAATTTATCGCGGAACATGTCGCGATGGATTGGGGCGACCCGAATGGAACGTGGACGGCGGTTTTGATGGAGGACTCCGAGAAGTGGTTGCCGGAGGCGCGCAAGCTCGGCATCGCGGGCGGCATATTTTCGATTGTCGTTCTGGCTGGATTTTTCATTCAACAACAAATGAATCGGACCCGGCGGCTGAACGAAATTCTCGCAACGGAAAATGCCGAGCGGGTCAGAGTTCAGGAAAGCAATCTGGCGGCCGCCGAAGATCGCGCCGTGGTGGCAAGAATATCGTCGGAGCTTCGGCAGGTGCGCAGCCTGCCTGAGCTCGTGCAGACATTCATGCATCATGTGAGTGATCTCTTCGATATACGCTTGGGGATTTTCTATGTCGCCGACAATTCCAGCAGGAAATTATGTCTTGTCGGCGGTTATGGCGTTTCCATCGAAGAGCTGGGGACGGAGGTGAAGTACGGTGAAGGTATGGCGGGACAGTGCGCCATTGAAGAAAAAAATCTGCAAATTACTCAGCCGCCGGAGGGTTACCTCAAAATCGAATCCGGTGGCGGCAGTGCAACTCCCCGCAATATTTATCTGCATCCGCTTTTTTTGAAAGGCAAGTTGGTTGGCGTATTGGAGTTGGCTTCCTTTAGCGATATGACGAGTAAACAGGAAAAAATATTGTCCGAATTCGAAACTATCGCCGCCGCCAATATTGAGCTGATGGAGCAGCGCAGCAATCTAGAAACGGAGTTTCGTCGACAAAAGGAATCGGAGGACTCTCTGCGCCGCCAGGCCTCGTTGCAACAAGCGTTGATAGACACGATTCCCTATCCCATCTTTTATAAGGGTGCCGACAGCCGCTTTCTGGGATTCAACAGGGCCTACGAACAAACATTCAATGTAAACCGCGAACAGCTGATCGGAAAAAGGGTTCTCGACCTCGATTATCTGTCTATCGCCGATCGCGCCGCGTATCAGGCGGAGGACGAAAAAATCATTGCTGAAGTCGGCCAGGTTAGGCGGGAGGTTTTGATTCCTTTTGCCGACGGTAGACTGCACGAGACGCTGTATTTTGTTTCGGGTTTTCGCCTGGAGGATGACCGGCCCGGAGGATTGGTAGGGATATTTATCGATCTGGAACTCACGCAAAGGGATATTAAAAATGGCTAACGCAATTATGCACGACGAAAAGGCGATTATTTTAGTGGTGGATGATACGCCAGATAATCTGACATTAATGAGCGGCCTTTTGAAGGATAGCTATCGAGTGAAAGTCGCCAACAATGGCGAGCGCGCACTGAAGATCGCTCAGTCGGAAGCGCCTCCCGATCTCATATTGCTCGACATAATGATGCCGGAGATGGATGGTTATGAGGTTTGCCGTCGCTTGAAGACCGAGAACAAAACCCGGGAAATTCCTATTATTTTCCTCACGGCAAAAACAGAGGTCGTCGACGAAACGCACGGTTTTGAACTAGGTGCGTCCGATTACATTACCAAGCCCATATCGCCGCCCATCGTTTTGGCCCGCATAGAAACACATCTAGCGATTAAAAGCGTCCAGGATTTTTTGAAAGACAATAATGCATTCCTGGCCTCCGAGGTCGACAAGCGAACTGCCGAGATCGTGGCAATACAGGATGTCACGATCAACGCAATGGCTTCGCTGGCGGAGACCCGCGACAATGAAACGGGCAACCACATTCGCCGCACGCAGCACTATATGCGAGCACTCGCGAATAAAGTGCGCTTCAACCCGCGTTTTGCGCACTTTCTCAATGACGATACGACAATCGAGCTACTGTTCAAATCGGCGCCCTTGCACGATATCGGCAAGGTTGGAATTCCCGATCGGATATTGTTGAAACCCGGCCGCTTCGAGCCGGAAGAATTTGAAATCATGAAAACCCATGCAACTCTGGGGCGCGATGCCATTCTGCATGCTGAAAAAGGCCTTGGAATAGAAATGCCTTTTTTAAAGCTGGCGAAGGAAATCGCTTACGGGCACCAGGAAAAATGGGACGGATCCGGTTATCCGGAAGGGCTTTCCGGCGATGATATCCCCATTTCGGCACGACTCATGGCAGTGGCGGATGTCTACGATGCGCTGATTAGTCGGCGCGTCTACAAAGCGCCGATGTCGCATGAAAGCGCGATACAAATCATCCAGGAAGGAAAAGGGCGGCATTTCGATCCGGATATGGTGGATGCATTTATGGAGCTGACCGACGAATTTCAGCGCATTGCGGCTACCTATGCGGACAGCGACGAAGATATGAACAAAAAGGCCGAATACATGGAAAAGGCCATCGCCGAAAAGCCTTGAGCGTCGGAAATCGTTGGGGATGGAATCGTTGAATTTCAATCCTTATGCTGAAGGTGCCGGCAGCCGGCTACATTTAAATATCGATAATTTTGCAAAATTATTTTTATGACACACCTAAAGATATCGGCCCTTTAGGTGTGTTTGCGGAGATCGAATAGTTAAAAATTAAATTTATGCGAAAGATACGTCTCAAGCTCCGGGGCTTGCCTGCAATACTGGAGCGTTGGGGGGAGCGATAGGCAAGGTATCGGTAACCAATAGATCGTCGATCCACGTTGTTTGATCGACGGGCGAGCCATCGCCAATCCACGGTCCGATCAGAATACTGTTGAATTTCATTGTCGCATTGGCGGCCGTACGCATAATAATATTTTTGCGATCCACCACGAGCGCGCCGTCTTCCCACAGCTGCATGACGCCGTCCGCCAGACCTTTACCATTGACCACGCTATTGAATTTTACATAGGCCTCGATTTTATGCCAGTTGGCTTTGTATCTTGGGCCTTGTGCGTCGGTAAAGTTTACTGCCGCCGAACGATACCATTTGCCATTGCGATAAGTGCCGGCATTGTAGCAATCGCTGCTTACACCATCTGGATTGCCGTTGCAGCCGGCGACGCCGCGACTTTCCGTGACGTTAGTTAGATCCACTCCGATTTTTGTCGCGTTGATATTGAGGCTATCCTGCATGCCCATTTGCAGAGTACCTTCGTTTTGTTCGATATATGCGGTGAAGTGAGTGTTGCCTGGGCCAATCCAGCGGTCGTCGGCAGTCGTCAGTAGATAAAACTCGTGCGGATGATAGGGCATGTTGGAGCCCTGCCAGTTATCGCTGTACTTCACATAATAACGAACATAGACGGCATCGCTCGCGGTAAAGGAGTGTCGCATGGGCGAAGGCAATGTAGCAGGTGTGATTGCACCGGCAAGGTAGCGCATTTCCAGCGACCCGGTGCTGCCATCGATATGCTGTGCCGTGGATACGACCGGACTAGCCGAGTCAAACCATCCTCTGCTGGCGAAGCCGGTGGCATCAAACTTTTCCTCCAGCAACGAGCCTGCATTAACGGGCAGGGATAGCAATCCCATTAATGCCGCCAGTGCGATAGTGCGCTGGGCATGGTGATACGCAGTCATCATTCATTCTCCTCGCAGCAAGCTTGGGCTTTCGCTGGATTGGGGCCAATACAATTCGTAATTGCCGTCGTTAAAACGTAAAGAACAGCAAATAACCGGCCCGAGTATGGTACATAACTAGTGGGCCTGCTGTGACGAGAGCAGCATTTTAACGGTTCCGTCCTATGCGATATCTACCATTACGTTGAGATGCTGGTGAAGGCTGAAGCTGGCAGGCAAGCCGAAATGGGTAGATTTATTACTTTATTAATGTTTTTGAAAATAAACCCATCTGGATATTTCTATTTTCTAAGCATGCAATTCCAAAATCGTTTTTGAAGACTGTTCGATCAACGCCGCAACCATCTCCGGTTTATCCCCGACCCCGGATTAGCGCCGGTGGTCTGCTTTCATATCGAAATAACATTCTAGCAAGCGGTTACCTTAATTTATCGTGCCGACCTGCATGATAATGCAGTCGCGCATATTCGCGCGGTTTTGTAGTTCCATATTTGCACCGTCTAATCACGGCTGGAGCGATGGCTGGCCGCCCAGCCATTTCACCGTCGCGCGAATTGCGCGCCCGCTTATCACAGGCGCTCGATCCGTTGTGTCGCTTCGTCGAGAATTGCCGCGATTTCATGCAGCGTGCTTTTTTCGACAGCGCCGTTGCCAAAGCGCTGCCGCAACACTGTGCGGAGATTTTCCATCGCGCGGCGAATCGGGCCGCTATCCGTTTGTTCGCGCGTCGCGGCGAGTGCGGCGAGGCGGGCGAACAGCTCCGCTACTTTTTCCGCCTTGGCGGCGAGTTCAGCGGTGCCTTCGGACGTGACCGTAAAGGCCTTGCGCGAGCCGGCCGATTCTGCGCCTTCGATGTGCCCTAAGTCCTGCAGCAACGACAGCGCGGGATAAACGACACCGGGGCTTGGGGCATAGTTGCCGCCGGTCAGTTCTTCGATCGCGCGAATCAGGTCGTAGCCGTGGCGGGATTCATCCGCTATCAGTTTGAGCAGGACCAGCCGCAGTTCGGTGGCATCGAACAGCCGTTGCCGCCGGCCGCGGCCTTCGCCGCGCTCCTCGCTCCAGTCGTGACCGAAGTGGCGGGGACCGTGTCCGCGCGGGCTGAATTCATGGGGGTGCGCGCCGGAATGCCGCGAGTGGTGATCACGATGGTGATGATGACGATGTTCATGGGTAAAACGCATATGTCTTCTCCTTCTTGCTAAGACATTATTAAGATATATCTTAGTTATCTTTGGTCAAGCGCGATCCAAAAATTGTTTATGCTCCGCAGAGAGCTTATCGCCCACTAAAGCGTCGGTCGCGGTTTGGCAATGCCTAGGCGGTTACAGGTGTCGCCGGTGGGCAACGGCCGTTGTGGAGGAAGGGGCTGCGAGATCTATACCGGGATATCGGGCGTATCTATGCGGGATTTTCCATTCAATTCATGGGGGCAGTAAGTAGCTGAGGTGTGGTCGCAACAGCGAAACGCTTTCGTAAAAACAAATAGGGGCAAATAAATTTGCCCCTGGTATTTCTGTGTTACTGACTGCGCATTCTTAGCCGCGTAATTCGGGAATCACTTTGGAGAACTTCTCGATCAGCGGCATCACCACTTCCGGCTTATCCCAGTTCTCCATGCTGACACCGATATTCACGCGCGCCACGCCCATATCGCGGTAGCGTTTCAGCAGGTCCGCGCTGTAGCTCATCATGCTGACCATAGTGATTTCGACGTCGTCGGCTTTGCGGCCGAACTCGACCACTTGCTTGCGAAATTCCGCAATGCCCGCGGCGACATCCGGCATCGCGACATCGACCGGCATCCAGCCATCGGCCCACTCGGCGGCGTGGCGAATACCCAGCGGTCCCATAGCGCCCAATACGAATTTGGGGCCGCCAGCCTGCACCGGCTTCGGTTCGAACCACACCGGATCGAAGTCGATTAGTTCGCCGTGATACTCCGGCTCGCTGTCGCGATACAAAGCCTTGGTCGCCAATACGGTTTCTTTCAGGCCCAGATAGCGGCGCTTCCACGGCAGGCGCGTGGCGTTGACGAATTCTTCCTCGTTCCAGCCGACACCGGTGCCGATGATGACGCGGCCATTGGTCAAACGATCCAGGGTGGCGATGGTTTTAGCCTGCGAAAACAATTCTCGCTCCATCAGCAATGCCACGCCGGTGCCGACTTTCAGTGTTTTGGTAGCGCTGGCCGCCGCCATCAACGCGATGTAGGGGTCCATCATCTGTTTGTAGGGGTCGGGCATTTCGCCGCCGGGCGGATACGGCGTCTTGCGCGAGGTTGGGATATGGCTATGCTCGCCGTACCACAGCGATTCGAAACCGGCCTCTTCCAACGTTTTCGCCAATAGCTCCGGCGCCGGGTCTTTAACATTATTCATCGAGCTAAAACCGAGATGCATCGGGTTTCACCTATGTTTGTTTGAGTGAAAGGTTTGTTTGAGTAAAAGCGGGCGGATAAATACCGACGCACAATACTAATTTCCGGCGGCCTAAGCTAGCGCGAAAAAGTGGGGTTGAAGATCGGGGCGCCGCGTGGTTGTCAATATCGGCTTGCCGGCGTCGATGTTAAATTGCACTCGAGCAGGAATTCAATCGTCTCTCCAGTGCGAGTCTGCGTCGCCACCTTCAGGTACGACGCGCTAATTGTTGCAATCATTATGAATTCATTTGCGCGTATCTTTAATTTTAATGTGTATGGCCGCTCGGTCCCTACGCATCTCCGTTTCAAATAGTTCGCTAGTCCTTATCAACTCGCTAAATTTTTTAAAGTCATAGTTAATCGAGGAGAAAGAGTTATTATTGGAACTGTGGTACGCCACTTGCGCATCTGCGGCTGCGCCGAGCGTAGCTTAGTGGTAGCGCCGATCTAGTGGCAGCGCCGATTTGATGGCGCGGTGCATTTGTGTGGCGTTACTATTGTGCGGCGTCAGCGTGTCGTTTGCGCAGATGTTGCATACCCCAGCGCGATTCAATCGCGCCCAATAAATCGAGGTGAGCAAAATCGAAACTTCAGCGCCATCGATTAATCTGCATATCGAATCTCGCGAGCAATTGTTATCCGCACTGGCGGAGGCCGCGGAGATCGAGCACAACCTGATGTGTTGCTATCTCTACGCCATGTTCAGTCTGAAGAGTAGTGCGGCCGAGGGCGTCGGCAGTGCGGAGCTGGTCGCGATCGACAGTTGGCGCAAATGTATTCGCGGTATCGCTTTGGAGGAGATGACGCATCTCACGCTGGTATCGAACATCATCTCGGCGCTCGGCGGCACACCGCATTTTGGCCGACCGAATTTTCCGATCAGTCCCGGTTTTTTTCCAGCGGGCATCGTGATCGAATTGACGCCGTTCTGTATGGAGACGCTGAACCATTTTATTTATTTGGAGCGTCCCGCCGATTCGCCGGTGACCGATAGCGAATTTTTTAAATCGTCGCAATATTCGCGCGCCGGCATCGCCGGCCGCTTGATGCCGTTCGGTGCCGATTACTCGACGGTCGGCAATTTATATACAGCGATTTATGAAGCGTTAGGCCGTTTGACCGAGCGGCTCGGCGAAAAAAATCTGTTCTGCGGCGAAGTCGCGCTGCAGATTCGCCCAACCGATGGCACTTTGCCCGGTCTTACCACCGTGGTTGATTTGGCGAGCGCGCAGCGCGCGCTCGACACCATCATCATTCAGGGCGAGGGTTCGATCTGCGAGGTCAATTCGCATTTCGCACGCTTTCAGCGCATCCGAATCGAGTACCAAAATCTACTGGAGCAGCGCGCCGATTTTGTGCCGGCGCGTCGGGCTGCGCACAACCCGGTGATGCGACCGCCAGTGGTGGCGACCGATCGCCTGCACATCATCGCCGAACCGGCGGCATCGCTGATCGATTTAGCGAACAGTCTGTATGTATTCATGTTGCGCATGTTGCAACAGGTTTACAGCGGCTATGCGCGCGCCCCGGTGGATAAGCGCATATTGTTGAAAAGCTCGTATCTACTGATGCGCGCGATGGTGATCGTGGCCGAGCGGCTAACCTGCCTGCCTGCCAACGTTAATGTGCCGGATGCTACTGCCGGTATGAGCTTTGCGATGATTCGTTCATTGGCGCCGCTCGAGGCCGGCGAGCCCGAAGCGCGGATTCTGGTCGAACGCTGCAACGAATTGCTGCAGCGCATACAGCAATTGGCGGCGCTCGATAAAGCTATCGAGAGCGCCGTCGAACTTGTGGTCGGCGTGCATGCGCAATTGACGAACCTGCATGCCACCGTACTGGTGGCACAATCGGCTATTGCGCCGGCGGTCGTCGCGGTCGCGCCCACTGAGGGTAAAGCGATGAACAATATCGAAATCGCCAGCGGCGCAGAGGTCACCATTCATTTCGAGGGGCGCCGCTGTATTCATGCGCGCCACTGCGTGCTGGATCTGCCGCAGGTGTTTAAGGCCAACACGCCGGGCGAATGGATCGACCCGGACGCGGTCAGCGCCGAAAAGCTGGTTGCACTCGCGGAAAAATGCCCTTCGGGCGCTATTCGCTACGTGCGCTCGGGCGGTCCGCAGGAGGCGCCACCGCCGGTCAACGTATTGAATATTCGCGAAAACGGCCCCTTGGCGATTCGCGCGCCGATCGTATTGCGCGGCGAATCGATCGGTTATCGCGCGACGCTATGCCGCTGCGGCCGCTCGAACAATAAGCCGTATTGCGATGGTTCGCATGTCGGTACCTTTACCGCGAGTGGCGAGCCCCCCACCGGCGATACGACGGCGTTGACCATGCGCGATGGAGCGCTGCTGGTCGAGCCGCAGAAAAATGGCCCGCTGGAGATTACCGGTAATTTGGAAATCTGTGCCGGAACCGGCAGAACGGTAGCGCGTATCGTCGAGGCGCGCTTCTGCCGCTGCGGCAACTCGGGCAACAAGCCGTTTTGCGACGGCTCGCATGTCGCGGCGGGTTTTGTGGCGGATTGATAATCAATCTTCGTCAAAAAAATGTCCGAATAGCGGAGTCATGATGTTGGCGCTCGGGCGCTATTGAAATTATTTACCTGTCTGCGAAAAAATGCCGGAGCCGGCACAGGAGGTAATTGGGTCGGGAAATCAGTGGATATAGATGGAATGATGCGCTTGCATATATGTAGAAGCGCTGGTGTAGAAAGGTCTTAGCGAATCAATTCATTGAAGAATGCGCGGCGACTATGAATCATCTCGCGATAGGTTTGAATCAGCGAAAGATCGAGGGGGTCGCCCGAGCCCTTCAATTTTTGCATTTGGCTTTCCAGCTCGATGATTTCTTCCAGCAGACGCTCCTTCACCGCCTGGACGTTCTGCAGGCGCACGCCGGCTAGTGTTTCGCGGCGCGACGGCGGACGATTGAGATGTAGATTATTGCGGGTTTCTTTTTTCATCTTATTTGCCCGGTACGACGCATGCATTCAAGCATAGCCAATAAAAAGAATTAGGCATCTTATATTCCTCGATATTACGGATTCTTAATCGCCGCTGCCAGATGTTATTGTGGCAGTTTAAGCGCCGTTGGTCCGATAACTTTTACTTGCCTGAATATGCCAAGCGAATACCATAGCAATTATGCATAACTCCGCTGTTCTGATTGACTGGAAAAATATCGATACCGTGCTGCTGGATATGGATGGCACGCTGCTCGACCTGTATTTCGATAATCATTTTTGGCTAGAGCATTTGCCGCGGCGTTACGCACAGCGGCATATCACCACCCCCGAGCGCGCGCGCGAGCACTTGACGGCGTTATTTGCCGCGCAGCGCGGCACGCTCAATTGGTATTGCGTCGATTACTGGTCGCGCGAATTGCAATTGGATATCGCCGAGCTGAAGCGCGAAGTCGAGCATCTGATCGGCATTCGCCCGCACGTCGAGGAATTCCTGCAGCGGCTGCACGAGAGTCAGCGTCAGGTGTGGCTGGTGACGAATGCGCATCGCAAGAGTCTGGACATCAAAATGCAGCGCACCGGTATCGATCGCTGGTTCGATCGAATCGTTTCCTCGCACGATCTGAGTGCGCCGAAAGAGGCTACCGAATTCTGGCAGCAGTTGCGCGAATCGCATCCATTCGATCCGGCGCGCACCTTATTGATCGACGATACGGCGACGGTATTATTGGCCGCGCAGCATTTTGGCATCGCGCACTTACTGACATTGCTGCAGCCCGATAGTCGGCAGGCGCAGCGTATCGCCACTGAATTTCCGGGCATTCTGCATTTCGACGAAATTATGCCGCCGCCATTTTCCAGTGCGGATGCGATCCCGCCGGGCAGCTCCACGTCATGAAAACAACCGATGGCGCTCCGGCCGGCAAAGCAGGTTTGGATAATAAGGTGCGGCTGGATAAATGGCTGTGGGCGGCGCGTTTTTTCAAGACGCGCAGCCTCGCCAAACAGGCGATCGACGGCGGCAAAGTGCATTACAATGAGCAGCGCAGCAAGGTCAGCAAAGACGTCGAGATCGGCGCTTTGCTGCGGATTCGCCAGGGTTACGATGAGCTGGAGATCGAGGTTATCGCGCTGTCCGATCAGCGCGCCGGGGCGCCGCAGGCGCGACTTCTCTATAACGAAACGCCGGCGAGCATAGCGCGGCGCGAACAAGCCGCGGCGGAGCGCAAGGCCTTCGCCGGCAGCGCGCCGATCAGCCCGGAGCGGCCCGACAAAAAGCAGCGCCGCTTATTGCATCGCTTCAAACAAGAGTTATTCGAATAGATGTCCGACGCCCTTCTACGTTTTATTTTCGATAGCACCGATATTCGCGGCGAATGGGTGCAGCTCGAACAGAGCTACCGCGATGCGCTCGCCTATCATCATTACCCGCCGGCGGTGCGGCGCTTGACCGGCGAGTTTCTGGCGGCGGTCAGCCTGCTGGGCGCGACCTTGAAGTTCGAGGGTTCGGTGATTTTACAGGCACGCAGCGACGGCGAAATTCCATTGATCATGGCCGAGGCGACTTCGAAACAGGAGTTGCGCGCGATCGTGCACGGCGCCGAGCATGCGACCAGCGACGATTTCCAAAGCCTGTTGGGTGCCGGTACATTATCCATCACCATCGACCCGGTCGGCGGGCAACGCTACCAGGGCATCGTGCCGCTGGACGGCGATAATCTGGCCAGCTGTCTGGAAAGTTATTTTCTGCAGAGCGAGCAGTTGCCGACGCGGATTTGGTTGGCGGCGGACACCACCCGGGCCGGCGGCCTGTTTTTGCAGGAGCTGCCCAGCCGCGGCGATGCCGAGCAGCGCGCGCAGCAATGGCAACATTTAAATGCCTTGGCGAGCACCGTTAAGGACGATGAGCTGCTGGAGTTGCCCGGCGAGACGCTGTTGCACCGGCTCTTTCACCAAGAGCAGATGCGCCTGATACAGCGCGATAATCTGCAGTTTCGCTGCAGTTGCTCGCGCGATCGCACCGAGAATATGCTGATTAACCTGGGGCGCGAAGAGCTGGAGCTGATTTTGGTCGAGCAGGGCGCGATCAAAGTCAACTGTGAGTTTTGCAACCAGCTCTATGAATTCGCGCCGGCGGATATCGATGCATTGTTCGCGCCCGCCGACGCGCCATTGAAACATTGAGAGGGGTTAGCTTGGGGCGCGGATTTTTGCCATAATGCCGCCCTTTATTCCCCGGGCCAAGGCTGGTCTGTCACGATTCAGTTTTGCCGCGCGCTAGTTTGCGCCGGCCGTATGTTGAAAGGAACGAGTTAGCATGAGCGCAGCAACCACTACTTCAGCAGCCACTGTGTACAACGATTTATCCCCCGCACAACTGGTCGAACAGGCCCTGGCTCGCAACGAAGGTCAACTGGCGGATACCGGTGCCATCGTCGTGACCACCGGCACGCGCACCGGCCGTTCGCCGAAAGACCGCTTCATCGTCAAAGAGCCGAATACCGAGACTAGCGTCGATTGGGGCTCGGTGAATCAGGCATTCGACGCGGCCAAGTTCGATGCGCTGTGGCAGCGCGTGGAAAATCATCTCGCTCAGAAAGACCGTTTCATCACCCGCGTGCACGTCGGCGCACACGTCGAGCATTATCTGCCGGTGGTCGCCAACACCGAGACCGCCTGGCAAAGTCTGTTCGCGCGCAGCATGTTTATCCGCCCCGAGCAATACAACCCCGCCAATAAAGCCGAATGGACCATCCTCAATGTCCCGAGTTTTGTCTGCGACCCCGCGCGCGATGGCACGCATTCCGATGGCGTGGTGATCACCCACTTCGGCGAGCGCAAAGTATTGTTGGCCGGCATGCGCTACGCCGGCGAAATGAAAAAATCGATGTTCGCTGTGCAAAACTTCCTGTTGCCCGCTAAAGATGTGATGCCGATGCACTGCTCGGCCAACGTCGGCGATGCCGGCGACACCTGCTTATTCTTCGGTCTGTCCGGCACCGGTAAAACCACGCTATCCGCCGACCCCGAGCGCTCGTTGATCGGCGACGACGAGCACGGCTGGGCCAAGGGCTCGGTGTTCAATATCGAAGGCGGCTGCTACGCCAAGACCATCAACCTATCGCAGAAAAACGAACCGATTATTTGGGATGCGATCCGTTTCGGCGCAATCGTCGAAAACGTGGTGATCAATCCGGAAACCCGCCACGCCGACTACGACGATGTCAGCCTCAGCGAAAACGGCCGCTGCTGTTACCCGCTCGAACACGTCGCCAAGCGCGTGCTGAAAAATGCCGCTGGCGAGCCGAAAGTGGTCATCTTCCTGACCTGCGACGTCTCCGGCGTGTTGCCGCCGGTATCGATTTTGACGAAAGAAGCCGCGGCCTTCCATTTCCTCAGCGGTTACACCGCGCGCGTCGGGTCCACCGAAGTCGGTGCGGCCCCCGGTATCCAACCGACTTTCTCCACCTGCTTCGGCGCGCCGTTCATGCCGCGTCCGGCGCGCGAATACGCCGATCTGCTGATGCGCCGCATCGAAGAGTTCGGCTCGCGCGTCTATCTGGTCAACACCGGTTGGGCGGGCGGCTCCGGCGCGCCGGGCGGCACTGGCAAGCGCTTCCCGATTCCGGTGACGCGCGCGGTGGTCGCGGCCTGCCAAAGTGGCGCGCTGCTCAATGTCGAAAAAGAGCATCTGGATATCATCAACGTAGATATTCCTAAGTCGATTCCCGGCGTCGACAGCAAATATTTGAATCCGCGCGCAGCCTGGGCCGATCAAAACGCCTACGATGCCGAAGCTCGCAAACTCGCGACGCTGTTCCAGGAAAACATCAAAAAATTCAAAACCTCCGCGGCAATCGTCAACGCGGGCCCGCGCCCGTAACTCGACTGGCCCGTAACGACCGATAGCCAACAAGCCGCCCGCGGGCGGCTTTTTTATCATTCCGCTTTTTATGCTTCGAGAGATTCATGATTTCGATTACGCAACGCATTGCCGAAGAACTTCAAGTTAGAGCTACTCAGGTCGAGGCTGCTATCCAATTGCTCGACGAAGGCGCCACCGTGCCGTTTATCTCGCGTTATCGCAAAGAGGTCACCGACGGCCTCGACGATACGCAACTGCGCACGCTAGAAGAACGGTTGCGCTATCTGCGCGAGATGGACGAGCGCCGGGCCGCTATTCTCGCCAGCATTCGCGAGCAGGAAAAATTAACGCCGGAGCTGGAAGCCGAGATCAATGCGGCGGATACCAAAAATCGTCTGGAAGATTTGTATCTGCCGTATAAGCCGAAGCGCCGCACCAAGGCGCAGATCGCCATCGAGGCGGGCCTCGAGCCGCTGGCGTTGGGCCTGTTTGAAAATCCGGAACAAAATCCCGAGCAGCTGGCGGCGAATTTTATCGACGCCGACAAAGGGGTTGCCGATATAAAAGCTGCGCTCGAAGGCGCTAAATATATTCTGATGGATAAATTCAGCGAGCAAGCGGATTTGCTGGCGCAGCTGCGCAATTATCTGTGGAACGACGGCAAACTCAGCGCGCGCGTAGTGGCCGGCAAAGAGGAGGAGGGGGCAAAATTTCGCGATTACTTCGAGCACAACGAAGTATTGGCGAGCGCGCCCTCGCATCGCGCCCTGGCTATTTTTCGCGGTCGCAACGAAGGTTTTCTCACCGTGTCGATCACGGTCGGCGACGAAGAAAAGCCGGTTATGCACCCATGCGAAGTCATGGTTGCGAACTTCTGGAACATTCAACATAAAAGTCGTCCGGCGGATAATTGGCTGGCCGAAGTGGTGCGCTGGACCTGGCGCATCAAGCTGTACACGCATCTGGAAACCGATCTGCTCGGCCAGTTGCGCGAGCGCGCCGAGGACGAAGCGATTAAAGTTTTCGCCGGCAACCTGAAAGATTTATTGCTGGCCGCGCCGGCCGGCGCGAAAGCGACCATCGGCCTGGACCCGGGTCTGCGCACTGGCGTAAAAGTCGCGGTGGTCGATGCCACGGGCAAAGTGCTGGATCACTGCGCAATTTTTCCGACGCCGCCGCAAAACAAGTTGGCCGAATCGGCCGCCGTGTTATTGTCGTTGGTGAAAAAGCACAACGTAAAATTAATAGCGATCGGCAACGGCACCGCCAGCCGCGAAACCGAGCGCTTCGTCATGGATTTAATTAAGGCTCACCCGGATTTGGGGCTCAGCAAAGCGATCGTCAACGAATCGGGCGCCTCGATTTATTCGGCCTCCGAATACGCGGCGAAAGAATTTCCCGATTTGGATGTAACGATTCGCGGCGCGATTTCCATCGCGCGCCGCTTGCAGGACCCATTGGCGGAGTTGGTGAAAATCGAACCGAAATCGATCGGCGTCGGCCAGTATCAGCACGATGTCAGTCAGACGGCATTGGCGCGCTCGCTCGATGCGGTTATCGAGGATTGCGTAAATGCCATCGGTGTCGATGTGAATACCGCATCGCCGGCGTTGCTGACGCGAATCTCCGGCTTGAATCAAACCTTGGCGAGCAATATCGTTGAGTTTCGCAATCAGAACGGTGCGTTTAACAGTCGCGAACAATTGAAGAAAGTCCCGCGCCTGGGCGACAAAACCTTCGAGCAGGCGGCCGGCTTTCTCCGTGTTATGAACGGCGAAAATCCGCTGGACGCATCCGCCGTGCATCCCGAGTCTTACTCCATCGTGGAGAAAATTGCGCAAAAAAGTACGCGCGCGGTAAAAGGTTTGATTGGCGACAGCGGATTTTTGCGCAGCTTGAAAGCCGCTGATTATATCGACGAGAAATTCGGTTTGCCGACGGTGACCGATATTATTAAAGAGCTGGATAAGCCGGGCCGCGATCCGCGGCCGGAGTTTAAGTCGGCGACGTTTATGGATGGCGTAGAGGATATTAAGCATCTGACGCCGGGTATGATCTTGGAGGGTACCGTCACCAACGTTGCGGCGTTTGGCGCGTTTGTCGATATCGGTGTGCATCAGGATGGCCTGGTGCATATCTCGGCACTGGCGCAGAAGTTTGTCAAGGATCCGCGCGATGTCGTTAAGGCCGGCGATATCGTTAAGGTGAAAGTGATGGAGGTCGATGTGGCTCGCAAGCGCATCGGTCTGTCGATGCGGATGGACGACGTGCCCGGCGAGAAGCGTAGCGCTGAGCCGCGCGGTGCCAATCCCGGAAAAAATGCCGTGGAGAAACACAATCGCAATGAAGCGCGTCGCGATGATAGTAAATCATCGGCTGTAGGCGGCACGTTTGCGCAGTTGTTTGCGACTGCTGGGCAGAAGAAAAACAATCGGTTGTGATAAAACGTAGTATCGATGTTTAGTTTGTTGGTGGCTTTGGCGATTGCTTTCGTGCCAGTGCTCGGTAAGGGGGAGCTCTTTTGCAGGACGCTGAGGCAAGCATTTAAGTAGTCTCGGTGCTATCGGCTTAAGAAGAGGTTGTCGGCTTCACGGATTAATCTTGCGTGCAGCTTCGACTGGTGCTCCTTCGTGTCCTGCAAAAGAGCTCCCCCTCACCACGCCGTCAAGTTCGAGAGAGCGTTCGGTTCTTGTGGTTGGAATGGGTTTAACGGGAAGACAGAAGATATGAACGAACCTGATGATGAAGAATTGGCGCAATCGGTCTTGGTGGAGGCGATTGAAAATCAAATTCGCGACGGCAATCCGGCCGAGGCCAGGAATACGCTGAATAAGTTGATGTTAGTCGGCACCGCGCGCGAGGAAGCCGTGCAGATGATGGCGACGGTGTTGGCTGTGGAGGTGCGTGCGATTTTGAAGGAAGAGCGGGCTTTCGATACTGCTTGGTATATTAAGGCGCTGCAAGCGTTGCCCACTTTGCCCGATGAAAAATAGATTTGCCCGACGAGAAATAAAAATTCGATAGCTATAGCCGGGCCTCTTAGACCGCAGCTAGCACCAAATAAATTAACACCTCGGCTACCTGCTGCGCTGCGCCCAAACAATCGCCGGTGTAACCGCCGATGCGATGTTGGCAGTAGCGCCCGAAGCTCCAGCGCCAAACCAGCAGCACTGCAATAATCCATATGGCCTGCGTTAAAGAAATTAGAAAAATCAGCGGCAGTACGCTGAGAACGGCAATTCGCAAACTATTCATGCTGAGCTGCGTGGCGACATCTGCAACTTTGCTGTCGGTTGCGCGCGCATAAGGCAGATCGAATAAATAGCTGGTCGCCAACAGTCGGCTCCAGGCGTGGCCGATTAATAGCGCCGGTAAAATCAATGTGCTGGATAGTTGCTGCAAGGCCGCGAATTTCAGCGCCAGCATTAGTCCCAGCCCGAGTGCGCCGTAGGTGCCGATGCGGGAATCTTTCATGATCGCGAGTATTCGCTCGCGATTCGCGCCGCCGCCGAAACCATCGCAGCTGTCGGCCCAACCGTCTTCGTGAAAAGCGCCGGTCAATACAATGGTTGCGACCATCGATAGCAATACTGCTATGGCGACAGGCCATAGCGAGATTGTCAGCGTATAAATCGCTGCGGCAAAAGCGCCGACCAATAAACCCACGGTGGGAAAGTAGCGTGCGGCCGCATTGAGGTTGGCAGTGCTGAATTCCACGCTGCGCGGAATCGGAATACGCGTTAGGAAACTCACTGCGATCAGCGCTAGGGTGCGCTGGCGGCGCCAATCGATCATAGGTTTTATTGCTCTGGGTAAAACTGGAAAACGAGTGCGCTATTGTGCGCGAAGAGTTGACTTACGGCCAGTGCCTGTTTGTAGGTGACTATTTGTCGAGGGGGTTGGCTGCCGAAGGGGTGGCGGTAAAAGTCAGCGGTATTGAGTTGAGAAATACCATAAATATTTTTAAATAAAAAAAGCCGAGCGGGGGAGCTCGGCAAAAGAAGTTGGGGCATAGCAGGCAGGAAGATCGCAATGCGCTCTTCCTGCGATTCAGCTTATTGCACGGCAATACGTTTCGGTTCGACCTTGGCGGTCTTCGGTACAAAAATAGTTAACACGCCCTGTTCGCTCTTCGCTTCGATGCGATCGAGATCGGCATTTTCCGGCATGCTGAATTCGCGCAGGAACGAACCGAAAAATCGCTCGGAACGTTTTAATTCTTTATCCTCGTGTGTGCTTTCGCGCGTTCCGCGAATGCTGAGTACGCCTTTATCGGCAGTCACATCGATTTGATCCGGCTTTACGCCCGGCAAGTCGACCGACAGATGATAGCCGTCGGCATTTTCGTGAATATCGACAGTTGGCGACCAGTCCGCGCTGTTCAACGTGGTTTGACCTGCCGTCGATGGGAATAGTCGCGAATCGAATACCCGATTCAGATCGCGTTGCAGTTCGTTGATTAAATAAAAAGGGTTGCGGGTGATTAAACTCATGATGGAATCTCCAAATCATAAAATAAAGTAAGAATACGTAGCGGTATCGATCTATGGCGACGTTGCGGACCGTAATCGATCACAGACGCTATTCATAACACGCAAACTTAAATGTGGTTGGGCCAAATCTTTTCAAGGGCTTGTTCAGCAATTCGTTAGAAATTTTTTGCTCGATCAGGTTATTTTTTTATAAAAGTTGAATCGCACCGATCTGGCCCCATCTGTTACCATCGGTCTCCATTTCAATATTGCATCAGGAGACCGACATGACGATTAAAGTGGGCGACAAAATCCCTAGCTGTACCTTGAAAACGCCGGGCGAGCCACGCCCCGTGGATATCACCACCGAACAACTATTTGCCGGTAAAAAGGTTGTTTTATTCGCCGTGCCGGGCGCTTTTACGCCGGGCTGCTCGAATACGCATTTACCGGGCTTTATCGTCAATGCCGATACGATTAAGGCGAAGGGTGTCGAAACCATTGCCTGTCTGGCCGTCAACGATGCTTTCGTGATGGGCGCGTGGGCCAAGCTGCAAAATGCGGAAGAGATTTTGATGATCGCCGACGGCAATGGCGAACTCACCAAAAAGCTGGGGTTGGAGCTCGATGCCAGCGGTTTTGGTCTGGGCATACGCAGCAAACGTTTTGCGATGATCGTCGATGACGGCGTGGTGAAGTATTTGGGCGTCGATACCTCCGATATCAAGGACAGCGCGGCGGACGCGGTTCTTGCACACTTGTAATATCCCTGCACCGTTAGTACGGGTAGCCAAGTCTTAAAAAACCGCAATGTACGGCGGTGCGCGCTGCGGTTAAGATGGAGTGATGACGCTCTCTCCAGCAATTTCTTTGCTCGATCGATTCGGTCGCCAAATCAACTATGTGCGACTGTCGGTCACCGACCGCTGCGATTTCCGCTGCGTGTACTGCATGGCGGAGCAGATGCAGTTTCTGCCGCGCAGCGAGGTATTGTCGCTGGAGGAACTGTCGCTGATCGGCCGGGCCTTTGTCGAGCTTGGGGTCACGAAAATTCGCCTGACCGGCGGCGAGCCGCTGGTGCGCAATAATGTGCTTGAGCTTGCCCGAAGCTTGGGGTCGCTCGCCGGTCTGCGCGAACTGACGTTGACCACCAACGGCAGCCGCCTGGCGACTTTTGCTCCGGCGTTGCGCCGCGCCGGCGTGCAGCGCATCAATATCAGCCTCGATAGTTTGCAGCCCGAACGTTTTCGCGCGATTACCCGCACTGGCGATCTCCACACCGTTATTGCCGGCATCGATGCCGCGCGTGCAGCCGGCTTTGCGCGCATCAAGCTGAATGCGGTGATTATGGCGGGGCGCAACGACGATGAAATTATCGATCTGGTGGAGTTTGTTCGCGCTCGCCAGGTGGATATTTCCTTTATCGAAGAAATGCCGCTGGGACATATCGACGATCATGATCGCGCGTTGAGTTTTTGTTCCAGCGATAGCGTTCGCGAGCGTATCGAGCGGGTTTTTCCGCTCACTGCCAGCGCCGAGAGTAGCGGCGGCCCGGCGCGTTATTACCGCATGGCCGACAGCGCTACGCGCATCGGTTTTATTTCGCCGCACAGTCACAACTTCTGCCATCTCTGCAATCGCGTGCGCGTCACCGCCGAAGGTCGTTTGCTGCTTTGTCTGGGCAACGAGCACTCGGTGGATTTGCGCGCCGCTATTCGCAACCATGGCGGCGACATCGACGTACTGAAAAATGTTATCGTGGCGGCGCTGGCTATCAAACCCGAGCGCCACTATTTTGATTTGCAGGCCGCACCGCAAATCGTGCGCTTTATGAATATGACCGGCGGCTGATGCGTTTTGGTGGCTATTTTTGTCGCGCAGTTGTCGCTTTCGATCGCAAAAAGATAATAATCAGAATTACCTGGAACGATTATGGTCACATGGAATTATCGAGTCATCGCCAAGAAGTGCGCTAAATCCGGACTCGTTACCTATCAGATTCACGAAGTCTATTACACCGAGGATGGCAGCATCGATTGCTGGACGCAGCAACCGGTCGAGCCATTGGGCACCGGCGAGGCGCATTTGCGCAACGATCTGCACGCTTTTCTGGCGGCGTTTCGCAGTCCGGTGCTGGAAGAAAAACTGGTGCTGGGCCAATTGCAATTGGTCGAAGAAAAGCTCGACGGCAAGCCTGGAGAGGATTTGCGTCTGGATTATAAGGGCCGCGTCAACCGTGCCAGCGGCTACTTGTTTCAAATGTTGGGCAATCATTTATTGCTGAAGCAGGATGCTAAACTGCGCGCGGTTTACGATAAGGTCGATCGCGCATTGGCGGAATTGAACGAAGCGATCGGTATCGAATCATCGAGCGAGGCACGGCTGGCCGAATCGCGCGGCAGATAAGGATCTACGCACCGATGCCGGAAGCGAAAAAAGCAGAATAAAAAAGGGCAGCTTGCGCTGCCGTAAGATCACACAACGTGGAGGAATTAGTAAGGGAAGAAATAGCAGCGTTCGACTAAACGCTCGATCAGTTAGTGCCGTAGCCAACCTAAATAGCCGCAGCTTTCGATGTCCTCATCGCTGATCGATTCGATGTTGCCGGCGCGATTCATAAACTCCTGACCAAGGCAGCCGAGATGTTCGTGTGCCGGCACCAGCTTGGCGGAGAGATCGTAATCGTGCGCAGCTAAAATATCGCTGGGCTCGAGATAGGCCTGGAAGTTTTCATAAACCGTGGCGTAGCTTTTCATCGCCGCCGCATAATCGTGTTCATAGCCATGAATGGCGTCGGAGGATACATCCGAGATACAGCCGCTGCTAAGTGTTGGTGCGAAATCGCGTGCTGGTGTGCCATTTAGAAGCGTAACTTGCTCCGGCACCATTCGTGCCGCGACCAATTGTGCGGCGATCGTAGCGGTGGTTTGCGGGCTGCTATTGCTGATTTGTTTCATCTCTTTCTCCTCGCTAACTTGCGGAATCCTTTGGTACTTTTGCCCGCAGTGAGAGTTCTTGCGGCGCACTTTTTTCAGTCTTTTACAGCGTTGCGTGATTGGATTGCTGCAAAATACTTCGGTATTACTGTTACAAACACATGACTAACACTGCAAAGATGCGACCAACTTTATTTCAACGTTAAATAATTTGTTGAGCGCGAGACTCTGTGCATGTCCGAGGCATATTTTTACGACCCGGCATATTTTTACGAATAGCTGCCTCTTTAAATGACCGCTCGACGGCAACAATAATTTTATAAAGCAATTGTTCGGAGGCCCGATGCTCGGATGCAAACTATTCGGAATCTGTCTATATCAAATTTTTCTAGAAACCCTCTATCGGGCCGTAAAGCCGCCCGCTCGAAAATCGTTGGGCGGAGACCTTTACTAGGGACACGATAGCACTCATCCGCCGCTTTTCAACTTTCCTAAATTAGTTATCGCGGTTAAGTACATAGTTTTGTCGGCACGCGACGATTTAGCTACACTGCGGCCTCACTCCACCAACCGATACTGTTATGTCTTCTGTTTCCATCTCCAGTCAGTTCGACGTCGAAGCCATTTTGGCCGGCGCCGAGGAGCCATTGAGCGAACTGCTGCGGCAATCGTTAACCGACGATCGGGCGGAGCCGGGTTTGGCGGCTTTATTCTGGACCGCCTGGCGCCATAGCTCGGGTTTGCACGAAAACATATTGAACGCTTGCGAGCCATTGGCCACGGCGCTGGCCGAGCTCGATCCTGTCTGTTGGGCAGCAGCGCCGGCGCACGAAGTCTGGCGCGTGTTGGCGCTGGTGCAGCAGAGCGGCGTCGGTTACCAGCCGGAGCTGGGACGTGCGGGCGAAAAAATACTCGCCGATCTCACCGCGAGCATGGCAGCGCTCGAGCGCGAGGGTTGGCCGGCGACAGCTGCAACGCTGGAGCGGTGGTGGGCGCAGGAGCAGCAGCGCTTGAATCGTCTCGAGCAGCGCCTGATCGATACCGAGCGCGGCCAATTGCGCAGCCGGCGCGCGCAGCAGATCGCCGCACGTCTGTTGAATCAAACAATGGCCGGCAAACAATTCACGCGGGAGCTCGCCAATTATTTACAGCGCGAATGGTTTCAAGAGTTGCAGTGGGCATTGCTGCAGTTCGGCGTCGACAGTCCGCAGTGGCAGCAGCGCGCGCGGTTGACCGAGCGCCTGATCGATTCGCTGCAACCGGCGCACGGCGACGAGCAGGCGCAACAGCGTCTGTATATATTGATTCCCGAGATCGGCGCCGAATTAACGGCGGTACTCGATGAGCGCGCCCACGACCGCGCCAGTCTGGAGCAGCAACTTGCGTTGATAGAAGCTCAGCATTTGGCTTTATTGCGCGGACAATCGTTGGCGGTCGCCGATTTCCAGCTTATCGCCAATAACGATCCCTGGTTATCGACGTCCACCACCATCAGCGCGAGTCTGTTACAGAAGGTCGCCGTCTTGATGCCGGGTAGCTGGTTCGTAGCGCGCGATGTCGAGGATTTGCGCGTCAAGCTGGCGCTCAAGCTCGACGACAGCACGCAATTATTATTTGTTAATCGGCTCGGCGTAAAAGCACTGCAGAAATCTTTCGAGGAATTCGCGTATCTGTTGTCGGTGGGAGCGGTGGTGCCGCTGCCCGGCGATGCGGCGCGCGCAACGTTGCGGCAAGTTCTCGAAGAGTTGGCGCAAAGCGGCATCCTGCAGCAGCACGAGCGCGCCGAGGCGCGTCGTCAGGCGGATGCGGAGGCGCGCCGTCGCATCGAGGCCAAAGCGAAGGCCAGCGCCGAGGCGAAAGTACTGGCAGCAGCGCAGGCCCAAGCGGAGGCAGAACTGGCACAGCGCCGGCGCGAGGACGAGCTGGCGCGTCAGCGCGAATTGCTGGAACAGCAGCAGGATGTCGAGCAGCAGCGCCTGCGCGAAGCAAGACAAACCGCCGCGCTGCTGCCGATCGGAAGCTGGGTGGAGTTGCGCGAGGCGAGCGGCGCGACGCAGCGCCTGAAAGTTGCGGTCAAATTGCCTTCCAGCGGTAAGCTTATTCTGGTCGATCGCGATGGTGTGCGGCGCGCAGAGTTCGAGCGCGATGCCTTTGCCGCGCGATTGGTCGATGGCGGCGCGCAGATTTTAAAACAAGGTCTTAAATTCGAAGATACGCTGGCGAAAGTGGTAGACAGCATGCGGCGCGATCGCGCGCCCAGGGAGTGAAGCCGTGACCATCGATCATTACGACGAAGATCCCAGCGACCGCCGCAGCGAGGAGCGTATCGACGAACACGTCACCATATTCGTCGAGCGCTACGCCGCCGAGTTCGATAATTCGCGCGCTGCCAACATTATGATTTGCGACAGCGTGGATATCTCCGCGAACGGCGTGCAGGTGCGGATGGATCAGCCGTTGCCGATCGGCACCATTCTGCGCTTGTGCGCGCAATTCAGCGGCGAGCGCCCTTCGCTATATCTGGTCGGCGAAGTAAAGTGGCAGCGCGCAGAAGAAGGACAGTACTGCATTGGCTTTGAATTATTCGAATCGGAGCAAACCGACATTATTGCGTGGAAGGAGTTGATCGCCGGCCAACTGGATGTTTAGTGGCCGGGAGCAGCGAATAAAACTCTAATCCTCGTCGTCTTTGATGGCTTGCAGGCTCAAGCTCGATTTACCGTCGCCACTGGCGTTGCCCTGATCGTGAAATTTAATTTTCAGGCGCACGTTATTCGCGGAATCGGCGTTGCGCAGTGCTTCGTCGGCGGTTATTTTGCCGGCGCAATATAGTTTGAACAGCGCACCGTCGAACGTTTGCATGCCCAAGTTTTCCGATTTCTCCATCACTTCTTTAATCGACTCGAACTCGCCGCGCAAAATCAATTCTTGAATGGTGGGCGTGCCGAGCATCACTTCGATTGCCGCTACGCGCTTGCCGTCGACGCTGGGGATCAGACGCTGCGAAACGAACGCGCGTATATTGCTCGATAAATCCATCAGTAACTGCGCACGCCGCTCCTCCGGGAAAAAATTGATGATGCGGTCGAGCGCCTGGTTGGCGTTATTGGCGTGCAGCGTCGATATTGCGAGATGGCCGGTTTCGGCGAAGGCCAGGCAATGCTCCATGGTTTCGCGATCGCGCACCTCGCCGATCAAAATGACATCGGGCGCCTGCCGCAAAGTATTCTTTAGCGCTTTCTGGAAACTGCGCGTATCGACGCCGACTTCACGTTGATTGACGATCGATTTTTTGTGGCGATGCACGAATTCGACCGGATCTTCGATAGTGATGATATGGCCGGCGCTGTTGCTGTTGCGGAAATCGATCAAGGATGCCAGCGACGTCGATTTGCCCGAACCGGTCGCGCCGACGAATAACACCAGGCCGCGCTTCTGCATGATGACGTCTTTGAGTATCGGCGGCAGGCCCAACTCGTCGAACTGCGGAATATCCATTTTGATATTGCGCGCCACGATAGAAATTTCATTGCGCTGCCGAAAGATATTGATACGAAAGCGACCGACGCCGGCCAACGATATCGCCAGATTCATCTCCAGTTCGTGTTCGAACTCCTGCCGTTGCTCCTCATCCATCAGGCCGTAGGCGATGGCCTTGATGGCGCCCGGTGCCATCACTTCCTTTTCCAGCGGCCGCAATACACCCTGAAATTTCGCGCAGGGCGGCGCGCCGGTGCTGAGGTACAGATCGGAACCGTCCTTGCTGGCGAGAAATTTTAAATAGTCATTGAACTCCATGAGCCTGCCTCAATACCGCGTAAAAGTCGCTGTAAGGGATAGCTCAGGATCGCGGTCGGCGCCAGCCGCTCCACTTGGAAATGTGATGGGTCAACGAATGTGGCGAAATGCCGGTGTACTGGAAGGCGTGCTGGAATTTTGAGCAAAAAAAACGGCGCTACCGCGCCGTCAAAGCCATTACAGTGGAGACCCTATATGCAAGATTAGAAGGCCGCTTCGAATTTAAGTTCCCGGCCGCCTGAATTATTGGCTAGGCCCTAACGAAAAGGTGCCTTGTTAGCGTCACGATGGACCATTACACTGGCCTGCCTTGCCGTTTACCAGGCCCGCATCTGCGAAGCGTGGAAAGGAGATTGGCCTTGTCCACAGTTCCCTCCAACCCCCCACAGCAAACTTTGCAACAACGTTTAGTCCAGCTTTCTCGCGCCGAAACCCTGCCGTTGTTGCGGCAATTGCGCCGCGGTATCGAGAAAGAGAGTTTGCGTATCGATGCCGAAGGCCGCTTGGCGCATACCCCGCACGCGCGGGCGCTCGGTGCCGCACTGACGCATCCGCTGATCACCACCGATTATTCCGAAGCGCTACTGGAGTTTATTACGCCGGTGACGACCAGGGTCGAAACCAGCCTCGAGCAGCTCGAGGCTATCCATCGTTTCATGTACGCGGCGCTGCCCGACGAAATGCTATGGACCAGCTCGATGCCCTGCCTGCTCGAACGCGACGATGAAATTCCGGTCGCGCGCTACGGCAGCTCCAACGTCGGTCGCATGAAAACTATCTACCGCGTCGGTTTGGGATATCGCTACGGACGCAAGATGCAAACCATCTCCGGCATCCACTACAACTTCTCGCTGCCCGAATCGCTGTGGCCGCAATTGTTCGATATAGCGCCGCGCAGCGCCGAGCTGTCCGGCCGCATTACCGACGCCTATTTTGGCCTGATCCGCAATTTCCGGCGCTATGCCTGGTTATTGATTTATCTATTTGGCGCTTCTCCGGCCGTCTGCAAAAGTTTTCTCGACGGCAAGCAGCATCGCTTGCAGACATTGGATGATTGCACCCTCTACCTGCCTTATGCCACTTCGCTGCGCATGGGCGATCTGGGTTATCAGAGCAACGCCCAGGAAAATTTGAAAATTTGTTACAACCGGCTCGAATCGTATGTCGACACGTTAAAAAATGGCATTTTAAATCCGCATCCCGATTACGAGCGCATCGGCGTGAAAGTGGATGGCGAGTATCGGCAGCTATCGGCGGGTTTGTTGCAGATCGAAAATGAATTTTACAGCCCGATTCGGCCCAAGCGCGTAGCGAAGCGCGGGGAAACGGCGCTGACGGCGCTGGCTTCCAGCGGTGTCGAATATATCGAAGTGCGTTGTATCGATGTGAACCCTTTTATGCCGGTCGGCATCGATGTTGAGCTAATGCGTTTTGTCGATGCGTTTTTATTGTTTTGTTTGTTTAGCGACAGCCCTGCCTGCGACGATGATGGTCGCGCCGAGTTGATCGCCAACAATAAAACCGTGGTCAACGAAGGGCGGCGCCCGGGCGTTACCTTACAGCGCGACGGCAGTGCCGTACCGCTGCAGCAGTGGGCCAACGAATTGCTCGGGCAAATCGAGCATACCGCGCTGTTGCTCGACAACGCGCACGAGAGCAGCGCGCATCGCGATAGCGTCGCGCAGCAGCGCCGCAAAGTCGCCGATCCGGAACTGACGCCTTCGGCGCGTGTATTGCGCGAATTGCGCGACGAGCGCATTTCGTTCTCGCGCTTCGGTCTCAATAAGTCCATGGAGCACGCGGCCAACTTCCGCAACGATCCGCTGCCGCCGAAGTTGCTGGCCGAATTTGTCGAAATGGCGGAGCGCTCGCTGCGCGCGCAATCGGACGTCGAGGCGCAGGACCAATTACCATTCGACGAATACCTAAAGCAATATTTCGACCAATACCGAGCGTTGTAGGCTATTGCGCGCAATGCTTGGCTCGATAACTAATCCTGGGTTGAGCGTTTTATCGCCATGAGTGTTTGGTCGTGAGTTGTTGGTTATGAACTACCTCGCGCATTTTCATCTGGCGCGAGCCAACGATGCTTGGATTATCGGCGCCTTGCTCGGCGAGTATGTCAAGGGACCGCTGACCGGCGCCTGGCCGCCGGCGTGGGAGCAAGGCATTCGCCTGCATCGACAAATCGATGCCTTCAGCGATCAGCATGCTACGCGGTTGCAGTTCGCACGCTTATTGCCGGCGGAATATCGGCGCTATGCCGGTATCGTGCTCGATGTGTACTGCGATTATCTGTTGAGCTTACATTGGCAATCATTTCACGATGAGGCGTTGACGCATTTCGCCGCGCGCGTCTACGCGTTGCTGACGCAGCATATGGTGCGCTTGCCGCCGCCTGCGGAGCGCATGGCGCAGCGTTTGATCGACTACGATGTGTTATGTATTTATCACCGATGGGATACCGTAGCCGGCGCGCTCGAACGCATCGGTCAACGCTTTGCACGCGCCAATCCGCTGCATCGGGCCGGCCTCGAGCTGAGACAATACTTGCCGCAGGCGGAGCAAATATTTTTAGAGTTTTATCCCGCGCTGATTGCGCAGACCGAGCTGCTTAGCGCTGCACAATCAGATTGTTAAACAGTAAATCCTCCACCATCGGTTTACCCTCCTCGTCCTGCAATACTTTTTGCACTGCGGCCAGCGCTTCCTGGCGAATTTGCTCCTTGCCTTGCATGGTGCTCAAAGTTTCATCGGTTTGCCGGCTTAGCAACATGACCAGCGTGTGGCGAATTTGCGGTATATGGTGCTGTACGACCGCACCGGTCTCCGGATTTTTGCCGACCCGCAGTGCGATTTCCGCTTTCAGAAAATGGATGGGGCCAACGCCGCCGAAATTGGTGATGATTGCAGGTTTTAAATCGAGGTATTCGCCGGTGGCTGCGGCGGCGGCTTTTTCGCCGCCCTCTTCTTCCGCGGCCATTGCGCTGCAGCTTAAAGCTGCGCTTAACAAGCACCAAAAAAATATCGAACTGCGCTGTTTTTTCATAGCCTGATACCTAATGTATTGATTGCGACATCGAGTTGTCGCAGTAATCGTGTAAATAGCGGTGGTTTAAATGCTGGTCGCGTAGATAGTTGAGCGGCGAGCCCGGTGGATTAATCGAGCAGATTCGATGGCGAATGTAAATTGTAGTCGCCATCTTGTTGAGCGGCGTAAAAAATAGCGCCGTTCTTGAGTGCGATGCATGTTTGCCCTACTGTAGTTGTCTCTGAGAGAGGAGTTGAGTGTATGTCGTTTGTGTGGGCGCCGCGCCCGGTGTTTTTTTTGATCGCTGCGACGATCGCCGGTCTATTCAGCATTGCTTTATACACCCAGTATGTCGGCGGTTTAGACCCCTGCCCGCTGTGCATGACGCAGCGTTTTTTCTATGCGACGACAGCGCTCATCGCGGTGCTTGCCGGTCTGCATAATCGGCAGCGTCGACTGTACGGCAGCCTATTGGCGCTTAGCGCATTGGCTGGCGCCGCAGTCGCCGCGCGCCAGGTATGGTTGCAGCACTTACCGCCGAACGAGGTGCCTGCGTGCGGCCCGAGTCTCGAATATATGTTGCAGACACTGCCATTTGGCGACGTGCTGGTGAAATTGTTCAAGGGCGATGGCAATTGTGCTGTGGTCGATTGGCGCTTGGTTGGCCTGAGCATGGCGGAGTGGTCGCTGGTATGGTTTTTCGTATTGGCTGCAGCCGGGGTTTGGCAGGCTTTTCGTAAAAGTGCCGAGCGCTGATAAGCGGCTTGTTTGCGCTGTGCTGGCTGCCTGGCAGTAACGTGATGCCTCTGTAGGTACTGACTCCGGCGGGAGGCTCAAAGGATGTGATCGGTGCCGTGAAAATTCCCATTGCAGTGAATTGGTTTTTGAATTATTTTCAATGAGGGCATGCTGTTACGGCTTGCTCTTAATCTAATACTTGCATATATTGGCCAAAGTTCTTCGAAAACCGATAACAATCAATTAACGAGAATATCTACGACGGTAGTATGCTAGGCCAGCGCTAGCCCAGATTGGGTACAAGACTTGCCGACTTATTACATGTCATTTTAATTGGGGCCTCGAGACCATGCTGGAAAATTGCGACATCAGAGAGCGCTGGAGTGGCGTCAATAAGCTTATCGAGCGTTGGTTGGCCGAGCGGCAAGCGGTGATCGTTCAATTCTGTGCCATCAGCGGCGTTCACGAGTTATCGCCGCAGAGCAGCGCCGCCAACCGGCAGCGTCTACAGAAGTATTGCCAATTACTGCTGGATTACGTCTCCGCCGGGCATTTCGAGGTCTATTACGAGTTGGTCCGCGAAGCGGAAGCGTTTCAAGATGGTAGCGCCGATGTCGCTACCGCGCTGATGCCCGAGATCAATGCGACAACGGCTCAGGCTTTGGACTTCAGCGACAAATATGCTGAGTCGGGGCAGCCGGCAGGCGCCAGCCTGGCGAAAGATTTGTCGCGCTTGGGAGAAATTTTAGCCGAGCGTTTCGACTACGAGGATCGATTGATCGATGCCATGCACTCCTGTCACCGCGAGCAGGTTGCATAAAGAAACGCGCGTCAATTCGCTGTGTGACCCGCCAATTCACTGTGTGAAAAGGCGGGCGGTTTTTAGCGATTTATTTCTTTTCCGGTTTCTTGCTATCTTCCGGCTTTTTGATATCTACCAATTCCACTTCGAATACCAATGCCTGATTCGGGCCAATTGCGCCGCCCGTACCGCCGGGGCCGTAAGCTAAATCGGACGGAATATAGAGTTGGTATTTAGAGCCGACCGTCATCAGTTGCAGAGCTTCCGACCAGCCTGGAATAACGCCGTTCACTGGGAAGGTGACCGTTTGACCGCGCTTATAGGAGCTGTCGAACTCAGTGCCATCGACCAGCGTACCGCGATAGTTTACTTCCACCGTATCGGTAGCTTTCGGTTTTGCGCCCTTGCCCTCGGTCTCTACTTTGTACTGCAAGCCGCTGGCTGTGGTCTTCACGCCGTCTTTTTTGGCGTTCTCGGCTAAGTAGGCCTCGGACGCGGCTTTGTTCTTCTCGCCGGCCGCTTTTTGCTCGGCTTCTTTCTTCGCCATCAGTTTTTGTCCGAAGGCTTGAATCGTCGTTTTGATTTCCTCTTCGGTCATCAGCGGCTTTTCATTGCTGATGGAGGCTTTCAGGCCGGCGGTAAATGCGTCGATATCGACGTTGAAGTCCTGCTTGAAGCGCTTACCTTCCATCAGGCCGATGCCGTACGAAACCTTCTGCTCATCGCTTTCCAGTTTCGGTCCATGATTTGCGTCTTTGTTTTCGGCTTTCGGGTTACAGCCGGCAATTGCTGCGGCCAGGGCGGCGCAGAGGAGTAGCTTTGTACGCATGGGGGTTCCTTTATGGTTGTGGAGTCTATGTAGATGGTGCAGATAGACCAGTGCATCGGTAATTGGTTCGAGTATTTATACGCTGCGATCCGCGCCACAGCTGGATTGCGGGCCACAGTGTACTACTGCCGCCATTCGCTTGAATAGCGTCCTTTGGCGCGCTCGATAATTGGGTCACAAGACGCTCCGTAGCCAGCATTTTAATGGCCGGTTATTACCGATTGGCATTTATTTCAAGGTCTATACTGATTTTCATGGGTAGAGCCTGGATTATCAGAAACAAGTTTGTATAATCAAATTGGTTTAAATTTCGTCAACGCTTAGGAAATGGATATGACGAGCCAGAAAAAATCCTCAGTGAAGAAAGCCGGTGCATCGATTGCCGGATTGGAAAAGCAGCTGGTCGTACTGCGCGAAAAGCTGCAAAAGTTACGCGCTAAGGAAGCTGCGGCTGCGCAAAAGGCCGCTAAGAAAACCCAAGCTGCCGCCGCTAAGGTAAAGGTCGTATCTAAGGCAAAACCAAAGGCCGCGGCAAAAAAAGCGGCAGCGGTTCCGAAGTCCACAAGTTTGAAAACGGCGGCGAAATCGGCGCCAGCCAAAAAAGCGGTTAGCGCCAAAGCCAAGCAGGCACCGAAGACCCCTGTAGCTAAAAAACTTGCACCGTTATCCAAAAGCACAGAGCCTAAGGTTGCAGCACCCGTTGCAGCACCGGCTGTCGAAAAGCAGATCGCTGAAAAAAAGATTAAGGAAAAGCCAATCGCCCCGCAACCGATTGCTGCGGCCCCAAGCAAGGAGCTGCCCATTGCAGTCAAAAGCGAACCCAAGCCAAAAGCCGTAGAGTCAGCCGTTCAACAGCCAGCTGAAGCCGCTGCGGCCAAGCCTGCGGCAGCTAAACCGGCCGCTGCCGTTAAACCCGAGTCCACTGCGCCGAAGCCTGTGCCGACTCCGCCAAAACCTTCGCCAGCGGCGGATACGCACTCGGAGCCAGTCGAGCCCGGACGTATGCGCAGTTTGTTCGATCCGATCGACGATTGACCCGTTGCGATTTTCGAGCCCGCCTAGTGCGGGCTTTTTTATGGGGTGAGCTTGCGGTCTGCGGTCGATAACAGCTGCGTCAATAACGCCACTTCGCGGTCGTGACGGCCGGTCTGAATGGCTGGCAGAGTAGCGAGATAAATAGCTAGATTGTCGGAGATTGCCATTGTGCTGTCGATTATTTCCGCGACCGCCA